>OLNI01000117.1_pt1:2500-82903 | contig 82903 bp, 65 predicted proteins | sample 1672921 | NCBI WGS metagenome assembly OLNI01 (sample SAMEA3136737, study PRJEB25190) | human gut metagenome | biome: human gut; feature: human-associated habitat; material: faeces | place: Austria | collected 2013 | reverse complement strand
GTGGTTACAAAAATGCAAAAACGAAAAATCTTGCGTTAAGAGAGTGGGATTGTCCACAGTGTGGGACCCATCATGACAGAGATGTAAATGCGGCGGTAAATATCAGAAATGAGGGAATGCGGCTGGTAAATGCATGACCTTAACACAATATAACACAACCGTGGGACACACGGGGATAGCTCGCTTATGCTTAGCACAGAAGTGTTATCGAACGAGAACCAAACTTGCCGAGGTTGGGAAGCCCCCACCTATAGAGGTGGGGGAGGATGTCATAACTAACATTTTGACATTTTAATTTTAACAGCCGGGAACTATAGTGATTTTACAAAATCTCGTAAAAGTATGATACTATTTTAAATAATTTTTTCATAAAATATAAAAAATAATGTTATTTTGTAGAATTAATATAGAAAAAATTAGTAAGAAGTTGGAAAAACTACTTTTCAAAATAATATTTCCGATGTATAATAGCAAGGTATGTACTAAACAAACCTTAATCTACTTTCAGAATCTTTTAAAAGATTTTAGAAGGTATATCTAATGATTTAGGAGGAACTAATTATGGCAAGAACAACAGCAAGAACAGCAAAGAAGAAAGCAGCAGCAAAGGCAGCTACAGCAGCTAAAGCTACTACAAAAGCAGCAGAAGCAGTAGTAGAAGAAGTAAAAGATGCAGCTGTTAAGAAAGTAGAACCAAAGGCTGAAAAAGCAGTTGAAGCTGATATTAAAGAAGTAGCCGCAGCAGCAAAGGAAACAGTAAAAGATACTGGCGCTAAAGTGGTAGATAAAGCAAAAGAAGTTACAAAAAAAGTTGAAAAGACTGTAAAAGAAAAAGTAGCAGAAGTAAAAGCTGCTGCAGCAGACCCAGAAGTATATGTACAGTATCAGGGCAATGAGTCTAACTTAGCTGTAATCACAGAAAGAATTAAAAAGCAGTATGTAGAAGAAGGACATAAAGAAAGCGATATCAAGTCTTTAAAGATTTATCTCAAACCAGAAGATGCTTCCGCATACTATGTAATTAACGATAACAACTCCGGAAAGATGTTCTTATTCTAAGATAGTAATTGCCGCAGGCAAGCGGAGACTTCTGAGACGCCCTCCGAAAGATAAATAAAGCATATTTGTGGCTTTATTTATCTTTCGGAGGGCTGTCTTTAGTGAACGTTAAGCCTGCTGATTGCGCCTAAGAGTAAGAATACTTACTGTTAATGGTTTATTCTTCCCTCTTCCCTCGTAACAGTATAAAAAATCTTGTTGTATCAAAAATTCAAATCTTATTCAAATCTTCTTATTATTTTTCTAAATTCCACTTATCAGCTTCCGCCAAAGACAGCCACCATGAAGTAGAAGAAGCTATATTTGTGACCTCGGAGCAAGTGTTGGATGCGAGCGCGAAAGAGAGCATTCAACACGCCGCGACTAAAGTCACAAATATAGCTTCTTCTACTTCATGGCGGCGTCTGTTTAAACAGATAAACGAAATTAGAAAATATATGTTGAATTTCTAGATAGATTTTGGTATACTGTTATAATATATGATGCCATAGTTCCGAATATGGATATTTCCCCGCGAATTATGGGAATCGTTTGAAAAGAAAGGAAAAGAGATATGTCTTTATTAACAGATTGGAGAGAATTTGCGTATAGCCATGATGATAGAACCAGAGAAGGACAGGAATTCTGGATTGGATATTTCAATCAGGAGAAGGCAGTATACGAACAGATTCTTGCTACACCAGAAGAACCAGTAAGTGGAACAGTTACAGAACTGGCACAGAAATATAACATGGAACTTACTTACTTTGTAGGTTTCTTAGATGGAATCAATGACAGTCTTAAGAATCCAAATCCTATCGAGGAGATGGAAGCAGATACAGTGGTATCTTTAGATTATGATAAAGAGAAGCTTTACTATAATATGGTAGCTGCTAAGGCTGACTGGTTATATGGTTTAGAGCAGTGGGATGCTCTTTTAACTCCAGAAAGACGTAAGGAGTTATATAAGGAGCAGAGAAGCTCTACAACAGTAGTTAAGCCACCTAAGATTGGACGTAATGATCCATGTCCATGCGGAAGTGGTAAGAAGTACAAAAAGTGTTGTGGCAGAAATTAATAATCACGAATGAATATGAGGCATGGCATGCCTTGTGAATGGCATCCTGTATTTACAGGGTGCTTTTCATTTAGTGAACTTATAGGCGGCAAGGAAGATTGGAGAGAATATGCAGGACAGATATGTAGCAGACGAGGCGAGAGTGAGCATCAGCAGTTTAGAAGCAGAAACGATTATGAAAAGTACGCCTGTGCAGACAGTGAAGTCAATTCTTGGCCGGATTGGAATTGAATATGAAGATGGACTGCCGAAGGAAGCATATATTTCCGCCTTGAAAGAGGAGTTTTGTTCCGAGCCGAAGTGGGTTCTCCTTATGTTGCCAAAAGTAATGTTAGATTTTTTAACAGAAGTCTGGGAGAATTCTGTCATTGCGATGACAGAGGAACGCTGGAATTATATTGAGTATTTAAAAATTTTTGGATTTTTAGCTTACCAGATGGGCAATCCGGTCACAGATGAGCCGAACCGTCTTATTGTTGTGGAAGAGATGAAGGATAATTTTTATTTTCTGTTAAAGAGTAGGAAGAACAGAAAGCTTCTCTCGGTATATGATGAGTGGGAAAAGATAATTACCGGCTTCATGTATTATTATGGATTTATAGAGACAAGAACGCTGTATTCCCTGTTTTTAAAAGTATCTAAGAAGGTCATTTCTTATGAGGATTTTCTTCTCTTTATTAAGTGCCGCACTTCTTTGTGGCCGTTTGGAGCGATTTTAAAAGATACTTTCGAAAAGAATGAATATTTTCAATATCTGAATGTGGAGAATCCAGATATGCTGCTTGAATATGTCAGACAGCATGAGAATCTTCCTTATAAGCCGATAAAACTTGAAGATCTGATGTATGTCAGTGATGCGGCAGGGATTGATAATCGGTGGCGAGGAGTCAGTGAGCTTGGGAATCTTTTCATTGATAAGATGGGATTGAATTATTATCGGGCAACGGTTTTAGTAAGAACATTGCTTATTATGATAAAGAATGGCAGTTCTTATGAAAAGCTGCAGGAAAAGGTAAGTATTCTGTCCTTTGAGAACGCACAGATAAGAGAGGAAGTACAGCAGGCAGTAAGACAGATTTTTGAGAATGTTCCGGTATTTGAGTATAAAGGATATTCGAGGGCAGAATATAAGCGTTTATCTTATCAAAAACAATTGAAAAAAAGAAAAAATTTGTTTACAATTATAGATGGTGGAAAAGAATAGAAGAATTTGTACAGTAGTTCGAGATTTTTTACTACCAGTCATGTCTGTGAACATACTGGGAAAACTACCCAAAAGGTGTGATAATAACTGGTATGATAAGGGCAGGGAGTTCTGGTTTTCATAAACCGGGATATTTTACTATAGCATACTGGAAAGTAATGTAATCAAGACAATTCAGCAGATTGCCTGCAGTATTTTCTGGAATTGCGAGTATAAATAATAACTATAAAAAGGAAAGGAAATAGGGGATTTGAGTAAAAAGAATAATGTTTATGTAATCGGTCATAAGAACCCAGATACAGATAGTATCTGTTCTGCGATTTCTTATGCATATCTTAAGAATGAATTAAGTCAGAAACAGGAAGAGGGAGCAAAGTATATCCCAACAAGAGCAGGGCATATTAATGAAGAGACACAGTATGTATTAAAGTACTTTGAGCAGGAAGCACCATTATATGTGAATGATATCCGCCCACAGGTTACAGATATTGAGATTCGTAAAACAGCAGGTATCGAAGCTGGATTATCTCTGAAAAAGGCATGGGATATTATGAGAGGCGCACGTATCGTTTCTCTTCCTATTCTTGAGGATGAAAAGCTTGCCGGAATCATTACAGTCAGTGATATTGCTTATTCAGACATGGATGTATATGACAACATGATTTTATCCAAAGCTGGTACAAGCTATAAAAATATTGTAGAGACAATTGATGGTGAGATGATTGTTGGTGATTTAGATGGTGAATTTGAAGAAGGACATGTTTTAATCGCTGCTGCAAACCCAGATATGATGGAGGGATATATTGAGCCACAGGATATGGTTATTCTTGGTAACCGTTATGAGTCCCAGCTTTGTGCGATTGAGATGGATGCACAGTGTATCGTTGTATGTATGGGTGCTACTGTTTCTAAAACTATCCGCAAGATGGCAAAGGAACATGGATGTCGTATCATCGTAAGTCCATATGATACTTACACAGTAGCAAGACTCATTAACCACAGTATGCCAGTTCGTTATTTCATGACAACAGATAACCTGATTACTTTCCATACAACAGATTATGTGGATGATATTCAAGAGATTATGGCAAAGAGAAGATTCCGTGATTTCCCTATCACAGATAATCAGGGTAACTACGTAGGAATGATTTCCAGACGTAATTTATTAGATTTAGAGAGAAAGAAACTCATCCTTGTAGACCATAATGAAAAGGCACAGGCAGTAGACGGATTTGAGGAAGCAGAAATCTTAGAGATTATCGACCATCATCGTCTTGGAAATATTGAGACAAACTCTCCAGTATATTTCAGAAACCAGCCAGTAGGATGTACCGCAACAATCATCACACAGATGTATATGGAGAATGATGTCACAATTCCAGAAAAGATTGCCGGTCTTTTATGTTCTGCCATTCTTTCTGATACATTAATGTTCCGTTCTCCAACATGTACAGCACTTGACCATCTTGTTGCAGAAAAACTTGCATCTATCGCACATATCGACATTGAGCAGTATGCAAGAGATATGTTTGATGCCGGAAGTAATTTAAGAGAAAAATCTGCAAAAGAAATCTTCTATCAGGATTTCAAGAAGTTCAATGATTCTAACATTAACTTTGGTGTAGGTCAGATCAGTTCCATGAATAAGGAAGAACTTTCTGCATGTAAAGGAAAACTTCTCCCTTACATGGAAGAGGTTCGTACTTCCTACGGTCTTGATATGGTATTCTTTATGATGACAGATATCATTAATGAATCTACAGAATTATTAATGGTAGGAGAGATGTGCAAAGAAGTTATTGAGAACGCATTTGAGACAACTGTAGAAGACAGCTCCGCAGAACTTCCAGGAGTGGTATCCAGAAAGAAACAGTTAATTCCTGCAATTCTTGGACAGTTATCATAAATAGAAGAAGCCTTTTTCAAATACATTTCAGGGAAAAAACAGTAAAACTTTGAAGAGAATGAAGTATGCGTTTTGAGAATTTTCTTGTAGTTGTTTTCATGAGAAGATTTTGGGAATTCATAGACGATAAGAAGAGAATTTTTTATTTCAAATGAAAGAATGTTGTTATCTTAATACGAATATCAATAATTTCTTGAAAATTGAACAAAAAATTCCCCTACAAAGGCATGAAATTTTTAGAGAAGTATTGTATTATAATTAAAGTAATCCCCTAAGTTAAAGGTTAGTATTATACGGAGAATGTCCACAATGAGTTTTGCCCCTCATTGTGGGCATTTTCTTTTGTGTAAAAGATTTTCCTGGGAACATTGGAAAGAAATAAAAAGAAATCAGAAAAAGCTGTATACAGGGAGAAAACAGTAGACAGGAAAGAAAAGATAAGTAGGAAAATTACGACAGCATTTCATTCAAAAGAAATAAATGTGAAAAACGTAATTTATTATAGCGTAAATAATAAAAGAATTTTTATGAAATAAGAAAGAATGACAAAAAAGTATTAGAGAGCATCCAAAAAGAAGGAGGACTGTATTATGTTGTCCTATCAGAAAGGTGTCGTAAAAACTTCGGTGCGGCATCTGGTAGAATTTTTATTTCGAGGTGGCGATATTACGACGGGATCCTCGGTAAGTGTCAGCCCGGAGGCAATGCTTGAGGGTAGCAGGCTGCACCGAAAGATACAACGGGGGCAGAAAGCAACTTATCAGAGCGAAGTTCCTCTGAAAATGGAATGGCAGGAAGAAGGGTATGATTTAGTTTTAGAAGGGCGAGCCGATGGAATTGACAAAACAGAGGTTAATAAGGATAGGCTTAGTGATGTTGATGGGATGAATCAGACCGAGAGTGATGAGGAGAAACTTCAGCATGTCATTGGGATGAATCAGATAGAGAGTAATGAAGAAAAACTTACCTATGTTGATGAAATTAAATGTGTATATCGCGATGTGGAAGAGATAGAGGAAGCAGACATTTTACATTTGGCACAGGCAAAGTGCTATGCGTACATGTATGGAGTGAAGCAGGATTTAGAGAAGATAGGGGTACAAATTACATATTGTCATTTAGAAACTGAGCAGATAAAGAGAATTTTTTATTGTTATACTATGGGAGAGTTATCTTTGTGGTTTGCGGAAGTATTGGATGCTTACCGGATGTGGGCAGCGTATTATGTAGAGGCAAGGGAAAAGAGAAATGCAAGCATTCAGGCATTGCAGTTTCCTTTTTCTTTTCGGCCGGGACAAAAGAAAATGACAGCGATTGCCTACCAGGCGATGGAGAATAAAAAGCACATCTTCCTGCAAGCTCCGACAGGAGTTGGAAAAACGATTTCTACGCTTTATCCTGCCCTAAAAGAACTTGGAGCAGAAAAAGCAGAAAATATTTTTTATCTCACGGCAAAGACGATTACAAGGACAGTGGCGGAGGATACGATAAAGCTGCTAAAAAAGCAGGGATTATTTCTCTCAGCAGTAACGATTACGGCAAAGGAAAAAATTTGTATTCAGGAAGAGATGCAGTGTAATCCGGAAAGTTGTGAGAGAGCAAAAGGACATTTTGACCGGATTAACGAGGCACTGTATGCACTGCTTACTGCAGAGTGCGAGATCAGCCGGGAGAATATTCTTTTATTTGCTGAAAAATATAAGGTTTGTCCATATGAACTGTCTTTTGAGGCAGCGGTGTGGGCGGACTGTATTATTTGTGATTATAATTATGTATTTGACCCGCATGTAAATAGAAAGAGTCTTATAGAAGGAAGTCTGCGGCAGAATATTTATCTTATTGATGAAGCCCATAACTTGCTTGACCGGGCGAGAGAGATGTATAGCGCAGACATTGCAAAGAGTGACTTTAAAGTACCGAAAAAATATTTTAAGGACAGGAACCGGTTTTTATTTAAAAAGCTAGGTAACTGTGTTATGGCACTCAGAAAGTTAGAAAAGCAGGCACAAGATGGAAACCGTTTCAGCTTGCATGAGAATGCGGATGCGATGTATTTTCCTATTTTTCATCTGATTGGGCCCTTAGAAGAATATCTTGCTGACCACGATAATTTTTCGGAGCGCGAGGAGATTGTCGAATTTTATTTTAAGCTTACGCATTTCTATATGATGTTAGACAGTATGGACAGCGGTTATGAGATTTATAGTGAGAAGCGGGGACGAGACTTTTTATTACGGCTTTTTTGTGTGAATCCGTCTGATAAGCTGGAGGAATATATTGAAAATAGCCGTTCAAGTATTTTTTTCTCGGCAACACTTTTGCCAGTGCAGTATTACAGGCAGCTTCTCGGCGGTAACCGCTTTGAGGCATACCAGATAGCTTCGCCATTTGCGAAAGAGAATCGGCTTCTTGCCATCACGGAAGATGTGACGAGCCTCTATACGAGACGAGGCGAGTGGGAATACGGAAAAATGATTCGTTATCTGGAACTTTGTTTAGAAAAAAAGGCGGGGAACTATATGATATTTTTTCCTTCCTATGAAATGCTTACCAGCGTGTATGGGATGGCAGAACAAAGCAATCTTGCGCTGGTTTCGGAACTTATTGTGCAGGAACCTTCGATGGAAGAAAGAAGCAGGGAAGCTTTCCTTGAAAAGTTTCGGGAACAGTCAGGAAAGCCGCTTATCGGTTTTTGTGTTCTTGGCAGTATTTTTTCAGAGGGTATTGATCTTACAGGAAACAGTCTTATCGGCGTGCTGATTGTGGGAACTGGCCTGCCGCAAATCTGTAATGAGAGAGAAGTCATACGGGCATACTTTGACAGACAGCAAAAAAAAGGATATGATTATGCGTATCGGTATCCGGGAATGAACAAAGTGCTGCAGGCTGCTGGAAGAGTGATTCGGACAGCAGAAGATGTGGGAACGATTCTTTTAATGGATGAACGTTTTTTAGAAAGGGATAATCAAAGCCTGTTGCCGGAAGAATGGGAGAGCTATTATGCGGTGAACCGGAATAACTGCGGACAGGTTTTGGAGAATTTCTGGAATGGCTTAGATAATGATAAAGTGGCAGAAGCGGAATCCTGACTTGATTCTTGCATTTGCAACAGGATATGATAATATGTAATTATTCAGAAATATGTTGAATGTACTCTGAAAAAGGAGGAATAAACTATGTGGAAATATATTGTCACACCAATTATCGGGGCAATTATTGGTTATGTGACAAACTGGATCGCGGTAAAGATGTTATTTCGCCCGAGAAAGGAAGTCAGGGTATTTGGAAAGAGACTTCCCTTTACACCAGGCGTAATTCCAAGAGGACAGGCAAGGCTGGCAAAAGCCGTTGGTAATGTCGTGGAAACACAGCTTTTAACACCAGAGTATATGGGAGAGAAGCTTCTTTCTGAAGAGTCAGAAAAAGAGTTTAAAAGTCATATACAGGCATGGGTAGAAGAACAAAAACAATCTGAAGATACACTTCATTCTGCGGCAGTAAAGATTGTGGAAGAAGAGAAAGTGGATGATTTTGCTGCATCGGTTGAAGAAGATTTAACAGACTTCCTTTCAGAAAAAGTTATTGCGATGGAGCCGGGTAAGCTGATCGTAGATAAGGTAGTGCAGGAGGCACAGAGAAAGCTTGCGGATTCCATGTTTGGGATGATGCTTGGCGGTTCTTTTATTGAGAAAATCGCCGGACAGATTCAGGAAGGGATTGATGCCTACATAGCAGAGAATGCCAGAGGCTATATCGAAAAAGAGGTAGTGGCAGCATCCGAAGAATTACAGGCAAAGCCAATACCGGAAGTAACAGGATTCTTTGAAGAAAAGGGAATTTACGACCCGGAATTTCTCTGGAGGCTTTATAAGAGAATCATAGAAGAAAAACTGCCGGCATTACTTTCCTCCTTAAAGCTTTCAGCTGTAGTTGAGGAGCGAATCAATGCGATGAAGGTAGAAGAAGTTGAGGAACTGGTACTTTCTATTATGAGTAAGGAACTTGGTGCGATTGTAAATCTTGGAGCGGTGATTGGCCTTATATTAGGGCTTGTGAATGTGCTTATTTTTATGATTTGATATAGAGCGTGTTTGAAAAGTAATTTTTGGCAGAAATATTTTTAACAAGTATATAGATACAGTGATGTAAGGAGGTACATGTTATGAACGAAAAAATCAAAAAGTTAAAGGAAATTATTGATGGAACAGATAACCTGGTATTTTTTGGAGGTGCCGGTGTTTCTACAGAGAGCGGTATTCCAGATTTTCGAAGCACAGATGGATTATACAGCCAGAAATATGATTTTCCGCCGGAAACCATCGTCAGCCACACCTTTTTCATGAAACGAAATAAGGACTTTTTTGATTTTTATAAAGATAAGATGATGGCACTCGATGCCAAGCCGAATGCAGCACATTATAAGCTTGCAGAGTGGGAGGCACAGGGAAAATGTCGTGCGGTTGTGACGCAGAATATTGACGGACTTCACCAGATGGCAGGAAGTAAGAATGTATTAGAACTTCACGGAAGTATTCATAGAAATTACTGTATGCGGTGCGGCAAATTTTTTGATGCTGCTTATGTAAAAAACAGCGAGGGTGCACCAAAATGCGACGAGTGCGGCGGACTGATTAAGCCGGATGTTGTTTTATATGAAGAAGGGCTTGATGAAAATGTCATTTCCAAGACCATTCACTATATTAGTCAGGCAGATGTTCTTATTATTGGAGGAACTTCTTTAGTTGTGTACCCAGCAGCGGGACTCATTGATTATTTTAAGGGAAGCCACCTCATTTTAATTAATAAGTCAGCGACACAGAGAGATTCACAGGCAGATTTAGTCATTAACGATAAAATAGGAGAAGTATTTGGACAGTTGTAAAGATGAATGATTTTTTTAACACATTAGGAATAGAAGCGACAAAAGAAGAAAAGAAAATTAAAAAAGCATATCGGGCGAGGCTTCATGCGGTGAATCCGGAAGATGACCCGGACGGATTTAAGCGTCTGAGGGAAGCTTATGAGGAAGCGTTAAAATACGCCAGACAAAAGGAAGAAGAGCCAGAAAATCTTTCTCCGGCAGAGGAATTTATTTCCCGGTGCGAACAGCTTTACAAAGATTTTTATCGGAGAATTGACGAGCAGGAGTGGGAAAAGCTTTTTTCAGAAGATATCTGTATCAGCTTAGAAAGCGGCGAGGAAGTACGCCAGAGATTTCTTGTATTTTTAATGGAGAATTTCCGTCTGCCATCACCAGTATGGAAAAAGATTGATCAGACATTTTCTATTACAGGGAATCGAAAGGAACTCCTAGAACTGTTTCCAGAGCCTTACGTTGACTTTTTGCAGCAGGTTGTCCGCTATAATGGTGCGTTAAATTATGAATTATTTGAGGGTGATGTTAGTGAGGACGTCGATGATTATATCGAACATTACCATAAGCTTCGCCAGTATGCAGATCTTGGTATGCGGAAAGAAGCGTGGGAAGAATATCATTTTATAGAAGCAAATTATGATATTTGCCATCCTTATATTTTATTAGAAAAGGCAAGGCTTCTTTACAGTGATGAAGAGAGGGAAAAGCAGGAAGAGGGCGGTGAGATTTTCCGTTCTCTTGCAAAGAAGTATCCACAGGAAGAACGGATTGTATGCTGCTATGGACGATATTGTCAGGAAAAAGATACATGGGATGGAACGATTGCATTGTACGATGCGGTATTAGAAGCACATCCGGAATCATTTCTTGCAAGAACCGGAAAGATGGAATCAATACTTCACGAGGGACGCTACCGAGAGGCAAGAGAGTCTATTCTTGATTTGTTAGAAGAAAGCCCGGTAGATGAACGGCTTGTGGCAGATCTTAACAAGGCAAATGTGTATGTGATAGCGGAATTGGAGCCAAAATATAAAGATAGTCTTTTAGATCAGGATGGTCTTATGGAACTTGCATGGTGCTATTATCAGAATTCCAGATTTGAAGATGGCATTGCGCTGATGGATGGCTTTGTTCCAGATGAGGAGCATTATCTTGACTACCACAACTTAAAGGGCAGAATTTTCTTAACGGTTAATAAGGATGCAGAAGCGTTAGAACATCTTGTTCCGTGGCTTCACGCAATACAAAAGCTTCGTTCAGATGGAACAAAGAAAACGACCAGACAGATGGCACGCCTTGGCTATGCATATTATACGATTGCCTCTGCAAAGGCAGATTTGATTCTTGATGGACAGGAAGGCAGTCTTTTAGAAGTAATGGATTACATAGAAAAAGCGGTGGAAGCGGAGCAGGATTTTTCACAAAAAGTAAGTTATTACCATACAGCGGCGGATATCTGGCGCAGAAAAAAGGAATATGCAAAAATGTTTGATATCTGCGATAAAATTATTGCGCTTGACCCACAGTATTATCCTGCATATCTGCTTCGTCAGGAAGCCTGTCTGTATCTTGGAAGGTACCAGGAAGTAATCAATGATTATCAGAGAGCGACAGCTCTGTATCCATACCATGCAAGACCATACTGTACGTTGATTCGTATGTATCTGTCATTTGGCGAACAGGACAGAGTGAAAGATATCCTTCAACTGGCAAAAGAAAATGGAGCAAACAGTGATGAACTTGAACTACTTCGGGCAAGATATATTGCAATAAGAGCAAAGAGCCGAAAAGATTTAGAAAAGGCACTTTCCATTCTTGAAAAATTAGAAAAGAAAGGCTGGTCTTTACAATCGGAGATGGACGAAGAGGAATGGGCAGAGATTGTTTATCGAAAAGCGCAGATTTTAACAAGATTACAGGAGGAAACACGGTGATTATTGGAATTGATTTAGGAACAACAAATTCTCTTGCGGCGTATTATACAGAACATGGACCTGAAATTATTCCAAATCGATTAGGAGAAAGACTGACTCCATCAGTAGTCAGCATAGATGAAAATAATCAGGTTTATGTAGGAAAAACAGCGTTAGAGAGAATGGCGGTTTATCCAGACCAGACCGCAAATTTATTTAAGAGAAGTATGGGAAGCCGGAAGGAATTTAAGTTAGGAAATAAAATTTTTACAGCAACCGACCTTTCAGCAATGGTGCTTCGTTCTTTAAAAGAAGATGCGGAAGTGTATCTTGGAGAGGAAGTAACAGAGGCAGTTATCAGTGTTCCGGCATATTTTAATGAGGTAAAACGAAAAGCGGTAAAGCAGGCAGGAGAGTTGGCAGGACTGAAAGTCGAGCGAATTATCAGTGAGCCGACAGCGGCAGCGATTGCTTATGGCCTTTATCAGAAAAATGATAATACCCGCTTTCTTGTTTTTGACCTTGGCGGCGGCACTTTTGACGTGTCCATCCTTGAGCTGTTTGACGATATTCTTGAGGTAAGGGCTGTTGCAGGAGATAATTATCTTGGTGGCGAGGACTTTACAAATCTGATTGTTGAGGAATTTTATAAAGAACACGGACTTACAGAAGAAAGTCTTTCACTAAAAGAGAAGTCTTATTATCGTAATCAGGCAGAAAAAAGCAAATGCAATGCCACAGGAGATGGCTTTTACCGGATGCAGGCCTCTGTTAATGGGGAAAAAGTAGAAACACTGATTCCAAGAGGTGCTTTTGAGAAGATGAGCAGCCAGCTTTTAGATCGCATCAAAACACCAGTAAGAAAGAGCCTTTCTGATGCTGGTGTAAAGGCGCGGGAAATTGATGAAGTTGTTTTAGTCGGCGGCACAACAAAAATGCCGCTTGTCCGTAAGTTTGTCGGCAAATTATTTGGCAGAGTACCGGATACAAGCATTAACCCGGATGAGGCAGTTGCACTTGGAGCGGCAATCCAGGCAGCGATGAAGGAGCGAAAAGAAGCGGTAAAAGAAGTCATCCTTACCGATGTCTGCCCATTTACTCTTGGAACAGAAGTATCTGTGAAGACAGAGAATGACCATTTAGAAGGTAATCATTTCTGCCCGATTATCGAGAGAAACACCGTAATCCCGGCGAGCAGAACCCAGCACTTTTTTACTGTTTACGATCACCAGACACAGGTAGAAATACACATATTACAGGGCGAGAGCCGATTTGCCTCAAACAATGTTTCCCTTGGAACATTAAAACTTACCGTCCCGGATAACGAGGCTGGAAAGGAACAGATTGACATTACTTATACTTATGATATTAATGCGTTACTTGAAGTCGAGGCTAAAATCGTCTCCACAGGAGAGACCGTAACCCGTCTCATAAAGAATCAGGAAAACAGCATGACAGAAGAAGAGATGAAAGCCCGCATGAGGGAACTTTCTTATCTTAAAATCCCGCCAAGAGAACAGGAGAAAAATAAAGTCCTCCTTCTTCGCGGTGAGCGGCTTTATGAAGAAACCACAGGAGAACTCAGAGAACAGCTTGAGATGGTAACCCAGCAGTTTGAGAGAATCCTTGACAGACAGGACCCTCTGAAAATCGAGGAAGCACGGAAAGATTATGAAGAGGCATTGGACTGGATCGAAGAGGAAATGTGGATATAGGGATAGAAAATGATTTGCTAACAAAAGGGGGCTTTCTATAACAGATGGAAACTGGTATAACAGATGAAATCTTCCATAACAGACGAAACCGAAAAATACCATAGCATCCTATCTGTGATTTTAGTCGCGGCGTGTTGAATGTTCGCTTAGGCGCTCGCATCCAACACTTGCTCCGAGGCCACAGATAGGATGCTATGGTATTTTTCGGTTTCTGTTTTTTGCTGGACAGAAATTATTCATTTTTTATCTATTTTTGTTGAATAGAAATCATTCATTTTTATTATCTGTTTTGTTGAACAGAATTATATATTTTCTATCTTTGAAGGGATTTGTGTATGAAGTCGATAGTTTTTTTGCTGAGTTAATATATGATGAAGTTCTTTTTTAATATATTTTTTAGTTTTTCTTGCGACGTTTTTAATTGATTTTGCGTCTAATAAGTAGAAGCTACAAAAAGCTTTTCAGTACACATGTGATTTATAACAGAAATCGAACAATGATTTTTATTATTTTAACGATTGTTAAATGCTAAAAAGGAGTAAATTATGGAAATTACACGTCTTGTAAAAAGGGCGAAGAGGAAGGATGCAGATGCTTTTACAGAACTTATGGAATCGCAGATGCAAAATATGTATAAGGTTGCCCGTTCTATTTTATCGAGGGATGAAGATGTAGCGGATGCTATTTCAGATACAATTCTTGTATGCTGGGAAAAGATAGATACGCTAAAGAAAAATCGGTTTTTTCGGACATGGATGACCCGGATTCTTATTAACAAATGTAATGATATTTTAAGAGCCGGTCAAAGAACGGTATTTACAGATGAACCATTGGAAATAGAGTACATGGAAAATGAATTCTTAAATCTGGAATGGATTTTAAAAGGTTCTAATGAAAGTCAGAAATTTGACATAAATAAAGAGTTTGGAAACACAGGTGTAAAACTTGTCAGTGCAGAAATTTCTGCATTAGGTTTGGAACTCATTTCAGATTATCCAAAAGGCTGTAAATATGCTGACATGAATGGGGAGCATCAGCCACCTTCCTTTGCAGGCGTAAAGATGAAAGATGGAAAAGTTTATACTTATGAAAGTGTTGTAGATGGAAGTGGAGAGCAATTTGAAACAGGTAGCTCAGGTAAACTATATGGAAAATTTACCGAAACAGTTACAACAAAAAAGATTTTGGAAGTAAAACAGATAAAAGCATTGCTATTCTTTAAAAAATCGGCAGGAGACAGCGAAACATATAAGGCAGAGGATTATTATGAAATACCGTTGGAGGTTGAAAAATAAAAAATCCATCTATGGGGAAGGGCTATGATGATGTGGATAAGATGATGGAGGATTTGCTGTATTGAAGTATATAATTAAACCAACGACAAGCTAAGGTAATTGCCTGATAATTTTTCTCAATACCTCCTCTTGCCTCAATTATAAGGAATGCTTATAATAAAATAGTATTTTCCGATTAAAATACTGGGAAAACTATATTATAAAAGGAGAGATTAAAATGGTACAGCTTACTTTAAGAATAGACGGAATGTCCTGTGGAATGTGTGAGAGCCATGTAAATGATACGATTAGACAGAAATTCAATGTAAAAAAGGTTACATCTTCTCATAAAAAGGGAGAGACAGTAATTGTTGCAAACCAGGCGATTGACTCTGACAAATTAAAAGCAGCAATTTCTGAAACAGGATATGAAGTCCTCGATATAAAAGAAGAACCATATGAGAAGAAGGGATTTTTCTCTTTCCTCAAAAAATAAATTCTGATTTTCCTCCAATCGCCAAAGACAGCTCCCAAAGAGAGACCATACCCTATATTTGTGGCCTCAGAGCAAAGGTTGGATGCAAGCGGTTAAGCGAACATTCAACCTGCAGCGACTAAAGTCACAAATATAGGGTATGGTCTCTCTTTGGGAGCGTCTCTTTGCCTGCGGCAAATCAGAAGTTACAGTTTTAGTACATGGAAAAGTACTGCCGTTAACACAACGATTGCATTTGTAACTGTCTGAATCGGTACCGCTTTCTTACAGTAGTGCTGTACATCCGTTTCTGTCAATGCACATCCAGTATAAGTAGAAGAGTTCGTTGGTGTAGAACTTGTTGCAAGTGACAGGTTACATACAAACGGTGCGATAATTGCAACAGCCGGTATTCCAAATCCTGCGCCGATGGAAATAAATACCGGATACAGGGCATTGAAAATCTGGAATGGTACAACGTAGATAATGACAACGCACAGAAGAAGCATAATAACGTGAAGGTATCTTAACAGGAAAGATGGACAAACCTGCATAAGTCCGTTTGAGAGAGCTTCTACCATGCCTGTGTTATTAAATACTGCCTGATATACATTAATCGCCAGGAGCATGATCAGGATGTTTAAGTACATCGGTCCAACTTTGTTGAATATTTCTCCGAAGTTGTCTTTGTAGTTAAGCATTGCAGTGATTACTGTTGCAAAAATAAATACGAAGTATGGTGCAATACCGAAGATTCCGAGTGCTACGAGGCAGAGAATAAAAAGGATAAAATTTACCCAGAAGAGTTTTGGTCTGCGGTTTGGATTCTCCTCCTGTTGTGCTGCAGCTTCTACGGTTGTAGTAACTGCCTGGAATGTTCCGACACGTCTTTTGTGTTTGATTCCAAAGTATACCCACTGAAAAATGATTGCTGGAATGAAACATAATCCCCAAGGCATAGATGCAGCTGCGAGTTTATTGGCATCTAAACCGGCAGAGGAAGCAGTGTATGCCATTCCGATTCCCCAGGGGATAAAGCACATTGCGGACATGGCTGTCTGTGCAATGATGAAAGCTGCTTCTCTATCAAAGTCAAACTTTTTATACAGAGGCACCATCAGTGGAAATGTAATAAGGTATGCAGGTGTAAAGTTACCTGTCAGGATGCTGAAACCGCCGATGAGGGTTGTCAAAACCATAATAACGATTACATTCATCTTGTTTCCGAGTTTTGTTGTGATAGCGGAAACGATCGTGTCGAATACACCGGCTTCTGTAAGCATCTGGAAATACAAAAATGCAAACAAGAGCATAAATCCAGCCGATTTCATCATGGAAGCAAGCTGTTCTACGATGAAAGTACTTGTTTCTTCTATGGAATGCCCAAGAATCAATGCACAAAGAACCGGTGCAATGAAAAGGACAAAGTTAAATGGAAGTTTTTTTGTTATAACAGTGGCAACTACAATGAGAATCAGAATAAATGCCATGATTAAAGTAGCGTTCATAAATAAATCCTTTCGTTTATTATAGTTATTTACTTAAATATGCTTTTTAATAAATTCATCTACAATGTTAAGATTTTCCGTTGTCCAGAAAGCGTTATCGCCATGAACTGCATTTTCCATTATATAGAATGTAACGTCTTTTTCTTCTTCGCGAAGTTTTTTGTAAAGACGTACGCTCTGTCTCCAGGATACAGTGTCATCCCCTGTTCCATGCATCATAAGGATTGGAGGAATTGGTGTAGCTTTTTCTACATAATTAGCGCAGGTGACCGGGACAGAAAGTTCTGGATGTTCATAAACATTATTGCCGCCAATCAACTTTCCTTCCGGACTGTCTGGCTCGCCCTGGTTTAAAGTGGTAGGGAAGTCTTCTTTCTGACAAACATCTGTCACACCGTAAAAATCAACGATGGCCTTTACTTGACAAGAATATTCATTGTAGTCTTCCGTATCTAATATGTTCTGTCCGGCAGTGATTCCTGCGAGTACAGCAGTATGACCGCCGCTGGAATCTCCCATGATGAAAATGTTATCTACATCGATATGATATTCTTCTGCGTGTTTTCTTAAAAATCTTATGCCGGTTTTTGCATCCTGAACCTGTGCAGGAAAAGTAGCCAGATTACTTTCTCTATACTGTAAAATAGCAGTTACGAAACCTCTTCTTGCAAGATCAGCCATGGCAGAAAGACGTTTATACTGATCCTGCTTCAGCCATGCGGAACCCTGCACATAAAGAATCGCCGGATATTTCTTCTGTACGGATTCTGGTTTTACTTCTGGTACGAGCATTTGTAATGTGCGCTCCCCCTCTGGTCGTGTAACATAAACAACATCATTTTTATAAACATGGTAGATTTCCTGACCAGTTGCCTTTATATGATGAACTTCTTTCATCTGTGGAACTGCCTGGAAAAAAGTTTCAAAATCTGTGTTTTTGATTTCTTCTGGTGTCATTTGTATCTCCTTTCTAACTCTTGCTTATGCCGGAGTATATACAGTAAAATATATATTCAAATCGCAGCTGATATAAACTCAAACAGCTTATATTGTTAATTATATAACCATGTCTTGCTCGCAGGTCAATCTGTCAAAATGTATAAAAATCATAATAAATTTTGTATAAAATAACGAAATTTTTTTATGATTAACAGTAAAAGTGTTTGAGCTGTTTCTTTAAATTTGGGTATTTTTTCAAGTGAATATAAAAACAGTTTCTGAGTGTACCAATGGTTTAGAAATAGTTTGGAAATAATTTAGAAGATGGCAAAAAACCTGTGAGTAGCTCACAGGTTTTGGACAAGAAATTTCTTGTTTTCTTATAGAACATAGTATTGTTCTGACCCTAACATCATATGATTTTGATATAACCTGAAAGAAATTTGATGAAATCAGGTAAAGTTATAATAATTTTTTAAACAACTATTTGATTCATTTCTTCTGAAGCCAAAACACAGAAACGAAAATAGTCTTTTCTTTCCCCGGTTTCATCAAGAGTGATCCGCAGGCGGAAACCATACACAGGAGCTTTAGGAATACCAGATTTATATTCATTATAATAACGAAGGAACTCGTTAATCAAGTCTCCCTCAGAAGCGTAATGGCCTCCAAGGCATAGGTAAGCAGTAAACATTCTGCCTCCGGAAATCTTTTCAAATCCTTTTTTATCTTTCATAAAATCATTATCCGTATCTACAGAGATTCCATGTCCCCATGAAAATGCAGAAAGATCTCCTTTGAAGTACTCGGGAGAAAGTTCCAGTAAAGAGCTGCTTTTAGGAGCATATTCTGCGAGATTGATTCCATCGGATTCACAGGAAGCCTCATCCATGTAGTTCAGTCCTTTTGTCTGACGGCGAAAATAAAAGTCAGGGCAATCCTCAATGTACCATTTGCCAAGTCTGCGGTCTAAATCAGCCAGTTCTTTTCGATAATTTTCTATAAGTTCACGAGTATTTAGTAATTCCGTTACCTCTGTGGCAAGTTCCTGACTTCTTTTTTCAAGAAGTGACGAAAGAAGAGCATTATCCCCTTCTTTAAGAAGAAGCTGGATGTCTTTTAAGGAAAATCCCATATTTCGATATTTCATACATTCATAAATATCTGTACAGCTTTTTACATCGTAGGAACGATAATTGGATTGTTCTCTTCTGCTTGAGGAAATCAACCCCAGTTTTTCGTAGTATTTAATAGTATGGACGGATACGCCGGTAAATTTAGAAAGCATTCCGACAGTTTTTTCATTCATGATTTCACCTGCCTGTATATTTGCTATTACTGTAATTATATAATTCCCCTTTGATACCAGATTGCTACGTGCTTGCACTCTCGCAAGCAAGCTTGCATCGGCTTTCTGACTTTTGACTCTGGTATCATTACATTATAATAGATACCACTGAAAAGTAAAAGCAGGAATATATAGAATCGGCTGTGAAATCCATAGAAGTTATTATATATTTAAAAAACGGACAACTCCGGAATGATATGCGTTGTCCGTTTCTTTAATTATGAAGCATTATTTTGAGTCTTTACAAAATGAAATACAGACAAGTACACTTTTGTAATCATACAAAATACTTATACTTCTGTAATTAAGTATCCTTTTTCTTCAAGTGTTTTTTCAATCAGATCGAGTGTTTTTTCGGAATCTGCTTCTACTGTATGGTAATGGTAGTTAGATGTGATGTTTTTAAGAGGGCTTGACTTGCCGTTCTTAATATCATCGATAAATGCCTTTACTTTTAATCGGGAAGAAATGCCAAGTGGGGCTTCCATATGACCGTATACCCGGTGATTGACCATTACGTTTACAACAGTGCCGCCCAAATCCACAATCGAGTAAAGTTCATCTTCTGTCTGAGCATCTGTGTGACTAACTTTAAATACTCTTGTAATTGTATGCGGAGCATTCAAAATGTATCCACGATTAGTAGAGATAATGTCATAACCTGCGGTACGAAGCAGAGCGATATCCTGCACGATTACCTGACGGCTGACATCATAAAGCTGTGCCAGAGTCTTACCGGAAATTGGTGAAGTGCTACTTTTTATTGTATTAATTAATTCTTCTCTTCGTTTCGAACCAGTCATTGTGTATCATTTTCCCTTTCATTAATTACAGAGCGTGAAGATTCTTCAGTGAAATATCAAGAACAGGTGCGGAATGAGTTAGCGCACCACTTGATATATAGTCTACTCCAAGAGAAGTCAGATGGTCAATATTTTCTTTTGTTACATTACCAGAACATTCTGTTTGAGCACGTCCGTCAATAATACGAATCGCTTCTTTCATTTCCTCAACAGACATGTTGTCAAGCATGATAATATCTGCACCAGCTTCTACTGCTTCTTTTACCATGTCAAGATTTTCAACTTCTACTTCAATCTTACGTACAAATGGAGCATATTCCTTTGCCATCTGTACAGCCTTTGCTACGCTGCCTGCTGCACCGATATGGTTATCCTTTAAAAGGACTCCATCGGAAAGATTATAGCGGTGATTGAATCCGCCGCCGGCACGAACTGCATATTTTTCAAAAATACGCATGTTAGGTGTTGTCTTTCTTGTATCTAAAAGCTTTGTCTTTGTTCCTTTTAAAAGAGCAGAAACCGTATGTGTGTAAGTGGCGATTCCACTCATACGCTGAAGATAGTTTAGTGCAACACGTTCACCGGACAAAAGCACACGAATATCTCCGGTAACTGTTCCCATGAGCTGTCCCTTTTTTACGGCATCCCCATCTTTACAGAGAAATTCTGTCTTTGTGTTCTCATCTAATAATTCAAATACTCTTTTAAATACATCCAGCCCGGCAACAATACCATCCTGCTTACAGATAAGCTGTACTTCACCTTCTACAGCTTCTTTCATAACAGAGTTGGTTGTAACATCCTCACTGGAAATGTCTTCCTGCAGAGCGAGACGAATCAGTTCGTCTGCCTGAAGTTTCATGGAAATTGTATTCATAGGTAGTTTCCTTTCTATATAAATAATACATAAATTTATACGGCTGCAGATTCACTGAAGTCTACAGGTTTAACAGTCTGTTCTAAACCACATATCTTACGTGCGGCTCTTTTTGCAAAGACAAGACTTTCAAGAAGAGAGTTACTTGCCAAACGATTCGCTCCATGTACACCATTACAACTTGTCTCACCAACAGCATAAAGATGATCCATAGAAGTCTTGCTGTCACTGTCTACCCAGATACCACCCATAAAATAATGCTGTGCAGGGACAACTGGTATCCATTCTTTTAATACATCATATCCCTCTTCCAGACATCTCTGATAAATATTAGGGAAATGATTGAGAATCGTCTCTTTATCAATATGTTCCATAGAAAGCCAGACATGACTGGTTCCGTCTTTTTCCATCTGTGCCTTGATCGCTTTCGTAACAACATCACGTGGAAGAAGCTCATTTACAAAACGTTCTCCGTTCTTATTATAGAGAACCGCACCTTCTCCACGTACTGATTCAGAAATTAAAAATCTTCTTCCCGGTTCTTTAGAATAAAGAGTGGTAGGATGAATCTGAACATAGTCAAGATGCTCTAAACGAATTCCATGCTTCTTAGAAATATCTAACGCATCTCCTGTCAGATGAGGGAAGTTTGTAGAGTGCTTATAACATCCACCGATACCACCGCTTGCAAAAATCGTATCCTCGGCACGGATGTGCATGATCCCGCCATCCTTTGTTTTAGCGATAATACCTGCACAATGTCCGTCCTGTACAATAATATCTGTCATGGTCGTATATTCATAAATCGTTACATTCGGAAGCTTTTTCACCTGTGCAAGAAGTTTGCTCGTAATCTCCTGTCCTGTGATATCCTCGTGAAAAAGAATTCTTGGTCTGGAATGTGCCCCTTCTCTTGTATAAAGAAGTTTATCACCGTCATGAGCAAAATCAACACCATAGCCGATCAGGTCATGAATAATCTCCTGAGAACTGCGAATCATAATGTCAACTGATTCTTTACGGTTCTCGTAATGCCCTGCCTTCATCGTGTCTTCAAAATAGTTGTCATAATCATTCTCATCTGTTAAAACACAGATACCACCCTGTGCAAGAAAAGAATCACTGCTCTCTAAATCTGATTTGGTAATCATAATAATATTTTTATCTTTTGGAAGATTTAACGCAGAAAATGTACCGGCTACACCTGTACCGACTATTACTACATCTGTCCTAAAATCCATTGCTGTTTACCTCCTGCTTACTACTTTGCAGCCAGCTCAAGCATCTTTTCGAGAGGCTTTTTAGAATTCTCTCTTAAAGCATCACTGACATGCACTTCATTCTCTCCTGTCTTCAATACGTGGAGAATCTTCTCCAAAGTATTTTTCTTCATATTCGGGCAGACTGGAAGCCTGTCTGGATAATAAAATGTCTTATCTGGATTCTGTGTCTTTAACTTATAACCAACACCTTCTTCTGTACATACGATAAATTCCTGACAGTCACTCTCTGTAACATAATTAATAATACCGGAAGTACTTCCAACATAATCTGCCATTAAAAGAATAGACTCCTGACATTCTCCATGGGCAACAATCTGTGCATCTGGATGCTGTGCCTTTACATTCGCAACATCTTCCGCCTCAATACGCTCATGTGTCGGGCAAAATCCATTATTATAAACAAAATTCTTCTCCGGCACCTGACTGGCAACATAATGAGCCAGATTACGGTCAGGGATAAAGAAAATATTCTTCTGCGGCAGCTCCTTTACAATCTTAACTGCATTTGCGGAAGTAACACAAACATCAGAATACTCCTTGAACGCTGCAGTAGAATTGATGTAACATACTACTGCAAGATCATCGTATTCCGAACGAACCTTCTTGATTGTCTCGATTTCTGCCATATGCGCCATCGGACAGTCCGCATTCATATCCGGCATTAAAACGGTCTTCTTCGGATTTAAAATCTTTGCACTCTCGCCCATAAAAGAAACACCACAAAAAACGATTGTCTGCTCTTTTAACTTTGTAGCAACCTTGCTCAAATAAAATGAATCTCCTATGTAATCAGCGATCTCCTGCACCTCAGGACGCACATAATAATGTGCAAGAATCACTGCATCTTTTTCTTCTTTTAACTTCTTTATTTCTTCTACAATTGTCATGAAATACCCTCCTGTAAGGTATGGCCTTTAAAGACCCCCTTCTGATTTTTGCCAAATTTCTGTCCATTATAACACCAAAGTTTACATCTGACAAGACACCTGTTAAAAAAGTGTAAAGAAGATTACAACAATGGCAGGGATTCTATATCATATAGAAATTCCCTGCCATTGTTGCTACATACCATATTTATTTTTCCAACATGAGTGTTATTTTACAGTAATCGTAAATGTTACTTTTTCTTTATTTGCTGTATTTGTACATGTAACCGTTGTCTTTCCAGGTTTTATCCCAACAAATTCCATTTCATCATCATATATTCCATCATCCATATCTTCGAATGCAAGAACAGAAGAATCTTCTACTGTCCATTTTAACTGACGGTCTTTTACTCCTTTTCCTTTTGTTTTCTTAACTTCAAGTTCTAATTCACCATTTACTCTTATACTACGTTTCAGAGATCCTTTTGCACAAATCGTTTTATTTTGGGAAGATGCTTTTGTTGTTTTTTTAACATTTTTCACTGTAATCTTAAAATTAATTTTTTTATCGGTTTTTGTATTTCGACAAGTAATTTTTGTTGTGCCTGCTTTCAGTGCCTTAAATTTAATATCATCATCATGTCTTTCTTTCCCGGCAAATGTTACAATAGAAGAATCTTTAATACTCCAAGTCAGGTTTTTATCTTTAACAGACTCTGGCTTATCTACTTCTAGTTCAAATATCTTTCCTTTAATAATACTACGTTTCTTTTTTCCCTCTCTAGAAATGTCTTTTTTCTTTGTAGCTGCCTGCACAGTATTAACATTTCCAATTGCAGGGGTGGTATAACCTGCCGCAAACAAAATAGTAAATAATAATACAACTGCCATCCCAGGGAATAAATACCTTCTTTTTCTCATAGTTTTCTCCTTTCATTTTGCATAATTTTTGTAATCTTTTAAGATTTTATTGAATAACTTCCTTTATTTTATATCTTGATTATACTCACAAAAAATGAGAAAATCATTAAAAAGCATATTTAAAAATGACAGATGATCAAGTTAAGAAAGGAGTATAAATCTATGAGGATGCTGATTGTTGAAGATGAAAAAGATTTGTGTAATATTTTAAAAAAACGGTTACAAAAAGACTATACTATTGATATTTGTATGGATGGCGAAATTGCTAAAGATTATCTGAATACCTATACGTATGATATTATTTTACTTGATATTATGCTCCCTAAAATAGATGGAATCACTCTTTTAAAATGGCTGCGAAACCAAAAGAAGACTACACCTGTTCTTTTGCTGACTGCAAAAAGTTCTATTGAAGAACGAGTAAACGGATTAGATTCCGGTGCAGACGATTATTTAATCAAACCGTTTGCTTTTGAAGAACTACAGGCCAGGCTTCGGGTTTTGCTTCGAAGAAATATAGCAGCAGACCCAAGCGACATTCTTATTTATGAAGACCTTGTAATGGATACGAAAAAGAAAAAAGTCAGCCGTAATGGTAAGGAAATTTCCCTTACTACAAAAGAATATAAATTACTGCAATATATGATGCGTAATCCTGGACATGTTCTTTCACGTGATCAGCTTGAACAGCGAGGCTGGGACAGTACTTTTGAGGGAGGTTCTAATATTATTGATGTCTATATCCGTTATCTCCGAAAAAAAATTGACTCCGATTATGAAAAAAAATTAATCCACACTGTATATGGTAAAGGATATTGTTTAGGAGAGTAAATATGAAAAGTTCAAAACTATCAATAAAATTTCGAATCACCTTTTGGTATACTCTTGTGTTTTCTCTCATTCTGGCTCTCGTATTTTTTTATATTTATTTTCTTTCTAAAAGCTACAGTGTCCATGATCTTCAGGAAGAGCTAAAAGATGAATCCGCTGATATACTGGAAAATTTATATGATAAGTCCAGCAGGAATGATATTTTGTATAATGCAGACTGGACAAAATTCTATGACGATAATGTTTCTATCAGTTTATATGACAAAAACAGTTCTTTTATAAATGGTGTTTTGCCAGAACATTTTCCTGATAAAGTTCCATTTATCAACAATAAGGTACGACAGATAAAATCTGATAAAAATATCTGGTTAGTCTATGACTATTGTTATGAAGAATCTCCGGAAGATTCCATATGGGTTCGAAGCATCGCTTCTTATGGACATTGGTCAAGAATTCTTTATAATATGCTATGGATTTTTGCTGTTCTTTTCCCTATTACTGTTTTCATCTCCGCCTTTGTCGGCTACCATATATTAAAAAAAGCGTTACAACCAATTTACACGATCAGTGATATGGCAAAAGAGATATCTTTTTCCGTCAATCTTTCAAAACGTATTGAAACATCAAACACTCATGACGAATTTTCTTACTTGGCTGATGCATTTAATTCTATGATTGCTAAACTGGAAAAGTCTTTTGAAAAAGAGAAACAATTCACATCCGATGCAGCTCATGAACTAAGAACACCAATTTCAGTAATACAAAGCCACTGTGAATATTGCCTTGATGAACTAAAGCTCACCGATAGTGTTCGGGAAGAAATTGAGATTATTTATAAAAAAACAACCTATATTGGCCAGCTGATTTCTCAGCTTCTTACTATATCCCGCACAGATAAGCATAGTTTTAAGCCTCAAAAAGAAGAAGTAGACCTTACTCTTTTAATAGAATCTGTCATAGAAGAACTTCAGCAAAAGGCAGCTTATAAAAATATTTCTCTTTTATTTGAATATATCCCCCAAAATGAATCATATATTATTCAGGGAGACACGATGCTCCTAATGCGTATGATTTATAATCTTATAGAAAATGCGATCAATTATGGTATAAACGGCGGATGTGTCTGGGTTAATCTTATAAAGAACCAGGAAAACACTGATATCATCATCAAAGATAATGGAATCGGTATCGAAAAAGAACATCTTGACAAAATATGGAATCGTTTTTATCGAGTTGATAAAAGCAGGAGTACCGGGGAAGGCTTTGGACTTGGACTTTCTATGGTTCGTTTTATTGTAGATATTCATGGCGGAAGTATTGCCGTAAAAAGTAAACCTGGATACGGAACTACATTTACTGTGTCATTATAAAGCAATATCATTGACCACCCCCTGATTTTTGCCAAATTTCTGCCCATTATAACACCAACATTTACATCTAACAAGACACCTGTAAAAAAAGTGTAAAGAAGTTTCTGATAGTGTTTGACCACCGCCTCTTTTCTATGTTACAATTAAGATGAACATATATATTGATATGCGATTAAGAGGAGGGCCGGATATGATTTATTTGACAATTCTCAATACAATATCTATTCTATTTTTAAGAATCGGGCGAAGGCTCTTGTCCGGTTTTCGTGGTGTGATAAAGCTGATTTTTTAAGCGTCTTTTTGTCATGTACAAAAAGACGCTTTTTTTGACCCGGAAACTCTATGAGCAAATACATTTATTAAGAATGGAGGTCACTTTATGAATAAATATTTTAAAAAATCCACAAAGAGGTCTGTTATTTCCATGCTCAGCATTGCCATTACTCTTTGCCTACTGTTTTCCCTTCTTTTTCCGGGAAAAGCTGTTAATGCAGCTCCAAGAATGAGACTGAATAAAACTGCTGTTACACTGATTCAAGGAAAAACTGTAAAACTACGAGTAATTGGAACTAAAAGGAAAGTAACATGGAAAAGCAGTAATAAAAAGATTGCAAAAGTGAATAAAAAGGGAGTTGTAAAAGCTTTAAGCCCTGGCAAATGCACCATTACTGCAAAGGTAAGAGGCAAAAAGCTAAAATGTAAAGTAACGGTAGATACCGTTGAACGAATCAACGCGAAAAAATTATATGATCTTATACGGAAAAAAGGTAAAAAAGGTAAAGGAGAAGAAAAAAATCTAAGAACAATTTCTACAAAGTTCCGTCCTAAAGGCACAGATGATTCTATTGAAGTCCGTATTACTGCCTACCCGGAAAAAGGAAAGCTCCTTTTTAGCTATGATTACGTTCTAGATTCTCCATGGGATAGTTATCATACAGAATTAACCATGAATCTCCTGAAAAAGAAAAAAGGTACGATTTCCAGTTCTTACAGAAACCTGTATGTCGATCCTGTATATACTCATTCTGTAAATGGTACGATTTCTACCTTATATGACGGAAAGTCACAGGGGCTTTTCCTGACAGAATGTTATAATGGGGCTGATTCAGATGAGGCTTATGATGATGTAGAAACTTCTGTTCCTTATAAAGGCAAACCGAGGCCAGACGATATCATCAAAGGAATCTACCGAATAAATGATGCTTTTGCCAATTATAATATTTTACTTAAAAAATATGGATACAGCATGAAAAAGATTGGTTTTACCAAATGGAAAAATACAAATAACTAATACGGTACCGAAGTCTCTTTCCGGTATTCTGTCATATGTCATCATAATACAGTAAATGAATAATTAATTCTTCATAAATGCAAAAATGAGAGCAGCCACGATCGCTGCTCTCTTTGGAGAAGGTATTCTTGTTACACTAAATGCAACAAAACTTATAATGTATTGGGGGGGGGTTACGAGTATTATAATAGCATTTCCTACCACGAAAGTGTGCATAAACATGAAGAAATTTCAAAATATTTTTTATGCATTTTTCGCAATGAAATACCCCTATTTGCCAATATTAAACTCAATCTTTTGTTCATATATAACAACTTCCTACAGTATTCAACGAAAAACACCAATTTTGTACTTGTAAAAATACTTTTTATGAAGAAAAGAAACAGCAACCAGAAATGCTGTAAATTTTATTTTGAAAGAATCTATGAAATAATTTGAGAAAAACACAAAAAAAGATGACCAGCGAACGGTCATCTTTTTGGAGAAGGTATTTTTTGTTACTTATTGGGTGTAGCAAAACTATATAATGTATTGGGGGGGGTTACGAGTATTATAATAGCATTGGGTCACCCGAAAGTGTGCATAAAGTTTTAATGAATTGAAAAAAATTTTTGTGCAGATTCGTTCGAATTCTGACGACTTTTGTCATTCTGACTGAAAGACTATAAATTCTCCTCGGCTGCTTTATCATTTTTAAACAATGCTTCAAATTCTTCTCGGCTAATACGCTCTTTTTCAAGAAGTAAGTTCGCACAGGAATGAAGTACATCCATATTTTCTGTGAGGATTCTCTTCGCGTCTGTGTAGCAATCGTCAACAAGTTTCTTTACTTCTTTGTCAATGATGCTTGCGACTTCCTCGCTGAAGCTTCTGGAGTGACCGAGGTCACGTCCGAGGAATACTTCGTCTGTGTTCTCTTCGTAGTTGATAAATCCGAGTCTGTCGGACATACCGAACTTCGTAATCATACTTCTTGCGGTATCTGTTACCTGTTTGATGTCCTGAGACGCTCCTGTGGTTACATCGTCAAAGATTAATTCTTCGGCGATACGTCCGCCCATGCCGACTTTGATTTCCTGAATCATGCGGCCTTTTGTCTCAAATACGTTATCATTCTCTGGTACAGGCATTGTGTATCCTGCTGCCCCCATACCAGTAGGAATGATGGATACGGTGTATACAGGGCCTACATCTGGCAGTAAATGGAATAAGATTGCATGGCCTGCTTCATGGTAGGCTGTAATCTTACGCTCTAATTCTGGCACAAGACGGCTCTTTTTCTCAGTTCCGATTCCAACCTTAATGAAAGACTTTCTGATATCCTCCATGCGGATGAATCGTGCATTATTTCTTGCTGCATGGATTGCCGCTTCATTCATAAGGTTCTCAAGATCTGCTCCAGAGAATCCTGGTGTTGTGCGGGCAATCTGGTGTAAATCTACGTCTTCTGCAAGTGGTTTGCCTTTTACATGGACTTTAAGGATTTCTTCTCTTCCCTTTACGTCTGGTCTGCCAACTGCTACTTTACGGTCAAAACGGCCTGGTCTTAAAATAGCAGGGTCAAGAATATCTACTCGGTTTGTTGCTGCCATCACGATGATTCCTTCATTCACTCCGAAACCGTCCATTTCTACGAGGAGCTGGTTCAATGTCTGTTCTCTTTCATCATGGCCGCCGCCAAGTCCGGTACCTCTTCGTCTTGCCACCGCATCAATCTCATCAATGAAAACGATACATGGTGCATTTCTCTTTGCATCTTCAAATAAATCTCTTACACGGGAAGCTCCGACACCGACAAACATTTCCACAAAGTCGGAACCGGAAATACTGAAGAATGGCACGCCTGCTTCGCCGGAAACGGCCTTGGCAAGAAGAGTCTTACCTGTTCCTGGAGGACCTACTAAAATAACACCTTTCGGAATTCTCGCACCTACTTCAATGTATTTCTGCGGACTCTTTAAAAAGTCTACGATTTCTTTTAATTCTTCTTTTTCTTCCTGTAATCCTGCAACCTGGTCAAAACGGATATTCTGAGATTCCGGGTCCTGCATTTTTGCGCGGCTCTTTCCGAAATTCATCATCTTATTTCCGCCGCCGCCACCGCCGGAAGCACGGCTTATCATACCAAACATGAACATCATGATCACACCAATGACGATCCACGGCAAAATCATGGAAAGCCAGCCTGCATCGGATGACTTCACATCGTCTACCTGACAGGATACTTTATACTGCTGTGCCAGATCAATGACCTTATTCACGTCAGTTACATGTGCTACTTTCTTCTCTCCATCATTCAGTTTTACAATGGCAGAACCTGTAGGAACCTGTGCGTTCTGCACTACCTCTATTGACTTTACTTTATTCTTTGCAATATCGGACTCCAGTCTTTCGTAAGAATACGAACTGCTGCCGCTCCCCGACATCAGATTCTTCTCAGCAAAATAATTGCCAAACATATATACCGCCAGGAACACTACCAGTAAAATGGCAGTATTTCTCATATTTCTATTCAACATTGTCTCCTTTCTCTTCCCCGGAAGCCTGCTCTGCTCCCTCCTCAGCATCTTCTGCTGCCTCTGGTTCTACAACTCCGATAAATGGAAGATTTCTATATTTTTGTGCATAGTCAAGTCCGTATCCAATAACGAACTCATCTGGAATATCAAATCCAAGATAATCAATCTGAACTTCTACCTCTCGGCGGTCTGGTTTATTTAAAAGGGCACACAGACGGATACTCTTTGGATTTCTCTGTTTTAATACAGGGATAAGGTAGTGAAGTGTTCTTCCGGAGTCGATGATATCCTCCACGATAATTACTTCCTTGTTCTCCATTGTATCATCTAAATCCTTCTTAATACGAACGATTCCCGAACTCTCTGTCGCATCTCCATAGCTGGATACCTGCATAAAGTCCAGAGAAACCGGAACTGTAATTCTCTTTGCTAATTCGCAGGCAAAAAATACACCGCCTTTTAAAATACAAATGAGGTGAACTTCTTTTCCTGCATAATCTTTGCTGATCTGTTCACCGATTTCTTTAATCTTTGCGTCTACAGTTTCTTCTGGAATCAAAACATTAATCTTATCTGCCATTTCCGTGTCCTCCATTAAAAAATTCTCTAATTCTCTTCTTTCTCCTGCACCGATACTCTAAGCACCCGCTTTGTCTCGCTGCTTACCTTGTAAAACTCGCTGATGCGTCCTCCGATTATCCACATAATATGGGAACCATCTGCCAGCAGAAGCTGCCCGTCTCTGTCCGAAGCAGGAATTTTCGTATCAATAAAATAGCGTCCCAGTGATTTACGCCGTCCTTCTTTATCCATAATAAAATAATCGCCGGTATCTCTGGTTCTTAAACAGGGTTTACATTTCATTTTATCATAATCAAAGTATTTCACACAATCCCTTTTTGCAACTTTCCCGCCATTCCACGGTAAAATGGAAAAATGGATTGTAAATTTTTGCAATAATGTCTCATTTGACAATACTATCGTTTCTTCTGCCTTTGATTCTTCTGATTCGGCAGTCAGTTGCAAATATACTGGCTGCATTTTATCTTCTGAATGATTACCACATTTTTTATTTTTTTTATTTAAATTCTCTAAATTCTGTTCATCACTCTTTTGTTGCCCATCTTTTTGTTTATTTTTATCTGAAAATGTTACATCAGTCGACAACTTCATTAATAAAAGTCCATCCCGCACTCGCTTTGCAAGCACCCCATACGGACAATTCTGCTGCTTACCTTCCTTATTTGCCATCAGTGCAAGCATCTGTTCCACATGAACGAGGGAAATGTCTTTTCGGTGTCCCGATATTTCAAAAAGCATCCGTCTCATCATTTCCTTTTGTTCAAAAAGACTCATCACAGAAAATGTTTTCTCTGCCAAAAACAGCTCTCCCTGTTCATTTGTTATTACATTTTCATTATATAATTTTTCCATTTGCGGGGTAACATATGCTAAAAGCTCCTGCATCTGCATTCCAAGCTCGCTGATATGTGCCGCTGCCTTTTGATTGACATGTTCCATCTCCGGCAAAATGCGGTGACGGATATAATTGCGGCTGTATTCTTCATTCGTATTCGTGCTGTCATCGACATAATTCTGCCCGATATTTTGAAGAATATCCATGATTTCTTCCCTGCTTAAACAGAGAAATGGACGGATAATCTTTCCATTGACCGGCAAAATGCCCGCCATTCCCTGCGGTCCAGTCCCTCGCAGCATCCGAAATAAAATCGTTTCCGCCGCATCATTTTGATGATGCGCCACCGCAATCTTTCCACAATGATACTCTTTCGCATATTTTTCGAAACACTCATAGCGGGCGATTCTGCCCGCCTCTTCCTCAGAACATTTTTTCTGCCGGCTCTCCTCTTTTATATTACGGTACTCCACATTTAGCGAGAGGTTCCACTTGTGGCAGAAATCCTGCACGAACTCTTCATCACGCTTTGCCTCCTCACCACGAAGCATGTGATTAATATGTACTGCGTACAATTTTAAAGAAAGAGCCTCCCTCCTTGCAAGAAAATATCTCGCAAGACAAACGGAATCCGCTCCTCCGGAAATCCCAAGTAAAATCGAGTCTCCCTCCTGTACCATTTTCCATTTTTTCAAGAAAGAATCTACTCTCTCCCAATGTTTATCCCACATTTTTGTGTTCCTTTCTCCCAGATAGCAGCTACCAGCACCGTTCGGTCATCGTCATAACCGTCCTCTAACACCGGAACTGCTTCTATCAATTCATTTGCAAAAACCTGTGCATTATTTGTCTTTATCTTTCCAATCAGGCTTTCCATACGAAATGAAATCTCTGGCATATTTTCAAATTCCAGCATTCCATCTGATACCATGATTACCATATCTCCATCATATAGCTTTTTATATTTCAAGTCAAACTGCTGTCCAATTCGGCATCCTGGAGGAAGCGCAGCTGGCATAATCCTCTCTACTGAATTTTTATGCCGGATAAATGTAGCCATTCCCCCTGCCTTTAACAATTTTAATATCCCTGTTTTTAATGAAATAACCGCCGCATCTATCGTAGAAAATGCTCCCTTATCCTGAAATAAAAGAGCATCCTGTATCATTTCCAGTGCAAACTCTTCTGAAATTCCTGCTTCAAGCAAATCTTCCAATGTCTCAATCAATCTCCGGCTATCCTCATTCGCTTTTTTTCCAGTACCCATTCCATCTGACAAAAGCATGACTGCTCTTTTTCTTCCAAAATTAGTAAATGAAAATGTATCTCCACAAACATCTTCTCCTTTTTTATTACAACATCTTTGTCCAAAAACGACATGAAAACCATTCTCCTCTATAAAAGAAATCCTGTTCTTTCCCGGCCTAAGCCATGTTGTTTCCATGTTCCTGTAAAAATTCCTCTTGTAATATGTATCCAGACATTTTCTTACCAGTTCTGCTTTCTTTGTCCCCAAAAGAGGCTGCACCTGTACCGTCACCTGAAGCAATCCACTTCCATCTTTATATTCTTTTCCCTTTATAAAATGAATTCCTTTTCTGAAAAAAAGCGTTTTCAATGCCATCTTTTTTCGTCCACAGATTTCTTCACCTTTTTGCATATTTACCCGGCACTCCCGAAGAAAAAGGCGCTGTTCATCTAACTGCCGGCACATAACCTGTTTTATCTCATCATACCTTTGTTCCCAGTATATGTTTTGATAAATGAGACGATATAACCATGATATTTCTTCCATAAATGGCTGAAAAAAAACACAATTCCTGCGAAATTCTGAGGATGCCATCCGCCCGTCTACCCCAGAACACTGGTAAGCCTGCTCCAATATCGAAGCAATTTCTCCAATCGTTTCTTTTTGTCTGCTTCCATAACATTCTCTATATTTAGGACATTTGCGGCATACATCCTGCATGATTGACTGACACAAAAAATCCATGTCATTACCCAGCACATCTTTTTTCTCTATTTTCATCAGTTCAATCAATCTGGAAAGTCCCTCTTCAAAAAGAAGCAGGCGCTGTATGGCATCCTGCTCGTTATAACTTCTGTTATGCATAATACCTTCCCTCCACAATACGATTTCAGAATCATTATAGTTGATTCTTCGAAACAGATATGTCGATTGGTGGCAACGCCGACGAAAAGCTGAGGCTTCTGGTTGTCGCTGGCAAAGGAGACGCTCTCAGGGAATATAATAGTCCATATTTGTGACTTTCGTCGCGGCGTGTTGAATACTCGCTCTGTCGCTCGTATCCAACACTTGCTCCCAGGCCACAAATATGGACTATTATATTCCCTGAGAGCTGTCTTTGGCTGGAGAGGGAAAATTCAGAATTTATATGAAAGTAAGCAAAAACCGCTGCCCAAATCCTCAAATCCCCTCAAAGGATTGAATAACCTTTTTATTTCTTACGAAAAACAGAACACAAAAGAAGCTTATAATAGCAATGGCAACTTAGAGCGTGTTTGAAACACACTCTAGGAGCTGCTCAAAGATACCATTAATGAAAGTTCCTCCGTAAAATAATTGATTTTGCGACTTTGTGTTTTTTACAACTGAGTCAAAATCAATTATTTTAAGGAGAGACTTTTCATAGAAGACTATTACTCGCAACGACGAAAGTCACAAATAGGCAGTATGGGCGGACAAGGTTTCGTCAACTTCGTTAGCGGAAAATCCGAAGTTAAAAAATAATTGTTGCAAAGAATTCCTTTCTGCTTTATAATAAGCAAGAATATTAATTCGTTGCGATGAGAGAAGCTACGGTATGAATGTTTTTCAGAGAGCTGATGGTTGGTGAGAATCAGCAGGCGGAAGTACCTTTCCACTTTTTGAGCATTGATGAAAGTCAAAGGCTGGTATCCTTTAACGTACTAATGAGTGGCTGTTATGGCTTTATATGTTTATACATTTTGATATATTTAGATATAATGTATTCTGGTATGATTTGATATGTGTCAGATATATTTAAATAATATAGATGTATTTGAATATGTTAGCAAGGACAGCAATTTGGGTGGCAACACGGAATTCTTCGTCCCATGAGTGAGGGTAGAAGGGTTCTTTTTTTGTTTGTAACTATTTAAAGCAAAATATTAATAGTTTTTGATAGTTATGTCGATATTAATATTTAAATGAAACCCAGAATATTTTCTAATGTATTTTCGAAATTTTAGCCGCAAAAGTAAGAGGGAAAGACTTCGGGAATATTCTAACAAAACAGGAGGATATTGATAATGTTAGATTTAAAATTTGTCAGAGAAAATCCAGAGGTTGTAAAACAGAACATCCGTAATAAGTTCCAGGATGAGAAGCTTCCTTTAGTAGATGAAGTAATTGAGTTAGATGCACAGAGAAGAGCAACTCAGCAGGAAGCAGATGATTTAAGATCAAACAGAAAGAAGATTTCTAAACAGATTGGTGCGTTAATGGCACAGGGCAAAAAAGAGGAAGCTGATGCTGTAAAAGAGCAGGTTACTAAGAATGCAGAGCGTCTTGCAGAACTTGAAAAGTTAGAGGCAGAGCTTGGAGAAAAGGTTAAGAAAATCATGATGATTATTCCTAATATCATTGATCCAAGTGTTCCAATTGGTAAAGATGACAGCGAAAATGTTGAAATTCAGAAATATGGCGAGCCATTTGTTCCTGATTTTGAAGTTCCATATCATACAGATATCATGGAAAGATTTGATGGAATCGATTTAGACAGCGCAAGAAAGGTAGCTGGTAATGGATTCTATTATTTAATGGGAGATATTGCGAGACTTCATTCTGCAGTAATTTCTTATGCAAGAGACTTCATGATTGACAGAGGATTTACTTACTGTGTACCTCCTTTCATGATTCGTAGTAACGTAGTTACAGGTGTTATGAGCTTTGCAGAGATGGATGCAATGATGTACAAAATCGAAGGTGAAGATTTATACTTAATCGGAACCAGTGAGCATTCCATGATTGGTAAATTCATCGACACTGTTTTACCATCTGATACACTGCCAAGAACATTAACATCTTATTCTCCATGTTTCCGTAAAGAAAAAGGTGCACACGGAATCGAAGAACGTGGTGTATATCGTATCCATCAGTTCGAAAAGCAGGAAATGATCGTTGTATGTGAGCCAGAAGACAGCAAGATGTGGTTCGATAAGTTATGGCAGAATACCGTAGATTTATTCCGTTCTATGGACATCCCTGTTCGTACACTTGAATGCTGTTCCGGTGACCTGGCAGACCTTAAAGTAAAATCTATCGACGTAGAAGCATGGTCTCCACGTCAGAAGAAATACTTCGAAGTAGGAAGCTGTTCTAACTTAGGTGATGCACAGGCTAGAAGATTAAAAATCCGTGTAACAGGTGAAAAAGGTAAATACTTTGCTCACACATTAAATAACACAGTAGTAGCACCACCTCGTATGTTAATCGCTTTCCTTGAGAATAACTTAAATGAAGATGGTTCTGTAAGAATCCCAGAAGTACTTCGCCCATATATGGGAGGAAAAGAAGTTCTTACTCCAGTAAAATAAATTTGCCGCAGGCAGGGGAGACGCCTCCAGGGAATGAAATAATCTATATTTGTGACTTTAGTCGCTCCGAGGCCACAAATATAGATTATTTCATTCTCTGGAGGCTGTCTTTGCCTGCTGAAGTAAGGTTGAATTTTATGTTTACACACTTGCTCAGGGTAACTTCTTTTTCTTTGAGAGGATATTTGAGGATTCTTCAGGAGATTGTGATTTTAGGAAATTAAGTGGAAATTCTCACATAATATCTTTTACCCGACAGTATTTCTTCAGATTATCTTCATTTTTTTCTCACAAACTGTTCACAAATATTCAGTATGATAGAAACATCAAAAGAACAAAGAATTATTTTTTTGATAGATTTTTTTCATACTTTCCTCTCTTAGAACCGTTGAACAGACGGTTCTTTTTTTCTATAAGAAAAGTAAAAGCTTATATGTGGTGAATAATAACTTAAATCCTTAAAATATAGACTATTGTAATATCCATTCAGTAACAACACTTTAGAAATCACATAGATAAAGAACTATTATGAAATCACAACCTTCTAGAGAATCCCCAAATTCCTTTCAAACGCAGAAAGAAATTCCCAGCAGCAAACAAGAATTCACTGAATTCTGCCTTTGCCCCAACAGCCAAAAACAGCATACAGTAAATAAAATAAACGATATTTGTGGCCTCGGAGCAAGGTTTGGATACGAGCATGTATAAGCGAGTGTTCAAACTGCCGCGACTAAAGTCACAAATATCGTTTATTTTATTTACTGTGTGCGTCTCCCTTTCCTGCCGCAACCCAGAATTATTTCTTCTTCCTCCGAGAAATTCGATTTTTTCTGCGTTTCTCCAGCTCATGTCTGTGAATCAGGTGCATGATCAGGATAATAAGAATAACTGCGACTAAGAGTCTCAAGGAGAATTCAATTCCTTTATGTATAGCATCTTTTCTTTTTGATGCTACAGGGGCAGTTTTTAAGTTATCGTCTACGGTTTTGCCTTCCTGATAAGCTTTTCCCTGTTTAGAAGTTGTGTCATAGGTAACTTCTGTCTGTCCAAGTTTTTTGCCATCACAGGAGATTACGATGTAACCAAGGCGGCCAGTTTTTTTATCTTCATCGAGTTTAAAAGCGGTTTTTAAATCAGATTCATTAAAGTCTTTTTTTACAAGAACAGAGAAGTTTTTGTCATAAACAGAGTTTAAAAGCTGAATCTGGTCGAGCTTTGAAGAGTCAATGGAGGTATTTGCTGTCATGGCAGTTTTTAAACTGAAATCAGTAAGCGGAGTTACGGATTTTACCTGATTAAAAGCCCACTTGAATAAGTTAGCAGTATCTGTGTAGCTTTTGTCTGCACCGTAGTCTTTTAAAATGACGCAGATAAGTTCTACATTATCTTTCTTTGCGTAAGTGACTAAGGTATTGAGGGCAACCTGAGTGAATCCAGTTTTTGCTCCTTCTGCATATTTGTAGTAGTAGTCACTGTTTTCGCGAAGAATTTTAGCGTGATTCCACAGCTCTAAAGTATATTTTAAAGTGTCACTTTTCTTTAAGGTGTAGGAAATGGTTCCGGAAATTTTACGGAATTCCTCATGCTTCATGGCTTCTTTTAAGATAAGGCCCATATCGTGAGCTGTTGTGTAATGTTCTTCATTTGGAAGTCCATGAGGGTTTTTGAACTGTGTGTTGGTACAGCCTAATTCTTTGGCGCGCTTTGTCATAAGCTTTGCAAATTCTGTTGAGGAACCGGAAATGTGCTCTGCGATAGCGGCAGCGGCCTCATTAGCGGATACAAGCATTAATGCATAAAGACTGTCTTCTACAGTAAGCTTGGCACCAACATTAATTCCAGCGGTACTGCTACCTGCCTCAATTCCGTTAACTGCAGCATTGGAGTAAGTAATAACATCACTCATTTTGCAGTTTTCAACAGCGAGTAAAGCGGTCATAACTTTAGTGATACTGGCAGGATATCTCTTGGTGTCTGCCTCTTTTCCATAAAGAATCGTTCCGGTATTGGCATCCATGACAACAGCAGATTCTGCTACGATATCTGGTGCACCGCTTAAATTGGAAATTCCATAGGAAGCACCAGCCTGTACTTTTGAAGTATCGGTCTGCGCTTCGGAAGTGCCAGCCTGTGTTTTTGAGGTATCCGTCTGTGCCTCAGAAGTGCCAGTCTGCGTTTCAGAAGCAGTGGCAGTAGTTGCCGCGGCAAAGGAATTCACACAAAAGCTTAAGGCCAATGTTAGTGTCAATATAAACGTAAGTATTCGTTTCATTGTTAAATCTCCTTTTTATTTTGCCCTGGAGCATTTTTCAAACACGCTCTATCATGCAGTATTATTAATATGCTGATATACTATTGGGCTAAGTCTTTGAGTTCTATTCGGTCATTTCAGACCTTGCCTCTCATTGTATCCTACTTCCATAGAAAAAGCAAAAATTAATTGCAAAAATAATGTCCAGCGATTAGAATAATACTGTATGTCTAAAATTGCGTATAGATATAGAAGAAAATATATTAAGATAGATGGGGAGAATTAAATGAGATTAAGAAATGTAAAAGGTTCAAGAGAACAGATTGCAGCGAATGAATATACAATTAAAGACGCAGAGCAGATTAAAGGCCAGTGGAAAGATTATTTCCAGGATGGTAAGCCGATTCAGTTAGAAATTGGAATGGGAAAAGGTAAATTCCTTATGCAGTTAGCAGAAAAGAATCCTCAGATTCATTATATTGGAATTGAAAAGTATTCCAGTGTTTTGGTCAGAGCATTAGAGAAAATGGAAGAGAATCCTTTAGAGAATCTTCATTTTATTCGAATGGATGCAGAGAATATTGTGAATGTATTTGAAAAGGGTGAGGTAGATCAGATTTACCTGAATTTCTCAGATCCGTGGCCGAAAGACCGTCATGCAAAGAGAAGACTTACTTCCAGACAGTTTTTAGAGCGTTATCATAACATTTTAAAGGAAGAGGGAAGAGTTATCTTTAAGACAGATAACAGACCATTATTTGATTTTTCTTTAGAAGAAGTAAAAGAAGCAGGATGGACACTTGAGAAATCTACATTTGACCTTCATCACAGCGAATATGTTGAGGGCAATATCATGACAGAATATGAGGAAAAGTTTGTGGCAAAAGGTAAACCGATTTGTATGCTTCAGATTTTTTTGCAGGAAGATAAATAACAACATTTCCTGTCTTTATCATAAGATAAAACAGGGGTGGAATTTTATGAATTTTAAAGAGAAAATGTGCTGGAATATTCAGCGAAAGAGCCTTTGTAATAGAGGAATCTGGCGGTGTCTGTGTAATTTCTGCCAGAGCATTTCAGAGGTATGCAGAATTTTAAATGGCAAATAATTTACTTTACGATAAATGAAAGGATTTTATTTATGAAAAAGATTGTAGCAATCGATTTAGACGGAACATTATTACATTCTGACTGTACGATTTCTTCTTATTCAAAAGAAGTAATTGCGGAAGCAGTAAAGAATGGAATTATGGTAGTTCCAACATCAGGAAGAAGTTTTCGAAGTATTAAGAATCAAGTGCAGGATATCGAAGGTGTAAAATACTGCATCTGTGCAAATGGAACATTGGTTGGAAATATTCAGACAGAGGAATTGCTTCACAATTGCAAGATACCACAGCATTTGGTTTATGATATTTATAAAGAAGTAAAGGAAAGACATGGTTTTATAGAACTTTACTGTGACAATGATGCCTATGTGGAAAAAGATACAGCTCCGATTATTTATGATACTAAGATGGGAAAAGATTTCTGTGACAGTATGTTATCTACAGATGTAATTGGCCTGTCCTATGATTTGCTTCTGCGCCGTGGAACAATGCGTATCAATAAGATACATGTTGCATTTCCAGATCCACAGGAATTAAGAGAATTTGCTGCAAAAACAGCAGAAAACAAAAATCTTATGGTAACATTTCCTAGCGAATATAACATGGAAATCTTCCCAAGTGGCTGTAATAAAGATGTGGGAATCCGTATCCTTGCTGAAAAATATAACATTGCACACGAAGATACGGTTGCCATCGGAGACAGTGATAATGATGTGGCGATGATTGAGTATGCACATATTGGAATTGCCGTAGCAAATGCAATGGAAGTATTAAAGGAAAAAGCAGATTACATCACCAAATCAAATGATGAAGATGGACCTGCGATTGTACTTAAAAAAATACTTGAAAAATAAAAAATAATGCTTGCAATCTATGAAAGGTTGTTATATAATAGTCCTTGTCGTTGAGAGATACGAAAACAAAACACAAGGATATGCGCTTTTAGCTCAGTTGGTAGAGCAGCGGACTCTTAATCCGCGTGTCCAGGGTTCGAGCCCCTGAAGGCGCATTACAAAGTACCGTTTTTGGGATTTAGACCTGGGGATGGTGCTTTTTTTGTTATATAAGAATTAAACTTATGTCGATACATCCCCGATTTACGATGGAAGACCGACCGATAGTATAAAAACCGTGGCAGATCAGATAAAAAAAGAAGAAAAAACACATATGCCGAAACAATTTAATTTCTGGATTGTGGCATCAGGAGATGCCGCCAGGAAGATTTGTAATTATTTGTCTAAACAGATTATCTATATGAGAAATAATCAATATAAGAAAACGTTCTACACGTTGCAAAGGGAAATGTTGCTGACAGGAGAGGTGTAGAGCGGAGGAAGGTAAATGGATAAACATTTGAAATATTTTAATTTTAAGATGAGGGGCGTTTGGAGTAAGATATACTATAAAGAATAGCATAAAGCACTGTTTTGGAAATTTAAATCCAGGACGGTGCTTTTTTATTATATAGAGTGTGTTTGAAAAAATAAAACTATTCGATACAAAAGTTTTGAAAAATTTTTTTTAAATTAGTGAACCTTTTTGCAGTTTGCTTCGTATAAGAGAGTGAAAAGAAAAATAATTAGGAAATAAAAAGGACTCCGGGGGTGTAATAGTTAAAAATAAAGGAAATTAAAAACAATAAACAAAAGTAAAAAGAAAGAGAGGATGCTAAATATGAAACAGAGAACAATGAAAATAACAAAAAATATAATATGCATGACCAGTATTCTGGTACTATTTATTTTGATTAAACCAACAAAAGTATATGCCTTTTCCATGAATGAAGCCAGAAATTCACCAGTACTTACAAGTCAATACAGAACAACAAGATTAAGAAATGAATATGACGTAAAATTATTTCAGGTACAGATGCCAAAATCTGGTTGTTTCAGAATAACTTTAAGACCCAATGCTGTTGCAGATGAGAATGACATAGGACATGGATGGAATCTTAAAATCTATCGCAAGGACGATTTGAAAGAACCAGTTAAGCAATATTGGCAGATTGAGAATAAGATGGTTACAGAGAAACTTGTTTTGACATCGGGAACATATTATATAGAAGTAAAATCTTATAGTGAATATGGAATGTCACCTATAATGGTACCTTTTGATATAAAGGCTGATGTTGTTTCTGAAAATAACTGGGAGCAGGAGAATAATAATACTTTTAAAAAAGCAAATAAAATCTCTATCGGAAAAAAATATCAGGGAACTTTGTTTGATGATATAGATGAAGACTGGTTTAAAGTAGTTGCTCCAAATACAGGGAGAATTACAGCAACCTTAAACTGTGATCCGGATACAGATGTAAATGATGTTGGAGACGGATGGGATGTATCTGTTTATTCAGCAAGCGATATCAATACTGAAATAGCAAAAGAAGAGTGGATAATAACGAAAGGTTCTGTCAGATTTAATGTGGTAAAGGGAAGGACATATTATATTTATGTACACAGTTATCATTATTCTTTTCCAGAAGGTTACACTTATCAGTTAGCGACTTCTTTTAAAGGACCAAAAGCAACTCCAGCCAAAAAGACTACAAACACATCGAAAAAACCAGTGAAAATGGTAACAGGTGTTTCTTTGAAAGTAAAGAAAAAGAAAATAAACATTCGTTTTAAGTTAGTATCAAATGTCTCTAAATATCAGATTATGTACAGTACAAAAAAATCTTTTAAGAATAAAAAGGTTGTAACAGTAAGAAGTGGAAATGTGACTATAAAGAAATTAAAAAGGAAAAAGACCTATTTTATCAGGGTACGGGCTATCAGCAAAAATGGAAAAGCTGGTGCGTGGAGTGTAGTGAAAAAAGTGAGAGTGAAATAATATTTCTGAATCACTATTTTTAGAGAAAATCTTAAGATGTAATGCAAAAGAAAGGATGAAAAGATATGAAGAAAAGAACAAAGTTTTACGCATTATTATTTGCAATGGTATTATCGTTAACACAGATGATCGGAGCAGCAGTTCCAGTTAAAGCAGCAACGAAGGAATGTTCGCATGGCTATACTTTGGTGAATGGTATCGGTATACGTATGCATGAATGTGGCGAGTCCGTATGTATTACCTGTTATCATGGACATTCTAAACGTGTAGTTATTCCGAAAACTTTTAAGTTAAATGGGAAAAATCTTCCGCCAACACAAATTGATTGGGCTGATTGTGGTTTCTCTGAAAATGGGGTAAAAGAAATTGTGATTCCAGATACATTAGATTATTTGGGATATTGGGATGAAGATGAAGTTAACACAAGCTATAAAGATATTACATTTTTTGTCCATAAGGGAAGTAAGGCAGCAAAAGCTGTACAGGCAGAAGGCTATAAATATAGATATTTAAACGACAATTCCAACCCACAGCCAGTAAAAGGCACATCAATAAAACGAACCGTCAGAATCCAAAACCTGACCAAAATCACATGGAAGAAAGTAAAATGTGATAAATACGAAATCAGATATTCTCAGAAAAAGAATATGAAAAACGCAAAGAAAATAAACTGTGGCAAAAATAAAACATCACTTGTCATTAAAAAGTTAAAAAAGAATAGAAAATATTATGTACAGATTCGAACAAAATCAGGAAAGAAATATTCTGCATGGTCAAAGGTAAAGATAATTTCAAAACGATAAAATGCAGAAAAACAGGAAAGACCTCCTTGCACTGTTTTGGGGAAATAAGTATACTATTATCGGGCAGCCATCTGGAAAATACGTTTTCCAGATGGTATTTAAGGATTATATTTAATAAATTTACAGGAAGTTATAAGGAATTATAGGACTTGTAAAAATACCGAGGAGGAAGCATATTGAATCTGATTTTTGACTTAGATGATACACTTTATAATCTTATGGGACCATTTGAACTGGTTCACAAAAAATTATATGCAGACAAGACGGATGCAGACTGTACGCAGTTGTTTATGCAGTCCCGTGTTTATTCGGATGAGATTATGGAGGCAGAGAAGAAGGGATTAATTCCGCACGAAGATTGTTTTTATGAGCGTGTGAAAAGGACATACCATGATGTGGGAATTGAGATGAGCAGAGAGGATGCGGATATTTTTGAGCAGTTATATCGTTCCTTTCAGAAAAAGATTACACTTGGTAATGGAGTAGAGGGATTTCTTGATTATTGTAAAAGTAATGATATTTTTATTGCGATTCTCACAAATGGCAGACCAGAACCACAGTATGCAAAGGTAGTTGCGCTGGGGTTACATAAATGGTTTGATGATGAGCATATATTTATTTCTGGAGGTATTGGATATCAAAAGCCAGATCCACAGGCATTTAAATATATTGAGAATGCATTTGCATTAAATCCAGAAGAAACATGGTATGTTGGGGATACCTATGAAGCAGATGTTGTCGGTGCAAATACAGCAGGATGGCATACGATATGGTTTAATCACCGAAACAGGGAGTGTCCGGAAAAAAACCGGGCAGATATTACAATAAAGAGTATAGAGGAATTAAAAGAAGTTATTAGAGGACAGATTGGATAAAATCGGATAAGGGCAGGAAGGTATGTATTGTAGAAGTTGCAGAAAATGGTTTCCAAATAATATTTTGTTTTGCGATATCTGTGGAAAGCCATTAGTTAAAGATTTAGATATATATGGAGAGAACTTTTTTAATGGAGATGTTCAGGCATTTGATTATATTTACCAGAATAGTTATAACTGGGTAGCAGGGGAAGTAAGAAAAATGTTTTCGGCTAATTCATCAGAGGTGGAGGACTGTGTTCAGGAAATTTATCTTCTCTTATATCGAAAAATCAAATACTATGATCCTCGCCAGGGAAGTTTTAGTGCATGGTTTAATGCGCTGGTGCGAAACAGAATTTACGATTATGGAAGAAAGTTAGCAGGAAATAGAGAAATTCTGCCAGAAACCAGCCAGCAATATTTTAAAGAGATAACAGATAGAAATGTTTATATTAACCCAGAAGCAAGAATAGAATATGCAGAGCGGGAGCAGATTCTTGATGAAATTCTCGATGATATTGGAGAGGGACAGCGCATATGTATCCAGATGTATTATAACGACGGATTAAAAATAAAGGAAATCGCACAGATATTAAATATTAGTGAGGGAACTGTAAAAAGCAGAATACATAACGGATTGAAGAAGTTAAATACGAAGGTGGATGAGATGCAGAAAAGGGGACTCTACACATTTCGTATGCTTCCTCTTGGATTCCTTTTATGGCTCTTATCCAGAGACGATTGCAGTGCAAAAGAAGATTACAGAGCATTATACCATGCCAGAACTCTGGCTGGGCAAAACGTTTTACAGAATGCGCCAATGGCTGCTGGAAATAAAGCTGCCGGAATTAAAATGGCTGGAAGAAATCAAAATGTTGTAAAACATGCAAGTATGCAGCAGGCAGGTCAGGCAGGTGCAAAGCATGCTGCGATAAATCATGCGGCGAGGGCAGCTTCCAGAGCTGGAGGCAAAGCGATAAAAGCTGGAATGGTAAAAGCTTTAGCCGGTGGTATTACTGCGGCGGTCATAGGAAGCGGTGTATTTATTGGAGGCAAAGCATTAAAGCAACATCAGGGCGATAAGAAAGTAATCACTTCTGGTCAGGAATATAGTACGCAGGAAGAAAAAGAGGGAACACCGGACAGCTCGGTGAAAGAATTTGTGGATGATAATCAGGCATTTATTAAAGAAATATTGGCTCTGGAGGCAGAAGTACCAGAAGGTACTGAATTCCAGACGGATATAAATGAAAATGTCAGGAGTGTGGTATATACTTCTTTGGGATTATTGTGTGATAATAAGTCTTTTGGTGAGGAAGCTACAAATATATATGATGCGGTACCAGAGGAAAGTATTGTGGATTATAATAATAATGATGATGGTGAGGGAACGATATCTGTCGAAGAGAGTGGATTTGAAAATATGAGACAGTTTCTTGGATGTAAAGAAACGATTGGGTCATTAAGTGCTACGAGTAGCGAAGAATTTCTATGTCAGGATGGAGAAGTAAGAGCAGAGGGCTTAAGCCCATCGTCAGATATGCAGTCATCCATTAAGGATATTGTGTATATTCCGCTTTCTAATGGGGATGAACGAGCAATTTTTACAGAACAGATTATACAGGATGAAATAGACGGCATTGGTACAGCGGTGATAACAAAAGCAGATAATGATCTGGGTGTACAATTGAAAAGTTATAATATTGTTGCAGACTCCGACAAGATAGACCAGTTACTGGGAAGTGTAGCTGTCCTCGGAAAACAGCTGGGAAGTGATGGAAAACTATTTAGTGGTAATATGACAGAGATGTCTGATGAGTCCAAAATACATGCACTTATAGATTCTGTACGGGGATATTGTTATACTGAGCCTAATGATGAGGATATTTACGCTAATAGGGCAGAAAGCCTGGTTTATAAGCCAGTATTTTCCGAGGATGATATAAAAAGCAATACAGAAAAATCTATTATTGTAAAAGAAGATGCATTCGATGATTATCTGGCACTTGTAGACTATGATGGAACGATTGATGATATAGTAGCGAATAAAGCGTTACAAAATAAATATAATTGTAGTATAAAGAGAAACGGTACGAATATAGAATTCACTTTTTCAGGAGAGTTTGAAATGACCTATTGGTGGGTAGAAACGGATATGATTGATCAAATTAATAAAGATGGATTTAAGATACTCAAAAATGGAAAAATAGAAGTGGATTGTCTGTTATATACTTCACATGCAACAGAACCTGATCCAGGAGTGGAATACAAGGCAACGCTGTCATTAAATGAGGATGGTTCTGGAATGAAATTAGAAAATCTAGAGCGTGTTTGAAAAATGCTTTCTGGCAATCCGACTACTACTATTCTCAGCGGAGTCTCCGTTGCTACGCAAATTGGAAATTGTAAAATTCGACACATTAAAAGGTAATAAGTGGTTATATATTTACCAAAATAAAACGTGTAATTTTTTATAAATATGAAAGGTTTTTTTCTTAAAAAATTAAGATTGTGCGAAAAAGTCCATTTACAACGAGCAGAATTGTGATATAATAAACGAAGTTCAGGCAAATGTTGAGAATTATAATCAATAAGTGCTTGCACAATTATTTTAGAAAATCAGCACAGTGTTTTCACAGAAATTTTCTTGTCTACCTGTTTGTAATTGGTTGTGAACATAATCTATTTGATACAGCCAGATAAAAACCTTTCTGTCTAACTGATGTTCAAAGTTCTATTCAGCCTGTTATCTAGTTTTATGTAGCAGGTTCTTTTAACTTTTATTTTCTATTATCTAGAGTTTATTTTACCTATTTAAAATTAAACATTAGAGCGTGTTTTAGTATGCTCAGGGAAGCGCATAAAAAATAAGAAGAATTTACAAAAAGTATTATGTCTTGTAAATCAGGGCATGTTTTTTTGTTGTGGAGATTTTTATGAAAGAGAAGAAGAAAAGGTTCAAGCATGAGCATGGAAGCAGCTTTTCGGTAGATTATTATGCGTATGCATCACATATGAGAAGCTGGAATGCAGGCTTTAAAGTTCTGTTTTCTATTATTAGTCTGCTTATATGTATTGCATGCAATAATCTGTTTGTTTCGCTGGCAGTTATTTTCTTTATGGGATTTTTGACGGTGGCTGTTGGTGGACTGGATTTACATCATTACATTACGATGCTGCTTGTTCCGATTGTATTTTTAATTTTTGGAACAATAGCGATAGCGATTGGATTTTCGATGCGTCCAGTAGGACAGTATCATGTTCATTTTTTGAATTTATTTTACATTTACTGGTCAAAGGCAAGTTTGCTTAAGGCTGGAGGTCTTGTGTTTAAGGCATTGGGAGCTGTGAGTGCACTTTATATGATGACACTTACTACACCGCTGAATGAAATTATTGCAGTCTTGAGAAAAGCACATATTCCAAAGCTGATTATTGAGCTTATGAATATGATTTACCGTTACATTTTTATTATGATTGATACACACAGCCGCATGAAGAATTCAGCAGAGTCACGTCTTGGATATTGTGATTTTAAGACTTCCTGTTATTCATTTGGCCAGGTTGCAAGTAACTTGTTAGTTGTGTCATTGAAAAGAGGAAATAATTATTACAATGCGTTAGAAGCACGTTGTTACGATGGGGATTTACGATTCCTTGAAGAAGAGAAGCCGCTAAAAGCAGGCCAGATTGTGATGGCAGTTATTTTTATTGTAGTGTTACTGCTTATATGGTTTTTTACGAGATAAGATAATTTTGTCAGATAAATCGGAAGAATACTTTATCATAATTTTGTAAAATATATCAGATGTGAGATGACTCCCACATCTGTAGGTGGCGAGCAACAAATGAGTATCAGGAGATGTTTATGCAGGAAAAAGAACCAATCTTAAAGGTTGAAGATTTACATTTTACATATAATGGAGAAAAAACGGCACTGAATGGAGTTGACCTTAATATTTATGAGGGCGAGAAGATTGCGGTGCTTGGCTCGAACGGAGCAGGAAAGTCTACATTCTTTTTGAATATTAACGGAGTTTTGAAGTCTCATCACGGCGATATTTATTATCGTGGTGAGAAGATTACAAAGAAAAACTTAAATGATCTTCGAAAGAATGTCGGCATTGTTTTTCAGGATGCGGATAATCAGATTATTGCGTCCACGGTAATGGCTGAAGTTTCCTTTGGGCCGATGAATCTGAAATTACCGAAAAAAGAAGTGATTTCCAGAGTGGATAAAGCTCTTGAATATATGAATATTTCAGAATTTAAAGATCGTCCGCCACATTATTTAAGTGGTGGCGAGAAAAAGAGAGTCAGTATTGCAGATATTATTGCAATGGAGTCAGAAGTCATCATTTTTGATGAGCCAACAGCGGCGCTTGATCCATTGAATGCGGCAATGCTTGAGGAAGTTCTTCAGAAAATGGGTGATGAAGGACGGACAATGCTCATTTCTACTCACGATGTTGATTTTGCTTATCGCTGGGCAGAGAGAGTTATTGTATTTTGTCATGGAAAGATTATTGCAGATGATACGCCACTTGCTGTATTTAAGCAAGAGGACATTTTGAAGCAGGCAAATCTGAAACACCCAATGATGTTCGATGTCTATGACATTTTAAAAGAGAAAGGTATCGTCCCTGATGGGGACGTTTATCCTAAAAATATTGCCGAATTTCAGGCAATGGTAAAAGGTTTATAAAATCGTATTTTAGGGATCTCCTGGTTCCAGAAATACACAAAAATTAAAAGGAGGAAAGACAAATGTCTAAAAAACAGAAAAATCTTGCGGTTCTTGCAAGCGTATTTTTAATGCTTTTAACAATCGCGCCAGTTTCTAACGCAATGCACATCATGGAGGGATTCCTTCCAGTAAAATACTGTATCTTATGGGGAGTAATCTGCGTACCATTCTTAGTAATCGGTTTCATGAATATTAAAAAGGTACTTGGAAATGACAGAAGAACCCTTACTGTACTTGCTTTAACAGGTGCTTTCGTATTCGTACTTTCATCTTTAAAGATTCCATCAGTAACAGGAAGCTGTTCCCATATGACAGGTACAGGTCTTGGAGCAATCTTATTTGGACCATGTGTAACAAGTATCTTAGGTATTATCGTATTAATTTTCCAGGCAATCTTACTTGCACACGGCGGATTAACAACATTAGGAGCTAACTGCTTCTCTATGGCAATCGCTGGACCAATCATTTCCTGGATCTTATACAAATTACTTCAGAAAGCAAATGTAAATAAACGAGTATGCATATTCGTTGCAGCATTTTTAGGTGACTTATTTACATACTGCGTAACAAGCTTCCAGCTTGCACTTGCTTACCCTTCAGAAGTTGGCGGCATTGGAGCATCTATCGCAAAATTCCTCGGAATCTTCGCTACAACACAGCTTCCATTAGCAGTAATCGAAGGTATCCTCACTGTAGTTATCGTTATTGCACTTGAAACATACGCAAAAGACGAATTAAGCAGTCTTGAATTTTAATTAGGAGGAGAGAAAATGACAAAAAATACAAAGACAGTAATTATTTTATTAGTAATTGCAGCATTAATCGCAATCGTACCACTGTTCGCATTAAAGGGAGCAGAATTCGGTGGATCTGATGATGCAGGTAGCGAAATGATTTCCGAAATTCAGGGAAAAGAATATGAACCATGGTTCACACCAGTACTTGAAACTGCACTCGGTGGAGAACTTCCAGGAGAAATCGAAAGCTTAATCTTCTGTCTTCAGACAGGAATCGGAGTAGGAATCGTAGCATTTGTATTAGGACGCTTCGTAGAACGAAAGAAGTGGCAGGACAAGGAGAATGGAGATTCGACTTCTTCTAAATAGGCTATAGATAGACTATAGACAGACAAAAACCGAAAAAGCCAATCCTCATATTTGTGAAAGTATCACTGTGGGTTGAATGTTCGCTTAATGGCTCACAATCAATCCTCACTCTAATATCACAAATATAAGGATTGGCTTTTTTGGTTTTCTGTGTGTAGGGATCGTCTGTTCTATCTATCCGCAAAATTTCTACTGACTTGTTAACCATTCAACCGCATTAAGTACCTCCTCCGGTGTTTTACATACCGAGAAAAGTGACTTTACGGACTCGCGGATGAATCCCATGCCGATGAGTTTATCGATGATAGCGATGGTGTCATCGTAAAAACCGGAAACGTTGTACACGATGATTGGTTTTGCACTTCGGCCAAGTTCGGTTAAGGTAAGTATCTGGAAGAATTCATCGAAGGTTCCAATGCCGCCGGGTGCGATGACAAATGCATCGGCGTTCTCTTCCATGACTTCTTTTCGAAGGCTCATTGTCTCTGTGCGTACAATTTCTGTACACTCGCTTTTAATCGGTTCAAACTTATTCATGAAAGTTGGGACAACACCTGTTACTTCTCCGCCGTTTTCTAACACACCGTTTGCACAGGCTCCCATCAGTCCGCTGGCACCGCCGCCATAGATTAACTTGTGGTGTCTTTTTGCAATTTCTTTTCCAAGTGCTTCTGCTGCATTTATATAGATGGAATCGATGCGGTCGCTTGCTGCACCATACATACAAATTGTAAGTTTGGTCATAATAGCACCCCCCCTCTTGTTTTATTTGTAGAGCTTAATTTTAACATTTAATTCGACAAAAAACAACAAAATAATAGAGAAAAACAGATAAAGTGGTTAAATTGTCTATATATTATAGGAAAATGATAAGAATTATGGTGACTATTTATGTGATGTTTGTAAAATTATATAGCTGATGCTACTTTTTTGCTTAGAGCGTGTTTGCGCTCTAGAGTGTGGTTAAAAAATATTTCTACAGAGATTTTTAAAATATATTCTTTTGCTATTGTATGAATATAGAAAATAAGAGGTGCATAAAGACAGAAAAATTGTGAAATATGCTTGTTTTTTTATGCAAATATGCTACAATATAAACAAAGGTATTCATAATTATACATGTCGATATTGAATCTGATTTACGATTAAAAGGGGTGATTTTTATGAAGAAAATTATAACGATCAGCAGAGAGTTTGGAAGTGGCGGTCACGACATTGGAATGGAAGTAGCAAAGCGTCTGGATATTCCATTTTATGATCATGAGATTGTAGATAAGGCAGTTGCAGAGAGTGGATTTACAAAGGAATTTGTAGAGGAACACGGTGAGTACAGCTCTCTTTCTTCTGTATTACTCGGAACATCGGCACCATTTGACAGTTATTATTATGCAGAGGACCCACAGGATAAGATTTTCAAGATTCAGCGTAGAATCATTACAAAGTTTGCACAGGAAGGTCCATGTGTTATCGTTGGAAGATGTGCGAATTACATTTTAGAGCAGGCAGATATCGACAGTTTTGATGTGTTTATCAGAGCCAATATTGAGAAGAGAATGGCGAATGTATCTGACAGAGTTGATCTTAAGGGAGATGAACTGGTTAAGTTCCTCCAGAAGAGAGACCACAAGAGAAGAGTATATTATCGCTTCTATACTAAGAGAAAATGGGGCGATTACCACGATTACAACATGATGTTAGATAGTGGAGCAATCGGCAAGGAGAATTGTATCAATTTGATTATCAAGGCGATTGGTGAATAGTGGATTATAATATCGTAATGATAATTTAAGAGTTGGTTCTTTGAAAGTCAGTTTTATAAGAAGTCATAATTTTCAGGGATTCTCTAAATTATTTTTAGACAAAGTACAGTCCTCTGGAAGATAAATAAAGCATATTTGTGGCCTCGAGCAAAGGCTGGATGCCACAAATATGCTTTATTTGCTCTCTTCTCGAGTGTCAGCTAGTTAATAAATTATATAGGAGACGAAAATGAAGATTACAAGATGTAAATATGGGCATTATTATGATAAAGCGTACTTTAGAGAATGTCCGCATTGCTGCAGGGCAAGAGGTGGCCGGGATGAGGATATTATAATAGGAAAGAACAAGTTATCTACAGATTTATTAGGGAAAAATAGCCTGCCGGGTAGAAACGTGAGAATAAATCAATTACAAGATGATAGCAATTATGGACAAGGCTCCAATAGGGACATAAGTCAGAAGGAGCAGGATAGGAAAAAAGTTGAACGATGGATTGGGGAAGCCTGGGATGAACTGGAAAATGTAGCAAAAGAGAGTCCAAAAACAAAAGTAACAGAAAAAGCAGCTCAAAGAGAAAAACAAGAAGACAGGCAAGAAAAGATAACAGAAGAAAAGAATACTGTTTCAGTGAAAAAGAAGCATAGAAATTCGGAACAAAATTTAGGGAACTATATGCTTTTTGCCGCAATGCCTCTCAAAGTAATTAAAAACCAGGAATTCTGTATGGATTTTTGTATTTTCCCGGAAAAAGATTGGGAGACTGGGGCAAAGATGCTTAGTTTTAAGAGTCAGGAAAGTATAAGGGATTTAAAACCAGTGCAGATGGCGCTGCCAACAAAGGCTGTGCTGCACATTTTATATAAAGAGGAAGAGATTTTTCATAAAGATATAGAGTTGGAGGCAGAAAGGGAAAATGTATTTTGTACATTTCCTGTTACGGTAACGGATACGAGAGACCGACGTTTTCATATGATAAAGGCGGTTTTTGAGATAGAAGAGCAAAATATCGAGATTCCGCTGTATTTAATGCCTAATCCGTAGAAAAATACAGGCAGTTTTGGAAAACATTCGTGGAACTTTATTATTGCAGTTTTTGGAAAATACCTATATAATAAAGTATCATGTAATAATTTTGTAATAAATTCAATTCGTATGGATTTATAGACACAGGAATGAGACATAAATAAAAATAAAATATGAATAAAACAGGGATTGAATCGTTACGATAATTTGAAAAGATAAAATATGATTATAAAGGAGAAGTATAATGAGTGATATGACCCATCTTGATGAGTTAGAGGCAGAAGCGATATACATTATGCGTGAAGTAGTGGCAGAGTGTGAGAAGCCGGTAATGCTGTATTCTATCGGTAAAGACTCTTCTGTAATGCTTCATTTAGCATTGAAGGCTTTTTATCCTGAGAAGCCGCCGTTTCCATTTTTACATGTAAATACTACATGGAAGTTTAAGGAAATGATTGAGTTCAGAGATAAGATTGCTGAAAAATACGGACTTGATATGATTGAGTACATTAATGAGGACGGGGTTAAGAAAGGAATCAATCCATTTGACCACGGTTCATCTTATACAGATATTATGAAGACACAGGCATTAAAGCAGGCTCTTGATAAATATGGTTTTACTGCTGCATTTGGCGGTGGAAGACGTGATGAGGAGAAATCCAGAGCAAAGGAGAGAATTTTCTCTTTCCGTAATTCCAGCCATGCGTGGGATCCTAAAAATCAGCGTCCGGAGATGTGGAAGCTTTACAATACAAATATTCATCAGGGCGAAGAAATGCGTGTATTTCCTATTTCTAACTGGACGGAGAAAGATATCTGGCAGTACATTCAGCGTGAAAATATTGATATTGTTCCGCTGTACTTTGCAGCAGAGAGACCATTTGTCAGAAGAAATGGCAATATCATTATGGTAGATGATGACCGTATGAGATTAGAACCAGGAGAAAAGATTGAACATGGAAAGATTCGTTTCCGTACTCTTGGATGTTATCCATTAACTGGTGGTATTGAGAGTGATGCAGATACACTTGATGCAATTATTGATGAGACATTAAGTGCGGTATCTTCTGAACGTACCAGCCGTGTTATTGACAGTGATGGCGGAGCAGCCAGCATGGAAAAGAGAAAGAGGGAGGGTTATTTCTAATATGAACAGTCTTCTTAAATTTATTACCTGTGGTAGTGTAGATGATGGAAAGTCCACATTGATCGGACATATGCTTTATGATGCAAAGCTGCTTTTTGCAGATCAGAAAAGAGCGTTAGAGCTTGACAGTAAGGTTGGTTCTCGTGGTGGGGCAATTGACTATTCTCTCCTTCTTGACGGCCTGATGGCTGAGAGAGAGCAGGGAATCACAATTGATGTCGCTTACCGCTATTTTACAACAGAGAACCGTTCTTTTATCGTTGCAGATACCCCAGGTCATGAAGAATATACAAGAAACATGGCAGTAGGAGCATCCTTTGCGGAACTTGCCGTTATCCTTGTAGATGCGACACAGGGCGTTCTTGTACAGACAAGGCGACATACAAGAATCTGCTCCCTTATGGGTATCGAGCATTTTGTATTTGCAATCAATAAGATGGATTTAATTAACTATGATGCCAACCGTTTTGAAAAGATTGAACGTGAAATTAAGATGATGGCAGCAGAGTACGACTATAAGTCTATCAAGATTCTTCCTGTTTCTGCGACAGAGGGAGATAACGTTACAGTGAAATCTACTAAGATGCCGTGGTATAAAGGAGAATCACTTCTCACATATCTTGAAAATATCCAGATACATGACGATTCTATTGAGAGCGGCTTTACTATGCCTGTTCAGAGAGTATGCCGTCCAGATAGAACTTTCCGTGGATTCCAGGGACAGATCGAATCTGGAAAGATTAAAGTTGGTGATGAGATTACCGCCTTACCATCTAATGAAAAGGCAGAGGTAAAAGGCATTATTGATGCAGGTAAGGAAGTAACAGAAAGCAGCCGCGGACACGCGGTAACAATTTCTCTTGACAGAGAAGTAGACGTTTCAAGAGGCTGTGTTCTCGTTAATAATGCAAAACCAAAGACCGGTAATTTATTTACTGCAAAGCTTTTATGGATGGATGACACACATCTTGTAGCAGGAAAGAATTACCTCTTAAAACTTGGAACAAAGCTGATTCCAGCCGTTGTCATGAATATCAAGTACAAGATTGATGTAAATACTGGAAATGAAGTACACGCAGATGCTATTTACAAGAATGAAATCGCAGCCTGTGATATTGCTGTTTCTGACAAGATTGTTTTTGAGAAGTTCAAGGACAACCATGCATTAGGTTCCATGATTCTCATTGACAGAATCACAAATATGACATCTGCCTGCGGTGTTATCATGCACGCATTAAGACGTACAGATAATCTCACATGGCATGAGATGGATATTACAAGAGACTTCCGCGCACAGCAAAAAGGACAGACACCTAAGACAATCTGGCTGACAGGACTTTCCGGTTCCGGTAAGTCTACACTTGCAAACGAATTAGAAAAACATCTTGCTGCTCTCGGAAAGCATACGATGCTTTTAGATGGGGACAATGTCCGTATGGGACTGAATAAGAACCTTGGATTTAAAGAGGCAGACCGTATTGAAAATATCCGCCGTATCGCAGAAGTAGCGAAGTTAATGAACGATGCAGGACTTATTGTAATCACATCCTTCATTTCTCCATATGTCCGTGACAGACGGAATGCAAGAGAGATTATCGGAGAGGACAGCTTCATTGAAGTTTATGTAAGTACACCGGTGGAAGAATGTGAAAAACGAGATGTTAAGGGACTTTACAAAAAAGCCCGTGCAGGCGAGATTCCAAACTTTACTGGAATTTCCAGTCCATATGAGACACCAGAACATCCGGAAGTTACGATTGATACAACTGGAAAGAGTCTTGCAGACAGCGTAGATTATGTGATGGCACAGTTGGAAGATTTGCTTAACTAAAACAATAAAATATAAGAGGAAATAAAAATGCGCACACTTTATGTACACATTGGAACGCCTAAAACTGCAACAACATCCATTCAGATGTTTTGTGTTGAGAATCAAAAAGTATTAAATAAACAAAGTTATAGCTATCCTCTTTTGGATTTTGTATATCCCCATGTTGCTCACCGCAGAAATGGACATTTCCTTGTAGGCTGGGTTTATAAACCGGGTGGTCAGGAAGACGTGGAAAAAGAGCAGGAACTGTGGGAAAAGGGACTTGCTATGATTCACCAGGAATTTGAAAAGTATGACAATGTTATACTTTCCGATGAAAATATCTGGCACTCTTCTAACGGAAGAAAGTTCCCTTTCTGGGCCAAACTCATGCAGGATGCAAAAGAGCATGACTATCAGGTTAAAGTTATTGTTTATATAAGAAGACAGGATGGACTTGCAAACTCATGGCTCAGCCAGCAGGTAAAAGAAGGATGGAATACCAATGCCACGATTAAGTGGGATTCGTTCCAGCGTAAAACAAGAAAAGTTGTTTTTAATTATTATCTTTTACTGGAAAAGATTGCAGAAGTGACAGGACGGGAAAATATTATTGTCCGTATTTTTGACAGGAAAAAATTCAAAGGAAAGGATCATACGATCTTTTCCGACTTTTTGGAGGCAATAGGCGTGGATTATACAGATGATTTTAAGATAACAGAAGAAGAAGCAAACCGTTCTCTGACAGGAAACAGTCAGGAGATTCTTCGTATTGTAAATACGGTACTTCCAGATGATGACAAGGTAAGAACATTAGTTAGACAGGCCGCACAGGACTGCGAAAACTATAAAGACCCACAGAATAACTTTGTCATGTTCTCAGAAGAAGAATTTAATAAATTTATGGGCCGCTATGAAAAATGGAATGAGGCTATCGCGAAAGATTATTTACATCAGGAAGAACCTCTTTTTGATATGAAAAGAAAAGAGGGAGAAAGATGGACTCCAGAGAACCGCTTTATGTATGAAGATATCGTTCGTTTCTTTGGTGGTGTAGTTATCAGACAGCAGAGATATATCGAAGCACTTCAAAAAGATATCAATACTCTGAAAGAAAGCCGTTTAGAAGCGGCAAAAGGCTTAGAAGATGCAAATGTGGACGAAGAGACAAAGAAGATTCTCCAGTCTCTCAGTGAGCAGATTATCAATCAGCAAAAAGACATTCAGCGTGCCCTTGAAAACTCAGAAAAAATTGATGCAGTCCGTGATAAAAATCAGGAAGTTAAAGTACGAAGCCTTACTGTTGGCAATGAATTAATTGACCTGCGCCAGGATTATGATGCACTGCAGAAAGAGACCAAGAAAGACAGCAAGGCAATCCGCCAGGAATCTAAGGAACGTGATAAGGAGTTAAAGGCTATGATTCGTGAATTAGAGCAAACATCTTTATGGTTCCGACTTCGTAGAAAATGGAGACATATAACAGGGAAAGATAAATAGATTTGCCACAGGCAAGGAAACGCCTTCTGTGAGAGATAAATAGACATCTGTGTGACTAAACAGACGAAAATAGAAGCCCCCTATAACCATATCTGTGACTTTAGTCGCGGCATATTGAATGTTCGCTTATGCGCGCTCACATTCAACACTTGCTCCGAGGTCACAGATATGGTTATAGGAGGCTTCTATTTTCTGATTTTGGCTGACCACAGAATGACTATTTATCTTCCAGAGGGCTGTGCTTTGGCAGGGAGTGAAAATCTATTTATCTTTGGAGAGATTTGGGGGAGTATTGGGAGGTTGCGGCTGGCTGTGGAGTTAGTTTTTGAAGGATTGACATTTTGCTTTCAGTGTCAATGCTGCAGAATCTAATTTGCCATTGAAGTAGTAAAATAATAATAGACATCCATCCATTTATAGTAGACATCACTTTTAGATAATTCCTGCACATGATTATATTTTCCTGTCCTCTCCCTCAAATCCTCCTCCTAAATATTTTTAAATTGAATTCCCTCAAAGACAGAAAAAGTGTCCCATCTAAAACCAGAAAACCAGAATAGGGCTATATATAAAAAATGCGCCTTAGAACAAGTTCAAATTGCGGGTGAGCAGTTTGGACGCAGTGAAACGAAGCATTTTTTATATATAGCCCTATTCTGGTTTTCGTCAGTTTAGATTAACCCACTTTTTCGTCTCTAGAATCAACTTAAAAAATATTTCCTATATTTCCTATTGAAATAATATGAAACATGATGTAATATAGAGAAAACGAATAAGACACATGAAAACCGAATGATATTTAACAAATTTTTACATTGCAGTTTTTTGAATATCCCTATATAATGAAAGGCAATATGATAATATGAGTGTAACAGCAGTACAGATATCAGAAAGAAGACAAAAAGTAAAAACAACAGTAAGTGATGAGAGTATAAAAATGAGAAAGTTTATTTCCATGACTATGACTATGTTAAAAATCGGTTTCATTGGTTTTGGTGGGGGAAGCGCACTGATTCCAGTAATTGAAGATGAGGTCGTAGAGAAGGATAAGATTGTATCAGAAGAAGAATTTAATGATGATGTAATGATTGCCAGTATAACTCCAGGAGCACTTCCTGTAGAGGTTGCTACAGGAATCGGAAGACAGGCTTCAGGATTAAAGGGAATGGCAGCAGCAGCGACAGCGATGGCATTACCGGGTGCTTTACTGACAGTATTATTACAGGCAGTTATTTCCAGTGCAGGAAGTGTGGTGAAGTCACAGATTAATTATCTTTCTATCGGAATCTCTGCGTTTATTATTTTAACTTTACTGGCTTATTCATTAGGAACAGTATGCCAGGCAGTGAATAAGAGAGAGGGACAATTGTATGGTCTGATTATTCTTGGAGTGTTTTTACTTTCAGGAGAGAAAAGCATTTATCAGTTATTCGGGCTTGATATTAAACCAATATTTGCACTGTCAACGATTCAGGTATTAGGAGCGGCATTCTTTGTAATCTTATTTACAAAAGGACATGTACGTTGCTTAAGAAGATCCATACCAGCAGCAATAATTACGGTATGCTATCTGCTTTGTGCCGGCAATGCACATATTATACCAGTTTCCGCGAAACCATTTATTCTCGCGGTTATGGCGGTATTATCAATTCTTGGTCTGGTACAGTCTATCGTAGAAAGTCCGCATAAGAAAGCATTTCCAGCAAAAAGACTTGCAACATCTGCAGGATTTTGGCTCTTATTCGTAGTAATACTTTCTATTCCGGCAATGTTCCTCACAGCAAAGGCATTAAAGTTTATCGGAATGGGCTGTTTATCCTCTATTATGTCTTTTGGCGGCGGAGATGCGTATCTTTCTGTAGCACAGGGATTGTTCGTGGAAGGTGGAGTTATCAATAACGCAGATTTTTACGGTAATGTAGTAGCTGTAGCTAACGCACTTCCAGGTTCTATTTTATGTAAAATACTTACCGGAATTGCTTATGATGTAGGATATAACTTAAACGGTTCTGTAATAGAAGGATTTCTTGTAGCACTTTCCGGATTTGCCTGCAGCGTGGCAGCATCAGGAGCTATCTTTGAATTAGTATTCTGTGTCTATGAGAAATACGAGAGCCTTCAGATATTTTCCGTAGTAAAACATTTTATCCGCCCGATTATTTCCGGACTGCTCCTTACCGTAGCAGTATCTCTGTATACATCAGGAATCCGCGGTCAGGTACAGACAGGAAGTGGACATCCGGCACTTGTGATTACTCTTATTGTAATTGCGGTGAATCTTGTTTTAATGTGGCTGCAGAGAAGAGGAAAGAATATACATTTGATTTGGAAAATCGTTATTTCCGCAGGAATCTCCTTTGCGGGATGTAATTTATTCCTTTAAAATTTTGGTTAAGCTTACAGACGCCGCTGTAGGAGATGAGCAATAGATTTTCAATACACATTATTATGTATATGAATTCTGTTTTTTCCAGCAGCAAAAGCACAGCCCACAGTAAATAAAAGAAACTATATTTGTGACCTCGGAGCAAGGTTTGGATACGAGCGTGTAGAAGCGAGTATTCAAACCGCCGCGACTAAAGTCATAAATATAGTTTCTTTTATTTACTGTGGGCGTCTATTTTGCCTGCGGCAAATCAGAATTCATATTCATTTGGATTAGAGTATATAGCATCTCTGTCCAATTCTTTTAGGATTGCAGCCCGTCGATTGCCGACTAACAAGGTTTTATTATATTTGAAGTACCGTTCGCATCCATTTTCCGTAATAAACTGTGATGCCTCCGGATCCATTGTAAGTTCCGTGACAAATACAACCATTTCCTGGCCTTCATCGAAGGCTTCTTCCATGAAAGTGAAAGCATTTTCCAGCGCGGAGGATGCTTTTTTTATTGTATCTATGCGGGTTTGGCATTGTTTATCAAATCCAGATTTGGCAGCGAGGAAGGCTTCTTTTGGTGGAAGGCTGGAGTCTGGTGTCCAGGCAGTAAGGAGTTCCAATAATTTTAATTGGAAGTTTTTCTGTTCTGGAGAGGTGAGACCTGCTTTATTTTCCTGTTCATATTCTGCTGCTTTTTTCTGTAGAAGGACGCGGTAGAGTCCATTTTCAGTTGGGATACTGGATTTAGGATCAGGTGTACCACAATCTAAATGAGCCGTATTAGAAGTAGCAGCTATATTGCCATTTGAGTGATTCACTTTTGAGACAGTGTCAGATATATCCGAGCCTGGAGCTGCAGAATCTGAATCGGAAGAATTTTGAATCTGTTTTTTCAATTCAATCTGATAAGTTTTTAAGAAGGCATAGGCTTCTGTTGTCAGATTATCGGCAGTTAGAGCATCGGAGATATAGTTATGCAGTCCGCTGATGAGGAGTTCGACACAGCTTAAATGTTCGTCAAAAGAAGCGCGGAACAGTTTGGCATAGATGTCGGCTCCGGCCTGTCCTGTGAGGATGCGGCTGATATCGTAGTCGTCTCTGTATTTTTGGTAGAGATCATAGTAGGCGGCAACGTCTTTTGCAATGTCCGCGTGCTGAATGAACTGGTGGATGATGTCTTCGTCTACTTTGATAGAAAGCTCTTCGTAAGTGTAGATAAGGCTGCTTAAATCTTCCCATCCTCTGGCGGTTACGAACTGAATGCCATCCACATCATTTTCTGTACGGTAAAAGTTCTGCGGGCGGAGTTCTAAATAGCTTAAAATGAATGGGTGCAAATGTCTTGCTCTGGCGTAGCCTTTGAAAACGTCAAGGTCTGCTTCAATATCAATTTTGCGTACACGGTCTAAGGTTACGAAGTCAAAGTCGTGGACGCTTCGGTTGTATTCTGGCGGGTTGCCTGCGGCAACGATAATCCAGCCTTCTGGAATAGCCTGATTTCCGAAAGTTTTGCATTGTAAAAATTGCAGCATTGTCGGAGCAAGTGTTTCGGAAACACAGTTAATTTCGTCGATAAAAAGAATACCTTCTTTTTTGCCGGACTCTTCCATGTACTGATAGATGCTGTAAATGATTTCACTCATTGTATATTCGGTGACGGAGTAAGATTTGCCATCAAATGTTTTTTCTTTAATAAATGGCAGTCCGACAGCACTTTGTCTGGTGTGGTGAGTGATGGTATATGCCACAAGGCCGATGTTACATTCCTGTGCAATTTGCTGCATAATCTGTGTTTTGCCGATTCCGGGAGGCCCCATTAATAACATGGGACGCTGGCGGATAGAGGGAATACTGTACTGTCCGTAATCATTTTTCTTCAGATAAGCCCGAACGGTATTTTTAATATCTTCTTTTGCTTTTTTTATATTCATAAGATTGAATCCTTTCGTTGTTGATAGATTTATAGAATGCTAAATATAATAACAGGTAATTTTTGGTCATATTCATAAAGTTGAATAACTACTTAAAAATCTTCCTCATGCAATATCAATTTCATCGCCCATGCTGGCACATCAGGATGTTCTTCTTCTTCTAAAAACAAAAAGGCGGTTTCATAAGGTGGTCTTTTTGCGGGATAAATGCCCTTTCCATCTGTAAAGTACAGAACGCCCTTTAAATTTTGAAATTCTCCATTTTCAAGTAATTTATTAATGTAAGAAAAGGCAGGACGGAAATCGGTACCCCCGCCACCGATTAATTCAAAGTTATGGAGCAGTTTTGGAATGTCTCTCTGTTCCTTAATAATGGTATCTGAGTGTACCTGATTGTCACATTGAATAATTCGAATCTGGCTTTTATGGAAAAAGCTGTCCCGCTCCTGAATAATCTGAAATGTTTCTTCAAGGAATTTCTGGACAAGTGGGCCATTGGTCGAATAGCTTGTGTCAATGACAATGACAAACTCAGAAATCTTAGTTACTTCCCGGCTTTCTAATGGTTCAATCAGCGGCATATTTTTATAAAGCCGCAGACCATAAGAGTAATAATTTAAGTCAAATTCATCATAGTCACAGTGAAGTTCTTCCTTAAGTACGGTGAATTTTCGAAGGAAGTCTTTATAGGAACGGCGGCTTTTTCCCTCTTTGATCTGCGTTTTCATAGCATCAATGCCGGAGGCGGAATCATCGCCACGAAGATTTAATTCCTGTTCCATGCGGCGGCTGATTTTATCCCATGATTGTCCTGCCTTTACGGCGGAAGGCGAAGTTGACGGTTTTTTTGGCCAGAAACGGTGATCATCGGTAAAAAACTCCATCATAAGTTGATTTAATCGGTCTGGATTGTCAGCGATATCGGGTAAAAGATCCCTGTAAATATTTGCGGCCGTGATGGGAATTTTATATTGACGAAAATCGTTATAAATATTTGTGCGTATTCCAGAGAGAGCACGCTTTACGCTTTTCTTCTCAAAAGAATCAATAATCCACTCTACAGCAATGTCGCAGGAAAGGTTCCACAAATCTGGGTCGCGGCTTCCACGAATCCACAGATGCCGAAAAATACAGTGAAATACGCTGTGCAGTACAGCGCGATTTAAGAAAAGCGGGTTGGAGCGGAATACCCGAAGAATCTGTTCTGGCGGGAAAAAGAAGGAGATTCCGTCGGTTGCTGTCGAACGAAGAGAATCATTTGGTGTTAAGGTAAGTGCGGAAACGGCAACATCAAGATAACGAAAATCTACGTATAGTTCATTTTGAATAAGTTCGAGAATTTTAATACACATTTCATTTTCCCATTCAGTTTGTGTCATTGTATCACCTCCTAAAAATCCAGGTCAAAATCAAATGTTTTTTTAGAAAAAGACTTATGTTTTGCTTCTATTAAAAAAGCATTTCCCTCTCCCCATTCTTTTTCTATGCACTGGTCGATGGCAGAAGCGAGAGCGGATGCATCGGGAGAAAAATGCTCGCAGATAAACTGAAGCATTGGAAAGTCCTGATCTTTTACGGCAAGGGTAAAAGCAGTGCCCATATATTTTTTTATGACATTTTCATATTTTTCTCTAAAAATGCCTTCCAGCCGAGAAGGCCAGCGAAGGCGGTTTAAAGCAATTTTACATAAGGACTCCGGCGATTCGACCGTAAGAGCATTTTCAAGGCAGGAATCATACTTTCTGTAATTGAGAATACCGTTTTCAAAGCTCTTTCTCATGCGGAAGCCTTCACCATGAATACTTCTGCTAAAAATATGAGCCGGGGAAATCTCGTCTAACCATTCATAATATTCAGGGAAGAACACAATACTTTCTGGTGATGAGGAGGAATTCGGACAGAAAGAAACGGTAATATTTTCTGCGATTCGCTCCAAAATAAGAGGTAAACCGGTTGCTTCAGAATCTTTTCCACGAATGATCAGATGCTCCAGCTGGGAATCATTCATAAATTCATCGCTTCCAATGCCGGAAATTGCAGTTCCTACAGAAAGTTTTTTTAATTTACGGCAGTTATAAAATGCGGCATTGTGAAGTGTTGTTGCACAGTCAGGAAGAGTGATTTCTTCAAGAAAGGTACCATCAAGCTCTGTTCCAAAAGCTGAAAAATCAAAATCTTTCTGGTTAAAAGCCTGTCCGCTTTCCAGTGTAGTTTCCTGATTTTCTATATCTATAAAAATAGTTTTGTAAATTTTCTCAGGAAATCTGGGGCGAGAACGGGAAAAACAGTAAGCTCCCATTTCACTGACTGTCCGTCCGTCAATCATATCTGGAACATTCAATATGGGACTGTTGCCAAAACAGCGAAGCAGCCGACAGCCCGAATCGGCAGGTTCCCAGAGAATAGTCATAGTATCTGTAACAAAATGAGAAAAAGCATTATTTGTAAATGTTTTTTCGGCTGTACTATCGGATATTTTAGTAACAGATAGTTCATTGCCTGATATTTTGTTTTCAGATATTTCCTCAATTGATAAATTTGTATTTTTTGTAAAATCCATAGTTAAAATCCTGTTGTAATAAATTTGTAGTTCTAATAGTTTCCTGATTTTAGAGCGTGTTTGAAAAATCATTTATTGTTTCCTTTAGCATCATATCACAAAAACAGGAAAAAAGAGTGAGAGATAACAAAAAATATGGTAAACTATCTGCAAATAAAGTTCTGAGAGATTTTATTTCTTGGAATAAAGAAGCCATAGACAATACATTTTCATAATTTTATTTTAATATTGTGAAAGATATGTATATCTAAAATCATAGAATTGACAGACAGGAGGACAACATGAAAACATTAGGATTTATTGGAATGGGAAATATGGCAGGAGCAATAGCAGCAGGAATATTACAAAAAGGTTTAATGAAAAAAGAAGAAGTATTTGCCTACGCACCGCATTATGAAAAGCTTGAGGCAAATGCAGAAAAAATTGGTTTTGTTCCATGCAAGGATTTAAAAGGATTAACAGCAAAAGCAGATACTTTAGTGATGGCTTGTAAACCATATCAGATAGAAGGAGTTCTTTCTGAGATTAAGGAAGAGTTAAAAGGAAAGGCATTAATTTCTATCGCGGCAGGCTGGAATTATGACAAGTATGAGGAATATCTTGATAAAAGTACAAGATTTCAGTTTATCATGCCAAATACACCGGCAATGGTAGGAGAGGGTGTTCTTTTATTTGAAGAGAAAAATTCACTTTTACCAGAAGAAAGAGAAGAAATTAAAAAGTTATTTGAAGCATTGGGAATTGTAATTGAGCTGCCAGTTCATTTGATGGGAATTGGTGGAGCACTTACAGGCTGTGGCCCTGCTTTTGTAGATTTGATAATTGAAGCGTTAGGAGACGCCGGGGTAAAATATGGAGTGCCTAGAAAGCAGGCGTATGAAATGGTATCTCAGATGATAATTGGAAGTGCCAAATTGCAGCTTGAGACCGGCGAGCATCCAGGTGTGTTAAAGGATAATGTATGTTCACCGGCAGGAACAACAATCTGTGGTGTGGATGCATTAGAGCATGCAGGAATCAGGGCTGGATTTATTGATGCGATTGATGCAATTATGAATAAGTAGTATTTTATAAATAAAAAACCCCACGAAAAATTCCGTGGGGGTTATATTTACTATATATAATCGGTTTTGAAATATTTAATCTAAATTATGTATGAAATCTTAAAGTCCCTTAATTCGGATGATATAAGAAACAGTTTTAGAATTTAAATATCCCTGAGTTTTCTTTCCGATATTGTTAAAGCGGCTTCCTGAGTGGTGACCATATGTGGCAGCTTTACCAGCGTCAAACCATAAGCGTTCACCAGAAGAATTCTTACCAGCGTAAATGTTTGTGTGTCCAAGTCCGGACCAGAGAACAACGTCACCCTTCTTTAAGTTTACGCGGGAAGCACGTTTGTTAACTCTGATAACCTGTACTTTTTTCTTTTTCCAGTGTCCGAAGTTTTTTCTGATAGAAGAACTTCCACGGCGGATGTAGAATGTCTGACCTGAACCTAATGCGCCGTATTTCTGTAAGCACCAGGAAACATATAATGCACAGTTAGAACGTCTGCTTCTTTTAACTGCAGAGTTGTAAGTTCTTGCTGTTCCGCCATTGCTGTAAACGAAATGTTTCTTTTCGATATTGTCAGCCATGGAACTGCAAATGCTCATCCAGCGAGCCATCTTAGCGGATTCTGCGTTACTGGCATGAACCTGTGCAGGCTTAGCCATACAGAAGCTTAATATTAATAAAATTGCGAATAAACTAGTAAATAATTTTGATTTTAAATATTTCAAACGATATCTCCTTTTTAATAAATTGCGTGTTTTTCGATTTGCACAAGACCTATATTAATATAATTATTAAGAAATGTCAAGATAAAGTTAACAATTTTGTAACACTTATAGCGAAATGATGTTAAAAACCTTAATAATTAAGACTAAGTTAGTAACAACATGGAAGTTTATGGTATGATAAAAACAGGAGGAAAATGACATGAAATACGGAAAATTTTTACCAGAAAATGGTACAATAGGATTTGTTGCGCCATCATTTGGATGTAACATAGAACCTTATAAAAGTGCATTTGAGAACGCACAGAAAGTATGGACAAAAGAGGGGTATTCTTTGAGTCTTGGCCCTAATGTTTATGAAGGATGCGGCATAGGAATCAGTAATACGCCGGAAAAATGCGCCCAAGAGTTCAATGAGTGGTATGAAAAAGAAGATGTAGATGTTCTTATTTCCTGTGGTGGCGGAGAATTGATGTGCGAAATTCTCCCATATGTAGACTTTGAAAAGATTCGACAGGAAGAGCCAAAATGGTTTATGGGTTATTCAGATAACACAAATCTCCTTTTTTTATTGGCAACTCTTTGTGATACCGCAGGCATTTATGGCCCGTGTGCAGCAGCTTTTGGCATGGAACCGTGGCATGAATCGTTAAAAAATTCGATGGAAATATTAACAGGAATGTGTAAAAAAGTACACAATTATGACAAATGGGAAAGGGAAGGTTTAAAGACAGAAGAGAATCCATTAGTACCATATAATGTGACGGAAAAATTTGAGCTTCGTACCTGGACGGCGGAGGATGGGCTTTCTACAGGAAAAGAACCAGAAGAAATTCAGAGTGTATCAGATTGTAATAAAATATCTCGTGATAAGGTATCGGCAGGTGAACCTCATAAAATTATAAATGAAAGGGAAGAAATTGCTGTAAAAGGACGGCTTTTAGGAGGATGCCTCGATTGCCTTGCTACTTTATGTGGTACAAAGTTCGATAAAGTAGAAGAATTTAATGAAAAGTATAAGGAAGATGGTGTGCTCTGGTTCTTAGAAGCTTGTGATCTTAATGTAATGGGAATTCGCAGGGCATTATGGCAGCTTGATGAGTCAGGATGGTTTAAAAATACAAAAGGCTTTTTGATTGGAAGACCATACTGTCATGGAGAAGAATTCTTCGGTTTAGATCAGTACAAAGCAGTTATTGATATTTTATCAAAATATAACGTACCGATAATTATGGATCTGGATATCGGACATTTACCACCAATGATGCCGCTGGTATGTGGAAGCGTGGCTGAAGCGAAGGTAAAAGATAATTCGATAACAATAGATATGGAGTATAAGTAAGGCTTTGTCCTCTTCTAGCAAGCAGCCAGATCTGTTCTGTTTGTGGTTACAAAAATGCAAAAATGAAAAATCTTGCGTTAAGAGAGTGGGATTGTCCGCAGTGCGAGACTCGTCGAAAACTAAACTTGCCGAGGTGGGGGAGGATGTCACAATTAAGACAAGAGAAATAAGGAAAGGATTTATTTATGAAATTAATATCTTGGAACGTAAATGGACTTCGTGCCTGCGTAAAAAAAGGATTTGAAGACTTTTTCAAAGAGACGGATGCAGACATTTTCTGTGTACAGGAAACAAAGCTTCAAGAAGGACAGATTGACTTTGCACCAGAAGGGTATGAATGTTACTGGAACTATGCAGAGAAAAAAGGTTACTCTGGCACAGCCGTATTTACGAAGAAACACCCATTAAAAGTGTGGAATGGAATCGGAATGGAAGAACATGATCAGGAAGGCAGAGTTATCACATTAGAATTTGAAGATTTCTTCTTTGTAACTGTATACACACCAAATTCTCAGTCAGAATTGAAGCGTTTAGACTATCGCATGAAATGGGAAGATGATTTCAGAGAATATTTACAGGAACTTGATAAAGAAAAACCAGTCATTATGACGGGTGACCTTAATGTGGCACATGAAGAAATTGACCTTAAAAATCCAAAAACAAATAAAAAGAATGCCGGATTTACACAGGAAGAGAGGGATAAATTTACAGAACTCTTAGGTGCGGGATTTGTTGATAGTTTCCGTTATCTTAACCCAGAACTTGCAGGAGCTTATACATGGTGGTCTTATCGCTTCAAAGCAAGAGAAAAAGATGCTGGATGGCGTATTGATTACTTTGTAGTATCCGAACGATGGAAAGAAAAGATAGAAGATGCCATTATATATAAGACGGTCATGGGTTCTGACCACTGTCCGATAGGATTGCAGATGAAATAATAATTTGCAGCAGGCAAGGTTGATGCTCCCTCCCCATGTGAGAAGATATCTTCTCGCATGGGGAGCTGTCTTTGGCTGGAGAGAGTTATTATTTAAATTGTTATAATGGACTGAAAGGAAAAGATTATGGAAAAGATATTAATAATAGTAGATATGCAAAAAGACTTCGTGGATGGTTCTCTTGGGACAAAAGAAGCACAGGCGATTGTTCCAGCGGTGAAAGAGAAAATTGAGAATTTTAATGGAGATATTATCTTTACAAAGGATACACATGGGGAAGATTATATGAATACACAGGAGGGGCAGAATCTTCCGGTTCCTCATTGTATTAAAGGAACACCAGGGCATGAGATTATAAATGAACTTCAGCCATATGTTAAAAAAGCACTCGCTGTTTTTGAAAAGGAAACGTTTGGTTCTCGTAAGCTGGCGAATTTCTTAAAAGAACTTCATAAAGAAAAAGAGATAGAGTCTATAGAACTTATTGGATTATGTACAGATATTTGCGTTGTGTCTAATGCATTACTTATCAAAGCATTTTTGCCGGAAGTACCGATTTTGGCAGATAGTAACTGTTGTGCGGGAGTAACACCGGAGAAGCATGAAAGTGCGTTGGAAACAATGAGGTCTTGCCAAATTCTGGTTTGTGAGGCTGCAAAGCAGACGAACTCCTGAAGCTAAATAAAGCATATTTGTGACTTTAGTCGCGGAGGTTTGGATGTTCGCTTAAAGCGCTCGCATCCAAACCTTGCTCCGAGGACACAAATATGCTTTATTTAGAATATTTTGTGATTAAATCCATTATGATAGGAATCGCTCTATTAAGCTTACTTTCCTTCAATGTTTGGATATATTCCTCACGTTCATCATAAACATACTGTACAGCCTTCAACAAAGTATTGCTTGTAAGCTCCTCTTCCTGCAGTACATAGCTATAGCCAGATTTTTCGAAAGAAGCAGCATTTAAAAGCTGATCTCCACGGCTCTGGGAAGCTGGAAGTGGAATAAGGATGTTTGGTTTCTTGAGGGCGAGGAGTTCGCAGATTGCGTTAGCTCCGGCTCTTGAAATGATTAAGTCTGTTGCTGCAAATAAATGAGTTAATTCTTTCTTTGCGTATTCAAACTGTTTATAACCATTTTTTCCATCAAGGGAAGTGTCATAATGACCACGTCCACATAAATGGATAATCTGGAACTGCTTTAACAGTTCATCTAAGTTCTCTCGGATGGCGTTGTTAATAGCAACAGCACCAAGACTTCCGCCCATTACGAGAAGAACTGGTTTGGAATCATCGAATCCACAAAGACGAAGACCCTCTTCCTTTTTGCCGGAGAAAAGTTCCTGACGAATTGGGGAACCAGTTAAAACAGCCTTATTTTCTGGAAGGTGCTTCAATGTCTCCGGAAAGTTACAGCAGACTTTTGTTGCTGCTGGAATACAGATCTTATTAGCGAGACCTGGTGTAAGATCAGATTCATGAATAATAACTGGTACACGTCTTCTCTTTGCTGCAAGAACAACGGGAACGGATACAAAGCCGCCCTTGGAGAATACAATGTCTGGTTTTAACTTCCGAATCATGTGGGAAGCTTCAAGATAACCCTTCATAACTTTAAATGGATCAGAAAAGTTCTTAGGGTCAAAGTAACGGCGAAGCTTACCAGAGGAAATTCCGTGGTAAGGAATACCCATTTCTTCAATCAATCTCTTTTCAATACCGTTATAAGAACCAATGTATTGAATATCATATCCGGCTTCTTTTAAGCTTGGAACCAGTGCCATATTTGGCGTAACATGACCGGCTGTTCCACCGCCGGTTAAAACGATTCGTTTCATACTTTTAAAACCCTCCTGAGGTAAGTGTGTGAACATCCTTATAGTAAATATAGATTATGCCTGCTGTTCTTTATATGCTATAAGGGCAAGTGCAAGCTGGTCAGGACAGGAAGTACCTCTGCCGCCACAGTCAATACCCTTTATCGTATTGATTACTTCATCAATATTACGTCCCTTAGCAAGAGCCGCAACGCCCTGAGTATTACCCATGCATCCGCCAATAAAACGGACTTCTTTAATAATATCATTTTCTACATCAAACTGAATTTCACGAGAACAAACTCCCTTTGTTTTATAACTGTACATCGATTTTCCTCCGCTATGTAAAAATACTTTTCCAAAATTGTAATGACAGTATATCACCTTTTTATCTAAAAAAATAGAGAAAAAATGCCTAATTTGAGGGGCCTGATAAAACGGACAAACGGACAAAATGCAAAAAACACGCTCTAGAGCAAACTCTTAATGCGATTGAGCATTAAGAGTGTAGTGATACGAAGCATTTTTGTATAATAATCCTGCTTCGGTTTCGTCTCCCCTTTGACAAATTCCTAATGACGTGAGGGGGTCATCTGTGTTATAATGAGTCTACTTGTTTTGATGACAGTTAAAAATAGAACATTAAGTATTAGAATAGTACATGGAGGAAGAAGATATGGTTTGTATTGGTGTAATTGGAGCAATGGAAGAAGAAGTTGCTTCTCTCATTAACCAGATGGAAGATGCTGAGTCTAAGACTATGGCAGGTATGACTTTCAACAAGGGAAAGTTATGGAATCAGGATGCCGTTGTTGTTCAGAGTGGTATCGGTAAAGTAAACATGGCAATCTGTACACAGATTCTTGTAAATATTTACGGTGTAGATATGTTAATCAACACAGGTGTTGCAGGCGGTCTTTACAAAGATATTAATGTTGGTGACATTGTTATTTCCAGCGATGCACTGCAGCATGACTTTGATGTAACAGGTCTTGGCTATAAGAAGAGTGTTATTCCGGGAATGGAGACATCCGTATTTACAGCAGACACAGAATTAGTGGAGATGGCGAAGGAAGCATGTGAGATTGTCAATCCAGAGATTCAGTGTTTTGTTGGAAGAGTTGTAACAGGAGACCAGTTCATTTCTGATAATGGCACAAAGGCTGCTCTCGTAAAAGATTACAATGGATATTGTGCAGAGATGGAGGGTGCATCTATGGCACAGGTTGCAACACTCAATAAGATTCCATTTGTCATTATTCGTGCGATTTCAGATAAGGCGGATAACAGCGCATCAGTTGCATACGAGACTTTTGAGGAACAGGCTATTGTGCATACAGTGAAATTACTGGCTGCAATGTTTCTTAAGATGTCTAAATAGATGTCCAATTAAGTCATTTTCATAAAGAAGTATTCGAATCCCTTTTCCTTTTGACGGAGAAGGGATTTTTTTTACGAACGAATCCCCCTTTTCAAATGGATTTTCATTTCGTATAATTGGGTCACAATCCAGACAGAGCAAAATAATTTCGCATGGCAGAAACAGAATGTGGGTGAGTCATGGCAGACAAGATACCCGATTCGCAGATGCTTCCGGCTGGGGCCCATGCCGAGAAGAAATCCGTACATAAATCTGACCGGAAAAAAGAGTCTGCGCTGGACTGTATTACTTGATAATATTAAACTTCTCGCGGTTAAAATAATTAAGAAGGCGAGATTCATGGTAATTTATTATAGCTAAAATTATGAATGTGAAAATGTTTGAAATACCTGGGAGGGAAGAAAATGTTTGATTTTATTCTTGGTAATACCGTTTTTACAAAAGCAATTATAGCCTGTTGTTTTATTGGAATACTGAGCTGGTCGGTGTTGACGATCTCATACAGAAGCATGATACGTGCAACGTCGAGGATAGGGCAGACAAAGAAAAAGTGGCTTGTTTCTCTGAAAAAGAAGTACGAAGATTATCACGAAATGGATATCAAAGTGAATAACGTGGAAACATTTGTGGATAAATATTTCCGCAAGAAAAGAGTTTGTGGATTACCTTGTGGCTTTTGGAAAACACTGTATCGCCTCACAATAGCAGCATGTGCGATAACAGGAGCGGCAGGAGCGCTGGCTGTCTCACAGGAAGGAGGTGAACTGACCAGTGTAATTGTCACCTATCTGACCGGTGTAATCGCTGCATTTGGATTGATATTCCTTGATATTTTGCTTCGTGCAGATGCAAAAGAACATCGCATCATCATGAATATGAATGATTACCTGCAAAATGTATTAGAGAACAGCATAGCAGGACGTGAAGTAGATTTAGAAGATGGTACTTCAAGAGAGCAGCGCCGCCGCCTTCTTCGTTATGCCAGAGAGAACACGAAGAAGAAAGCGAAAGACGAGCCGGTATCTTTAGAAGAAAAGAAAGTGCTAGAGGATGTTTTGCAGGAGTTCTTTGCTTAAAAATTTTATGCACATAGTTCAAGAATGCCCCGGCATTCTTGCTGCGAGATGCACGTCATGCAATTCACATCTGATATAGTCAAATATATAGATGCAGATGTATGTGTCGCATAGATATAATTGAATATAGCTATATGCTTTGCATAGATATAGTTGGATATATAGATATAAGGTCTGATCTGGAAATGGGAATTAGGATGAAAAATGAATCACCCCTTCTTCAGATCGGACAAAGAGTGGAATGTATACCCCTCTTTCTCAAGGTTTGTGAGAACCGTATCTAAAGCTTCAGCGTTTGATTTAGATATATTATGTATCAGTGGAATGGCGCCGGGATGGATGTATTTTTCAAAATGATTGATAACGTAATCACTTCCCGGCTGATTATCAACATCATAATCAAGATAAGCCATACTCCAAAAGACAGTGGTATAACCGATATCCTTTGTAATCTGAAGGGTGCGTTCGCTGTATTCTCCTTTCGGCGGCCGGAAAAAACGATCCATTTCGTATCCGGTCGCTTCTTTCATGTAATTTGCATTATCTGTAATTTCTTCACGAACTTTTCTCGAATCCGTTTCTGGCATACAAACATGATGGGAAGTATGATTCCCAACGATATGCCCTTCTTTTTTCATTCTTTTGACCAGTTCAGGCTGATCCTCAATATAATGGCGGCACAGGAAGAAAGCCCCGGGTGCTTTATGCTTCTTTAACACATCAAGAATAGATGCGGTATAGCCGTTCTCATATCCACAGTCAAAAGTAAGAAAGACAGGTTTTTCATCGCCCTTTAGATTTGTTTTTATATACCAGGCATCATAACGGGAAAGATCTACTTCCTCCTGCGCAGAAGGGGTCATATGATTTTCTTCTCGTTTAATCCACCATGCCATTTTTTTATTAGGAAGTGTATCGGGATTAATAGAAGAAACAGATTTATTTGGCTGCGTGGAAGCAGCGGCTTCCTCTTGGACAGATTCCATAGAGGAACGGGTGGAAGAAGACTGTTTTGAAGAAAAATTGTTTTGAGAATTTGGATTTTTATTATGGGCAAAAGGATGACAGCCACAAATTATGAAACAAGGAAAAATATAAAGAAAAAGAAGAAATTTTTTCATAAAAAGCTCCCGGAAAGAAAATCTTTTTATAATATATTTCTTCAAAAAATAAATATGAATATTTAATCAGCTGATAAATATTTCAATTCCGATGGCAATCAGGATGATTCCACCGAGAATCTGCGCTTTGTTGGATAATTTTGTTCCAAATTTTTTCCCGATAATTAATCCACCAATGCAGATAAAAAAGGTAACGATAGCAATGATCAGGGAAGCAGCAAGAGCCATGATCCAGTTATATTCTGCGATAGTAAAACCAACAGATAACGCATCGATAGAAGTGGCAATTCCTTGAACAAACAGTGCCCCTGGACTGACGGCAGATACTTCTTCTTCGCAGTCGTTTTTTATACCTTCAATCAGCATTTTTCCGCCAATAAAAAGAAGAAGAATCAATGCAATCCATGGAATAAACTTTTCAAATACATGAAAATACTCCGCAATCGTGTGTACGCAGAACCAGCCAATCAGAGGCATAAGTGCCTGAAATCCACCAAATACTCCGGCAATTGTGCATACACGCCCTTTGTTCATATGTGGTTCATTCAGACCGTTTGCCATGGAAACAGAAAAAGCATCCATTGCCAGGCCAATCCCAAGAAAAATGTTCGTAGTAAAAAATAGTAAGCTCCAAGTCATTAGAAATCCCTCCTGATTGTAATATGTACTCCACAAAAAAATTCTGAGAGTACATTAATCATAATAACGCAAAAAAATGAGCATAGCGATAAGCTATGCTCAGGTAATTATCATAAAAATATAAAAAGACCCCTGTATAGCTTATCACAGTTATACATGAGTCTCGCAATTTAAAACAAGCCAGGTGAATTACACCAGTATGTTGACTTGCTACGTTCCAACGTATAAAAGAACGCTCGCTACTCCCTCACGGAATAATGTCTGGGTGGAAGTATAGCATATAGGGGAGAAATTATCAATAACTTTTTCTCAACAAGTATAACAATATTTAGGAAATTACATTTACCAGTATTTGAAAATTTCTTAATCCTCCTCAATAACCTGAAAATCAAGATAATCAAAATCAATGTGTTCAATAAAGTTATCCTGATAAAAACGAGTCCTTGCATGACTAATAAACTCCCGTTTATTTTTATCAAGCCACATCGGTTTTTCAAGGTCAAACTCATAACAGGCACGTTCTAAACAATCATATACTTTGGCAGTACGGGACATGGACATATCATAGTTCTCCATAACTGTGTCTTTAAGCATATGATTTTTTTCAAAAAGTTTGCACCAGATTCTCATAAAAGCTCCCTTCTGATATATTTAATCGTAGATATTGTAAATTATGTATGTTCAGAATCTCAATAGCAGAACCGATTATACTGGTGTTAGAATCTTAATATAAACGGATTCAGTGGCAGATATTCTGAAACTACATATAATGTATATGTAGAAATCGGTATTTCTGAAAGTGTAACGAATTCAGAAGCATTTGTCAATTTTCTAATAAAGTAAGGGCATTCTTGAATTTGCCTTCATTCAGTTGACGTAGTCCAAGTCCGCTATGCAGCCCCCCATTCAGGCAAAATCTACCGCAAATTGTAACGAACATTTTACGGAAAGCATTTTTCAAATACGCTTCCGGGTAAAATATTCAAAAAAATTCGTGAAAGTAGTCAATTCGTGAAAGTTTATAAAGGAAAAATTGCAAAAAAGTGCCGATATTAAAAAAATACTGTTAACAATTCGTCAAAGTGTGTTATAATCCGTAAATATAACGCAGTAACGCGATAAACATTTATTTTTAATAAATAATGCAAGGAGGATATGCAAAAATGGGAAGAGTATATAATTTCTCAGCAGGACCGGCCGTATTGCCGGAAGAGGTGTTAAAAGAAGCAGCAGATGAAATGTTGGATTATAAAGGCTGCGGAATGTCCGTTATGGAGATGAGCCACCGTTCCAAAGTATTTGATGACATTATCAAAGAAGCAGAACAGGACTTAAGAGATCTCATGAACATTCCTGACAACTATAAAGTTTTATTTTTACAGGGCGGAGCTTCACAGCAGTTCTCAGCAATTCCTATGAACCTTATGAAAAATGGTGTTGCAGATTATATCGTTACAGGTCAGTGGGCTAAGAAGGCATATCAGGAAGCAAGCCGTTACGGAAAAGCAGTAAAGATTGCATCTTCCGAAGATAAAACATTCTCTTACATTCCAGACTGCTCCGATCTTCCAATTGATGAAGACGCAGATTATGTTTACATTTGTGAGAACAACACAATTTACGGAACAAAATATAAAAAGTTACCTAACACAAAGGGTAAAACATTAGTTGCTGACGTATCCTCCTGTTTCTTGTCTGAACCACATGACGTAGAAAAATATGGCGTAATCTACGGTGGAGTACAGAAAAATGTAGGACCAGCTGGTGTTGTAATCGTAATCATCCGCGAAGACTTAATCCGCGATGACGTAATGGAAGGAACACCTACCATGCTTAAATACAAGACACAGGCAGACAAAGATTCCCTCTACAACACACCACCATGCTACGGCATTTACATTTGTGGTAAAGTATTCAAATGGCTGAAAAAACAGGGTGGACTTCAGGCAATGAAAGAATACAACGAAAAGAAAGCAAAAATTCTTTATGATTTCTTAGACGAAAGCGAAATGTTCAAAGGAACTGTAGTAAAAAAAGACCGTTCCCTCATGAATGTACCTTTCGTAACAGGCGATAAAGAATTAGACGCTAAATTTGTAGCAGAAGCGGAAGCAAACGGTTTTGTAAACCTTAAAGGACACAGAACAGTTGGTGGTATGCGTGCATCTATTTATAATGCAATGCCAATCGAAGGTGTTGAAAAATTAGTAGAATTCATGAAGAAATTCGAAGCAGAGAATAAATAGAATTTGCTGTAGGCGTCTACCTTGCCTGCGGCAAATCACTATTCAGTATCCCTTTGCAGATGTATTCGGCTAATTTATCCACCAGATAAAGGCTCGTATATGGAAGCAGAATTTCACTTGAAACAGAAGCCTCATTTATAATTCCAGTAATAGAAATATCGCCTACAGGGCACAAAGGCCGTGCAACTCCTTTCCCTGGGGAAAGGGGCTGGCGGGACAGGGAAACAAGACCAATATGATTCTTGGTTCCAACAGCGGCATCAATGGCAAGGGTACAAGCATCGGGATGGACTAAAGAAATTTCAGGGAGCTGTTCGGTCAGATTGCCGGCATGGAGAGGTTTTTCTAAAGTTCCATACAAAGGATAAGGAAATTTCCGTTGTTTTAATTTTGAGCCAACAAGAGGGCCGAGGCAGTCACCAGTTATTTTGTCTGTGCCGATGCAAAGTAGAACAAGATCTTCGAATTTTTTATTTAAATAAGTAATATGGTTATTAAGTGCAATGGAAAAAGGTATAGTAGAAGCGTTGTCAGGGGCAAAATACTGATAGCGCTTTTCTTTTTTTATGTTGAAATTCATGTTAAAATCCTCTCTTTGTTCTCAGAGTCTTTCTTGCACTTGCTTTTGTGGCTGATTTTCCGCCAGCCGCACCCAGATTTCATCAACGTACGCACCGCGTACGCCTCAAAAAAATTGGGCACAATTGACGAAAAATTTCTCACAAAATCAAGCACAAAAAGATTCCGAGAGTACATATTTTTCCTATTTTATGATCTTTATGGAGCAAAATATTTGTATTTATATACATCATCTTTTTGTATTCCTTTATAGAATTCCTGCCTTCTAATTGTTCTCCATATTTTAGAAGTAGACAAAGAGAAAGAAGTTTAAACAATATTTTATTTTACATAGAACATTTACTTGAAAAATGAAAGAAAAATGCGAAAGCATATGACAAGAATTGCCATAGACAGGAATTGGGAAATGCTATGATTGAGACAGCCTGAAAAGAAAATATAAAATAAATCAGGAAACTGCAGCTTTAAGCATAGGGCAAAGAGCGGAGTTAGAAATAGAACAGGGAAGGTGGGAGATTTATGGCAGAGGAAAGACAGGAAACGGGGAAGAAAAAAGGAAATGAAAAAGGAGAAGTATTAAGAAATCTTCCTAGAAATTACAGGCAGATTGGAGAGCCGGGAGCAAAGAAAATTTATGTGGAAGATTATGTGTATACATATTTAAATAAATTGGCGCAGCCAGAAAATCTTTATGCAAGAGGTGCTATTTTATTTGGGAAAATGTATAAAACTTCGATAGGAAAGTGTATGTTCATAAGTGGAGCAGCGGCATGCCAGAATTTTGAACTGGATTTAGACGAGACGATTTTTTCAGAGGAAAACTGGGGAGAGATTTATAGAATAAGAGATTCCTTTTTTCCGGAGCTGGAGATTTGTGGATGGTTTTTGTCAAGAATGGGGTTTTCTGTTGATTTAAATGACAAAATTATACGAATTCACATGGATAACTTTAGCGGAGAAAATAAAGTACTATATATGATTGATGCTCTTGAAAATGAGGATGCATTTTATCAATTTGAAAATTATTCCCTTAAAAAACAGCGAGGATATTACATTTATTATGAAACAAATCAGGAAATGAAAAATTATATGTTAGCAGAGGGTGAGATGGGGCGAATGCCGGAACGAGGGAGGTGTTCGGAAACAATAAAGAGGGATACTGCTGTTGTGAAAAATTATAAAAAGGCTCTAAGAAAAAAGAAAAGTTTGCGGCCGAAATCGGCATTTGCTAACCCAGCGTATGTTGCGGGCGGTCTTGTAGCAGCGATGGTTCTTATTTATGGAGTAAGGTCTGCGGTACAGTATCAGGGAAATCAGAAAATGCAGGAGGTATTTCAACAGCAGGAAATGACGGATGCGAAAAATGTGACAGGTGCACAGCAGGGAGAGAAGGAAACAGATACCGTGTCTAAGATAGAAACGACACAGAACAGTGAAAATGAAGTGGTTTCTGATGAAAAAGCGGGTTCTTCCGAAATATCAAAAGAAAGTAACAGTGAATCTGCCGTGCAGGATACCGAAGCAAGTGAAACGCAAACCACGGAAAAAACACAGCAAACCTGGGGGAGCATAGGAGGATACTATACCGTAAAAAGAGGAGATACATTAGCTGGAATTTCAAAGAAAATGTATCAGTCATATAACTATATAGAAATGATTGCAGAAGCGAATGGAATAGATAATGTAGATGAGATATATCCAGGTCAAATTTTAGAAATCCCTCAGATTGAAGATTAAAAAGGTTCATGCTATAATGAGCGGAGTGGCATAAATGTCATATAATATGCATACGACATCTATGTCATATAGTATACATACGTCATAAAATATTTTATAGAAAGAGAAATGAATGGCAAAACAGATATATAATTACGAATTGTTTACAAATAAGAAAGATGAACTGGCAAAGATAAGAAAGAAAGCTGCAAGAAATCGAAGGATAAAGATATTGCTGCTGGTGTTGATCTTAGCGGGAGCAGCGATAGTCGCTTATATTCTTTTTAATAGCAAATGCAACTATTATACATATAAAGATAAAGTTGATACAGAGGACAGCGGTGATGTATCTTACGAAAACTTTGATGAAGGATATCTGAAATATAGCAGCAACGGTATTGAATATCAAAAGCAGTTTGGAAGAGCAGAATGGAATATTGCATTATCCTATGAGCATCCATTTCTGGCGAAGTCAGATTCTTATGCAGTATTAGGAGATAAAGGCGAGAATACGCTTATATTACTCAATAAAAATGGAAAAGTGAGAGAACTCACATTGAAATATCCGTTGTTACAGGCAACCGTTTCTGAGCAGGGTATTATAGAGGTGATACTTGAAGGCTCTGACAGCAATTATGTACAAGTATATGGAAAAAACGGGAAGTTGATTGCGGACATGCGCTCATCTATAGAGGAAAAAGGTTATCCGATTACAGCAGCGATTTCTCCGAATGGAACACAGCTTGCGGTAAGCTATTATTCTATCAATGGAAATACTTCCAAAACATCTATTGCATTTTACGATCTCAGCAGACAGCTCCAATCGGATGGTATACCATTAAAAGGTGGATTTGATTATACAAATACGATTATTCCTAAAGTTAGCTTTATGGATGATAATACGGTAGCGGCATTCGGAAGCAAAGTAACATATTTTTATAATATAGAGGATTCTCCAAATGAGAAGAAAAAACTGGAGTTTGATCAGCAAATACAGAGTGTATTTGAAAATGAGGATTATGTAGGGTATATTATCAATAATTCTGCCAATCCGGAAAAAGGTAAGTATATTCTTCAGGTTTATAATAAAAAAGGTGCCAGAAAGTTAAATCATATCGTCGATATGAATTATGATTCCATATCTATGTGGGGTAAAGAAATCATTGCAGTACGAGGTAATGAATGTACAATATTTAATATAAAGGGAAATATTTTATTCCAGGGTGAACTAGAAGGCGATTCTATAGAAACAATTGTACCAGCAAAAGGCTGGAGAACTTATCATGTAGTATTTCGTGATAAAATAGTGAAAATGCAGCTTCAGTTCTGGAAAAACGGTAAATAGGATTTTCCGCAGGAAAGGGAGACGCTCTCTTTGGGCGCGTCTCCCTTTCCTGCGGAAAATTATTTTAAAAAAATGAAAAAAACCCTTGACGAGGATGCAACTCTATGATAAGATAGCATACGTCGCACATGAGAGCACATTAATTTGAAAGAAAGATGAAAGAATTCTTTCAGAAAAATGAAAAAACTCTTGACAAAATAAAAGATGTGTGATACGATATAAAAGTTGCACGACTTAAAAGAACGAGATGCCTAACCTAATGAGTTGAGCGCAAAAAACTTTCGAAAAGAAGTTGAAAATTATTTAAAAAAGTTCTTGACAAATAAAAGCCGATGTGATAAAATATAAAAGCTTTCGCACGAAAGCAAAACCTTGATAACTGAATAACAAAACAACCTTGAACGTTAATTCAAATTTCATTCGGGTTTTCCTGAGAGTGATGTCTGCAGGAAAGTCCATGGAACAGAACGAAAGTTCAAAACCTAAATAAACAGTAATGACAGGAAAAGAACCAGTGGTTCTGGACCTTGATCTGACATCTTGAACATTTTATTTGAGAGTTTGATCCTGGCTC
>OLNI01000116.1_pt1 | contig 83011 bp, 70 predicted proteins | sample 1672921 | NCBI WGS metagenome assembly OLNI01 (sample SAMEA3136737, study PRJEB25190) | human gut metagenome | biome: human gut; feature: human-associated habitat; material: faeces | place: Austria | collected 2013 | reverse complement strand
TGCAATTGCATGACGCGCACCTCGCAACAAGAATGCCGGAGCATTCTTGAATAAGAGCGATGGAAGGAGTTACTTGAATACATTTTTGCAAATCTAGTTTTTTGACTCTCTATACTGGATTGGAGTCATATGGTATTTCTTTTTAAAGGTGCGGCTAAAGTGTTCGACGTTTGGGTAGCCGATGGAGGCCGCGATGTTTTCTGCTGTCATGTTTCCGTTTTTTAACAGGGTGCATGCTTTTTTCATGCGGATGTTTGTGACGTGTTCGCCGAAGGTTACGCCGGATTTTTCACGGATGTATTTACTGATGTATGGCTCTGTCAGGTGAAATTCCTGTGACATATCTGCTAATGTCACGTTCTGGTAATGGTTCTGAATGTAGTTCAGCATTTTTGTCAGGCGGACGTCTTCGCAGGCGTTGCCTTTTTGTACGGCGAGCATTTTGTTGACGCTGACGCACAGGGCCTGAATGGAGGCTTTGATGATGTCTTCGTCGATGCCCGCACCCCAGTAAGTCGTGTTGTCTTTTTTGATGCAGACATAGGCAATCGCCTTGGATGAAGTTGTCTGGGTTAAGGCATGTTCTTCGTAGTTCATCAAGGTGTAATCAATGTTGAAGAACTGTTTTACTGCGTTGCTGACTGCGTCCAGACGGCCGTTTCCGTTTGCGTCGATGACTGTCTCTTTTTCACCGTTTAAAATGGTGACTTCTGCCATGATGCCATCCGCTAACTGTTTGAAATGGCTTTCGGTAATGCGGAAGTAATTCATGGAGTGAAGGTACTGCTCCTCAAATATTTCATATACGTTCTGCGGGGACAGTTCCTGATGCATTTCGTCGGATACCTGTTTGATGGCATAACCCACGTCTTCACGCATTGCTTCTGGAAGAACAACGCCAAAGTTCTGTTTTAAAATGTAGCTGATACCGCCTTTGCCGGACTGACTGTTGATGCGGATCACGTCACCGTCATAGGTGCGTCCGATATCTTTCGGATCGATGGGCAGATATGGCACGGTCCATTTGTCAGTTTTGTGTTCCTCACGCCAGGTCATTCCTTTGGAAATTGCATCCTGATGAGAACCGGAAAATGCGGTAAATACCAGATCGCCGGCGTATGGCTGACGTTCATGCACTTTCATTCCGGTGTAAGTTTCATAACCTGCGCGGATTGCTGATATGTCGGAAAAATCAAGTTCCGGATCGATACCATGGGAAAACAGGTTCATCGCCATGGTGACGATATCCATGTTTCCGGTGCGCTCACCGTTTCCAAATAATGTACCTTCGATGCGGTCTGCGCCTGCCAGAACACCGAGTTCCGCGTCGGCAACAGCACAGCCGCGGTCGTTATGTGGATGCAGGGATAATAAAACGGCATCTCTGTATTTTAAATGTTTGTGAATGTATTCAATCTGTGTGGCAAACACATGCGGTATGGAATTTTCCACGGTAGCCGGAATGTTGATAATGGCTTTATGATCCGGTGTCGGCTGCCAGATATCAAGTACCGCATTGCAGATTTCGACTGCGTAATCGACTTCGGTTCCGGTGCAGCTTTCCGGGCTGTACTGCAGATAAATGTTTCCACTTTGTTTGTCAGCAAGTTCTTTTACCATGATGGCGCCATCTACAGCGGTTTTTATGATTTCTTCTTTGCTCTTATGAAAAACCTGTTCTCTCTGCGCCACAGAAGTGGAAAGATACAGGTGAACGATGACATTCTGAGCGCCTTCAATGGCTTCGAAAGTTTTTCTGATAATATGTTCTCTTGCCTGGGTAAGCACCTGAATGGTGACATCTTCCGGGATCATATCCTGCTCAATTAATGTTCTGACAAAATCATATTCAGTTTCGGAAGCTGCGGGAAATCCGACTTCAATTTGTTTGAATCCGATTTTTACAAGCATTTGGAAAAACTGAATTTTTTCTTCCAGACTCATCGGCTCTACTAACGCCTGGTTTCCATCTCTTAAATCTACGGAACACCAGATTGGTGCTTTAGTCAAATATTCTTTTTTCACCCAGTCATATGTACATTCTGGTGGCATAAAATAAGCTCTTTCATAGTTTTCGTAATGTTTCATAGTCTTCTGTTCCTCCTTATCTGTTAGCTATCATGTAATAATTCGTTTCATATAAAAAAGGCTCTCATCCCTACAACCATGTAATAGTTGTAGAGACGAAAGCCATTCTTCCGCGGTACCACTCTACTTCGTATCAAATACGCACTCATCAGCACTGTCATGCTGTCCTCCTGTAACGGTGAGATTCCGTCAGTTCCTACTATAATTACATTTTTAACTCATACTCATATGTTTTACCTCAATTCAGACTGTGTTGATTAAATCTGTAGTCTTTTAAAAGTTCGAATTGAATTGACAAATAAAAGAATGTAATCTTGTTCAAAACCGCTGCTCAAAGGCGAGTTCACTGTATTTCTTTTATTGCCTCACACCAACCGGCAACTCTCTGAAAAAAGTAGGACAGTTACTATTCCTTGTCTTCGCATTTCATGTTTCAGAGTATAACATAATGTTTATAGTAGCAGAATGATTTATTTTAATCAATATTATTGATTTATTTTAAAGGAACGGATATGCTGCTTGGCAACTGGTTGCAGACCGCAGCGCGAAATTTCCCAATGGCATTGTTCTGGCAGTTGTTCTACGCAGGTCCATCTGTAAGATTCGTTTTTCGTAAAGTATGCAAATTTACCGAAAAAAGAAGTAAAAAAGTGCACGAAAGAGAAATAATCTGTTAAATGGAAAATTGTCAATCGTGATTTTGCTGAAAAATTGTTTTCATCTAAAAACAATTTGGGAAATTTTGCCGATTGCAAAATCTGGAAGTTGTATTAATATATGTACAAGAAAAGACCAACGGAGGTTAATTGGTTTTGAAAGAGCAACCGCACGGTCTTTTATTTTCTTCAAAATAATGGTAGTACCAATTATGAGAAAGCAGTATCATTTACAAATTGAATGCAAGTCGTAAGGCGATTACGTTCATGAGTAAGTAGCAAAAGTGGATTGCGAATGTTCGCTTTACCAACTGTAATGATTGGAAAACATTTTTCAGGAGAAAACAAAAAATAGAAGAAAGAGAAAAGAAGGAGGTGACCGCTACGAACGGACTGGTAGATGAGTTGATCGATCAATTGAGTGTCAAGACAGTGTTCACGATACCCATTTTTGGTGGAATCAAAATCGCAGAATCAGTTGTCGTTATGTGGATCATTATGGCAGTCGTCATAGTGGCATCGATTTTCCTGACGCGGAACTTAAGCGTGGAGAATCCGGGAAAGAGACAGTTGTTTCTGGAAGTGTGTATCGGAAAATTCTATGGATTTTTCGAAGGGCTGCTCGGAGAGGAAGGAAAAGGTTATATTCCTTATCTGATGAGCGTCGGTCTGTTTATCGGTATTGCAAATGTAATTGGCTTATTTGGATTTAAGCCTCCGACAAAGGACCTGAATTGTACGATCGCTCTTGCGTTGATGAGTATCATACTGGTGGAAGCTGCCGGTATCCGTGCAAAAGGTGTGAAGAAGTGGGCGAAAGGATTTACGCAGCCTGTCGCGATCATTACACCGATCAACATTTTGGAAATCTTCATCCGACCATTTTCATTATGTTTGCGACTGTTCGGAAATGTACTTGGCGCATTTGTTATTATGGAGCTGATCAAGGCGGTTGTGCCGATGGTGGTACCGCTGGTATTTAGTTTCTATTTTGATATTTTTGATGGATTGATCCAGGCATATGTATTTGTGTTCCTGACATCGTTGTACATCAAGGAAGCTATTGAGTTGCAGGCGGAGTAAAGGTCAATGTATTTTGACAGAAAACCTGTAACGTAACATATCGAAAAGTCCTGTCAATGATCTCACAAATTATGTGAGTTTTACAAAATAACAAAAATGAAAGCATAATGTGACAGGCAGAATATGAAGTGAGAAAAGGAGATAATTATTATGATGATCGCACTCGGAGCTGGTATCGCAGCATTAGCAGGAATTGGAGCAGGTGTAGGTATTGGTATCGCAACAGGTAAAGCAGTAGACGCTGTAGCAAGACAGCCGGAAGCAGACAGCAAGATCAGCAAGAACTTATTACTTGGTTGTGCACTGGCAGAGGCAACTGCTATTTATGGTATGGTTGTCGCTATTCTGATCATTTTCCTTTGCAAATAAAAAACAAAGACGTGAGATTTTGTTTTTAGAAGGAGGATTTCAGGATGCTGAGAATTGATTCAAACCTTATATGGATCATTGTGAACCTGTTGATCTTCTATTTCCTGATCAGAAAGTTTCTGTTCAAGCCGGTTTTGAATATCATTGAAAAGAGAAAACAGATGGTGGCTGAACAGTTTGAAAAAGCAGATACGGCAAATGCCGAAGCACAGGAGTTAAAAACTCAGTATGAGGCATCTTTGCAGGGAGCCAAAGAGGAGGCAATTCAGATCGTGGCAGACGCCAGAGAGCGGGCGGATGTACAGTACAAGCAGATTGTTTCCGATGCGGAGAAACGATCCGCAGATCTGCTTGAGAAGACAAATCAGGATATGGAAAAAGAACGTGACAGAGCACTTCAGAGTGTACAGAAAGAAATCGGTACTCTGGCCATGGCTGCAGCAGTTAAAATTATCGGAGAAAATAGCAGTAAGGTCACGGATGAACAGCTTTACAATGAGTTTTTGAGTAAAACGGGTGACAAACATGACAGCAACAACGGCTAAATATGTAAGAGTTTTGTGGGAGCTGAACGCTCCGGTAGAGGATCTTGAAAATGCAGCGCAGATTTATCAGGAAAGTCCTGAACTTCAGCGTGTGCTGACAGACCCAAGTGTTTACAAAGAGGAAAAACATGCGGTGGTTGACCGTATTTTCCCGGAAAAAAAGTTACAGAATTTTATGAAGATTCTCTGTGATTATTCTGACGTGGAATATCTGGAAGAGATCGTGGAGGAATATAAAATGTATGCAAACGAACATCAGTCAGTAGTAAATGCAACATTACGATATGTAACTGCACCGGATGATAACCAGTTGGAGGGCATCAAGAAATTTCTGCTGGAAGAGTTTGATGCACATCAGGTGGAGCTTGAGATGATCCGGGATGAGCGTCTGGTGGGAGGTTTTGTCCTCACTGCAAACGGCCGTGAATGGGATTGGAGCATCAGCGGACGTATCCGCGGCATGCAGGAACAGCTCGGAATGGTTCAGAGCCATCATGCTGAAGTATAAGTAAAAGGTAAAAGAAAGAGGTGATAGGACAATGAGCGCTATCAGTTCACAGGATATTATTTCCATCCTGAAGGAAGAAATCGAAAATTACGATTTTGAAGCGAAGGATCGGGAAATTGGTCATGTCATCTGGGTTGGTGACGGAATTGCCACTGTCTATGGAATTGACCAGGCCATGTATGGTGAGATCGTTGTCTTTGAGAACGGCGTAAAAGGTATGGTACAGGATGTCAGAAGAAATGAGATCGGTGTCATTCTGTTCGGCCGTGATACAGGGATCAAGGAAGGAACCAAGGTAACAAGAACCAAAAAGAAAGCCGGAATTCCGGTTGGAGATAAATTTGTCGGAAGAATCATCAATGCACTGGGGGCACCGATCGATGGTGAGGGTGACATTCAGGAAGATGATTACCGGCCGATTGAAAATGAAGCACCGGGTATCGTTGATCGTAAATCTGTCAGCGTACCAATGGAGACAGGAATCCTTTCCATCGATTCCATGTTCCCGATTGGCCGTGGACAAAGAGAGTTGATCATCGGTGACCGTCAGACAGGTAAGACATCCATTGCAACCGATGCAATGATCAACCAGAAGGGCAAAGATGTCATCTGTATTTATGTTGCAATTGGACAGAAAGCATCTACAATTGCAAAAATTGTATCTACATTGAAAAAACACGGTGCCATGGATTATTCCATCATCGTAGCAGCAACTGCCAGTGATCCGGCTCCGTTGCAGTACATCGCACCGTATGCAGGAACTGCCATGGCAGAGTATTTTATGTATCAGGGAAAAGACGTGCTTATCGTTTACGATGATCTGTCCAAACATGCGGTAGCTTACCGTGCATTATCCCTGTTGCTGGAGCGTTCTCCTGGACGTGAGGCTTATCCGGGTGACGTTTTCTATCTGCATTCCAGACTGCTGGAGCGTTCCAGTCGTCTGAGTGACAAACTTGGCGGCGGTTCCATCACAGCCCTGCCGATTATTGAGACACAGGCGGGCGATGTATCCGCATACATTCCGACCAATGTTATTTCTATCACAGACGGTCAGATTTTCCTGGAGAGCAACTTATTCTTCTCCGGTATGAGACCGGCGGTAAATGTAGGTCTGTCCGTATCCCGTGTTGGTGGTGCCGCACAGACAAAAGCGATGAAAAAAGCAGCCGGAAGTATCCGTATTGATCTGGCGCAGTATCGTGAGATGGAAGTATTTACCCAGTTCAGTTCTGATCTGGATGATGATACAAAAGAGCAGTTACAGTACGGAAAAGGTCTGATGGAGCTGTTAAAACAGCCGCTTTGCCAGCCGCTTAGCATGGCAGAGCAGGTTATCACACTGTGGACAGCAACACACAAGATTTTCCTGAATGTAGATGTGAAGAAAATCAAAGAAACCCAGAAGGGTATGCTGGAATATATCAAAAATGCACATCCGGAGATCATCGATGAGCTGAATGAGACAAAAGCTCTGTCCGATGAACTTGGAGACAAGATTCTCGCTGCCGCAAAAGAGTACGTAAAATAAAGTTATTTTCATGTATATTTAGATAGTTTAAATAGTTCATGCATTTCGTACAGAACATACATCTGCATGAGCAACTATCTGAGTGAAAAAGGGCAGAAAGGAGAATATCATGGCAAGTGCAAGAGAGATACAGAGCAGAATGCAGAGTATCAAAGATACGATGAAAATCACCAGTGCCATGTACATGATATCTTCATCAAAAATGCAGAAAGCAAAGAAAAGTCTGGCAGATACAGAGCCGTTTTTCTTTGGTCAGCGAAATGCAGTGGCACGTTTTATGCAGTGCGTTCCGGATACCAAGAATATTTTCTTCGGAAAAGAAGGTGTTGCGGAGGATCAGAAAAAACGTGGTTATATCGTAATTACTGCAGATAAAGGTCTTGCAGGTGCTTACAATCACAACGTGCTGAAACTTGCATCAGAGGAGATTGAAAAGCATCCGCAGAGTGAGCTGTTTGTAGTCGGTGAGCTTGGCCGTCAGTATTTTATGAAAAAGAACGTTTACATTGATGGTGAGTTCAGCTATACAGTTCAGAACCCGACCCTTTATCGTGCCCGTCATATCGGACTGCAGATGATTGATAAATACGTGTCAGGGGAACTGGATGAGGTTTACATTATCTATACAAAAATGATCAATGCCTTCAAGATGGAAGCGGATATGTTCCAGATCCTTCCATTGCACAGAGAAGAGTATCTTCACAAAAATCTGCAGGGCTACAATGATCAGATGATGTTTCACCCGTCGGTAGAGACATTGTTGGATAATCTGGTTCCGAACGTAGTGTGTGGTTTTATTTATGGCGCGCTGGTAGAGTCTTATGCCAGTGAGCACAATTCCAGAATGATGGCGATGCAGACTGCGACAGACAGTGCAAAGAAGATGCTGCATGATCTGGAAATTGAGTACAATCGTGTGCGTCAGGCGGCGATCACCCAGGAGATCACTGAGGTTATTGCGGGTGCCAAGGCGCAGAAGAGCAAGAAAAAATAAGAGAGGTGAAGCGATATGAATAAAGGAAAAATCGTTCAGGTCATGGGACCTGTTGTAGACGTAGAGTTTTCCGACCATAACCTTCCATGCATCAAAGATGCACTCGAAGTTGATAATAATGGAAAAAAATGTGTCATGGAAGTGGCACAGCATATTGGAAATGATACCGTAAGATGTATCATGCTTGCTTCCAGTGAAGGGCTTCATCGTGATATGGAAGTAACAGCAACCGGCGCAGGTATCACAGTTCCGGTAGGAAAAGCAACGCTGGGACGACTGTTCAATGTTCTGGGTGAGGCGATCGATGATGGAAAACCGGTAGAGTCAAAAGAAAATTGGTGTATCCACAGAGAACCGCCATCCTTTGAAGAGCAGAGTCCGGTTGTCGAAGTTCTGGAGACGGGTATCAAAGTTATTGACCTTTTGGCTCCATACTCCAAAGGTGGTAAGATCGGTCTGTTCGGTGGTGCAGGTGTCGGTAAAACCGTTCTGATCCAGGAGCTGATCCGTAATATTGCAACAGAGCACGGTGGATATTCTATTTTCACCGGTGTCGGAGAGCGTTCCCGTGAGGGTAATGATTTGTGGACAGAGATGAAAGAATCCGGCGTTCTGGAAAAAACAGCCTTAGTGTTCGGACAGATGAATGAGCCACCAGGAGCTCGTATGCGTGTAGCTGAGACCGGTCTGACTATGGCAGAGTATTTCCGTGACAAAGAACACCAGGATGTACTGTTATTTATCGATAACATTTTCCGTTATGTACAGGCTGGTTCAGAGGTTTCCGCATTGCTTGGACGTATGCCTTCTGCGGTAGGTTATCAGCCGACTCTGGCAAATGAAGTCGGTGAATTGCAGGAGCGTATCGCTTCCACAAAAGAAGGTTCTGTTACCTCGGTACAGGCAATTTATGTACCGGCGGATGACTTAACTGACCCGGCTCCGGCAACCACATTCGCACATCTGGATGCAACAACGGTACTTTCCAGAAAGATTGTTGAACAGGGTATTTATCCGGCCGTTGATCCGCTGGAGTCGAACTCCCGTATTCTGGAGCCGGATATCGTCGGTGAGGAGCATTACGAAGTTGCCCGTCGTGTACAGGAGATTCTGCAGAGTTACAAAGAGCTGCAGGATATCATCGCAATCCTTGGTATGGAAGAACTTTCCGAAGAGGATAAAACGACTGTATACCGTGCAAGAAAAATTCAGCGTTTCCTGTCACAGCCGTTCCATGTAGCTGAGACATTTACCGGAATTCCTGGTAAATATGTACCGCTGGAAGAGACAGTCAAAGGTTTCAAAAAAATCATTGACGGTGAGATGGATGAGTATCCAGAATGGGCATTTTTCAATGTCGGAACCATTGATGATGTCATTGAAAAAGCAAAGAACGGTAATCATTAGTGAGGTGTGACTATGGCTACATTTCATTTAAAAATCATTGCATATGATAAGATTTTTTATGATGATGAGGCGGTTTCCATCGTACTGCCTGCTGTGGATGGAGAAATCCAGATTATGGCAAATCATGAGGAATATGTCATTGCGTTAAAAGAGGGCGAAGTACGAATCATGACATCGGATGGAAAAATGATCCCGGCAGTCTGCGGAAGCGGATTTGTGGAGGTCAATTCCGATAATCAGGTGGAAGTGCTGGTGGATACGATCGAACGCCCGGAAGAAATTGATGTGCGCCGTGCACGGGAAGCAAAAGAACGTGTAGAAGAACGTATGCGGCAGCATCAGAGTAAGATGGAGTATCATCGAAATGCGGCTTCGCTGGCACGTGCGATGGCACGTTTGAAGGAAGCTAATAAATATCGTCATTAAAAGATGCTTTAGTTTTTTAAGTTTCTTTGGTGGCTAAGTTTTAGGTAGTGGAAGCGTCCCCAATTTATTTTATCTTGCTGACCAACAATCGCTCATCAAGAAAAAATAAATTGGGGGCGCTATTTGCATTCGGAAAAAAATTCTTTTATTATCAAATAATCGCTCACTGAGAAAAAATGAATCCAGTCTCCTATTTACGTCATGAAAAATGTTTTTTGTTGAGAATTAAAAACCCCCGAAGCTGGCACTTCGGGGATTTTTGTATTCTAATGGAATACATACTTTTCTTACTCACCACTATAATAAACTTTTCCTTTGAAAAAATCAATATCTAAATGAACAATATTTTTAGTTGAATCGAACAAAGTTTCGTGATATTATGTTATTGCTGTCGACTCTTTCCAGTAGGAAGGAGGTGAGTCTAATGGAATACATACTTGCTTTTCTTATCTCTGTATTGGCATCTATAGTGGGTTATTATATTTGCAAATGGTTAGACAGAGACAAACGGCAGCACTAGCCTGACGGTGTAGTTCTCCAAAATGAACTTTAGAACTCTGGAAACTGGCATTTTCAGAGTTCTTTTAAATATATGTATTGCACTGGTAAATTATGAAAAATAATTTTATAAATTATCGGATCCAATATAAACCTGATAGTATTCTCCAAGTGTGTCCCGACCGTATTTGTATACGGAGTAGAACGGGGCATGGTAAATGACAGTTTCATCGCTGTATTCTACGGAATAGGCAAAACGTGGTGCCTGTCGGATATAGCATACACTGGCAAAGTCCAGCCAGATCATGCCAAATAGGATAGCGAAAAAGATAACAATGGCTTTCAGTAATCTGCGTTTTTTGAGTAACTGGAAGATTCCAATGGTTACGATTATAGCTCCTAAAATAGCAAATTTTGCTGCCCAGCCGCTTTCACTTGGAAATACGGTAAATCCGGACAAAATCAGGAAACATCCGAAGGCTGACAGGATATATCCGGTCAGTTTTTTCATTTGCATGTGTTTGTCTTCTGTGGCATATTGTGCCGCTTTCATTAAAGTGTCTTTCATTTCTACATTCATATTCTCGCTTTTCCTTTCTCCGTCGATGATTTCACGGATATCAACATCATAAAAATCTGCAAGTTCAACTAATACAGACAGATCTGGTAAATTCGTTCCGGTTTCCCAGCGGGATACGGTGCGGTCAGATACGTTGAGCTGTTCTGCAAGCTGACTTTGCGTAAGTTCTTTTTCTTTTCTGAGTTCTTTTAAAAAAAGACCGATCTTTTTCTGATACATGTTGTTGCTTTTGCCTCCTTTCAGGAAAAACGATAACAAAAAGTGCGTGAAATCACCACGACACAAAGCGAGAGTTACAGCAAAAGGTAAATACAATATGTGTGTCTAGTACATATTGTGTTATATAAAGTGTGTGTTCCGTAAATAAAAATATAGTATCACAGAAAATTATGTCTGCTGTGCTGCGCGATAGCTTCGTGCGGACATACCGTTTTCTTGTTTAAAAATTCGACAGAAGTAGTTGTAGTCGGAGAAGCCACATTGTTCGGAAATTGTGGAAATAGGTAAATTTGTTTCGGACAACAGTGTCTGTGCATGTTGCAGGCGCATTTTTTTTATGTATTTGGCGATGCTGCAATGTAAAAATTCTTCTGAATATTCGTAGAGTTTGCGGCGGCTCAGATGCAGGTGTTCGCAAAGGCGGTCTACGGACAGATCTTCGGTCAGGTGATTCAGGATGTAAGTGTTGATGTTCTGTTCAAATTGTTGCTTTTCGATGGAAATCAGTTTTTTGTACAGGATGGAAGAAATACATGCTTCCATGATTCTTGCGGCGGCGTGAATCTGTGTGTCAGAGATACAGGGAGTCGCAGCAGCATACTGTTTCCAACTGTCATTTTCTGCTTCGTTTAAATGATATTTATGTAATGCATGTTCAATTAGTGACTGTAACTGTTCCGGGGAGGCTGCATTTGCAACCTGTCCCATCATAAGGTAGCCGATGGTAAATCCGTCGCTGACGATTGGCGCGGTGGCTTCGATCAAACCGGCATGACATTTGTAAATGACACATTCACCGGAAGCCTTTGCTGCTTCAAAGGAAGCACGGTCGGAAGCTTCACAGAGGGCAGCTCCTTCCGGGGAAGTTTTGATACAATTGCAGAAATAGTTTTCTTTTGTAGGGTAGCTAAAAATCCATTCTCCTTCGGGATCGTAGAGGGTTAGTGTCAGTTTTGTTAAGTCGTGGAAGTCCTGTAAAAGCTGATGCAGTTCTTTTTCATTATAGTTTAGTTTCATAGTAAAATTCCTTTATTTTATTTGTTTCTATAATACATGAAAAAAGTGCTGTTTGCGATACGATTTTACAGTTTTTGGGAAGAAAATCACTATTTTTTCAAAATGGTATGAGATACAATACAAGCATGGTTAAGAAGTGCCATGAAATAAGTTGAGCAAAATCGTGGATCTGGTTTCATGTTCATTTAACCAAATTAAGGAAATTCTCTGCTTCAATTGTGTAAATGTGGGGGAATTGCCTATATCAGTTTGACTTTGAAGATTATTTGAGATGGAAGCATAAAAAGTGGGAATTGAAAGGGGAAGAGACGAGTATGAAAAAAGAAGTTATGGTGGATATGACTTCCGGACGTATTGCACCGCAGATTTTGAAGTTTGCGATGCCGGTATTGCTGGGATTGATTTTTCAGAGAATCTATAATTTCGCAGATTCGTATATTGTTGGTCACTTTTTGGGGGACAATGCGCTGGCGGCGGTCAGTGTGGCAGGCGTTGGCATGTATCTGATGTTTTCGCTGATCATCGGTTTGACGACTGGTGTGACGGTGGTTATGTCGCAGTATTACGGTGCTAAGGAAGCGGATAACGTAGTAAAAACATTTTTTTCTTCTATATATATTGCGTTGGGGATGACGATCATCGTGACGGTGGTTGGTCTGATCGTGACAAAACCGCTGCTGATCGTGCTGCAGACACCGGATGAGGTGTTGGATCAGGCGGTATTGTATCTGCGACTGATCTGTGCGGGATGTATCGGAACAATGTTGTACAACTGGATTTCTGCGGTATTGCGGTCTCTGGGAAATTCGGTGGTTCCGCTGGTGTTCCTTGGAATTTCCAGTTTGCTGAATATTGTATTTGATGTATTATTTGTGGCTGTGCTTCCGTTGGGCGTTGGCGGTGCGGCATTTGCAACGGTGCTGGCGCAGATTGTTTCAGGTGTGGCGTGTCTGCTTTATGCATGGAAAATTCTGCCGATGCTACGGATTCGCAGGGATAAATTGAAACTGGATACATTTATTGGAAAAAAGATGCTTGTATATGGTCTGCCGGCAGCTTTGCAGATGAGTATTATTTCCATTTCGGATATGACTTTACAGGCGGTTGTAAATACATACGGAACGACGCTGGTTGTAGCCTACGGTGTCTGTGTAAAAGTGGAAGGTCTTGGTATGCAGGTAGGAGATGCACTGGGAACCGCTCTTGGAACTTTTGCGGGACAAAACACCGGTGCAAAAAATATTTCACGAATTAAAGCCGGTTTTCGCACAACATTTGCGTTGAATGCCATTGGTTATGCGATTGTGTCACCGTTGATTTTTATCCTGGCTCCGCTGTTGATGCGTTTGTTTACCGATAATCAGGCGTCTATCGGTTGTGGTGTGGAGTATATGCATATTTTTGCACCATTTTTAATCGGTGTTGGAACACTGAATCTGTTCCACAATCTGCTTCGTGCAGTTGGTGATGTTAAGATCACAATCTGGATGGGCATCAGTGAGGTTATTACGCGAATCGGTTTTGCATTTTTGTTCTCTTATCTGTGGGGCTATCATGGACTTTGGTGGGTATCACCGCTTACATGGTGGTGCGCAGCAGGTGTCGGCGGCTTAAGATACCTGAGCGGTGTTTGGAAAAAGAAGATCGAAAAGGCGATTCCCTCATAAAAGTGTGATTATATCAGATGGGAGATGACTCCCACCTCTATAGGTGGTGAGAAACAAGCTAGTATCAGTGGTGGGAGCCAATCCCCCATCTGATATAGCCTCCGGCAGGATTACAGAGGTGCGCAGTTGAAGTATGTCATGCAATTGCATGACGCGCACCTCGCAACAAGAATGCCGGAGCATTCTTGAAAGAAATAATCTCTTCATGAAAGTGCAGGAAATGTAAAAATACGTTTATCTCTGCATTGACTTTTAAAGTGTGCTTTGTTATCATTGTTTTCAGTGTGCAAGGCACACTTTTTTTCTGCAAATTTATTTAGAGTATATATTTTGATTTATTTAGAATATCTTTGAGAATCGTGTTAAAAATCATATTCGTACAGATTTGAAGTAAATAGAGGGAATGTAATAGGCTCTGAATAACATGTTTTTAATTGGAAAGGAAATATATGAGTACAGTTTTATTTGAAGATTTAGATTTAAATCCGCAGATTCTGCGGGCAATTAAAGAAATGGGATTTGAGGAGGCCACTCCGATTCAGGCACAGTCCATTCCGGCTGTCATGAGCGGCAGAGATGTCATCGGACAGGCGCAGACAGGAACCGGAAAAACAGCATCTTTCGGTATTCCGCTGCTTCACAAAGTAGATCCGAAGCTGAAAAAAACACAGGCGCTGATTTTATGCCCGACCCGTGAGCTTGCCATTCAGGTATCCAACGAGTTACACAATCTGGCAAAATACACCCACGGTATCAAAATCCTTCCGATTTACGGTGGACAGGAGATTGGCAAACAGATCCGTTCCCTGAAAGGCGGCGTACAGATCATCGTTGGTACACCGGGTCGTGTAATGGATCATTTAAGAAGAAAAACAATCCGCTGCGATCATATCCACACCATTATTCTGGATGAGGCAGATGAGATGCTGAACATGGGATTCCGTGAGGACATTGAAGAAGTATTAAAATATCTTCCGGAAGACCGCCAGACCGTTCTTTTTTCCGCAACTATGCCGAAAGAGATCATGGAGATCACAAAACAGTATCAGAAAGATGCGCTGACCATCAAAGTGGTAAAAAAAGAGCTGACTGTAAAAAATATCGAACAGTATTACTATGATGTAAGAAGAAAAGATAAGCTGGATATTTTGACAAGACTTCTGGATGTGTATGATCCGAAGCTCTCCCTTGTGTTCTGTAACACAAAACATATGGTAGACGAGCTGGCAAACGAACTGCAGAACCGTGGTTATTTTGCAGAAGGTCTGCATGGTGATATGAAACAGCAGCAGCGTGACCGTGTTATGAGAAACTTCCGTAACGGAAAAACAGAGATTCTGGTAGCAACGGATGTCGCTGCCCGTGGTATCGATGTTGACGATGTGGAAGCAGTATTTAACTACGATCTGCCGCAGGATGACGAGTATTATGTTCACCGTATCGGTCGTACCGGCCGTGCAGGCAGAACCGGAAAAGCATTTTCTTTTGTAAAAGGAAAAGAAGTTTACAAATTAAAAGAGATTATGCGTTACTGCAAGACAAAGATCTATGCACAGCCGATTCCATCCATGCGTGATGTTGAGGAAGCAAAATGCGACAAGATCATGGAGCAGTTAGACCAGATCATTGAAAATGAGGATCTGACTAAGATGGTAAATATGGTCGAAGCGCAGATCAATAACGGTGATTATACGGCAATGGATCTGGCAGCAGCCTTTTTATATCAGGCACTTGGAAAAGCAGAGCGCGAAGGCGTAAAACAGGATAATTTCGATTTCTCTGATACCGGTGCAGAAGACGGAATGGTTCGTCTGTTTATCAATATTGGTAAAAAACAGCGCGTGCGTCCGGGAGATATCCTCGGGGCAGTTGCGGGAGAATCCGGAATGCCGGGTGATCTGGTAGGAGCGATTGATATGTTTGACAGCTATACTTTCGTGGAGGTTCCGCGAGAGTATGGTGCGGCAGTATTAAAAGCAATGAAAAATGCGAAGATTAAAGGAAAGAGCATCAATGTGGAGCCGGCGAATGCGAAATAGCGACTGCGTTCATGAGCAAGTAGCGAAAGCGAATTGCGAATGTCCGCTTTACGCGGCGGCAATTTAGGTTGTGAATGAAAAAAGAGTGCGAATTGCATCCTTCGGGCTAAGACGCCCGTTCGAATGCAATTCGCACTCTTTTTTTCAATGTCAGTTAATGGGTCGCCGCGCGAGAAAGCCTGTGAGTTGTATCACGTACGTTCGACTTGAATGTACTAAGACGGTGATTTTGCATATTGTAGATTGAAATCGACGAATCATTTCTGGGCAAGCGATTGAGTGAGTGACTGAGTTTCACAAGGTTTTGCGCGAACGGAAACCGACCAGCTTTTATAGGAGGTGGGAGTGAGCGCGATGAAACCGAAGTGAAATGAAGGTAACGAACGTTTAGCGGACCGGAAATGATTCGTCGATTTCATCTCAGTCTGAGTTGAGACTCCCACTTCTGCAAGTGGTGAGTAGTAACAAGTATTTCTCAGTGGGAGTTCAATCTCCGACTGAGATAAATGCTCCGCGAGGATGTGCAGTGATTCTGAAAAGAAGATGTCAGCTTGCGCTGACCAGAATCACGCACCAAGTCTCACGTGCGTTCGACTTGAATTAACAAAATCTCAAACATCATTTTCCGGCGTCCCGAAGGGCTTTCAAAGCCTGACCTCCCATCGGGTACAATGCCATCAGGTTAAAAATCGTCATAAGACCAACGCCTACGTCACCGAGATCCCATACTGTGGTGTAAGCTGCAAGTCCTCCGATGAAGAGCATTACAAGAGCCACGATTTTGTAGGCAGTCTGGTAACACCATTTATTTCCGAACAGGTAGGCTACGTTGGAGCGGGCATAGAACAGAATTCCAATGAAAGTGGAAAAACTGAACATTGCCAGAGTAGCTGCAATAAAGATTGTTCCAAATGTTCCAAGGTGGTACTGCATAGCAGTCTGCAGCAGATCCATGCCGACAAGTCCGTTGGTGAGTTCCTGTGGTACGAGAAGCAGGATCATTGCAGTACAGGTACAAATCACAATGGTATCAATAAATACGCCCAGTGACTGTACCAGACCAATTTTAACAGCGTCATCGCTTTTGGCAGCAGCTGCCGCACATGGTGCAGAACCGGAACCGGCTTCATTGGAAAACAGTCCTCTTTTTACACCATTCATTAATACAGCACCGAAACCGCCGGCTGCGACCTGGCGGAAACCAAATGCTTCCTGGAAAATACGTGCAAAAACGTCCGGCATCTGTCCGAGGTGTGTAAGAATGATAATGACAGTAAAAATAAAGTATGCACATGCCATGATCGGAACCATGATGTCCAAAACCTTTACGGTTGCATTTTTCCGAAGTACAATAATTGCAGCAAGAACAACAAGAATGATGGTCGTTGCCAGTGGCGGAATGGAAAATGCATTTTCAAAGGCAGAGGTAACCGAATTGCTGATCACCTGACTGATTCCGCACCAGCAGATAAGACCGGAAATTGCAAAAAGTACAGCAAGTACGGAGTATTTGCGATAAGTGCCGTCTTTTCTTTTGGCAAAAAAATGATGCATATAATAAGCAGGGCCGCCATGGTATCCGCCATAGAGCGGATCTTTTTCTTTGTGAAGCTGTGCCAGGGTACCTTCAATAAAAGCAGTAGAAGAACCAAGCAGTGCAGTGATCCACATCCAGAATACCGCACCGGCGCCTCCGGCTGAGATAGCTGCCACAACACCTACCAGATTACCCATGCCGACGCGGGTAGCCGTGGAGACGATCAGTGTCTGAAACGAAGACAGACCGCCGCGTTTGTCTTTTTTTTCATTTAAGGCACGAACCATATCCGGAAAAAGGCGGATTGGCAGGAATTTTGTCCGAATGGTAAAATAGATTCCGGTTGGAATCAGTAAAATAACGAGAAGCGGAAGACCTAATGTTCCGCCACCGGGTAATGGAAGGGTGACTAGATCACCCCATAAAAAGTTATATATAAATTCAATGATTGCTGTCATATCAAATGATCCCCCCTAAATTGTTCTGCCATCTGTATTTTGTCAAATTTAAAAATGGAATAGAACGTAATCAACGAAAAATAGTTCACCCAGATTTTTAAGACATTATATATTTTGATGATTCAGCCAGTATATCATGTTTATAAGAAAACGTCAACACATTGAAGTGCAACACTTTAACGTGCGAAAAAACAATTGCGCAGATGAAAAGCCACCGCGTCTATAAAAAAACTGCACATGGGGAATAAAGTCTGTTATATTAGAAATATAAGACATATTAGTGAAGAAAAAAGTATCTCTGGATGGAGTGAAATAAAATATGACGATAACTCAGATAAGATATTTTGTTCAGGTAGCGGAAAATATGAATTTTACAAAAGCAGCCCGGCAGTTGTATGTGGCACAGCAGGTTGTCAGCAAGCAGGTAAAACGTCTGGAAGAAGAACTTGGTTTTCTTTTATTTGAACGAACAGCACAGGGGATTACATTGTCTGCAGGTGGACAGAAAATGTATCAGTATTGGAAAAAAATGCTGATCGAACAGCAGGAGCAGATTAGTTTGGCAAAGTCAAAAATGCAGGAAACGGAGAAAGAAATCCACATCGGTACATTACCAATTGGTTTGCTTCAGGATCGTATTGCAGCTACAATCAATGCTTTGGGAAAAGAAAATCAGGGATGGAAATTTGCGGTTGAAAATCTGTCATATCGCGAATTAGGACAGAAAATGCTACGAGGAGAATTAGATTGCATTTTATCGTTGGAAGATGAAAACAAGGAAATACTGACAGATGATTTTGCAGAGATACCATTGATGGAGTTAATGCCATCACTGGTAATATCAGATATACATCCGCTGTATCATGAAAAGGTAAAGCCAAAGGAATTAAAGGATACAACCTTTTATATTTTGTCGCAAAAATATTCTTATCGGGCAGAGGACAATATTTTAAAATATTGTAAATCGACAGGTTTTGTGCCAGAGAAAATACAGTATTTTGATGATGTAAACAGTATGGAACTGGCTTTATACGGTGGAACAGGTGTGGCGCTTATCTATTATGAATTTTTCCGAAACAGTTCTGGACACCTGAAAAAAATTCCGCTGGAACCGGAAGCCTATGTTGTCGGAAATCGTTTTATGGTAGCGTATCCCAAAAACAGATACTTGCAGTTGAAGGGGTTTTTAAAATACCTTCTGGAAGATACGAAAGGATAGAGTACATACATTTTAAAAGAAAAAAGGATACGCCCACATCCTATAGGGTGTAAATATATCCTTTTTATGTGTTGTACAAAAACAGTAAAATTTAGATACAATATAAAAAATATTATTCTCATATTGTATTTGAAAGAAGTCATTTTTTATATTTGAGAGTATATAAAAAACGAGGAGGACGATAATGAAGGTATTAGGTATTTGTGCCGGCAGAAAAAACGGCAACACAGAAATTATGATGAAAGAAGCGTTTATGGCGATTGAGGAGAAATGTGGTGCGGAATGTCAGCTTGTGCGTGTGCAGGAATCTTCGATTCATACATGTACAGGATGTGAGGCTTGTATGACAAATCATCTGAAAGGAAATTGGGAGTTTAGATGTATCCACAAAAATGGAACAGACCATTTTTATTTTATTGAGCAGCTCATGCGTGAAGCAGATGCGATTATTGTATCCAGTCCTGCTTACAATCTGCTTCCAACTGGGCAGTTGATTAAATTGTTAAATAAGATGCACGCCAGTGGAAACTATCGTGATATGGTTCATCATAACAATAAAATTGGTGCTGCTTTTTCACTTGGAGGAACTGACTGGACAAATTTTACGTTAAATGTATGTAAAATGATGACAATGGAACTGACAGGTTCTTATGATGCATTGGTGGATGCCGTTCATTTTGATTTTGTACCATCTAAAGGTGCAGTGGTGCTGGAAGATCAGATTTTGGAAAGAATGCACAGACTTGGCGAAAATGTGGCAGATGCGTTGATTGCGAAAGAGCATGGAGAGAAAATGGAGTATGTGGGAACACCGGGTGTCTGTCCGGACTGCCATGGAAACCTATTGGAAATCCGCGCAGATGGTGTGTACTGCCCACAGTGTCTGACTAAGGCAAAAATCAGTATTGTAGATGATCAGCTTGTAGCAGAATTTACAGAAGAAGAGATGGCAAAAAATCGTTGGAGCAAATGGGGACAGGAACTTCATGATAATAATATCCGCAAGGGCCATAAGAAAGCAGCGGAAAATAAAGATGTAATCGCAGAAAGAATTAAGAAATATACAGCGTATGAATGTGCGGTAACATTACCGGAACTGATTACAGAATAAGCCTGAAAGAAAGCTGGATTGATTGTGTTTCCAGCTTTCTTTTTTTCAATAAACAGGTCTTTAATTTACGGATACTTCTCCGGCCAATACTTTTTTGTAGTCCTCATAGTTTTTCTTCAGAAGTTCCGGCGTGTTCAGTTCATATGGACATTTTTTCATGCACTGGCCACATTCCAGACAGTTTTCAATTTTTTTCATTTCCTTCTGCATTTGCGGAGTCAGCCAGCCGGCACTCGGTGCGCGGCGCAGCATGAGGGACATGCGGGCACACTGATTGATCATAATGCCAGCCGGACACGGCATACAGTAACCGCAGCCACGGCAGAAATCACCGGTCAGTTCCAGTTTTTCTTTTTCGATATAAGCACAAATTTCTTCATCCATGGAAGGGGTATGTTCCATATAAGAGAGCCATTCTTCCAGTTCGGATATTTTCTGGATTCCCCAGATTGGCAGAACGTTATCAAATTGTGTCATATAAGCCATGGCAGCTTTGGAGTTGTGGATCAGCCCTCCAGCAAGTCCTTTCATGGCAATAAATCCCATGTTTTGTCTGGAACAGGCTTCTACCAGCTGAAGTTCCTGTACAGAGGAAAGATAGCTGAACGGGAACTGCATGGTTTCGTACAGACCGGAAGCGACACATTCTTCTGCGATACCGATCTTGTGCGCAGTGACACCGATGTGGCGGATCATACCCTGTTCTTTTGCTTTCAGCATACATTCATACATTCCTGTTCCGTCTTCCGGGCGGTAACACTGGTTGACACAGTGGAACTGATACAGATCCAGATAGTCTGTTTTGAGTAAGTGCAGGGATGTTTCTAACTGACGCCAGAATTCATCCGGAGTCGTTGCGGCTGTTTTGGTGGCAATATAAATTTTATTGCGCATGTGTCCGAACGCTTCTCCCATTTTTTCTTCGCTGTCACTGTAGGCGCGGGCAGTGTCAAAAAATGTCATGCCGCCTTCGTAAGCACGATGCAGGATTTTGACTGCTTCCTCCGTGGATACACGCTGGATTGGTAATGCACCAAAGGCATTTTGTGGTGTCTGGATGCCGGTGGATCCTAATGTAATTTGTTTCATAATGTTTCACCTCATAAATAGCTGTTTTTTATCATTTTATTAAAAAGATATTATCAGTTACAGATATTGTATACTGTCAGGAGGAACGGTGCAAGGTGAACTGTAACATAAAATTCATCATTTGAACGCAGAATAAGCAATCCCCCGCTTCAAGCGTGTAGAGCACTAAGCGGTGGGTAAGGGGGATGCTTATGTCAGTGGGAGTTAAAAGCTCCCACTGACAGGTCGCAAAGCGACTGCGTTCATGAGCAAGTAGCGAAAGCGGATTGCGAATGTCCGCTTTACCATCATAGAAAGACAAATGTACGTTGTATGAAGAAAAATGCTTGCATCTTGAAAAAACCTGTGATATGCTTTTTTACGGATTTGTCGTTGGTCGTTGAAATCAGATGCATATTTTTGCATCGCAGACAAGTTCACTCTGGAGAGTCTTCGCATATGCGAAGCGCCGAAGGTGTCGCGGTTAAGTGAGCGGATGATCTGTGCGTATCGTATGGATTGGTCCTTTCAGGTTATAACCGCTTATCTCTCAGGCAAAAGGACAGAGCATACCACAATATATGCATGTTCTACTCTTTAGAGGCTGATTGTTTATCAGCCTTATTTTTTATATAAAAAGGGAGAGAAGAAAATGGCAAAATTATTCAATCAAATTCTTACATCAATCGACGATTTTGTATGGGGCGTTCCCCTGATCGTCCTCATTCTGGCAGTCGGTGTATTTCTGACCATAAGAGTCAAAGGTCTGCAGATCCGACTTCTGCCACGTGCAATCAAGGAACTTTTTGTAAATGAAAAAAGTGGTGACAGCGGAGAAGTATCCAGTTTTGCAGCATTGTGTACTGCATTGTCCGCAACCATCGGTACAGGTAACATCGTCGGTGTTGCAACCGCGCTGGTAGCCGGAGGTCCGGGGGCGTTGTTCTGGATGTGGGTAGCTGCCTTTGTAGGTATGGCTACAAAGTATTCGGAGTGTCTGCTGGCAGTGAAATATCGTACCGTTGCAGAGGATGGTCATATTGTGGGTGGCCCGTTCTACTACATTGAAAAAGGTATGGGAACAAAATGGAGATGGCTGGCAAAGATTTTCGCATTTTTCGGTGTTTGTGTAGGTTTGTTTGGTATCGGAACATTTACACAGATCAATGGTATCACAAATGCCGTACAGACATTTTTTGATCCGGATAAAACATGGACCGTGCATATGTTTGGAATGGATTATTCCTGGACAGTTGTAATCGCAGGCGTATTGTTATCTATCTGTGTCGCACTGGTAGTTATCGGTGGCATCAAACGTATTTCCAGTGTTTCACAGGTTGTCGTGCCGTTTATGGCAGTTGCATATGTAGTTGTTGTATTAATCATTCTTCTGACACATCTCGGAGAGATTCCGGGAGCGTTCAGGACAATTATTGAGAGTGCGTTTGGTCTGCGGGCAGCAGCAGGTGGAGCATTGGGAGCAGTATTGATGGCAATGCAGAAAGGTATTGCCCGTGGTATTTTCTCCAATGAGGCAGGCCTTGGTAGTGCACCGATCGCAGCAGCCGCTGCACTGACAGATTCTCCGGGACAGCAGGGCCTGATTTCTATGCTGGGAACATTTATCGATACAATCGTAATCTGTACAATGACAGGACTTTCTATCGTAATTGCAGGTACATGGAATATCGGTCTGGAAGGTGTGGCAGTTACTACAAAAGCATTCCAGACGACATTACCGTTCCCGGAGCAGTTTTCATCCTTTATTTTGATGATCTGCCTGGTGTTCTTTGCATTTACGACGATTCTTGGATGGGATTATTACAGTGAAAAATGTCTGGAGTATTTATCCAATGGAAATCAGAAAGTAGTTAAAGGTTATCGTTGGTTATATATTCTGGCAGTATTTATCGGACCGTACATGACAGTTTCTGCTGTGTGGACCATCGCGGATATCTTTAATGGATTGATGGCGATCCCGAACCTGATCGCACTGGTGGCACTGAGCGGAGTGGTTGTCAGTGAGACAAAGCTTTATCTGAAACGTATTGGAAAAGCGTCTTAAGATGCGTATATAAAAATTAATCTCAGTCTGAGTTGAGACTCCCACTTCTGCAAGTGGTGAGTAGTAACAAGTATTTCTCAGTGGGAGTTCAATCTCCGACTGAGATAAATGCTCCGCGAGGGCGCACATTGTCTGGAAGACAATGGTTTTGCGCCGACCGGAACGGAGTGTAGAGTGCAGTGATTCTGAAAAGAAGATGTCAGCTTGCGCTGACCAGAATCACGCACCAAGTCTCACGTGCGTTCGACTTGAATTTTAGTATATGAAACGAAAATGTGGTATTTTACCTTCGCGGCTAACAATCGCCTGCTTAGGAAAAATACCACATTTTCTTTATCTACGTTTTCTAAATAAGCCTAAAATTTTACACTCATGTTTTTTGTCTCCTTATCATAGTTGATGTCAATTGTAAGTTTATCCATCAATTCTTTATTTGGAATACAAATTTGTTCATATGCGTAATTTAAAAATCGTAAACTGCCATGGCAGAAATTTTATTCCGTAATATTATATTTTTTCAATTTATAATACAGCGATGACCGGTCAATGTTCAGCAACCGTGCAGCTTTAGCTTTATTTCCATTAGTCTGTAGCAGCGCCTGAATAATGGCTTCTCTTTCCGTAGTCTGTATCTTTTGTGCCAGATCATTCCATGACATTTCACTGGCAGGAACGGAAGTGGCAGTATGTGCAGGTTCACTTTTTGCCAAAAGCGGTTCACTGTCTGCAATTTTATTTCCTAAAAATTGTTGTGTATTACTAATCTGGTCGATCAGAAAGCCACAGCTTTTGGGGGTAATAATCTGATTTTGATTGATGGTACACAAACGTTCCACAATGTGTTCCAGTTCCCGTACATTGCCGGGCCATTGATAAGTCTGAAATAATTGCAATACATCAGTATTGGCTCCGACCACATGTGTATCATGTTCATTATTATATTTCTGAATAAAATGCTCCGTCAGTTCGGGAATATCTTCTTTTCTGTCGCGCAGAGGTGGAATCTTTAACTCTACCGTGTTGATGCGATAATACAGGTCGCTGCGGAATTTTTTCTCCCGGATCAGTTGCTGCAGATTCTGGTTGGTACAGCAAATGATACGGACATTGATCTGAATGGTTTTGACTCCTCCGACACGTTCAATCTCCTGCTCCTGCAGGACGCGCAGCAGTTTGCTTTGCAGTGTCAGCGGCATTTCTCCAATTTCATCCAGCAATAAGGTTCCCTGATTTGCCAGTTCAAATTTTCCGGGTTTGCCGGTTTTAGAAGCACCGGAAAACGCACCTGCTTCGTAGCCGAATAATTCTGATTCCAGAAGTTCCGCAGGGATGGCTGCGCAGTTGATTTTCACATACGGATTTAATTTGCGTGGACTCAATTCGTGGATGGCTCTGGCAAACAGCTCCTTGCCGACACCGGTTTCCCCTGTGATCAAAATCGGAAGGTTGGATGCGGTGTAGTCGGAAATCGTCTGTTTGATCTCTGTTAAGGCAGTGGAATGTCCGACAATGCGGTTCAGACTGTCGAACTGATTTCGCAGCATATTTAATTCGTGTTTGTAATATTCGTTTTCTTTTCGTACCGCGGAAAGTTCGGTGTTTAACTGACTGACCGTGTGCACGACATCCTGCATGATCGTAACGGCAGCAGCGCCGATCAACTGTCCGTCGCGGTAGATCGGCATACGGTTACATGCGATTGTGATATCCTGTTGTTTTGTGTGATCGTACAATGTCATCAGGTGTCCGATTTCCGGTTTCCCTGTTTTTAAGATTTCTGCCATGCGTGTGCCGGGAATAATATCGACCACCGGCTGTCCGATGGCATGTTCCTGTGAAATGCCAAGCAGGTTTGCGTAGGAATCGTTCAGGTATACGATTTTGGCATTTTTATCTATAATCACAAAATTTGGAAATGTTTCCAAGGCATCTAATAATAATCTGGATACTTTCATCCGAAAATCCCCCTTTCTCAAAAATAAAAAGCATTTGTCCGTCTGTGTTTACGGGAACTGCATGCTGAATTTCACGTATATTTAACTTACATACAGTATGACATAACGAGTGTGTAAAAGTAAAGAAAATGTTTAAAAGCGTAGGAAAAATAAACATATATCACCATAAAAGTGTTGAAAAATCCAACATAAATAAAATGAGAAGTCTGAAAAATGGCTTAAAACGGGCATTTTTAAAATTGGCACGCCCCTTGCTTTATATAAAGGCATAAGGAGGGACGGTCAATGATAAAGAATATCACCGTAGTAGGAGCAGGAACCATGGGACATGGAATTGCTCATGTATTTGCAAGAAAAGGATACAACGTAAGTATCTATGAACCATTCGAAGCTGTAAGAGAGCAGGCAATGGAGAAAATTTCGGGAGAACTGCAGTTCATGGTGGACGAAGATTACATCACTGCAGAAGAAAAAGAAGAAACACTGAAACATATCAAAATTTATGATCAGCTGGTGGATGCAGCAAAGGATGCAGATTATGTCATCGAAGCATGTCCGGAAAAAATGGAACTCAAACAGGAGCTTTTTGAGACACTGGATAAGATCTGTCCGAAGCATACGATTTTTGCAACAAATACTTCCAGCTTGAAACTGTCAGAAATGATCCAGAATCTGCCGGCAGAGCGCCAGAAATTATGTATGGTAAGCCACTGGTACAATCCGCCATATCTGATTCCAATCGCTGAGCTTTCCAAATTTGGAAATATGGAAGAGGAAAAATTTCAGGAAGTATATGACCTGTATACAACATGTGAAAAACAGCCGGTGTGTGTATTAAAGGACATCACAGGAATGATCGCAAACCGTCTGCTTCATGCACAGGCAAGAGAAGCTTTCCATCTGGTAGAGATCGGTGCAGCAACAGCAGAAGATGTGGATAAAGCATTAAAGTACGGACCATGTTTCAGAAATGCTACCACAGGAATGTTGGAAGTTGCCGACATGGGCGGTCTGGATGTATGGCTTGCCGGTGAGGACAACATGCTTCCGGCATTGGACAACTCCGATCATGCATGCGATGCAATGCGTAACCTTGTAAAAGACGGAAACTTGGGAATCAAGACCGGAAAAGGATTTTTTGATTATCCGGATGATGTGCGGGCAAACGCACAGAATGCTTTTTACAAACGACTGATCGTTCAGTTGAAAGCAAGCAAAAATTATGAATAATCAAATGATCGATTAGATATCATCCGAAAATGGATAAAGAAAAAAGTTAGACAAAGACACACGTAACCCTAGTAAAGTAAAGAATAACGACAAAGACAAAAATAAAGACAAAACAAAAATAGCTGGACGCTGGACAAAATTTGACAGAAAAGGAGAAGAAAAACATGGACAAGAGTTTAAAAAATAAAAGAATCATCACAGTAGCAACCACAGGCGCATGGCCCAAAAAAGAGAATAATCCGAACGTACCGTTACAGCCGGAAGAAATTTCCGAAGAGATTTATCAGTGCTGGAAGATCGGTGCAGCAGTTGCACACGTTCATGTACGTGACGAAGAAGGAAACGATTCCATGAAAGTAGAGACTTTCAAAAAAGTCATTGATTTGCTTCACACCAACCACCCGGATTGCGACATTGTATTAAACCTGACAGCAGCAGGCGGAATTGCAAACTCAGAAGAAGACAGAATGGCACCGTTCAAGACATTAAAACCGGAGATGGCATCTTTTGACTGTGGAACCATGAACTGGATGCATATGGGAATCTTCAATAACAATCCGGATTTCCTCAGAACAATGGGAAAAGCAATGCAGGAAGCAGGTGTGAAACCGGAGATCGAAGTATTTGATCCGGGTATGATCCACGATGCAGCTTACTATCTGAAAACAGGTGTGCTGACAGCTCCGATGCATTTCCAGTTCTGTATGGGATGTGCCGGCGGAATCACAGCAACCATGGAAGATCTTGTATTTATGAAACAGACACTGGAAAAAGTTGCACCGGGTTCTACATGGAGCGCATTTGGTGTAGGAAAAGGCGCTATGGAGATCATGTATGCAGCAATCGCAGCAGGCGGACATATCCGTGTCGGCATGGAAGACAACGTAATGTACCGCAAAGGCGAACTGGCAGAGAGCAACATGCAGCTGATCGCCCGTGCACGCCGTGTCATTGAGGAGTTTGGCTGTGAAGTAGCAACACCGGATGAGGCAAGACAGATTCTTGGTTTAAAATAAGTGGGAAAAGTGGTAAAGTGAACGCAGAATAAGCATTTCCCCGCCTCAAGTGCGTAGAGCACTAAGCGATGGGAAAGGGGGGATGCTTATGTCAGTGAGAGTTAAAAGCTCCCACTGACATAAGCAAAGCGACTGCGTTCATGAGCAAGTAGCGAAAGCGGATTGCGAATGTCCGCTTTACAAGAAGTAGAATCGAAACATTCGAATCACAAAAACAGGTCATAAAAAAGATCATAACAAATGACCTGAGAAAAACAGGGATAAATAAAAAGGCAAAAAGAGATCGTAACAAATGACCTGAAAAAACAGGGACAACGAAAAAGGCAAAAAGAGAAGGGGATTATATGATGAAAGATTATAACAACGATGCATCCTGGTTAACCGAAAACGCATGGGGAAAATGGGGCGAAGATGATGAAGTTGGAGCATTAAACGATGTGACACCGGCAGATGTAGTAAAAGCTGCATCCCTGATCCGCACCGGAAAAGTATATGATCTGGAGACTGTTCGTTTTAAAGGCATGCCGGTCTGGGACGGACATATCGGATTTGAACTGTTGACATACGGTTCCCCGATGGGAAGAAGAAACATGTCGAAAAACTCTGATTATTCACCGGCTTTTGCATGGCATAAAGATGGCGGCTGGGTAGCAAGTGCCAACGATGATTATCAGATTGATGCAAACACAGAAGTTATGATTGCACCGATGCATATGGGAACCCATATTGATGGATTCTGCCACATTACAGTTGGTGAAGATGCACATTGGTACAATGGTTACAATGTCAGCGAATACTGGGGCGATTTCGGTCCGTTAAAGACAGATGCAACAACAATCCCACCAATTATTTTACGTGGTGTACTGCTTGATATTGCAGGATATAAAGGACTGGATCACGTAGATCCAAACTATGGAATCACACCGGAAGATATCGAAGGTTGTGCTGCTTGGGAAGGCGTTGAGCTGAAAGAGAGAGACTGTGTACTGCTTCGCTGTGGAGAGCACTGGCCGGAGATGGACCGCTGTCCGGGCGCAGGTATGACACTGGCAGCAGCACGTTATCTGGTTGAAGAAAAAGGCGCCGTACTTCTTGGTGACGACATGATTGCTTTTGAGATGAATCATGCAGACGGAACGATGTCCTGGCCGCGTCATCCGCATCCGGTACATCATTACTGCTTAACACAGCAGGGTGTTCATTTTATGGAAGCAGTTCAGCTAGACGAGCTTGCAAAAGATAAAACTTATGAGTTCTGCTTTATGCTGGCATCCAACAAGATCAAAGGCGCAACCGGAATGTTTATCCGTCCGTTAGCAATCTGTTAAGCTGACCGATGTATACACAAACAGGTCATAACGAACGGTAAAAAAGGAGATATTAAATGGAAGAAAATAAAGTAAAAGAGATGAACGTCAACGTAGTAAATGATACCGGATTTGCAGATCCGTCACCGGTACTGACACTGATCTTCGCAACCCTGTGTTTTTCCTTCTGGGCAAACACCATGGGACTGCTTGGCGAAGGCGCAGTACTTGGAATCGGCGTATTACAGCTTGCTGTATTTGTAAGTTATACGGTCGGCGGCGTGATCCTTCTGAGAAAAGGAATCGGCTTTGGCGGTAATACATTTATGATTTTTGCCACTGTTTTTGGTGGTGTCGGTGGTCTGACACATGTCAGCATGACCATTGCAGATGCAAAGGGCGTTGCCTTCTGTTATCAGTTATGCGGAATCGCATTTATGGCAGCAGGTGTATTTCTGCTGGCAATGGTTCCGGCTCTCTTACATAAAGGAACGGTATGTGACGTATTGATGTTCCTGTTCGGCGGTCTTGGCGTATTAGGCTATGGACTGACTGGTACAGGAATCGCACCGGCAGGATTAAATTATCCGTCTGCATGGTGTCTGCTGGTTGACGGTGTTGTAGGATTTTACACCGTAATCGCCGGCATGAACGGATTTCTTGGTTTTGGAAAAATGCCGCTGGGCGGTCCGATTCTGAAAGAAGTTAATGAATAAGTGTAAGATAAACTTACAATAAATAATTGTTTTCCTATCCCCCTAGAATAGATGGAGCTGTTGCAGAAAAAATCGTGCGGCAGCTTCATTTTTTGTGCGCAAAAGTAAGAACGTTTTATCTGCAAAACAGAGTGATTCGTAAGATCATTTGTTTTCTTAACCCCCTGGGTGGCTTGTGAAGCCGCCTTTTTTTTGTTACTCTGATAAAAAGCAGTTGTGAGAGAATGTAAAAATGACTGTAACTGTAACTAAAAAATGCAGATAAAATACAAAGGAAAGAAAACAGAGATGGCAATGAAACATAAAAAAATGGCAAAACTGGGGGCAGTTCTTCTGGCAGCAGCTTTGACACTTGGTCTGGTGACCGGTTGCGGAAGCAGCGGCACCCAAAAGGGCAGTTCTGCAAAAGCGGAAAACACAAGTGTGAAAGTATTTACATACGGAGATACAACATTTAATGCAGAAAACGATGAATCGGACGTGAACCCACACAGAGGATATTCCGGATGGGCATGCATCCGTTATGGAATCGGAGAGACGTTATTTAAATATTCCGATTCTATGGAATTAGAGCCATGGCTGGCAAAATCATATGAAAATGTAGACGACAACACATGGAAGATTACATTGCAGGACAATGTGACATTTTCCAGTGGACGAAAAATGGATGCGCAGGCAGTCAAAGAATGTCTGGATGATCTGGTGGCAGTCCATGAACGTGCAGCAGGTGATCTGAAGATCAGCAATATGGATGCAGATGGTCAGACACTGACGATCACAACCAGTGAACCGGTTCCGGCATTAATGAATTACCTGTCTGATCCGTATGCCTGCATCATTGATATGGAAGCGGGCATTACAGACGATGGAAAAGTAACCGGAACGGGACCGTATATCGTGCAGGAACTGGAAACCGACAAAGGTCTGACTCTGGTAAAAAATGAAAATTACTGGAACGGTACACCGCATCTGGATACGATTTATGTAAAAACGATCACAGACGGGGACACCATGACTATGGCAATGCAGTCCGGTGAACTGGATGCCGCTTACGGACTGCCGTATGCAAGCCTGCCATTGTTTGAAAACGAACCATACACGATTTCTTCCTGTGAGACATCCCGTTCGTTTTTTGCGCAGATGAATTATGCGACAGAAGCACTTCAGGATGATAGCGTCCGGGCAGCGATCGCAAGTGCGATTGACAAGGAAAACTTTACTTCCGTATTGCTGGATGGAAACGGAGCTGCGGCAGTGGGACCGTTCCCGGAAAGTTTTACCTTTGGTGATACTACCGTAACCGCGGAAACCTATGATCCGGCAAAAGCAAAAGAATTACTGAAAAATGCCGGTTGGACGGATACCGACGGGGACGGCTATGTAGATAAAAATGGTAAAAAATTGACGATCCGTTGGGTGACTTATCCAAGCCGCCAGGAGTTACCGCTGCTGGCAGAATCGGTACAGGCGACCATGAAAGATATTGGAATCGATGTTCAGGTAAACAGTACGGCTAATTATCAGGATTATCTGGATAAAGGCGACTGGGATATTTTTGCAGGTGCTTTTGTCAGTGCACCGACTGGTGATCCGGAGTATTTCTTCACCACACATTGTCTGGACAGCTCCACAAAGAATCGTGGCGGATATCACAGTGATGCGTTGGAGGCATTGGAAAAACAGATGGCAGTTACTTTTGATCCGACGGAACGTGCGTCTCTGGCGACACAGATGACACAGACAATTCTGGATGACCATGCATTTGTTTTTTCGTCTCATTTGAAAATGTCTATGGTATCAGGAAAAGGTGTGTCCGGTCTGGTGGCACATCCGTCAGACTACTACGAAATTACGGCAGATTTGGATAAAAAATAGTGGAAAATATAGAGCAGAAAACATCAGATGTGAGATCATTTGCGACTCTATAGATGATCTGCAACAAGATTATATATGATAGGAACTTATCAGGAAAAAGGTTCTGATAGGTAAGGAAAAATACGAACAGGTATGAAAAAATATATCATAAAACGATTATTACAACTGATACCGATTCTGTTTGGCATTACATTGTTGACCTTTGTGCTAATGCACACGTCATCGGTGGATGCAGTTGACATGATGGAGCAGAATACGGGAATGGCGTGGACGGAAGAACAGAAAGCCGTCGTCAGAGAAGAACTGGGACTGGATAAATCTGTGCCGGTGCAGTATCTGAACTGGGTGGGAAATATGTTGAAAGGGGATATGGGAACTTCCTATATTTCCGGGCAGCCGGTATTGCAGATGTTTCTGTCAAAACTTCCTATGACAATTTATCTGACGATCACGTCCATTTTGTTGACCATTGCGCTGTCGATTCCGTTGGGAATTCTCTCCGCGGTGCGAAAAAATAAATTTACCGATTATTTTATCCGGATCTTAAGTTTTATCGGAAACTCCATGCCCGGATTTTTTGTCGCGTTGTTGCTGATGTATCTGTTTTCACTGAAACTTGGCTGGTTTCCGGTGATGGGAAGTGGTCAGGGATGGAAAAGTATCGTTCTGCCGACACTGACGCTGGCAATTGCCATGTCCGCAAAATATACCAGACAGATTCGGGCAACCGTTCTGGAAGAACTGAAAAAAGATTACGTGGTCGGAGCCCGTGCGCGGGGCGTCAGAGAGCGAAAAATCCTGGTTGGAAGTGTGTTGAAAGCATCCATGCTGACCATCGTAACGCTGCTGTCACTGTCCATCGGTTCGTTACTTGGAGGAACTGCCATCATGGAGTCGATCTTTATGTGGGATGGCGTTGGAAAAATGGCAGTGGATGCGATTTTGACCAGAGATTATCCGGTGATACAGGTGTATGTGGTCTGGATGGCGATTATTTATGTGATGGTAAATCTGGTGACGGATATCATTTACCATTATCTGGATCCGCGTATCCGGTTACAGGAAAATTCCTGAGAAAACAGGAGATGATAACATGCGAACGAAAAAGACAAAAATAAAATTTATCATACTGTTAATTTTAGTGGGAATCCTGCTTTTTACCGCGGCTTTTGCGAAGCATCTGACGCCGTACGATCCCTATGAACAGGAACTGGCAAATGCGCTGGCAAAACCATCGGCACAGCATTTGTTTGGAACCGACCGCTATGGACGGGATATGCTTTCCCGTGTGATTTTGGGCGCACAGACAACGGTATTTTCTGCGTTGGCACTGGTGTTGATCATTTTTGTTACAGGCACGATCCTTGGAATGATTGGCGGGTATTTTGGTGGAAAAATCGATGATCTGATCATGCGGATCTCAGACTTGTTTCTGGCATTTCCGGGCATGGTATTTGCCATTGCGGTGGCAGGTGTCTTAAGTGGTGGTTTAAAAAGTGCGGTGATCGCCCTTGCCTGCATTTCCTGGACGAAATTTGCCCGGCTTGCCCGCAGCCAGACGCTGACGGTAAAAGAAATGCCGTATATTGCGGCAGCAAAACTGTCGGGGTGTAATGGAATGCAGATTCTCCTCAGACACATTTTTCCTAATATTGCGGGAACCATGATTGTGACTGCCATGCTGGATATCGGAACTATGATCATGGAGCTGGCAGGGTTATCATTTCTGGGACTTGGCGCAACGCCGCCGATGGCAGAATGGGGTTCTATGATGAGCAATGGGAGGAGTATGCTGCAGACTTGCCCGTGGATCGTGATCGCGCCGGGAATTGCAATGTTTGTGACGGTTGCGATATTTAATTTGCTTGGTGATACCGTGCGGGATATGATTTAGGGACAAATGATATGATGAGTAATATATTGGAGTATCGTAATGTCGATATTCATTATGGAAAAAAACAGGTAATAGAAAATGTTTCGCTGTCAATGAAACCGGGAGAAATCCTTGGAATCGTCGGAGAATCCGGAAGTGGAAAAAGCACCCTGATCCGGGCAGCTATGGGATTGCTTGGAGAAGGCGGAACGGTCACACAGGGACAGATTCTCTATCAGGGAACGAATACAACAATTGATATGACGCAGATTCACGGGGAAGAAATGCGCCGTCTGCGTGGTGCGGAAATTGCCATGATCTTTCAGAACGCAGGAGCATCCCTCTGTCCGATCCGAACGATAGAGGAGCAGCTTTATGAGGCAGTATTGGAACATGAATCCATCTCAAAAGGAGAGATTCGTGACCGGGCGCTGGAATTATTTGAACAGCTGCGATTTACCAACGGAGAGCAGATTTTAAAAAGTTATCCCTTTGAATTTTCCGGGGGAATGAATCAGCGTGTGGGAATCGTGCTTGCCATGGTGCTTCGTCCGCGTTTGCTGCTGGCAGATGAGCCAACCAGTGCGCTGGATGTGACGGTACAGCTTCAGGTTTTGCGGGAAATGAAAAAATTACGTGACATGTACGGAACTTCCATTGTTCTGGTGACACACAACATTGGTGTGGTCAATTATCTGGCAGACCATGTGGCAGTCATGCATCAGGGAAAACTGGTGGAATATGGCACAAAAGAGGACGTGTTAAACCATCCGCAGGATGCATATACGAAAAAACTGATCGGTTCGGTATTGCATTTGAAACGGAGTTAAATTAGGGGCGTAATATTAGCTATGGATACAATATTAGAAGTAAATAATTTATCAAAGCAATTTTACAAAAATAAAAAATTGTTCACAGCGGTAAATGGCATCAGTTTTACGTTGCAGCGTGGAGAATGTCTGGGAATCGTCGGAGAAAGCGGTTGCGGAAAAAGCACTACTGTAAAAATGCTCACCCATTTGTTAAAACCGGATGGGGGGGATATTTTCCTAAACGGAACCGACATTCAGAAACTGAGAGGAAAATCCCTAAAAGAATTTTATACGGAAATTCAGATGGTATTTCAGGTGCCGCAGGATTCTTTTGATCCCAGAAAAAAAATAGGGGACAGTATCATGGAAAGCATGCGCAATCATGGTATCGGCAAAAAAGAAGCACAGAATCGTCTGGAACAATTGTTGCAGCAGGTGGAGCTTCCAACAGAGATCGCAGACCGCTACCCAAATCAGGTCAGTGGCGGTCAGTGTCAGAGGGCGGCAATTGCCCGTGCTTTGGCAGTAAATCCGAAAATCCTGATCTGCGATGAGGCAACCAGTGCGTTGGATGTGACGGTACAGATGCAGATCATAGAGTTGTTGAAACGATTGCAGAAAGAAATGGATCTGTCGATTCTTCTCATTAGTCATGATCTGGCATTGGTGCAGCATTTGTGCGACCGCGTTATCGTTATGTATCAGGGAAATATTGTGGAACAGGGAAGAACTGAACGCGTGATTAATGCGCCGGAAAACGGCTATACAAAAATGTTGATTGAGGCAGCAATGCTTAGTCAGTAAGGTGATTCGCCCTGAGGAAAGAAGCAGATTATGGTTTTTGTTGCAGAGTTGAAGAAAATAATATCCCCCTGGGTGGCTTGTGAAGCCATCCTTTTCCTGTATAAAATGTACTTAATGAATATGAGAACGGCAAAATGAAAGGAGACGGGATATGAGCAACGCAGCAGAACAGCAATACGCAGAACAGGGGATTGTATATCTGGATCCGAAAATGAGGATCAAAAATTACTGGACACAGAGAAGCCATTCCTTTGCAGAACTGCGCGTCAGAGAATTAAACAGTGTAATGGCAGATCGCTGGCTGCGGGAAATTGCAAAACATATTCCGGCCGGAGGACAGCTTCGGATTCTGGATATCGGAACTGGAACCGGATTTTTCGCATTTCTGCTCAGCAGTCTGGGACATCGTGTTACCGGGATTGATCTGACTCCTTCCATGATTCAGGAAGCAAAAGAAATTGGACAGACATTACACAGTCCGGCACAGTTTCGTGTCATGGACGCAGAAAAATTATTATTTGCAGATGAAAGTTTCGACATGGTTATTTCCAGAAATCTGACCTGGACCTTACCGCATCCGCAGGAAGCATACCGGGAATGGCAGCGTGTATTAAAACCCGGTGGATTACTTTTGAATTTTGACGGCAATTACGGAAAAGCAGATTTTACCGGAAAAGGCGAAAAACTTCCGGAAAACCATGCACACAAACAGATTACCGGAGATCTGATGCAGGAGTGCGAGGCAATCAAAGATCAGCTGGAGATCAGCTATCATGTGCGCCCGGCATGGGATGTTACCGCATTGGGTGAGGCAGGATTTGAACAGATCAAATTAGATCTTGGCATCAGCAAACGGATTTATATCGAAAAAGATGAATTTTATAATCCGACACCGTTATTCTGTATTGCAGCGACAAAGAACTAGTACAACGATTTCTAAATAAGTACCATATAGAAAACAGACAAGTTATATGCGGCACTTATTTAAGAAACATTGTACTGAATTTAGGGGTACTATTATGAAAGAACTGGGAGAAAAGATCGTCAGCTACTGGGGGAACCGCGCCGAAGGTTATTCCGAATACAACCGGGAAGAACTGGCAGGCGATAAGTGGCAGGACTGGATCACAGAGATAAAAAAACAATTACCGAAAAAAGAAAAATCGGAAATCCGGATTCTGGATATCGGAACCGGTCCCGGTTTTTTTGCTATCCTGCTGGCGCAGGAGGGCTATCAGGTAACAGCAATAGACTGTACCGCAGAAATGCTGGCAGAAGCGCAGGCAAATGCCGGAGCACTGGCAGCGCAGATCACATGGAAGTTGATGGATGCACAGAAACTGGAATTTGCGGACGAAAGTTTTGATCTGGTACTCAGCAGAAATCTGACATGGGTATTAGAAGAACCGGAAACTGCTTATGCAGAGTGGTATCGGGTATTAAGACCAAAGGGAATCATGCTGAATTTTGACGCGAACTGGTATCGCTATCTGTATGACGAAGAAATGCGAAAAGGTTATGAAGCCGACCGTGCAGCCACAGAAGCAAATCAGGTGCGGGACGAATATATCAATACCGACATTGATGCCATGGAAGAAATTGCGAAAAACGTTCCATTGAGCAGCAAGCTTCGCCCGGAATGGGACAGAGAAGTCTTACAGCACATCGGTTTTTCAGACATAGATATTGATACCGACATCTGGAAGCATCTCTGGACGGAAGACGAAAAAGTAAATTTTGCATCGACACCGATGTTTCGTATCGCGGCGATGCGATAATACGATAGATAAAAAGGTTCAAAATTTTTCCATTCTGCAACAAAAAAAAGCGAAGCGTTGTGAATCTGAAACAGTATCAGTTTTGCAACAACAAAAAACCCCGAAAAACCGTGCATTTTTGTAAAAACAAAATTGGCACGGTTTTTGCACTATATAAAAGCGTAACCAAAAACAATAATAAAAAATTATTTATATAAGAAAAGGAGAAATTATAATGTCAGAAATCGCTGTAAGACACACACGTGAAGAAAACTACGCGCACACAAATGACTGGAAAAAACCTTACGACGGAAATATCTTTGATATGTTCAAAGATGGCTCTTTCGAGCTGATCGATCTGTCCAACCCATTTGGTAGAGGAAATCCACTTTGGCCATCCAACGGAGACTTCCATATCGACAGAGTACAGCATATGCCGATGCATTACAGACTGCTTCAGACTTTCAACTCATTCCATATGCACAACTCTACACATGCAGATTCACCGGCTCATGTTATTCCGGAGAGCCCATATACACATGAACTCCCGATCCAGAACTACTTTGGTGAAGCTGTTTGTCTTGATATCCCGAAAGGAAAATGGGAGCTGATCACGGTAGAAGATATTGAGAACGCTGCGAAAAAAGTTCCTGGCGGAATCAAAGAAGGTGACTGGGTTCTGTTAAATACAGGTACACACAGACGTTGGGGTGAGAATGATGATTATTTCGCATACAGCCCGGGACTTTCTATCGATGGTGCAAAATGGTTCGTTGAGCATCACGTAAGAGGTGTTGGCTTCGATATGCAGGCAATCGACCACATCCTTTATACATATGCAGCAGATCACGGCCCTGGTCCATACGTTCCGCGTATCTGTGAAGAATACGAAGAACAGTTCGGACATCCGGCAAAAGACGATTTTCCGGAGTGGGAGCCATGTCATGATATCTTAATGGCAAACAATGTAATGGGTATCGAGAACCTTGGCGGAGATCTGGATAAAGTAACAAACCAGAGATTCTTATTCTGTGCATTCCCGCTTCGCTGGTACATGGGTGATGGTACAATCGTTCGTGCCGTTGCATTTGTTCCATCTAACAGAATCGACAGAAGTGTACCGGACAAAGAGTATCCGTACGGCGTATACTAAGAGTTAAGGATACGATTTAACGATTAACATACCGCAAACATAACTGTTCAGAGCTGGGTTACAGATTCCTGAACAGAACAAGTAAATAAATGAATAAGGAGCCAGACATCAGAATATGGTAACTGTTCAGAGCAGTAAAAACTAAATAATGGCTCTGGACGGAGATACCGCATGGGATGTCCGGCTCTATTTTTGAGCAAAAAAAGGGGAAACTATGAGTAAAAAGAATATTGCTGTCCTTGGTGCAGGTAAAATGGGACTGGGAATTGCCCAACTTTTCGCAACAAAGGGACATCAGGTAAAAGTAATTTATGTATATGATGATAAGATCCGCTGTGATGCAGCCGCAGTTGTAAGAAGCAACTTGAGCGTATTAGTTGAGAATGATGTAATGACACAGCAGGAAGCTGACGATGCAGCTGCAAGAATCAGCTTTGTAGACACCATCGAAGAAGTGGCAGATTTTGCAGATATCGTATTCGAGGGAATTATTGAGAAACTGGAGATCAAACAGGATTATTTTGCAAAAATGGATGCGATTTTCCCGGTTTCAACAATTCTTGCAACAAATACATCCGCGATCAGTATCACAGAGATTGCAGAGAAATCCGTACACAAAGAGCGTATCATTGGTACTCACTACTGGAATCCGGCTTACCTTGTTCCGTTAGTAGAGGTTATCAAGACAAAATATGTATCTGATGAGACGGTACAGGCTACTTACGATCTGTTAAAAGAAGCAGGAAAACGTCCGGTTATCGTAAAGAAAGATGTTCCGGGATTCCTTGCAAACCGTATGCAGCATGCATTATTCAGAGAAGCATTAAATATCATTGAGCAGGATATCGCTGATCCGGCAGATGTTGATGATGCAATCAAATATGGCTTCGGTATGCGTCTTGGCATCTGCGCACCGGTAGAAGTTATGGATATGGGTGGACTGGATCTGACTTACAACATCCACAGCTATCTGTTCCCGCATCTGTGCAACAGTACAGAGCCGTCCAAACTTCTGACAGACAATATTGCAAAAGGCAACCTTGGCTTCAAGACCGGACAGGGACTTGAAACATGGTCCAAAGAAGATGTAGAAAAAGCAAACAAAGAACTGACAGAGGGACTGATCAAAGTTGCCCGCGTTCTTGGCCGTTTATAGGAGGAAGTTAAATGAGAGACGTAGTAATCGTAGCAGGATGCCGTACCCCGATCGGTACCATCGGTGGTCAGTTTAAGACACTTGCACCGGTAGAATTAACCATTCCGGTTATGCAGAATCTGATAAAAAGAGCAGGCATTGATCCGGTGATCATTGACGATGTCATCTGGGGATGCAACTACCAGAGAACTTACAAAGAAAATAACCTTGCCCGTGTAGCAGCAGTAAAAGCAGGTCTGCCTGTAACTGTACCGGGTATTACCATCCATAGAAACTGTACCTCATCCATGTCTGCTATCCAGATGGGATTTTATCAGATCCGTGCCGGAGAAGCAGAGTGTATCATGGCAGGAGGTTCTGACAGCATGAGTACCGCACCACATATGGTATTCAATGCCCGTTACGGACAGAAATACGGTCATATGGAGATGCGTGATTCCATGTGGGATTCCCTGACAAATCTGGGTGTTGGACCGGCTATGGGTATCACAGCAGAGAACGTAGCTGACAAATACGACATCACAAGAGAGCAGATGGATGCATATTCTCTCCGTTCTCAGCAGCGTGCAGTAGCAGCCATCGATGCAGGACGTTTTGAGGAAGAAATCATTCCGGTTACTGTAAAATCCAGAAAGAGCGAGACTGTTTATACCGTAGATGAGTATCCGAAACGTAACGCCACGTTAGAGGGACTTCAGAAACTGAAACCTGCATTTAAAGAAGGCGGAAAAGTAACAGCAGGAAATGCTTCCGGTATGAATGATGCTTCTTCCGGTGTCATCCTGATGTCTGAAGAAAAAGCAAAAGAACTTGGCTGCCCGATCATGGCAAAGGTTGTCAGCGTAGCTACAACAGGTGTAGAGCCTGAATTAATGGGAATCGGACCGATCAGCTCCACAAAGAAAGCACTGGAGAAAGCTGGTCTGACCGTAGATGATATCGATCTGTTTGAGATCAATGAGGCATTTTCTTCTCAGTGTCTGGCCTGCCAGAAAGAACTCGGTGTTCCGGATGAGAAACTGAATGTAAACGGTGGTGGAATTTCTCTTGGACATCCGGTAGGAGCAACCGGTTCCAGAATCGTCATCACACTGATGTACGAGCTGAAACGCCGCAAACAGCGTTACGGTGTTGCAACACTTTGCGCCGGCGGTGGAATGGGAACAACCGTTGTCATTGAAATGTGTGAATAGTAGATAATATTAAAATTATTCCTGTAAATTCAATGACTTAGAAAAAATGTACTCTCGGAATTCATCGTTTAAAAGATTCCGAAATTACATAAAAGAGCAATGGAGGATTGCGTGAAAGATTTTGAATTTTCTTTTCCAACGCAGATCATTTTCGGAGCGGATGCAGAAGAAAAAATCGGAGCTCTGTCACAGAAATACGGACATCGTGCGATGATCATTTACGGAAGCGAACGTATCCGAAACAATGGTCTGTATGATCGGCTTGCCGCAAAACTAAAGGAGTATGGGGTGATAAGCCTGCCCTTTGGCGGTATTGCCGAAAATCCGCGTCTTATAAAGGTTGATGAGGGAATAGACCTGGTGCGGAACAATGAAATAGACCTGTTGCTTGCCGTTGGCGGGGGGAGTGTTATAGATACAGCAAAGGCAATCAGCCTTGGAAGCTACTATCCCGGAGATGTCTGGGATCTGTATGAACAGAAAGCAAAAGCAACAGAAGTGCTGCCCATCGGCGTTGTACTGACGATGGCGGCAACTGCCAGCGAAGCAAACGGAGTCTCTGTTATCTGGAATGAAGAACAAAATAGAAAATGTGCATTGACGGACGCACGGGTTTGCCCGAAATTTGCACTCATGAATCCTGAATTGACCTACACAGTGCCTGCACGCCAGACGGCGGCAGGCTCTTTGGATATATTTGCACATGCATTTGAGCGGTATATTGTGCGGTCACAGGAAGGGGTATTGCGGGATCATCTGTGCGAATCCATCATGCAGACAGTGATCGAAGAACTGCCGGTTGTTCTGGCAGATCCGGCTTCCAAGGAAGGGCGCAGCGAACTGATGTGGACAGCGACCATGGCACACAGCAATATGATCGGTTTTGAAGGGGATTATGCCTGTCATGCGGTTTCCCATATTTTTACGGAACTGTTTGGACTGTCCCACGGAGAGGCACTTGCAATCCTGATGCCGGCGTGGTGCTGTATGATGAGTTCGCGGGAACCGGAATTTATGAAAAAATTTTTTTCCCATGTATGGCACGCCGAAGGCGGGGATGATGAGGCGCTGCTCTGGGACGGTGTGAAGCGCTTTTACCGTTTTATCAGTAGCTGCGGACTGGCAACAACGCTGAAGGAAGCTGGATTTATTAATGTGGATACCGACCGGGTAACAGACAAAGTACTGCAGGGTGAAACGCAGTTTATTGGCGGCGGATTTCAAAAACTCTATAGACAGGACGTGAAAAATCTGATTGAATTGTGTTTATAAGATATCGACAGAACGAAAGATGAGAGGTGCATAAAATGACAGATTTGACATTAAATGCCAGACAGAAGAAGTTGTTATCGATTTTAAACGCAAGACACAATGTAGAGACAGGCAAAGAGCTGGCAGCAAAGCTTGGCGTGTCGGAACGAACCGTCCGAAACGATATCCGCGAGATCAACAGCAAATTAAAACAGTATGAAATACAGATTCTTCCCCAGTATGGAAAAGGCTACACGATATCTGTCAACAACCGTGAGGTATATCTGCAGCTTTTTTCGGAAAAAGCAAACTATGAGACGAAGGAAGACCGTATCCGAACGATGATGCTGCGGCTCATCCGGGAAAATGACTGGTATGAGCTTGGCAACCTGGAGGATGAAATGTTCGTCAGCCGGACAACTTTAGAGAGCGATATCCGCGCCATGCGGCAGCGCGTATCTGTGCGTTATCCGTATCTGCAGATCCAGCGTCAGGGAAATTATATCAAGTTTGAGAAGGATGAAATCAAGCGGCGGGCACTTCTGATCCGTCTGTATGCGGAAAACTGGGATTATGATTCCAGAGACGGAATCGTGTTAAAGCAGGATGAATTTGGCAGAGAACGTCTGGAAGAAATTCAGGATGTGTTCAAGGATGAGCTTTACCGCTGTCAGACCGATCTGGATGATTTCGGACTGATTTATATGGTTCTGGCAATTGCGGTCATGCAGTTTCGGGTAAATAGCGGCAATACGATTGAAGCATTTGAGAAAAAAGGCGAGTCTCAGGGGATTGCGGCAGTCGTCCGCTACGTGCTGGATGCGTTAAAGGAACTGTGGCAGATTGAACTGCAGCAGAACGAATATCTGTGGCTTTCGGATATTTTTTATCAGATTCAGATTTTAAATACACGAAATATGACCAAGGCAGCGGTGCTTGGATACACGAGCCCGGTCTGTCATAAGATCGTTAGAGAGATGCTGCAACAGGTAAAAGCGGTGTATGGATTGGATTTTACCACGGACGACCGGTTGTTTGCCGATCTGTGTGTGCATGTACAGACCTTGAAAAACGGTATTATCGCGCCGCAGATTCAGCATCATGTCTTTGGCGATGAACTGCGGAACCGTTATCCCCTGTTGGGGGATATCTGCCACTTCTTAAAGAACTGTCTGGGACAGGAGTGTGAGGTGCTTTTAGGAAAAGATGAGGAAGATTATCTGCTTCCGTTTCTGATTTCCGCACAGCGTACACTGTATCAGAAGATCCGCGGCAAAGGGCTGTCCACCGTAGTGATCAGCCATTTCAATGGAAGCGTTACACACTTTCTGATGGAACAGCTGCAGAAATTTTACGGTGACATTTTAGATCTGTACGGACCGTATCCGGTTCACGGCAAGGAAAGGGCAAATCAGGATAAGCCTATGCTGATCATCACGACAGTTCGGATGAAGGACTTCCGGCGTCTGTTTCATGCGCCGATGCTGACGGTATCCCCGCTGTTGGATGAGGAGGATCAGGCGCGGCTGGAGCACTGTCTGACAGATATCAAATGCAAATTGTTATATCCGGAGAAAAAACGTGCGATTCAGGATTATATCCGACCGGATATGATTTATAAAATGAAAAATAAGGATAGCCTGTCCAGCGTTATCGCTGCCATTCAGGATCGTTTTTATGTAAAAAAATACATGGTAGAAAAAGTGGCAGTTGATCTGGAAAATGACTATCTGGCGATTTTACCAAATGGATTTGTGTTTATGTATCAGGAAGATGCCTATATTACAGATACAGTAGTCAGTCTGGTAAAACTGGAGCGTGCGATTTCCTGGAAACATGCCCGTAATATCCGTGCAATTATGTTTATGGCGCTTCGCCCGGAGGATCGGACGCAGCTTGGATGGTTCTATCATCTGGCATTTGAACTGGCAGGAAATATACAATTACTGGATTCGGTGATCGAAAAGGAATCTCTGGAAAATATGGATAAAAAATGAATTGGGAACTGTGTAAACGAAAAGGATTAAGTAAAAAGGAGAGGGGCAATTATGGATGCAAAATATATTAAAGCAATGAAACCGCGTGATCTGACAGAAGAAGAAAAACAGAGACCATATGCGAAACTGTTTTACAAACCACAGCCGGATATCAGTGACAGAACGAAAAAAGTACTGGCAAGCGGTGAGCCGATGGATCCGAAATATGCGATGACACCGGATAATATCCGTGAAAAAACAGTACATATCCTTCCGGAAGAAGAATGTGGATGGTGTTATCTGCCGGGCGGTGGTGCTTATGTCACGAACCGTCATGATATGCCGGGAGTCACAGTGGAGATGTACAGACACTGGTTATACTGGTGGAATGAGATTCCGGAGGAAAGCGAAATGCGTTATAAATGCTGGTGCCCGGATTCCCATCATTGCAGTGATTTCATGTGGAGTACTGAAAATATCGGAGATTATATGTTAGATCTGACACTGACAGATCCGCTGGCAGATCACCCGGAAGCCATCGGTCTGGACGAGGAGATCTGCAAAGAGGCAGGTATCCTTATGGTGGACGGTGCCAGTGCAAGGCAGAAACTGTTCAGCACAGATCTGGAAGAACACCCGGTTCCGGCAGTCGTAATGCATTTTGTTTATGATGCGCCGGATGGAATCATTATGCGAAGTCATTTCTGGATCGGTTTTCAGGCAATGGGCGGAAAACTGGTCAATGTAATGGGTGAGCGTCCAATGCCGGAGAAAGATCTGCTTATGGGACTGCTAGAGCACAACAGCAAAGAGATGAACAATCTGAGAGATCTTATGCCAATCCTGTATACAGAGTTCCGTAATAAATAACAGATAAAATAAAGTTTATGAAATTATGCTGAAAAAAGAACCGTGCGGAGGGTTGCCACACGGTTCTTTTTCTGTTGCTTTTTTATAACGTTACTATACATGAGGAGGGTATAGGAGTTATAGAGCAGGATTATTTCGGCTTGAGGCTGCCTGAAATTCCTGCCTTGATCTATATGTTGTCAACAGTGGTACGGAAACTGCGTAAATCCGCATCCAGATGCTGATACATATCTAAGTAATACGGGTAGAGTTTGTCATAAACTGCTTCCCATTCCGGAACTGGTTCGATAACTTCTTTGACCGGAATCAGTTCCTTGATCGTCTGAGTCAGATCGGAGAATACACCAACGGCAGTACCTGCGATCAGGACATCACCGAATGGCACATCGCCGGAGCGCTCATCCAGAATATAGATCGGCATATGAAGCATAGATGCTTTGATCTGTGACCAGGTACGGCTTTTGGAACCGCCGCCTGTGATGCGTAAGCATTCCGCCTGTCCGCCGGCTTCTTTGATGGTCTCCATAACATGTCTGAGTGCAAATGCAGTTCCCTCAAATACGGAACGGACGAAATGTTTGCGCTCTGTGTTCAGAGACATTCCGATGAACATACCTCTTGAATAGGAATTCCAGAGTGGTGCACGTTCACCGAGCATATATGGGAAAAAGAGTAATCCATCGGAACCCGGAGCTACTTCTAATGCTTCACGGTTCAGATATTCATACACGTTAATGCCAAGTTCTTCCGCTTCTTCTTTATCAGCCTGTCCGAAGGTATCCAGATACCATTTGATGGAAGCGCCGGAAGCGTTGATCGGTCCGTCAAAAATATATGGCATGCCGTCAATGGCACATGGTTTTGTGACAACCGGAACATCGGAACGGCTCTGAACCGGAGATCCGACAAATACGAGAGAAGTTGTTCCGGAGGACTCACCTGCTTCACCAAGCTGGCTCAGTCCGGTTGCATACATGGAAGCCATTGCATCGCTGCATCCTGCAACTACCGGGATACCGCTTGCCAATCCGGTCTCAGCAGCAGCTTCTTCGGTAACTGTACCAATGATATCTGTGATCTTGGACGGCTGTGGAAGTAATGCATTAAAATCGACATCCAGTACTTTGGCGATCTCATCAGACCATGTTAAAGAATTGATATCCAGACACTGACATCTGGAAGCGCAGTCAAGGTCGATGGTCATCTCACCGGTCAGCTTATAGTTGATAAAACCGTTTGCCTGTAACAGTTTTTCTGTTTTTGCAAATGCTTCCGGTTCGTGTTTTTTGAACCAGAGCAGTTTTCCCGGTAAGAATGCAGTACTTGGCTGTCCGCCAACGATGGATACGAAATGGTCAAAACCAAGGGTATCTGTAATGTAGTTTAATTCTTCATCGGAACGGGTATCCATCCAGATCATAGCGTTTCTTACCGGATTTCCTTCTTTATCTACAGGAAGTAAGGAAATTACGTGAGAGCTGATGCTGATACCGCGGATATTTTCCACGATCTCTTTGCCAGCGGTTGTTGTTATTTCTTTAAAAACAGCTTTTGCATTGTCCCACCATTCATTTGCATCCTGTTCGATCTGGTTTGCTGCCGGAAAGATCAGGTGGCTTGGACGGGAAGCTGTTGCAATGACATTTCCTTTGGTATCCATAATGTTCGCCTTAATATTTGTGGTTCCCATATCCATACCAAGTAAATAGTTTTCTGCCATATCAGAATCCTCCTTAAATATGAGCCTTAGTAAATACCTTTAATACTTATTATTTATCTCAGTCGAGAAGACTCCCACTTCTGCAAGTGGTGAGTAATAACATGTCTTTCTCAGTGGGAGTACAATCTCCGACTGAGATAAACGCTCCGCGGGGATGTGCAGTGATTCTGAGAAGAATATGTCAGCTTTCGCTGACCAGAATCACGCACCAAGTCTCACGTGCGTTCGACTTGAAATGATGTAAACCTTATAGGAAAGTTTTTTAAACAGGATCATTTCTATAGGGTAATCTGAGTGTCAAAAGGGGGGGAGTATCTCATATTGAAAAAGTTCAAGTCTTCATAGTCAGTAGTAGTTCCTCTTGACACTCTGATGTTATAACCACTGTAGCAAACGGCACAAAAAGTTGCAATTTATATATTTCCGTTATCTAACGGCAATATCGTGTTTGCCGCTTTTTGCCAGATTTCATATACTAGAGCCAGAACAAAGCACAAAGGCGAAAAACAAGTTGAAAAATGGAAGGAGATAATTGTTATGGCAACAATGAAGGCAGCAGTAATGTATGGACCAAATGATATCAGATATGAAGATACAGAAAAACCGGTTTGTCCTCAGGACGGTCTTATTTTAAAGATCATGGCAGTTGGTTTATGTGGATCTGATATCAGAAACCTTACTTCAGATTCCAGAAAAGGAAATTATCCTTTTATTTACGGACATGAGATCGTAGGTGTTGTAGACGAGGTTGGACCGGAGACAACAAAATATAAAGTAGGCGATCGTTTATACTTATTCCCAGGAACTTACTGTATGGAATGTGATAACTGCATCAGCGGTCACAGCGAGAACTGCGAGAACGAGCATGTAGCAAAACTTGCAGGAACAGGCGGATTCGCACAGTACATTGCAGTAGGTGGAGAGAAGATCAAATACGGCGGAATCTACCGTATTCCGGAAGGAATCAAATATGAGGCAGCAAGCCTTGGTGAGCCGCTGACATCTGTATATGCATGCGAAGACAACATCGGTGTTGGTTACAATGATGTAGTTGTTATCATCGGTGCAGGTCCGATCGGATGCTTCATGACAAAACTTGCAAAATTACGTGGTGCTAAAACAGTTATCATGATCGACATCAACCAGATGCGTCTGGATCAGGTAAAACAGTTTGGCGCTGATTACATTATCAACAGTAAAGATCAGGATCCGGTAGCAGCAGTTAAAGAACTGACAAACGGAAAAGGCGCAGACAAAGTTATTTCTGCTAACCCATCCACAGCAACACAGCAGCCGGCACTTGAGATGGTGAAAAAAGGTGGTCTGGTAGTATTCTTCGGTGGCGTTCCGAAAGGAGCTATGACAGAGCTTGATACAAACCTGATTCATTACAACAATATCTGGATCAAAGGACATTTCGGTGCTTCTTACATGCAGTCCAAAAAAGCATTTGAGCTTGCAATCTCACCGGAATTTGATGCATCCAAATTCGTTACACACAGATTACCGCTGGAAGATATTACAAAAGGTATTGAGCTGACACGTACAGAGGCAATCAAAGTTGTATTATTCCCGAACGGAATGAATCCGGACGAGGAGGCATAAAAATGGGCAGAGAAAAGTATTGCGGCAAGCAGTTATATCCGCATCTTTTCGCTCCGATCCGCATTGGTAACCTTCGTTTAAAAAACAGAATTATCGCAGCACCGACAAGCCCGAGCATGATCACAACAGATGGTCATTTCACTCCGGAAATGAATGCATATCTGGAGGAAAAAGCACTGGGTGGCGCAGCGGTAGTTACCTATGGAGAGGCGATTCCGCACTCCAAGACAGGTAAATCTCACAATAAACAACTACAGTTGGATTCCTTTGGTGTAAAACAGATGATGAAAGAAAGCACCACAGCGATCCACAACGCAGGCGGATATGCCAATATCCAGCTTTCCCACGGCGGAATGTACGGTGGACTGGCAAGTGTCGGTGGAGACATCGGATGTTGTGAGATTGCATATGGACCGAGCGATATGATGATGCCGGCAGGACCGGTAAAAGAAATGCCGAAATCACTGATCTATGAGATCGTTGATTCTTATAAAAAAGCAGCAAAACTTTGCAAAGACTGTGGTTATGACATGGTAATGGTACATGCAGCCCATGGCTGGCTGTTTTCACAGTTCCTTTCCCCTGTCATCAACCAGAGAAAAGACGAGTTTGGTGGTTCTCTGGAAAACAGAGCACGATTCCTGATGATGGTATTAGATGCCGTCCGTGAAGCTGTTGGACCGAGATTCCCGATCGAATGTCGTTTATCCGGTGATGATATGGCAGATAATGGTCTGAACCAGCAGGATTGCATTGAAGTTGCAAAATTAATTGAAGATAAAGTAGACCTGTTTAATATTTCCTGTGGAAATCACGAAGATCCGGCAATGTTCTGCAGAACACATCCATCTTCTTTCTTCCCGCGTGGCGTAAACGTTTACCTGGCAGCAGAGATCAAAAAGCATGTCAGCAAACCGGTAGCTTGTGTAGGTTCCTTAAATGATCCGGCACAGATGGAAGAGATCATCGCCAGCGGTCAGGCAGATCTGGTAGAGATCGCGCGTGGTCTGGTAGCAGATCCGTACCTGCCAAAGAAAGCTCTGGAAGGCAGAGCCAATGACATCAACCCTTGTCTGAGATGTTATGAGTGTTTTGGTGAGACAGGAAAGAGCGAGACCGTAAAATGTACGGTAAACCCGACACAGGGACAGCAGTTATTCTGCAAGACAGATCCGGAGAAAGCACCGACAGAAAAGAAACGTGTGCTGGTAGCCGGTGGTGGTCCGGCAGGTATGGAAGCAGCGATTACCGCAGCAGCCAGAGGACATGAAGTAACTCTGGCAGAAAAAGCAGACAAGCTTGGCGGCAACTTGTATCCGGCAGGAGCACCGTATTTCAAAGAAGATATCCTGAAATTATGTAACGTACTGATCCGGCGTGTGGAGGCTTCCGGCGTGAATGTTGTACTGAATACAGAAGTAACAGCAGATTATATCCGTGAGTTTGATCCGGATGCGCTGTTTGTTGCGATCGGTTCCAACGAACTGGTTCCACCGATCAAAGGAATGGATCTGCCAAATGTGATCATGGCGATCGATGCAGAGCTTCATCCTGATAAACTTGGTGAGCGCGTAGCGATCATCGGTGGTGGACTGGTAGGAGCAGAAGCAGCCGTTTCCTTCGCGCATGAAGGAAAAAAATGTTCCATCATTGAGATGAAACATGAAGTAGCAGAGGAAGTAAATTCTTTCTACCGTGGTGGATTAATGCCACATGTAAAAGAAAGCGCTGCTCTCTATACAGATACAAAAGTAAAAGAGATCCGTCCGGAAGGTGTTGTCTGTGAGAATGCAGATGGCGAATTTCTGGTAGAAGCAGACAGTGTTGTCTGTGCAGTTGGTTTCCGCGCACCGTATGCAACTGTTGACGAGTTCTGTGATCTGGTTGACGAATCCTACATCATAGGTGACTGCAACAATGTGGCACAGATCTATCAGGCAATGAATGCAGCATACTGGGCAGCAAGAAACGTATAAGAAATGAATATCCCCTCATGGGGGATATAAAACATTCAGGTAATAATAAACAAATTCATCTCAGTCTAAGATTAATCTCCGACTGAGATAAACGCTCCGCGAGAATATGCAGTGATTCTGAGAAGAATATGTCAGCTTACACTGACCAGAATCACGCACCAAGTCTCACATGCGTTCAACTTGAAATATAAAGGAGGACAATCCAATGGCATATAATTTTTTTGTACATAACGATCTGACATTTGGAAAAGATGCAGTTCAGGAACTGCCAAACATTCTTGCCGGCGAAGGTGTAAAGAATGTGATGATCATCTACGATGAAGGCGTAAAAGTAGCCGGAATCGCTGAGAAAGTAGTTGCTCAGGTAGAGAAAGCAGATGTAGAAATCACAATTTTTGATAAAGTTTTACCAAACCCATCCAACGAGCTGGTTGAGGAAGCAGCAGCTATCGCTCAGGAGAAAAAAATCGACGGTTTTGTAGCAGTCGGCGGCGGAAGCAGCATCGACCTTGCAAAAGCAGTAAACGTATTAATGACAAATCCGGGACCGATCGGTCAGTATGGCGGAATCGGACTGGTAAAAAATAAAGTTCACCCGCTGATCGCAATCCCGACTACAGCAGGAACATCCAGTGAGATCACAAACGTTACCGCACTGACAGATACTGTTGCAGTATGCAAATACGTTGTCATCGATAACAAACTGGTTCCAAGCCATGTTATCGCAGATCCGGAGTTCACAAGAACAATGCCGAAATCTGTTACAGCAGCAACTGGTATGGATGCCATCACGCATGCAGTAGAGAGCTACATTTCCAATATGGCAACTCCGCTGACAGAGTACAACTCCATCAAAGGTTTACAGATCTTCCGTGAGAACCTGCCGAAGGCAGTTGCAGACGGAAACGATATGGAAGCAAGAGAGAACATGATGCTTGGATGTATCATCACAGGTTTTGGCTTCTCCAATGCAAACCTTGGTCTGGTACACGGAATCGCTCATACATTGAGTGCACATTTCCACCTTGCACATGGTATGGCAAACGCAACCGTACTTCCGTATGTTATCGCATACAATGCACCGAGCTGCCCGGAGAAAATGGTAGATCTTGCAAAAGCAATCAATCTTCCGCTGACAGGCAACATCGAAGAAGATCAGTATGCACTTGCAAAAGAGCTGGAAGCACTGACAAAAGAACTTGGCATCAAACGTCTGTCCGAGCAGGGTATCAAGAAAGAAGATTTCGATATGCTTGCTGATGACGTATTAAAAGAGCCGGTACTGAACTTCAACCCACGTCAGGGTATTACAAAAGAAGACGTTCTGGCAATCTTAGAGAAAGCATACTAAGAAATGCATTCTTGAACAGTATTAAAATTTGCGTGAAAGCGCATAAGAAAACAGTTAACAAAATGGGGCAACCATTTCATATAAACATCTCAGATTGAAAGGAAGGTATTCAAAATGAAATACGAAAAAATCAGAAAAACAGTTTTAGAGGCAATTTTAGAGGCAGTAGATCAGGGACTGATCCATGGTACATCCGGAAACATCGCTATGAGAGATGACGAGGATGATGTAATCGCAATCACACCAAGTGGAATTTCTTATACAGGAATGAAACCGGAAGATATCGCAATCGTTGACTTAAACGGAAAATGGATCGATGGACCATACAAACCGTCATCAGAGGTTCCGATGCATACAGCAGTTATGCGTGCCAGACCAGATGTAAAAGCTACTGTTCATACACACAGTATGTATGCAACCATCATGGCTATGGGTGAGAACCCGGAATTAAAACCGATCACACCGCCACAGTGCGAGTTCACACCGGTTGGAATCGTATCCTTCACAATGCCTGGTTCTAACGATGTAGCTGATAAAGTAGTAGAAGCTTTGGGCGAGAAAGGCCGTGCTTGTCTGATCAAAAACCATGGTATGTTCACATGTGGTAAAGATATGAAAGCAGCTATGCATGCAACAATCTACACAGAGGAAATGGCTCAGACAACATATCTTGCAAAAGTACTTGGAACATATGAGCCAATGCCGGAAGAAGCTGACAAAGCTATGAAAGCATTAATCGCAGCTGATCAGGCAGTATAAATATCGCCATATATGCACACACGCACGAAAGGAAAGTATTCTTTAACGTGGCGCAAACAGGAAAAATGTGCCTGATGAATTTTTGATGATAAAAAGTCATGAAGCACATTTTCCTGACAATAAAAACAATGAAAATAATTGATTGATTTTGGGAGAAAAACGACATGGCAAAGAAAAAAATGGCTTTATGTACTCCGATTCCTGAGAAAGAACTGGAGGCAATCAAAGAATATTGTGATATTACAATCTGTGGTGAGTTAAAACACGGAAAAGGAAATGTGACAGAAGAAATGACAAAAGAAGAGTGCATGGGCAACGAGCTCATCGTTCTTGGTGATGAATATGCAGGTACAGATACCATCAATGCATGGGTTGACGCAGGCATGAAATTCATCGGTGTTGCAAAAGGAACACCGGTTACGGTGGATCATGATGCCATCGTAAAAGCTGGTCTGGATCTTGCATACACACCGGGTAGAAATGCGGTAGCAGTAGCAGAGTTCTGTATTGGTCTAATGATCGCTTCTACACGTAACCTTGCATTAAGCTGCGTAGGTCTGCAGAAAGGTGAGCATCTTGGTGCACCGGTAGATGATATCTACAACGTTCCGGAAGAGAAAAACGTTACATGGGGACCGCTTGACGAGAATCATCCTTACACAGATTACGGTATCGGATTTGAGTTATATGGTAAAAAACTTGGTATCGCAGGTTATGGTGCTATCGGTCGTGAAGTTGCAAAACGTGCAATGGCTTTCGGTATGGAAATCCTTGCATACGATCCATATATGCCAAAAGAGGCAGTAGAGGCTACAGGCGCTGAGTATGTAGATCTTGATACAATGCTTTCCCAGAGTGATATCGTAAGTATCCACCTTCCGGTACTTCCGTCCACAAAAGCAATTGTAAACAAAGACTGGTTCTCCAAGATGAAACCGACTGCTTATGTGATCAACACAGCCAGAGCAGCAGTTATCGATCAGAAAGATTTTGTAGAAGCTCTTGAGAACAAAGTAATCGGCGGCGCAGCTGTTGATGTATATTGGCAGGAGCCGGTTCCGGCAAACCATCCGTTACTGAAAATGAGAAATGTAACATGTACACCTCATTATGCAGGATTAACAACAGATGTAGACAACTGGTCCGGAAGAATTATGTCTGAGAATATCATGGCATACTTAAAAGGCGAGCCGGCAAAACATATCTGGAAAGTAAAAAAATAAAACAGAAATGAAACGCCCAGGGGGAGAACGTGATATGCGTTCTCCTCTTTTTTGTTTATCTCAGTCGAGAAGACTCCCACTTCTGCAAGTAGCGAAAGTGGATTGCGAATGTCCGATTTACCATGCCAAACATTAAGAGAAAACGGACTTATTGAAAATTTTGTTCAGAAAAATAATTTGTCTCCTTAATGTGCTAAAATGGCATGAGATTTGCGTGTTAAAATAGTAAATAAAAATGTATAGCAGGGAGGAATTTTACTATGAATGGCATTGCAAATGAACGACTGGGACAATCATTACAGGCGTTTGAGCAGGCTTTTTCTGATTTTTTCCAGCCGGGGCAGAGTATGGAAAACAGGAGAAAAGACAGTGAAACAATGCGTTCGATTGTTGCAGAAATTTTATTTGTGTTGCAGAGTGACAAAAAAGATGCGGATTTTATACCGCATGTGCTCATGGAAAAGGAGAAGCATGAGTGGTCAGAGTGTGAATTATTATCGGAGGCATTGATCAACGAATATCATGTGCCGAAAAATGCAGCTCTGGCAGTCACGATGCTGGCGTGGTGCAAATATTTACTTCGGACAGATCTGGATGCAGTCGTGATCTGGGCAGAGCAGGTGTGGAATGTGACCAATCCGGACGTTTCACCAAGTACGGTAGCACAGGAGGGAATTGCCCGTTTTCAGGATTTTATCAGTCAGTGTGGACTGTCAGTAACACTTCGGGAATACGGATTGCGTAATTTTGACAGTCGCAGAGTGGCATTTCGAATTGCCAGGACAGATGCAGTGGAGGTTCCAACAGAAAGTGATATACAGGCGATTTATGAATTAGCGAAAGGCTAAGGAGAATTTTGAAGAAATATCAATTTAGCAAAAGGCACTGGATGAGTGATTGTCCGGTGTCTTTTGCTGTTTTGGGGAAAAATAGATTGACAAGTTGCACCACGGAAACAACAGTTGTCCGGGCGCAACAGCAACTAGACAAAAATAAAGTCAAAAATGCAAAAAAATATGTAAAAAATAGCCAAAAAAGAGAAAATAGAATTGGCATACAAATTGCATTATATATAGACATCAGGACAAAGGTCCACAAAATTTCCAAACAAAAAGAAAGGAAGAGGAAAAATGAAGAAGAAGGCGATTAGTTTATTACTTGTTGGGGCAATGGTGGCAGCTATGGTTGCTGGATGTGGAAATGCATCATCCGATAACAACGGAGCAGCAGCAGGGGGTGACAGCTCAGCAAAATCAGAGTCAAACAGCTCAGCAAAATCAGAGGGCAGCAGTGATGGATACACCATCGCAGCAAACATCTGGGGAACAGGCGCATATCCGCTTGACATCATCGTACATGCAGATGAGAAAGCAGCAGCAGTTGCAGGGGCAAAAGTGGATGTAGCAGATAACCAGTTTACGGCAGACAAGATCGTAACAGACTTACAGAGCCAGTTAGCATCCAAACCGGACGCAGTACTGATGTTCTCAGTAGTAGACGCAGTATTCGGTTCCGTACAGGAATTATGTGATGCACAGAAAGTACCATATGCATTGGATACAAACTTCCCGTCCGATCAGGAAGTATGGGACAGCATCAAAGCAGATCCGTTATTTATCGGCGGAATCGCAGCAAGCCCGTATGAGATGGGAAAAACACTTGCAGATCAGGCAATTGAGGCAGGAGATAAGACAGCAGTTGTTCTTGGAGCAGCAATCGGTGATTATTCCCATGATCAGCGTATCGCAGGTTTTACAGAAGAATTTGAGTCAAAAGGCGGAAAAGTATTACAGACCATGCACTGTTCTGATCCATCCGAGTCCACAACAAAAGCAAATGACCTTGTAATGGCAAACCCGGATGTAGACGCAGTATACTGCTCAGGCGGTGACTACTTATCAGCAGTTGCAGCAATCAAAGCAGGAGATTCTTCTTATAAGTTCGACCTTTACGGAACAGACGTAGCACCGGATCTGATCGATTACATCGAGCAGGGAGTTATCCAGGCAATGAACGGTGGTAACCACGTAAACGGAGCAATTTCCTTATGCTTATTAGTAAACTACTTAGATGGACATCAGATTCTGGATGCAGACGGAAAACCACCGGTACTTGATTATTTATCCACATACCTGATCACACCGGACAACGCAGCACACTTCAAAGCATTATATGCAGATGAAAGCTGCTTCATCTCAGACGAGCAGTTCCAGTCTCTGTTATACAAATACAACCCGGATGTAACAGTAGATACATATGATGAGTTCCTGAAAACATATGCAGATACCATCTACAATCTTCCGGAATAATGGAAGTCAAAGATCAGAGATTAAAAAACTGAGCTAACGATTACTTTAGATTCTTCTCTAACGTGTTAAGACAACAAAAAGGATCGGCACATGCAGACCGCATGTGCCGGTCTTTTGTTGTTTTGACAGATTGTACATATTGCACATATGAAACAGGATGTGAGTACTGTTGCACAATGTAAACTGCTGTAAAAGACAATAATTGCGTTGCTGCAACGCAACGTTGTTGCATGAACGAAGGCGAAAACAGTGAAACACATGGTGCAAAATGCCGAAAAACGGGCGTTTGCGGCGAAACCAAAATTGGCACGGGATTTGCATAATATATAGGCATCAGGATATTTATGAACAACATGAATTAAAGGACAAGGAAAAATCATTAAAGAGAAAGAAAGGGAAAGTAAACATGAAGAAGAAGGCAATTAGTTTATTACTTGTTGGGGCAATGGTGGCAGCTATGGTTGCCGGATGTGGAAATGCATCATCCGATAACAACGGAGCAGCAGGCGGTGACAGCTCAGCAAAATCAGAGTCAAACAGCTCAGCAAAATCAGAGGGCAGCAGTGATGGATACACCATCGCAGCAAACATCTGGGGAACAGGCGCATATCCGCTTGACATCATCGTACATGCAGATGAGAAAGCAGCAGCAGTTGCAGGGGCAAAAGTGGATGTAGCAGATAACCAGTTTACGGCAGACAAGATCGTAACAGACTTACAGAGCCAGTTAGCATCCAAACCGGACGCAGTACTGATGTTCTCAGTAGTAGACGCAGTATTCGGTTCCGTACAGGAATTATGTGATGCACAGAAAGTACCATATGCATTGGATACAAACTTCCCGTCCGATCAGGAAGTATGGGACAGCATCAAAGCAGATCCGTTATTTATCGGCGGAATCGCAGCAAGCCCGTATGAGATGGGAAAAACACTTGCAGATCAGGCAATTGAGGCAGGAGATAAGACAGCAGTTGTTCTTGGAGCAGCAATCGGTGATTATTCCCATGATCAGCGTATCGCAGGTTTTACAGAAGAATTTGAGTCAAAAGGCGGAAAAGTATTACAGACCATGCACTGTTCTGATCCATCCGAGTCCACAACAAAAGCAAATGACCTTGTAATGGCAAACCCGGATGTAGACGCAGTATACTGCTCAGGCGGTGACTACTTATCAGCAGTTGCAGCAATCAAAGCAGGAGATTCTTCTTATAAGTTCGACCTTTACGGAACAGACGTAGCACCGGATCTGATCGATTACATCGAGCAGGGAGTTATCCAGGCAATGAACGGTGGTAACCACGTAAACGGAGCAATTTCCTTATGCTTATTAGTAAACTACTTAGATGGACATCAGATTCTGGATGCAGACGGAAAACCACCGGTACTTGATTATTTATCCACATACCTGATCACACCGGACAACGCAGCACACTTCAAAGCATTATATGCAGATGAAAGCTGCTTCATCTCAGACGAGCAGTTCCAGTCTCTGTTATACAAATACAACCCGGATGTAACAGTAGATACATATGATGAGTTCCTGAAAACATATGCAGATACCATCTACAATCTGCCAGAATAATTAAAACATAAGAAACGAAGTTAGAAAATAATTTTGGAGGCAATATATGAGTGCACAAGGTTTAAGTAAGCAGTCGAAAAAGAAAATGATTACTTTCGCAGTCATCGCAGTAGCGGTCATTGTAGCAATCATTATCTTAAACGTACTGACAGAAGGCAAACTGCTCAACCCGAAGAACCTGAAAAACGTTCTTGCAGGTTCCGTAGTTCCGACATTAGTAGCTTTTGGCTTTTTGATCGTATTTACCGGTAACGTAACAGACCTTTCCCCTGGTGGAATCGTAATCTTAGCCTGTACAGCAACCGGTCTTCTTGGAAACGCATACGGCGTTCCGGTAATGGTAATCGGCGGTATCGCAGTTGGTGTTGGATGTATGCTGTTAAACTTCTTAGTTTACCGTATTACAAAGATCCCGCCATGGATTGCAGGACTTGGCCTTTTGATGGTATATGAGGCGATCGCCGTAAACTATGCAAACAGCGTAGCTGCAAAAGGACAGAAAGTTGTTGTTATGAACAATGACATCCGTTTCTTAGGACAGCAGCCGGGTATCTACATTTGCTGGATCATCGGTATCGTTGTTGCATACATCATCTTTAATCACACATCACTTGGTATCAACTACCGTGCAACCGGTGACAACGAAGATGTAGCAAAGGTAATGGGTATCAACGTAGATAAAGCGATGATCCTTGGCGGTATCGTAGCAGGTGCATTCTTTGGATATGCAGGTGTTATCAAAGAGAGCTACGCAGCATTCGTAAATGCACAGTCAGGTCTGACCAGTTTAAGTACCACATTCCAGCCGATGGCAGCAGCGTTACTGGCACTTGCTCTGGCAAGCTCCATCAATGTTATCATTGCGGTACCGATTTCAACATTCCTGATCACACTGATCTTTAACGTGTTGACATTATTTGGTGTTCCGTCTGGTACATTCCAGGATTTCATCCTTGGTGTTATCGTAATCCTGTTTGCTATCTTAGCACAGCGTAAAGTTAAGGGGGTTGTCAAGTAATGAGCGAAGTATTGTTGAAAATTGAAAACCTTAACAAAAGTTTTGGAATTACACATGCAAATGTAAATATCAACTTTGAGTTAAAAGCCGGAGAAGTTCGCGGACTTGCCGGTGAGAATGGTTCCGGTAAATCCACACTTCTGTCCCAGATCGCAGGTCTGTACGGAAGTGATTCTGGAAAAATGTACATCCGTGGAGAAGAGTATTCTCCGAAAAACCCGGTAGATGCCAACAACCATAAAGTAGCAATGGTCGTACAGGAGTTGGGAATGATCGGTTCTCTTCCGGCAAGCATCAATATCTATCTTGGAAAAACAAAGAAATTTATCAAAATGAACGACCTGCAGGATCAGGCAAACGCAGTTTCCGATCGTTGGGGACTTCCGAGAGTAAACCTGAAACGTATGGCAGGCAGCATGAATATTGAGAACAGAAAAATGGTCGAGCTGATCCGTGCACTGGCAGCTGATCCGGACATTCTGATTCTGGATGAGGTGACACAGTCACTTTCCCACGATAACCGTAAAGTTTTATATAATCTGATCGAAAAATTCAAAGGCGAAGGACGTTCCATCATCCTGATCTCCCACGATCTGGACGAGGCAATCCAGCTGACAGACTCCATCTCCATCTTACGAGACGGTGAGCTGCTTGAGACAATTTCCAGTGAAGGTCTGAACGAAGACATTCTGAAACGCAAAATGGTAGGTCGTGAACTTGGCGGCGCTTACTATCGTACCGACTGGGAAAACGATTATGATGACGAAGTTGTATTTTCCATCAAAAACGTTACAACAGAGGGCGTAAAGAACTTAAATGTAGACTTACATAAAGGTGAGATTCTTGCATTCTGCGGACTGAGTGATTCCGGTATCCACGAAGTAGGTCCGATCGCGTACGGTCTGACCACACCGAAGGAAGGCGAAGTATTCCTGAACAAAGACAATGTCAAGATCACACAGTCTATTCAGGCACTGGAGCACAAGATGGCTTACGTTCCGAAGGATCGTGACGGCGAGGCTATGATGATGAAGACAACCATCATGAGAAACTTTGTACTTCCGTCCATCGAGGATGTTGCAGGAAAAGCAGGTTTCCTGAATTACGCACAGTTAAAGAAAATGGCAGAGGAAAACAGAAGATCTTTCCATCTGAAATGTACCGGCACCAACCAGAACGTAAACGGTCTGTCCGGTGGTAACAAACAGAAAGTAAACTTAGGAAGATGGCTTGCAAAAGATCTGAGCATCCTGATCGTTGACTGCCCGACACGAGGCGTTGACGTAGGTGTCAAAGCATATATCTATGATTGTCTGAGAGAAGCCAAGAAAAAAGGTATCGGCACGATCATGATCACCGATGAGCTGGTAGAGGCAATCGGTATGGCAGACAACATTGTAGTTATGAAAAACGGCGAAGTTAAGAAAACGATCGGACGTAGTTCCGGCTTCAACGAGGAAGAAATTATTGAGGTGATGGTATAATGAAAAAGCAGGGTAAAATTCAATTACTGGATATTGTGCCAATCTTTATTCTGGCAGGTATCTTTATTATCTTTACTGTCGCATCAAACGGTGCAACATTATCATCCTACAACTTAAAACTGCTCTGTACAAACGTGGTTCCGGTCATCATCGGAAGTTTGGGATGTATTTTCGTTATCGCACTTGGTGGTACAGATATTTCCATCGGTGCAAGTGCAGCTCTCTGTTCCAGCATCGCAGCAGTTATCTCTGGACAGACAGCAGGATGGGTGGCAATTCCGGTCACAATTATCCTTTCTACCGCTTTAGGTGCACTGATCGGTTTTATTGTTACAAAATTCCATGTAGGATCCTTCATGTGTACACTGGCAATCCTGATCGCAGGACGTGGACTGCTGAACTTTATGCTTCAGCAGAGCTCCATCGCAGCACCAAAAGGAATCAGCTTTGTAACATCTTTTGCATTTACAATTATTCTGCTGATTGCTCTGATCGTGATCGTATGGTTTGTATTTGAGTATACCAAATTCGGTTTCTACTGCAAATGTATCGGTGAGAACGAGAGAACCGTTCACTCCGTAGGTATCAACGTAAAGAAAATCCGTATCATCTGCTTCATGATCTCCGGTCTGATGGCAGGTATCATCGGTCTGGTACAGATCTGCCGTGTCGGTGGTTCTACAAGTACACTGTGTAATATGCTGGAGATGAAGGTTCAGATGGCGATCTTCCTTGGCGGTATTCTGACAACCGGTGGTTTTTCCGCAAAAATTTACAAACTGATCATTGGTTCCTTCACAATCGTAGTTATTGAGAACGGAATGATCATCCTTGGTGTATCCAGTGCCCTTTCAGAGGCAATCGAGGGAATTATCCTTGTTGCAATCCTGATCACAACTGTATACTGCAGCAAAGTGGCAGTAAATAAGGATCTGAAGATGGCAGCTCTGGCAGACAAGGAGAGTGTTGCAGAATCTGCGGCTCACTAATGAATGTTATTGAAAAATAGCGTCATACTATAAGAGATGAATTTATGCACTGGCAATGATTGCGTGTGTAACATTGTCAGTGCGTTTTAAATTCATAGGAAATTACAGAAATTCCTATGAACAAAGCACTTCGTGCAGATAATGCACATTCGCACAAGAGAAAATTATTGCGTTGCAATTGTGCTCAGCGCGGACAAGAAAGATGTGCTATTCAAAGATGATTATTACGGAGGTGCGCAATAGCACACTTTCTTGATAATAATAACGGAATCTGATGGAAAAGGGTTAGGTTCTATTTTTTTTGACTTTTTTTGTTGTTGAAGGGAGTTTTAGTATGGAAAAAAACAAAAAAAATGGTAATTCGTTGGTAAGTTTTGGTAAAGCCGGATGGGGTACAATCATCTTCTGTATGGCAATGTTCTGGTTCTTCGTAGGATTTTGCACAGATGGTAACAACATTACAGCACCGGCAGTAGCGGAGCATCTTGGGATCCAGTCCGGAACTGTATTGCAGATGAACTCATATGGTGGAATCCTTGGTGTTATCTTCTACATAGCATTTTCACAGCTGACCAAGAAGATCGGTGCCAGAAAAGTAGCCGGTATCACACTGATTATCTCCGGTATCGCTTATATCACTATGGGTAACTGTCCAAACCTGGCAGTATATACCATCGCATATACCTGCCTGATTGGTTCTATTATGTCCGCAGGTTATGTGGCAGGTGGTGCGCTGGTAGCACAGTGGTTCCCGAAACGTAAAGGTGTGGTTATGGGATATACAACCATGGGATTAAATATCGCATCCGCAACCTGGGTTCCGATGATGACACTCATCATTGCAAAAATGGGATTTGAAAAAGGTGTTATCATTCCGGGCGTTTTAGTAGCAGTTCTTGCAGTAATCGGTCTGGTATTTATGCGCGATACTCCGCAGGAACGCGGTTTAAATCCGGATATGGTATCTGACGAAGTGTTTAAAGCAGAGTACGATACAGACAGTGCAGAAGATGACAAACGCTGGACGGTTGGAAAACTGTTAAAAACTCCGGCAGTATGGACAGTAGGTATCGCAACAGGTCTCTTACAGTGCTGTTCTACCGGTGTTATGAGTCAGCTGGTGGTACGAAACCAGGAGCTTGGAATGTCTGCAACTCAGGCAATTTCCATGATGACCGTTATTGCTGTCGTTGGTATCTTTGGTTCCTGGTTCATCGGAATTCTGGATGACAAATTCGGTACAAAGAAAGTTATGATCCTGTTTTGTATCTGGTATGCAGCAGCAATTCTTTCCAATGTTACCAATACCACAGCAGGTATGTATATCGCAGTTATTATGATTGGTATTTCCATCGGTGGTTCCGCAAACTTTATGACATCCTTCCCGTCATCTGTATTCGGACGCCATGGTTTTGAGACTGTAAACAGTGTCATCTTCCCAATTCAGTCTATTTTGACTGCAAGTGCATTTATGATCAACGGTATCAGCTTAAATGCAACCGGAAGTCTGAGATGGAGTTATCTGATTCTGGCAGTGATCGCGCTGCTCAACATCATTTTCGTTGGTCTGACAAAAGACCATCAGTTCAACTTGGATTGGAAAACAACAAAATAGTGAAATAATGAAAAGAGGTTGTTGCACAAATGTGTGACAAAACTGCAACAAAAATAATTGAAGGATGCGTTGACGCAACAAAAAAGTCGAAAAAACCGCGAAAATGCGCCATTTAAAACTGGCACAGGTTTTGCAATATATAAAGTAAGTAACAAGGTATCAAAAAAGGAGGATTATAATATGGCGAAAAAATCTCTGGTTGCCCTTGTAAAAGGCACTGACATTCAGGAAAATGTCACCAAAGTATTCGACCTTATGGGTGGAGTAGAAAACGTAATCAGAAAAGGTTCCACAGTTGTACTGAAACCGAACGCAGGACATGCAGAGCCACCTGAGACATCTGTATGTACGAACCCGGAAGTAGTTCGTGCCGTTATCCGCGAGGTAAAAAAAGCGAACCCGAAACGTATCATCGTTGCAGAAGCAGCTGCAATCGGCTGTGACACAGAGGAGTGCTTCCGCGTAAGTGGAATTGCTGCTGTTGCAGAGGAAGAGGGCGTTGAATTAAAAGATATCAAACGTGACAAAGATCTGGTAAATGTTGCCGTTCGTGGTTACCGTTCCAATATCGATCATGTATTACTTCCAAAATTCTTAATGGAAGCAGATCACCTGATCAACCTTCCGATCCTGAAAGCACATGCCAGCATGGTATTCTCAGGAGCATTAAAGAACATCAAAGGTGTCGTACAGGATAAAGTACATATGCAGATGCATCAGCAGAACCTGACTATGGCTATGATGGATGTATGGAGTGCATGTCGTGCCGATATCAACATCATGGATGCTATGCGTGCAGCAAGTGGATACAGCCCGCATATGCCGGTTCCGATCGAGACAAACATGATTCTTGGTTCCAAAGATCCGGTTGCTATCGACCGTGTGGCCTGTGAAGTAACAGGTATCGATACTTCCTGTGTAGATTACTTCAAAGTAGCAAAAGAGACAGGTCTTGGAAACTATGACCTTGAGGATATCGAGGTTGTTGGTAATACCATCGAAGAGAGCTACAAAAAAATGTGGATTCCATATATCGGCGACATGAGCACACGTTGGCCGGAATATGATGTAAAATGTGAAGGCGCATGCTCAAGCTGCCAGGCACTTCTTGCAATCAATATGGAAGAACTGAAAGCTGTTAACGAGTATGACAAGAACGCAGGTATGACAGTTGTTATCGGTGGAAAGAACGAGATTCCGAAGGATATTCCGGATGAGAAGATCGTACTTCACGGAAACTGTACAAAAAAATATCTGAAAGATCATCCGAATGCATACTGGATCCTTGGCTGCCCGCCAAATGAGCCGGCACTGTATCTGACCGTTCAGAGAAAAGAAGTCATCAATGGTATGGGTGACCAGGAGGAAGAAATCATCCGTCCATGTATGGCAAGAGACGCAGCAGTATGGCGTGACTTTGTATTCAAAGCTGCTGACAAATATTACGAGGAGCATCCGGACGAGAGATAATGGAAGGATACGTGTATGTAGACATGGATCAGAAGCTTCGCAATTTGCTGAATACCATTTTTACCGATGAATTCATGGAGGAAAATACTAATTTTTCTAATTTTGAAGGATTTCAGTATTCCAGCGCAGTTATCACGAACTGGAAAGCCGATAAAATGGTTTACGCTCAGCTTCTGATGGATAACTTCGTAAAAGAAAGTACCAGATTTTCATCCTGGGAAGAAATGGTACAGGTAGCGGCAGAACAAAGATTCGGTGCTGCAGCAACCGCGTAATTCATAAATATTACCGAAAGGTGTATTACTTTCTCTATATAAAATGCCCCGCCGGCTGGCGGGGCATTATTATTGCTGTGAATGATGCGTTATCATCACGATTTCATCGGGGGGGGGTAAAATGTTATACAGTTTTATTTTCCGTGAAACCGTGGAGGGGTTCAGGTTTAATTTCTTTGCTGCTTTTCTCAGACTTCCGCAGGAAGTAAGTGCTTCTTCGATCAACTGTTTTTCAAACTGTTCTACCGCACCGTAAAAATCTGTATCCAGAACTGTGTGTTCCGGTGGAAGACTTAAGTTCAACAGACTGGACAGAACGGAATCTTCGATCGTGCCTTCTCCGGCACTGCACAATACCACATATTCAATAATATTTTCCAATTCGCGGATATTTCCGGGCCAGTGATAGGTTTTTAACAGGTTAAACTGCTGATTCGTGAAAGCAAAAGAGCAATGATATTTTTCCGTATATTTTCGGATAAAGCTGTTGCACAGTGCCTCCAGATCCTGCAGGCGTTCCCGCAGTGGCGGAACATAGATTGGAATGACATTTAACCGGTAATACAGATCCTGCCGGAAGGTTCCGTTTACAATCTTTTCTTTCAGATTGGAGTTGGTTAATGCGATAAAACGGATATCCAGTTTGATGGGATGGGAACCGCCGACCCGGGTAATCTCCTGCTGTTGGATGGCACGGAGCAGTTTGACCTGTAGTTCCATTGGCATATCACCAATCTCATCCAGCATTAACGTACCGTGATTTGCCTGTTCAAATAATCCCTTTTTGCCGTTTGGATTCGCACCGGAAAAGGCACCTTTTTCATAACCGAACAATTCGGATTCCAGCAGGTCTGCCGGAATGGAGGCGCAGTTGATTTTGATGCAGGGTTCGTTTTTTCGTGCACTGTTTTGAAATATTTCATCGGCAACTACTTCTTTTCCGGCACCGGATTCGCCGGTGATCAGTACGGTAGCATCTGTCGGTGCAATATGTCGGATCAGATTCCAGATATTGGCCAGAGATCCGTTTTTTCCGATCATAATATTTTCCGATGAGACTATGGAATTGTCATTTGTGTCGGGGTTACTTGAACTGTTAGGAGCTACTTGTCGGAGTTCCTGCAGAAATGTCTGGAAATCTGATTGAAGGTCGCGAAGTGTGATGAGAGAACGGTGACAGACTACGATTAAATGAAGTTCGCCGTTTTCGTTGAATATAGGTGTTCCTGCCAGATATCCACGCAATGGCGGATCTGTTTTATAAGTCGTGCATAGTCGAAACGCACTTTTATGTGTTGTTATAATTTCCTGAATGACGCCGCCGGTGTAGAGCCTGTCCTGGCCCTGCAAGTCTTGTATTTTGTGGTTCAGGATTTCTTCCGGGAGAATGTGTGTGCTCTGGGCAAAGGCATTGTTTATATACAATACCATTCCGGTTGCATCGCTGATTAAAATGCCATCGGTCAGATGATCGATGGCAGATTTGTAATCAATATTTCGTAACTGAAACGTATGAAGAGCCTGTAAAATATCCTGAATTTTGCGCTGTGCAGATTCGTTCTGAGTAGACGCTGAGATGTCGGCAAGCTGTTCACACACATTGGATATAATAATTTGCTGATTCATCATGATTCTGACGCATTATTCCTTTTTGTTTGGATAGTCAATATTGTATTGTTTAATTTTTCGTGAAATGGTGGAAGCATTGATATTCAGTTTCTTGCCTGCTTCCCGAAGATTTCCGGAGGTCTTTAATGTGGTCTCCAGAAGATTTTTCTCAAACTGGGCAACCGCGCTGCTGAAATCCATGTCTGCGGTGATTGTCGGCTCCTGTTCCTGAGAAATATTTAACAGTCCTGCAATGATGGAATCGTCTACCTGTCCGATACCGGAACTGCAAAGCACCAGATACTCAATAATATTCTCCAGCTCACGGATATTGCCCGGCCAGGAATATTGTTTTAGGTAGGTTAACTGCTGTTCGGTCAGAGAGAACGGACGGTTGTATTTTGCAGAAAAGACTTCAATAAAGCGGTTGCACAATGCTTCGATATCTGCAACACGTTCCCGCAGAGGCGGAACATAGATCGGAATTACGTTTAAACGGTAATAGAGATCCTGTCGGAAGGTTCCGTTTGCTATCTTCTCTTTTAAGTTGGAATTTGTCAGTGCAAGGAAACGGATATCCAATTTGATTGGACGGGAGCCACCGATTCGGGTGATCTCCTGCTGCTGGATCGCACGCAGCAATTTAACCTGCAGATCCATCGGCATATCACCGATTTCATCCAGCATCAGTGTTCCGTGGTTTGCCAGCTCAAAAAGTCCTTGTTTTCCTTTTGCATTTGCGCCGGAAAAAGCACCTTTCTCATAACCAAACAATTCGGATTCCAGAAGGTGTGCCGGGATGGCTGCACAGTTGATCTTTACAAACGGCTTATCGTTTCGGTTACTGTTTCGGTAGATTTCATCCGCGATGACTTCTTTACCTGCACCGGATTCACCGGTAATCAGAACGGTGGCATCAGATGGTGCTATATGACTGATCAGCGTCCAGATATTGGCAAGGGTTCCGTCTTTGCCGATCATTTCGTCATTTAAGGATTTTTCTGATTCTGCACAGGAATTTTGCGGATTCATCTCCTGAATCTCTTTGATAAAGGTGTTGAAATCTTCTTTCAAGGACTGCAGGGACACAATCGGTCGGCTGCTGGCAATGACCTGCTTAAGCGATCCGTCAGAGTCAAAGATTGGTGTTCCGGAAGCGTATCCGGTCAGCGGTGTGCCGTTGGCATAAGTCGTAGAGAGACGGAATGCCGGTTTTCCGGTGCTTAAAACATCCGGAATCGCGCCGCCGCTGTACAGCTTGTCCTTTTCAATCAGATCATAAATGTTATGGTTAATTACCCGTTCCGATTCAATCCCTGTGTTGCGTGTGTAGGCAGGATTTACATATAACACATTTCCTTTGTTGTCTGTGATAAAGATACTGTCGTCAATCCCGTCTACCACTTGTTTAAAATCGATTCCCTTATCTAAAAAATAATTTAACTGGTGATCAATGTTTTTCAGTTTGTCAGCAAGATCTGCATCAGCTGTTTCCGAAATCAGCTTTTGCAGCATTTGCCGAACCTGGTAAATGGCTAAATATTGATTCATATGTATACAATCCCTCCCCTGGGGTTTTAACTGTTCTGTTATTATAGCAATTTTTAACAATTTTGTAAACAGTCGTTGCAGGTCTGTTCGAAAAATGCAACAAAGGAAAAAAGAAGGGTGTTTAAAAATTGCAACAAAAATGATATTCTTTTGAAGAAATGGAACAGAGATTACTGTAAATCGCCTGATTTCCTGCCAAAATCCGGAAAAAATGGAAAAAACAAAACTGGCATGAAATTTGCAATGTATTATAATAAGAAAAAATAACAGTAAAGGTATGTTTACAGGTTGGAGGGTAAATCATGGATGTAACATATTTATCAGATATATTAAAGAAAGTTTCGGAAAAGAGCATGGATGTGGATACGGCACTGGAGTCTTTGAAACATTTGCCGTATGAGGATATCGGCTATGCCAATATTGATCAGCACAGAAATCTTCGCACCGGAGAGGCAGAGGTGATTTTTGGACAGGGCAAGACACCGGAGCAGATTGCAGGTATCGTGAGCCATATGATGCATGACAATGCAAGGATTCTGGTGACACGGGCATCTGCAGAAGCTTATGAGGCAGTAAAAGCGGTTGCCCCGGAAGCGGTATATGAAAAACTTTCCAAAATCATCATGGTTGGCGCGATGCCGGAGCCGAAAGCAGAAAAAGGAACCATTGCAGTAGTGACTGCGGGTACTTCCGATATTCCGGTGGCAGAGGAAGCAGCACTGACCGCTGAATTTTTCGGTGACAAAGTAGACCGTGTATACGACGTAGGTGTGGCAGGTATTCATCGTCTGTTTGGCAAGATCGACCGGATCCAGAGTGCAGATGTGATCATCGTGATCGCAGGTATGGAAGGCGCGCTGGCAAGTGTCGTCGGTGGTCTGGTGGAAGTGCCGGTGATCGCAGTACCAACCAGCGTAGGTTATGGCGCAAGTTTTGGAGGACTGGCAGCATTACTTTCCATGCTGAACAGCTGCGCGAATGGAATCGGTGTAGTAAATATTGATAACGGATATGGAGCAGCATGTCTGGCAAACAAAATCATGAAGAGGTAGGAACATGGCAAAGGTAAAAGAGTCAAAGGTGGAAAAACAGCAGAGATCCGATGCGGCAGAACAGGCGCACAGACTGGCACATGAACTTGGACTGGATCATGACCATTTGCATGAGGAAGGCACATCTCATGAGCATGGTCATGGACATCATCATCCAAATTCCAAGGCAGTTTCTAACCGGTTGGCAAGAGCCATTGGTCATCTGGAGGCAGTAAAACGGATGGTAGACCGGGAAGATGACTGTTCGGAAATTCTGACGCAGCTGGCAGCGGTTCGTTCTGCGATTAATAATGCCGGAAAAGTAATTTTGATGGATCATCTGAATCATTGTATCATAGAAGCAGTTGAGGACGAGGATTACGACAAGATCAAAGAGTTTGGAGATGCGATCCAGAAGTTCGTGAAGTAGATTTTTTTGAGTGAGGGAATTTAAAATGAAGAAAGTATTATATCTGGAATGTAAGACGGGAGCAGCCGGGGATATGCTGATGGGGGCATTATACAGCCTGCTCACAGAGGAACAGAAAACCATATTTTTGAAAAAAATAAATGCAATCAGCGAAGAAGTGCACGTAATTCCGCAGGAAACATGCAAACAGGGAATCGGTGGCATTCATATGAAAGTTGAGATCAACGGGGAAGAAGAAGGCGTTGAGCATACTCATGAGCATCATCATGATCATGGAGAGATGCATGAGCATACCCATGAACACAGTCATTGTGCAGAACATACCCATGAGGAAGTCCATGTACATACTGATGAGGATGGTCATGGACACGATCATGCTCACGAAGATGCACACGTACATACTCACGAGGATGGTCATGGACACGATCATGCACATGAAGACGCACATACCCACGACCCTCACCATGAAGATGGACATATGCATGCACATCGTCACGGACATCATGCACATACAAGTGTTGCGTCCATTTTGGAAAAAATCAGTTCACTGGATCTGAGCGATATCGTAAAGAAACATGCAGAAGGCATTTACCGCGCTATCGCAGCCGCAGAGAGTACCGTTCATCGTACCGATATGGAGCAGATCCACTTCCATGAAGTTGGTTCTGTGGATGCGTTAATTGATGTGGTTGGCAGCAGTCTTGCCATCGAGATGCTTGGCGTGGATGAGATTCAGGCTTCTCCGGTCTGCGTGGGAAATGGCACTGTTCGCTGTGCACACGGTGTACTTCCTGTTCCGGCTCCGGCAACCGCAGAGATCATCAAAGGCATGCCGGTATATTGCAGCAGCTTTGACGGGGAATTACTGACACCGACAGGTGCCGCTATTTTAAAATACTTTGTTGAAACATTCACAAGACAGATGAATATGGAAATTGAAGAAATCGGATATGGTTTCGGCACAAAAGAATTTGAACAGTTAAGCTGTGTAAGAGCTTTTCTTGGATATCAAAAATAGAGATGGAAGACATCCCTGTAGATGACGGGATATTTAAAAACAAATAAATGAAAAATAACAGCTCATATATTACCTGTAGTTTGTCAAGAATTAGAGTTGAAAAATTAGCAGAACTAGTATGGTTACGGTTCTTTTCATCACTGTGTATCTATGTAAATCCTCATGTAAGTATGATCATTACATGAATACATGTGATGTGTGAGCTGTAACATAGCATGATGTATGAGCTGTAATTGTTACGCATCTTGAAAAAGAACGTAAACTTGTTGTAAAATAAGTGTATATTCATTCATTACAAAAGAGTCATATAAGATACGGAGAAGAGGAAAATTACAATGGAACTGAAGATGGAGCTTAGCCAGAAGCAGATTTTGTCACAACACATGGTCCAGTCGATGGAGATTCTTCAAATGAGCGCTCAGGAACTGGAAGGTTATATAGAGAAACTTGCATTGGAAAATCCGGTGATCGAACTGGCAGAGACCAGTCCGGTAAAAGCAGATACTCATCAGGAAGATTTGCAGCGTAAGCTGGACTGGTTGGAATCCACCGATTTGCAGAACCGCGTGTATTATCAGCAGGAGCGGTCTGACGAAAATATGGAAGCAAACTGGCATGACAGCAGACAGTCTGAGGAAAATCTGGAAGAATATCTGCATGCACAGCTTTTACTGGCGGATTACACAGATCTGGAACGGGCGATTGTGGACTATTTGGTCTGTTCTTTAGATTCCAAAGGCTATTTTGTGGGGGACATTGCACAGGTTGCAGAGCATTTTTCGACATCTGAAGAAGTGGTAGAGGAAATGCTGCAGGAGATTCAGGAGCTGGATCCGGCAGGCGTTGGCGCCAGAAACCTTCAGGAATGTCTGTTACTCCAGGTGGAGCGGATTAAGGACTATTCTGATGTAACGGTGGAGATCATCAAGAATTATATGGAAGAAGTTGCCAAAAATCATCTGCCAAACATTGCGAAAAAGCTTCAGGTTTCTCTGGAGGAAGTGCAGGATGCCTGTGAGGAGATTCGCAAGCTGAATCCAAAGCCGGGAAGCTCCTTCAGTGACCGTGAGCAGCTTCGTTATATCAGTCCGGATGCGGTTGTGGTCAAACTGGAAGATCAGTTCGAGATCCTGATCAATGAATATCAGTATCCGGGTTTTTCCATCAGCAGCTATTATCAGACAATGATGGAGAGTACCAGCGATGAGGAAGCAAAAAAATATCTGAAAGATAAAGTGCAGCAGGCACAGTGGGTGTCCAACTGTATTTCACAGCGTTCTTCTACGTTGTCGCGCGTTATGCATTTGTTGGTAGCAAAACAGAATGACTTTTTCCTGTACGGACCTGGGCATAAGCGCCCGATGCGTCTGGTAGATCTGGCAGAAGAACTGAATCTCCATGAATCCACCATCAGCCGTGCCATGAGAGGTAAATATCTGCAATGTTCCTGGGGTGTGTTCCCGTTGAACTATTTCCTGACTTCTGTTGCCGTAAAGAGCAGCAGCGGAAATGAAGGGGACGAAAAGACACCGGAACAGATGAAAGCCATGATTCAGGAAATCGTAGACGGCGAAAACAAGAAAAAACCGTACAGCGATCAGGCAATCAGCGACCAGCTTTCCGCAAAAGGAATCAAACTGTCCCGGCGTACGGTGAACAAATATCGTACCGAGATGGGAATCCCGGATAAGAGTGGTCGAAAAGAGTTTTAATCATAAAGGAGAAGAGATGACACTACAGGAATTTTTTACAGAAAATCCGCGGATCGCAATTGCATTTTCTGGTGGAACAGATTCTGCTTACTTAGCTTATATGGCAAAAAAATATGCAAAAGAAATAACAGCGATCTATGTATCCACAGCATTTCAACCAACGTTTGAAAAGGAAGATGCCCTTCGCTTTTGTGAGGAGTATGATATTCCGCTGACGATTCTGGAACGGGATGTGCTGAGTCAGGAGGCGGTTGTGCAAAATCCGTCAAATCGCTGTTATTATTGCAAGACAGTTATTTTTACCGAGATTCAGAAGAAAGCACTGGAACTTGGTTTTTCCTGTCTGGCAGACGGAACAAATGCGTCCGATGATGCAGACGACAGACCGGGAATGAAAGCGCTGCAGGAACTGAAAGTGTTGTCACCGCTCCGCATCTGTGGAATCACAAAACCGGTACTTCGGGATGAATCCGAAAAACATGGATTATTTACCGCGCGCAAACCGGCGTACGCCTGTCTTGCAACCCGTATTCCATCCGGTACACGGATCACAGCAAAGCAGCTTCAGGATGTAGAGCAGGCAGAGACCGCACTGGCTGCTATGGGATTTACAGATTTCCGTGTCCGTCATCCGGAAGGTTATGCAAAGCTTCAGGTGAAACCGGAGCAGCTTTCTCTTGTAATGGAAAAACGCGAGGAGATTTTGACAGTTTTGGAACCGATTTTCGGAACCGTCTGTCTTGATCTGAAAACGAGATAATACGTCGCAAACCCGCATAAACACTGGACTTGACCAACGGTCGAGTCCTTTTTTTGACCGAAAAGATTGACGGGTGCGGGGATTGCTGTTATAACTGGGAACACAGACAGCGCTGCAGAAATCGAAAGGAGCAAAATCTGAAATGGAAAAAAGAGAAAATTTCGGAAGATATATAAAAGAAAAACGAAAAGAAGCCGGGCTCTCACAGAAAGAGCTGGCAAAGCAGTTATTTGTATCAGAATCAGCAGTCAGCAAATGGGAGAGAGGATTATCCTATCCGGATATGACACTGGTCACCAGTTTGTGTGAGATCTTACATGTGTCAGAACATGAACTTCTGACCGCCAGCGATGACATGCATCAGCGTGAGATTGAGGAACAGTCCCGTGGATATCTGAGAATTTTAAAAGGCTATACATGGATTACTTACATCTGCTATCTGGCAGTTTTGATCCCATGTTTTATCGGAAACCTTGTGACAGAACATCGCCTGTCCTGGTTCTTTATTGTGGTTGGTGGTCTTGCCATGATATTTTCCTTTATCAATGTGCCGGTGATGACCAAAACAAGACGCGCAGAAAAATGCTTTTGGTGCTTTTATGGATCACTCATTTACATGCTGTGTGTCTGCCGGATCGTGTTAGGCGGCGATTGGCTGATTATGTCTCTGTTAGGTATCAGCTTTGGCTTGCTTAGCGTATTTTTGCCTATCATTCTATGTAGCTGGAAATCTAACTGGCCGATTTTACATCATAAAGGACTGATCTGTCTTGGGATTGATACGGTATTAGCCTATCTGATGGTATTTTTCGGTTGCCTGTTCTATGTGAAAGGCGTGACAGGTGCCATTATCGCTCAGAACCTGTGGGTATTGACAATTTTTGTAATACTTGCATGGCTAATCTTTGTGGTATTCCGATATATCAGATGCAGTCGTTTAATGAAAACGAGTATTACAGTTGCACTTTGTGGCGTATGGATGTTTTTGGCTGACACGATGGTCAGCATTGCTTACAGCAGCAGAATTGTCAGACCAGGTGTAAACTTTCATAACTGGATGGATTTTGGCGGACAAAATATCGGGCTGGTGATTCTGATCGTCGGTGCAGTGATGATTGCAGCCAGCATGATCCGGGATATGAGAAAATAAAACAGATAAAAATAAGGTATGTCTGTTCGTGTTAAAGTTGAGAGATAGACGTACCTTATTTTGTTGTGTATTGACAAAAGTATCGTTATCATGATAATGAATAACATGATGGGTAAAAAAGAGCGCAGGACGAAAAAACGTTTTGCGCTCTTTTTCAACGGAGAAGGAGGGATTTGAACCCTCGCGCCGTGTTACCGACCTACTGGTGTTCGAAGCCAGACCCTTCAGCCACTTGGGTACTTCTCCAAAATAAGACTTAATTAGTATAAACATTTTTCAGAGGTTCGTCAATCCCTGAAAAGTATGCTAAAATATAGTTTACTGTAAAATTTTCAGACAGGGCAATTAGTCTTGTAATCCCCTGGTTAATTTGATAAAATTCAGAACATACGATGTGTTTTTTTCACAGATTGTTTTATAATAAAAAGTACAAGAAATAAACAGGGTAATCTGATCATCTGTGAACTGAGAGAGGAGCGGAAACAATGAAAAGAATCGGAATGCTGACAAGTGGCGGAGACTGCCAGGCTTTAAATGCCGCAATGCGCGGAGTAGTAAAAGGATTAAATACCAATCTGGATGAACTGGAGATTTACGGTTTTTACGATGGATACAAAGGACTGATCTACGGAAATTATCGTCTGCTGACATCCAAAGATTTTTCCGGAATTCTGACAAAGGGCGGTACGATTCTTGGAACATCCCGTCAGCCGTTCAAATATATGCGTGTGCCGGATGAAAACGGACTGGACAAGGTAGAGGCAATGAAACATACCTATCACAAACTGAACCTTGACTGTCTGGTAATTCTTGGCGGCAACGGTACACAGAAAACTGCAAACCTGCTTCGTGAAGAAGGCCTGAACATCATTCATCTGCCAAAAACCATCGACAATGATATTTATGGTACGGATATTACCTTCGGTTTTCAGAGTGCGCTGGATATTGCGACGGGCGTTATCGACTGCATTCATACTACAGCAGCTTCCCATAACCGCGTATTTATCGTGGAGATCATGGGGCATAAAGTTGGCTGGCTTCCGCTTCATGCCGGCGTAGCAGGCGGCGCTGATATCATTCTGATCCCGGAGATCCCGTATGATATTGACAAAGTTGTAGAGGCCATCAACAAACGAAGCAAAGATGGAAAAGGTTTCACGATTCTGGCAGTTGCAGAAGGTGCGATTTCCAAAGAAGATGCAAAACTTTCCAAGAAAGAGCTGAAGGCAAAGAAAAAAGAGACAAAATATCCGTCTGTCTCCTATGAAGTGGCAGCACAGATTCAGGAGCGTACAGGAAATGAAGTGCGTGTTACCGTTCCGGGACATATGCAGCGTGGCGGAAGTCCGTGTGCTTACGACCGTGTTCTGTGTACACAGCTTGGTGCGCATGCAGCAAAACTGATTCTGGATGAGGATTACGGCTACATGGTTGGTATGATCGACGGTCAGACCAGAAAAGTACCTTTGGGCGATGTTGCCGGCAAACTGAAAATGGTTCAGCCGGACTGCCAGCTGATCAAAGAAGCTAAATTAGTGGGAATCTGCTTCGGAGATTAATAATTATATTCAAGAATGCTTCGGTATTCTTGTTGCGAGGCGCTAACTGCATAAATTGCAATAAAACGTGTTACTGAGAGTTAGAAAGGAGCCGCTATGTCTTATACGGCTTTATATCGAAAATACCGTCCGTCCGAATTTGAGGATGTAAAAGGACAGGAGCATATTGTTACAACATTAAAAAATCAGATCAAAGCAGACCGTATCGGACATGCTTATCTGTTTTGCGGTACCCGTGGAACCGGAAAAACCACGGTAGCAAAAATTTTTGCAAAAGCCGTAAACTGTGAGCATCCGGTGGACGGAAGTCCCTGTGGGGAGTGCGCTTCCTGCAAGGCGATCGCAGCAGGCTCATCCATGAACGTGATCGAGATCGATGCGGCTTCCAACAACGGTGTGGAAAACATTCGTCAGATCCGTGAGGAAGTTTCCTATTCCCCGACGCAGGGAAAGTATAAAGTATACATCATCGATGAGGTTCACATGCTTTCCATCGGAGCCTTCAATGCTTTGCTGAAAACACTGGAAGAACCGCCATCTTATGTTATCTTTATTCTGGCAACCACAGAATCACACAAGATTCCGATCACGATTCTGTCCCGTTGTCAGAAGTACGACTTCCGCAGGATTTCCATCGAGACGATTTCAGACCGTCTGATGGATCTGTTGCAGCAGGAAGGCGTGGAAGCAGAGGAAAAAGCAGTCCGTTATGTGGCAAAAGCCGGAGACGGTTCCATGCGAGATGCGTTAAGTCTGCTGGATCAGTGTATCGCTTTTTATCTGGGTGAACCGCTGACCTACGACCATGTGCTGGAAGTGCTTGGCGCGGTGGATACTGAAGTATTCAGCCGTTTGCTTCGTTCCATTCTGGCAAATAACGTGGTGCAGGCGATTGAACTTTTGGAAGAACTGATCGTGCAGGGACGTGAACTGGGGCAGTTTGTGACCGATTTTGTATGGTATCTGCGTAACCTTCTTCTGGTCAAAAGCTCCGACCAGATGGAAGATGTGTTGGACATGTCCAGTGAAAATCTGGCATTATTAAAAGAAGAAGCGGACATGATCGAGGGTGATGTGATCATGCGTTACATCCGTATTTTTTCAGATTTATCCGGTCAGCTTAAATATGCACCGCAGAAGCGTGTATTAATTGAGATCGCTCTGATCAAACTTTGCCGTCCGGCAATGGAAACCACGCAGGATGCGCTGACCGACCGTGTGGCACAACTTGAGAAAAAAGTAGAAGAAGGTGTAACCGTGATGGCAGCAGCACCGGCTGTGCAACCTGCTTCGGGCAGTGCACCCGCCACACCACAGAAACCGAAAGAACCGGCGCAGATGCCGAAAGCAATCCCGGATGACATCCGTCAGGTGGCAAAAAACTGGAGTTCCATTGTGCGTGAACTTCCGGGTGTTACTGCGACTTATTTGAGGAGCGCACACTTAAGCCTTGGCGGAGAAAATAAATTAATGCTGGTGTTTGACGACGATTTGGCATATACTTATGTGTCGGAGGAGCGTCGCAGGACGGAAATCACGGAACGGATCTCAAACCGGATCGGCAAAGAGATTGAGGTAGTGATGCAGTCCAACGATTCCGGACGTCCATTCGAAGAGAATTATATCGATCTGGAACAGATTGTCCACATGGATATTGAAGTGGAAGATGAATAACTGCAGGAAAATACGGAATGAACCCTGAAAGAAACAAACAGGGAGTAAATTGCGTGTAAATGCGGGTAAAATTTGAAATAGCAGGAGGATGCAATATGGCAAAAAGAGGTGGATTTCCGGGAGGAATGCCGGGAAACATGAATAATCTGATGAAACAGGCACAGAAAATGCAGCGTCAGATGGAAGAAGCAACCAAAGAGCTGGAAGAGAAAGAAGTATCTGCCAGCGCAGGCGGCGGAGCAGTAGAAGTAACTGTATCCGGTAAAAAAGAAGTAGTAAAAGTAAAATTAGCAGAAGAAGTAGTAGATCCGGATGATATCGAGATGCTGGAAGATCTGATCGTAGCTGCTACAAACGAAGCACTGCGTAAAATGGATGAGATCTCACAGCAGTCCATGTCCAAGATTACAGGCGGCATGGGAATGGGCGGAGGATTTCCGTTCTAATGGATTACTACAGCAAGCAGATCAGTAAATTGATTGAAGAACTGTCTTCTCTGCCGGGCATCGGCAGCAAGTCCGCGCAGCGTCTGGCATTTCACATCCTGAACATGCCGACAGAGCGGGTAGAACGACTGGCAGACACCATTCTGGATGCCAGAAAAAATATCCGTTACTGCAAGACCTGTTACACACTGACAGATGCGGAAGAATGCCCGATCTGTCGAAACAACGGACGTGATCATTCCACGATCATGGTAGTGGAGACTACCCGTGATCTGGCAGCTTATGAAAAGACAGGACAGTACGATGGCGTATATCATGTGTTACACGGCGCGATTTCCCCAATGCTTGGAATCGGACCGGAAGATATCCGTCTGAAAGAACTGATGCAGCGTCTGCAGGGCGATGTAAAAGAAGTGATCATCGCCACGAACTCCAGCCTGGAGGGAGAGACGACTGCCATGTATATCAGCAAACTGATCAAACCGACCGGGATTAAAGTATCGCGAATTGCTAGCGGTGTGCCGGTGGGCGGTGATCTGGAATATATTGATGAGGTTACATTATTAAGAGCTCTGGAAGGACGAGTGGAATTATAGTCTGTAAAAATGTGATGCTATTTTTATGATAGAATCGCAGATATGATTGCAATAAATATACATTTTGGTTATATGATGTATATTTCGCAAAAAAGCTATAGGAAAACTTGGTTCGATAGAGCAGAGCAAGAAAGGGAGCACATTATGACAAAGTTAGAACTTGAAAAAATTGCTGTAGAAGTGCGCAAAGGAATCATCACCGGCGTACACAGCGCAAAATCCGGTCATCCGGGTGGATCTTTATCCGCAGCAGAGATTTTTACTTATCTGTATTTTGTAGAGATGAATGTAGATCCGAAAAATCCGAAAGATCCGAACAGAGACAGATTCGTCCTTTCCAAAGGACATGTTGCACCAGGTCTGTATGCGACACTGGCACAGAAAGGATATTTCCCGGTAGAAGAGCTGAAAGGACTGCGTCATATCGGCTCCATGCTTCAGGGACATCCGGATATGAAACACATTCCGGGTATTGATATGTCCAGCGGTTCCTTAGGACAGGGATTTTCTGCAGCAGTTGGTATGGCACTGGCAGCAAAAATGGACGGCAAAGATTACCGCGTATATTCACTTGCCGGTGATGGTGAGATCCAGGAGGGACAGATCTGGGAGGCATCTATGTTTGCCGGAGCACGTAAACTGGACAACCTTGTATTATTCGTAGACAACAACGGTCTTCAGATCGATGGAAATATCGCAGACGTATGCTCACCGTACCCGATCGATAAAAAGTTTGAGGCATTCAATTTCCATGTAATCAACATCAACGGAAATGATTTTGACGAGATCGCAGCAGCATTAAAAGAGGCTCGCGAGACAAAAGGTCAGCCGACAGCTATTATCGCAAAAACAATCAAAGGTAAAGGTGTATCTTACATGGAGAATCAGGCCGGATGGCATGGAAAAGCTCCAAACGATGAAGAATTTGCCATTGCTATGGAAGAATTAAAGAAAGCAGGTGAAGCATTATGTCAGAAATAAAGAAAATCGCAACAAGAGACAGTTACGGCAATACATTAGTAGAGCTTGGTAAAGAGCATGATAATTTAGTAGTTCTGGATGCTGACCTTGCTGGAGCAACCAAAACAGGCGTATTCAAAAAAGAGTTCCCGGAGCGTCACATTGACTGTGGTATCGCTGAGGGCAACATGGCAGGTATCGCTGCAGGTCTTGCTACCTGTGGAAAAGTTCCGTTCATGAGTTCTTTCGCAATGTTTGCAGCAGGACGTGCTTTTGAGCAGGTTCGTAACTCCATCGGATACCCGCACTTAAATGTAAAAATCGGTGCAACTCACGCAGGTATCTCTGTAGGTGAGGATGGAGCAACTCATCAGTGTAACGAGGATATCGCACTTATGCGTACAATTCCGGGCATGGTAGTCATCAATCCGTGTGACGATGTAGAAGCAAAAGCAGCTGTTCGTGCCGCTTACGAGTACGAAGGACCGGTTTATTTAAGATTTGGTCGTCTGGCAGTTCCGGTAATCAACGATGAAGCAACCTACAAATTCGAGATCGGTAAAGGTATCGTATTAAAAGAAGGTAAAGACGTAACTATTATCGCAACAGGTCTGTGTGTAAACGAAGCTCTGGAAGCAGCAAAACTGCTGGCAGCAGACGGCATTGATGCAGAAGTGATCAACATCCATACGATCAAACCGCTGGATGAGGATCTGGTTGTTGCATCTGCACAGAAAACAGGCAAAGTCGTAACAGTAGAAGAGCACTCTGTAATCGGTGGTCTTGGAAGTGCTGTATGCGATGCGTTAAGCGAGAAAGCTCCGACAAAAGTAATGAAGATCGGTGTGTATGATCGCTTTGGTGAGTCTGGACCGGGTGCTGAGCTGATTAAGAAATATGAGCTTGATGGTGAGAGCATCTATAAAAAAGTAAAGGGCTTTATGGCTTAAAAAATCTTGTTTAGGGTGGCTTAAAATTCTTAAGTCTGTGAAAACGCCAGTCATCCATCTTACCTCCGCAGCTAACAATCGCTTGCTGAGGAAAGATGGATGACTGGCGTTTATTTACGTTGAGATAATTATAAATTTTTGCGCCAATCTGCACTGTGTGTTGATTCTTCAATCTCGCTTTCATATACTTTGAGTTTATTTCCAAAAAACGGCAAAGTTTTACAGTGTTTCCGTGATATTATTCCCCGAGAAATTTAAAACACTATGATTGTATGAAAATATAGAGAAAGAGGGAATCAAAAACATGGGAAATCAGCGTGACAGACAGTTTACACTTCCGAAAAACATTCGCCAGATGGGACAGTTTGGAGATACATATAAAATATACGTCGAGGATTTTGTATACACCTACGTGCATCGGACGCTTCACATGGAAAAACAGGAACATGAAATCGCGGCAGCTGTTTTACTTGGAAAAACCTGCCGGCGCAACAATCAGGAGTACATTTTTATCAGTGGCGCACAGCAGGTATCTTTTTCGGAATGGGGACAAGCTGATGAAACAGATTCGATGCAGCATTTTACAGAAAATGATATGACCGTTTTGAAATCAGATGCAGAACTAAATTCAAAACCAAATGCGGAACCAGATACGGGATTCGATACGCAAAAAGAAGATGCTGTGTATCAAACGGAAGAGACTATGTATGATGTCCCTGTTTCCGCGATCGCATCGCAGGAACGTCAGCAGCAATTCTGGGAAAAAGTATATCAGGGCATTAAGGAATATTTCAGTGATCTGGAACTCTTGGGATGGTATTTTAATCTGGATGGCGATAATCTGGAGATCAGTGCGTCCATGCAGCAGTTTTTTGACGCAACAGAGGAACACGGTTCCAAATTTTTATACTTTGAGGACAAGCTGAACCGGCAGGACGTATTTTTCGTGCAGGAACAGCATTCCCTGCAACGGGTGGAAGGCTACGCGGTGTATTATGAAAAAAATCCATCCATGCAGGAGTTTCTGGTGGCACAGAACCGTCATACGGAGCCGCCACGCGTGGAAGGAGAGGGTATTTCTGTCAAACGGGAGGATGTTGCGCAGAATTACCGTGCCATTTTGAATAAACTGAATGAGAAACCGGCAAAAAAGAAACGTCAGCCCTTTGTCTATGTGGCAGGAGTTGCAGTTTTGGCAGTGGTGGCAGCGACAGGCATCACGCAGGTGGGCAATTATCAGAATCTGAAGACTCTGCAACAGACGTTACAGACTGTTTCGGGAAATGTGCAGGGAAAGCAGGACGCAAAGAAAACTTCGTCTACGGACCCAAAAGAAGTAGCAAAATCCGGGGATGAGAAAAACGCGGGACAGACCTCAGAGGCATCATCAGATGGAAAACAGGAGACAGGTGAACAGAATACAACCCAATCCGGTGAGACTAGCGATGCAGCGCAGACAGCGTCAGAAAATGCATCAGGAAAGCAGGGGACAGATCAAAATACTGATACAAAGTCAGATCAGAGCGCAAATCAGAATACCGATACGAAGGCAGATCAGGGCACTACACAGAATACGGACGAGAAGGCAGATCAGAGCACAAAAAAGAATACAGATCAGAGTCAGGGGAATCAGAGTCAGAACACGCAGTCACAGCAGACTTCTGCTCAGGATGTGCGGCATTACACTGTGAAAAAAGGAGACAGCCTTATGTCGATCAGCAAAGCGATTTATCATGACACAAGCATGATTGACAAAATCTGTTCCATGAACCAGATCGAGAACATGGATATGATTTATGAAGGGCAGGATCTGATTTTACCGTAAAAGGGCGGGAAAACTTCCGTCACGCTGGACTTCGCAGAAAAAATGAATTATGATGTATAGGAAAAAGCATTTCTGAAACGGAGGAAAGCATGAAAGACACAGGAAAAAGCAACCTGCAGATGGTTCGGGATAACTGGGAAGAAATCGAGCGAAAAGTTCGTGAACATCATAGAAAACAATTAAAGATAGCGGCGCTGATTGTTGGAATCTGCGTGGCACTTGGAATCACTTATTATGTATATGTGCAGCACAAATCTTACACAGATTATAAAATCGTAGATACCGTGGAGCGTTCCGACAGCGCAGCAACGCATTTTGTGCAGTATAATGGACATTTATTAAAATACAGCAATGACGGAGCCGTTTACACAACCGTTAACAATGATGTGATCTGGAATCAGAGCTTTGAAATGCAGGAGCCGACTGTATCGATCTGTCAGAAATATGTGGCGTTTGCTGACAGTGATGGAAAAGAAATCTATGTCATGGATGACAGCGGCACACAGGGCAAATTCAAGGTAACAATGCCTGTAATAAAAATGGATGTCTCTGCGCATGGCACGGTGGCAGTTTTGATGGAAGATGATGGTACAAGCTATCTGGCACTTTACAGCAAATCCGGCGAACAGCTGGCAGAGGGTGCGATCCATGTGGAAAATGGTGGTACACCGTTAGCAATTGCGCTGTCGGCAGATGGTCAGAAACTGGCAGTTTCCAGTATGGATATTCATGATGGAAGCGTAAAATCCACCGTAAGTTTTTACAATTTTGGCGCAGTAGGTGAAAACAAAGTAGATCATATCGTTGCAAGTTACTCTTATGCAGATACGGTGATTCCGGAACTGACATATATTGGATCTGACCATGTACTTGCATTTTCCGATAAGGGTGTTTATACATTTACCGGAAGCACAGAGCCAAAAGAAGGACCGAAGAAAGAGACCGACGAGGAGATCAAAGGTGTTTTCTACGATGAGTCCTATTTTGCGCTTATTTTTGCGGCAGGCAAGGATGAGGCAAAACGCCGTGTCGAAGTATATAATATGAAATGCAGTCAGCAGGTAACGTTTGAAACAGATTTTTCCTTTGAGGAAGCACAGTTTCTGGATAATCATGAGATCTGCCTGACCAGTGAAAATGCCTGTGCACTGTATACACTTGGCGGGCGTGAAAAATTTTACTATGAATTTGAAAATCGTCTGTGTGCCGTGACACATGTCAGCGGATGTCGCAGATATGCCTTTGTAATGGAAGGAAAAACCGAACAGGCGCGTTTGAAGCTGTTCGACGGAAAGAAAACAGGAGATAAGTAGTCATGAATTGGTTATTCTGGATTGTGGTGGCAATTATCGTATTTTTTGCAATCCGAGGATGGAACAGAGGTCTGCTGCGCATTTTGTATTCGCTGATCTCTGTTGTGCTGCTGATAGGACTGATATCCTATGCAACGCCATATGTTACCAGTTATATAAAAGAAAACACAGGAGTTTACACTTTATTACAGGAACGCTGTACGCAGGCGTTGAAAAATCGTGGAGAATCGACAATAGAAGAAAAAACGTCGGAACAAACCAGTAATACAGAAGTGGCAGGTGTATCCCTTCCGGAGCATGTTACTTCTTATATAACAGATTCTGGAAATGCACTGCTGGATCAGGCAGGCGTCTATGATATGCTTGGAAGTAAACTGGCAGATTGGATTCTGGCAGGAATTTCATATTTTATTGCGTTGATCATTGCGGGGATTATTGTATCGTTGATCGGCAGGGCACTCCGAATCGTGAGCCGGATTCCTGTGATCAAAGGAATCAACCGGACGCTTGGAATATTTGCAGGTGGTTTTCAGGGACTGCTTTTGATCTGGCTGCTCTTTTTGCTGCTTACTTTATTTGCGGCAACAGATCTTGGAAAAATGTGTATCGAACAGATTGATCAAAATGTTGTGCTCAGATATTTGTATTATGATAATGCATTGTCGAAGATTTTGACTGGATTTTTATTTGGTAAGTAAAAATATAAGAAAGAATAGAAACGAAAAGGTAATAGATGTTGTGGATGAGAATGCTGGAACTACAACATCTATTGTTCTGTAAAAAGACTTGAAAAAAATGTAAAAAAATGTGTAAAAAAGTGTTGACAATGTAAAGCCCCGATGGTATTATCTAATAGCTGTCGCGGGGAACGAAGCAAAATGAAAAACAACTTTTAAAAAAAGTTAAAAAAGTTGTTGACAAGAGCTAAAACCTGTGATAAGATAAAAAAGTCGCTGAACGAAAGCGATAACAAAGAACTTTGATAACTGAACAGTGAAATAACCTTGAAAGATTCATTGAGAA
>OLNI01000109.1_pt1 | contig 84981 bp, 88 predicted proteins | sample 1672921 | NCBI WGS metagenome assembly OLNI01 (sample SAMEA3136737, study PRJEB25190) | human gut metagenome | biome: human gut; feature: human-associated habitat; material: faeces | place: Austria | collected 2013 | reverse complement strand
GGAAAGACTGATCCGTTGCTAGCGGAATCGGTGATCCGATGAAGCGGAATTTGCAATTATGTATATCAAATTTAAAATAGTTATAAAAAATGTTTAATTATAGGAAATCCCAATAAATAATTATCAAAAACTGACACTTATCCAAGCCTTTATAGAAAAATATGGAGCATATCATTTTCTTGATATGCCCCATATTTAAATTAAGTTCACTTATAATCTTGGCTTTTCCATCGTTTTATCTTCGCAGTCTTTTACTTCTCGAAAACCATATTTTTCATACAGTCCTGCAGCATTTTCCGTATGAAGAATTCCATACAGATGCCCCACATCTTCCATAATACTGTCCATCAGAAGCTTTCCAAGTCCACGTCCACGATATTCTTCATCAATCACTACGTCCATGAGATAAAATGTTGTCGTAAGATCAGAAATAATTCTCGCATAACCTATTTGATAATCATTTTTATCGAATACACCATAGGAAATGGATTGTTCCATGGATTGCTCTATCATTTCAGTGCTTCGTTCTCTCGCCCAATCTGTACTATGGAGAAGCTCTACTACCCTCTCCTTATCCATCACTTCCAAACCTTTTCTCACCTTGTAACCGGCGCATTCTACTTCTCCTGAAATCTGCGCTTCCAGTGCCTCGTCTACTGCTTCATCCATCTTTATTTCTGAAGCTTTCTCTATAATTTTGCGAAGATGCCTTAAAAACGGATGAAAGGAAGCTTCTTCCTGCCCATAAGTCAATTGCAGCTCATATTCCAAAGGAAGCCACGTGTCAATAGGCGCCTGATTATGCTGAATCACCGCCTCCATCTTATCAAGCGCATGTACTAACTTTGCCTCAACCGTCTCATTTTTCCACAACTCTTCCATACGTTCAAGAAATTCCTGACGCTTTTTATCCGGCAGTAATTCTGAAAGCTTTTGTATTTCATTCTTTTCTCTTTCTTCGTCCGAAAGCTTCTTCTCAAAGGACGGAATATCACCGGTAACTGCTTCCCCAATATCATGGATCAGACACATCTCCATAACTTTACTTGCATCACATTCCGGAAATTCGTCTTTTACAAGCCATGCCAGCATTCCAAGTCCAAAACTATGCTCAGCCACACTTTCATGTCTTCCGCTGCTTGTCCACGAATGTCTTGTATTACATTTCAGCTTTTCCGCAAGATCCATCCAATCCAATAATGCCTGATAATCCATACTTCCCCTCCGTCTTTTTATTGCCTTATTTTTCCAGATATTTTTGCAGCGCCGCCCGCTGTCTCTTCATCAAATTGTATCCGTGCTGATAAAAGGTGCTCAGCGCCGCCTCATCACGTTCCAGTCTTGATACCGTCGGAACAAGCGGACGTATCACAAAAATTTTTCCCTCTTCTTCCAGTCGTTCTACCAATTCCATTGTCTTATTATACACATGGTTGCGGTAAACCGCAGCATGAACAAGATTTGGATATTTCTTATATGCACGTCGATACAGCTTTGCAGTTCCCTTTGAAATCGGTTTTTTACGATATCCGGGATTCCTTGTAAGCACAAGGACGATTTTCTCGTTTTCTAATTTTAACGCTCTCCGAACCGGAACCGAATCAGCAAGTCCTCCGTCCAGATATGGGACACCGTCTATATTGACGATAGGCGACAGCAAAGGCATACTGCTGGATGCCCTGCACAGCTTCATAAGCCGGTCCGGATCATTTTGTTCTGTCATATATTCTGCTTTTCCCGTTTCACAGTTTGTCGTAACAATTTCACAGACCATATCAGACTGGAAATATGTCTCAAAATCAAACGGATATATTTTCTTTGGAAATGTGTCAAATACCATGTCCATATCCAGAATGCTCTTTTCTTTGATTGCACTACGCACTCCAGAATAATAACTGTATTCTTTCTTCTCAGGAATCATACATTTCTTCGTTCTTCCGATCTGACGAGATACATAATCTACACCGTTACATGAACCGGCAGACACGCCGATCACATGAGAAAAATACAAATCTTCTTCCATTAAATAATCTAATACGCCTGAAGTAAAGACGCCTCTTGTTGCTCCACCTTCTAATACAATCGTTCCAGTTATCATATGCGTTCCCTCCTTCTTTCAACTATTATATACCCATTTTTTGCGAAGAGAAACCATAAAATCCGAAAACATTTCTTAAAAATCTTTGTAATGCTTTACAGCTTCCTCGTTTTATATTGCTATTTCTATATAGATTTGTTATGATGGTGAATGTATGTAGATAAATAGGAACCGCAGATAGCATGCGGCAAGAAAATGATGATAAGGAGCATGTAGATTATGATAAGCACAAGCAATATTACACTGCGTGTTGGAAAAAAAGCATTATTTGAAGATGTAAATATTAAATTTACGGAAGGAAACTGTTACGGACTGATCGGCGCAAACGGTGCCGGAAAATCCACATTTCTTAAAATTTTATCCGGACAGCTTGAACCTACGAAGGGTGAAGTAATCATCACACCCGGTGAACGTCTTTCTTTCCTTCAGCAGGATCATTTCAAATACGACGAATTTCCTGTTCTTGACACCGTCATGATGGGAAATGCAAGACTTTATGAGATTATGAAGGAAAAAGAAGCCATCTATGCCAAGGAAGATTTCACAGACGAAGACGGAATCAAAGCAAGCGAGCTGGAAGGTGAATTTGCTGCAATGAACGGGTGGGAAGCTGAATCTGACGCTGCAACCTTGTTAAACGGACTTGGTATCGCCACAGAGTACCACTATGAAATCATGAAAAACTTAAATGGTCCTGAGAAGGTAAAGGTACTCCTTGCTCAGGCATTGTTTGGCAACCCTGATATTCTTCTCCTTGACGAGCCTACCAACCATCTGGATCTCGATGCCATTGCATGGCTGGAAGAATTTTTGATCAACTTTGAAAACACAGTGATCGTTGTATCTCATGACCGTTATTTCTTAAATAAAGTCTGTACACAGATTGCAGATATCGACTACGGTAAGATCAAACTCTACGCCGGAAACTACGATTTCTGGTATGAATCCAGCCAGCTTTTGATTCGTCAGATGAAAGAAGCAAACAAGAAGAAGGAGGAGAAAATCAAAGAATTACAGGAATTTATCTCTCGATTCAGCGCCAATGCTTCAAAATCAAAGCAGGCAACCTCCAGAAAACGTGCGTTGGAGAAAATTCAGCTCGATGATATTCAGCCATCCAGCCGTAAATATCCTTATATTGATTTTCGTCCAAATCGTTCCATTGGTAACGACGTCCTGTCCGTAGAAGGATTAAGCAAGACTATCGACGGTGAAAAAGTGTTAGATAACATTTCCTTCACCTTAAATCATGACGATAAGGTAGCATTTGTCGGCGGAAACGAACTTGCAAAAACAACACTTTTCCAGATTCTTATGGGTGAAATGGAACCGGATGAGGGTGTATATAAATGGGGAATTACAACATCTCAATCTTATTTCCCATTAGATTTCGGCAGCGAATTCGATAATGATTCCACGATCGTAGAATGGCTCACACAGTATTCAGAAGAAAAAGATGCAACTTATGTACGTGGTTTCCTCGGAAGAATGCTCTTCGGAGGCGATGACGGAGTAAAACGTGTCAACGTATTATCCGGTGGCGAAAAAGTTCGTTGTATGCTTTCCAAAATGATGATTTCCGGATCTAACGTATTGATTCTTGATGAGCCTACCAACCACTTGGATATGGAATCCATCACAGCACTGAATAACGGTATGACAAAATTCCCAGGCGTACTGCTCTTCTCCTGCCGCGACCATCAGATCGTGCAGACAACAGCGAACCGAATCATGGAAATCGTACCGGGCGGAAAACTCATTGATAAGATTACAACTTATGACGAATATTTAGAGAGTGATGAGATGGCAAGAAAACGTGCCACTTACACCGTTTCAACAGAAGAAGACGACTAAATAAAAACATATTTCCTAATATAAGAACTGGGACAGCCCACACGTGCTGTCCCAGTTTTCTTGACTTATCTATTCCAGAATTTCTTTTACTTTCTCCAAAAACATCTATCGGATTCTCTCTGGAAATCCTACTTTTTTCTGTACTTTGCGGAGTGTCTTCATAGCATAATAATTTGCTTTTTCCGCATTTTCTTTGATGATACCATCAATATATGCCTTATCTTTGCTGAGTCTTTCTACTTCTTCCTGCAACGGCTTTAACACAGATACAACAGATTCTCCAACTGCCATCTTAAAGTCACCGTATCCTTTTCCGTCAAATTCTGCCACGACTTCTTCCGGCTTTTTACCTGTGCATGCACTATAGATGTCAATTAAGTTCTTCACTCCCGGCTGCTCGTCCCGGTAAAGAATCTGTGCCTCTGAATCAGTCACTGCACGTTTACATTTCCGCATAATTGCATCCGGATCATCCATAAGATAAATGCTGGCATTCGGATTCTCATCTGATTTTGACATTTTCTTTGTCGGGTCCTGAAGGCTCATGATCTTCGCTCCGACTTTGCCGATATACGGTTCCGGGATTGTAAATACATCTCCGTATATGTTATTGAAACGCTCTGCAATATCTCTGGTAAGCTCCAAATGCTGCATCTGGTCTACGCCAACCGGAACCACATCTGCCTGATACAACAGAATATCTGCCGCCATCAATACCGGATAAGTAAAAAGTCCTGCATTGATATTATCTGCATGCTTTGCCGCTTTATCCTTAAATTGAGTCATACGGTTCAATTCACCCATGTAAGTAAAGCAATTCAAAATCCATGCAAGTTCTGCATGTCCGGACACATGAGACTGATAGTAAATACAATTTTTCTTCGGATCTAATCCTGCCGCAATGTAGAGTGTCAGAAGCGCTCTCGCTCTTTTTCTCAAGGTTGCCGGGTCCTGTCTCACTGTAATAGAATGCATGTCAACCACACTGTAAAAGCATTCATATTCATCACTCAATGTCACCCAGTTTTTCAGCGCTCCCAAATAATTTCCAAGTGTGAGATTTCCTGTCGCCTGCATTCCGCTGAATAATACTTTCTTATCTCCGATCATCTCTTCATTCCTCCTGTTTTACACAATTCTATTATTAAATAATACTTCTATGCTTTTCCATATCCCCGTGTCACTCTACCACGGTTTTACTTCGTCTTTATAATAGACTTCATTTTCAAACTCAATCACAGCTTCTTTATCTGTGACATCTACTTTTGTCACGGCACAATTTTTATGCACACCGATTCCCCAATATTGTTCTAACGGCTGCCTGCGAATATTGTTAAGCAGTCCTGCAAGCGCCGCGCCGTGAGTGGTAATCAGAATATTGCTGTCCTTGTAAGCTTCCTGATCATACAGCCAGTTCAAAAAATCACCGGTGCGTTCTTTTACCTGTAAAAATGTCTCTCCGCCTTCTCCCGGCACAAAGTGTTCCGGATCATCAAAAAACCTTTGAAAGCTGTCCGGTACATTCCATCCCTCACCGGAACAACAACCACCTTCATAACTTCCGAATCCCATCTCTATGATTCGTTCATCCTCAATCACCGGGACTTCTCTTCCTTCTAATATAATCTCTGCCGTTTCTCTGGCTCTGTCAAGCGGACTGGTGAAGCACACAGCAAACGGAATCTCCTTCAGCCCTTTTGCTGTCTCTCTCGCCAGATGCCTGCCGAATTCATTCAAAGAAATATTTACCTGTCCTTGAATCTTTCTATCCTTGTTCCAATCAGTTTCTCCATGTCTTACAAAATAGATCTTCATCTTCTGCCTCCTCACATCCGAGGTTAAGTATAACACATTTCATCTCATTTTCCCACAGAAAATCTATCTTTCAAATCTCAGCTTTCAAATCTACGAAAAAAATGTTATGATATGGGCGGACATAAAAAGGAGGTTATCAATATGGAAAAAATAACAAGTTTCACCATAGACCATTTAAAATTAATTCCGGGAGTCTACGTTTCACGCATTGATTATGTAGAAGGGCATCCCATCACAACATTTGATCTTCGCATGACCAGCCCGAACGATGAACCGGTCATGAATACAGCAGAAATGCACACCATTGAACATTTAGCCGCCACCTTTTTAAGAAATCATTCTGAATTCGGCGCAAAAACAATTTATTTTGGTCCAATGGGCTGCCGCACCGGCTTTTACCTTCTTCTTTCCGGCGAATACAGTTCCCGCGATATAATTCCCTTAATGAGAGAAATGTTTACATTTATCGCAGATTTCGAAGGTGAAGTTCCGGGTGCAAGTGCAAAAGACTGCGGAAATTACTTAGATATGAACCTTCCTATGGCAAAATATTTGGCAAAAAAATATCTTCAGGATGTTTTAACCGATATCACAGATGACCGGCTAATCTATCCAGCTGATTGATCATTTTTTCATTACTTTCCACAACTATTCTATCAGTCCGCGCATCACAGCTTCTTCCAGCCGAAACATCACACAGGAGTCAAGCATATTGGCTCCTTGTTTCCGGTAGAAGTTCATGCCGGGCTGATTTTCTTTCAGGCAGATCCATTCGATTCTTCCATAGCCACGCCCTTCTGCAATTTCAGCAAGTCTTCCGAAAACAGCCTGTCCCACTCCGTCTCTTCGATATTCCTCCAACACATACAGCGTATCAAGAAACAGATTCTGTTTTCCCAGATATCCGGCAAACCCGGCAGTATACAGAGCCATTCCCACTTCTTTTCCATCTACAAGCGCAAATAAAACCTCTGCGCTCTTTTTGCGGAATAGATTCTCCCTTAAGAGCTCTTCTGTCGCCTGCACCGAACCTTCCATTTCCTCATAACCGATAAGTGATGGACAAATGACATCACAAGTCCTGCATCTTTCTCCTCTGCCATCCGAAAAGTAATCTTTTTTTCGTTCATAGCTCCCCCTGTTATCTAATCTGAATCTGACACATTTTCATAGCTTCCAATGCATTATTATGACTTTCTACCGTAACTCCGGCACAACAATCAGACTCTACGATTACCGGAACTTCCGGCAGATATGCTTTCACAAGCAATGCATTTGTAATCACACAGATATCTGTACAAAGTCCAATCAGCGTTACCGAAGTAATTCCTTCTTTTCCCTGTTTTCTCAAATCTTCATCCTGCGCTTTTAATACTTGACCAAGCACGGGACTTCCAAATGACGGCTTATCAATAGGCACTTCCTTTCTAAGCGCTTCCACTTCCGGACAAAGCTCCCATCCCTTTGTCCCTTTGACACAATGCACAACCGGAAGATTCATTCCTTCCTGTGTTTCCAGATAATTTTCTCCATGTGTATCTCTTGTATACAAAATACGATGTTCTCCATCTTCGTGAAACTCCTGAATCTTTTTCACTACATTCGGAACGATTGCTTCCGCCTCCTTCGTTCCCAGCGCACCATCAATAAAATCATTCTGCATATCTACAACGATCAACGCTTCCATATCTATTCTCCCTTTCGTTATCATTCTTATTTACCATTATATACATAAGGAAATACCCATACAAGTATTTTGTGACCGGATTACAGAACTCTTCACTCCCTTTCCGTATAATAAAGAAAAACAAAACAAAAGGAGAGGTTCTTATGAATATAAAATTAGACGAACGATTAAAAGAATACATGGAGGGAAAAGGCTATAAAAACATTCTGATCACCCCGATGATCTGCCATACCTGAGGAGGTTCTCGTCTTGAGATATCAGCAAGATTTGTTGATGAGAATGAAGCAGCGCTGTTAAAAGCAGACCATTTTCAGAGTGTCAGCCATGAACTGGGCGAAGTACTGATCCGTAGAATCCCCGCATACATTGATAATGTTGTAACCCTCGGATTATCCAGATTCATAAAGCGGATTACCGTTGAAGGCATCCACTCCGCATAAGTAAAATATATTTATCCCTCAGATTATAAAACAATAAATCCCCCAATTATAAAACAAAGTACAAGATTCATCTGCTCATGAATCTTGTACTTTATTATTTTACATATCTCCGGCGAATACCTTCCGAGCCGACTCTTCTTCAAACTGCTTATGATACAGGTCGTGATAATAGCCCTTTTCACTAAGAAGTTCCTTGTGTGTTCCCTGCTCGATGATTTTTCCATCTTTTACTACAAGAATAAGGTCTGCCTTTCTGATTGTAGACAGGCGGTGCGCAATCACAAAGGAAGTGTGTCCTCTTAGCAGCTTATCAGTCGCTTCCTGTATCAACTGTTCCGACACCGTATCAATAGATGAAGTAGCCTCATCCAGCACAAAAATTGCCGGTTCTGCAAGAATCGCTCTTGCAAAGGAAATCAGCTGCTTTTCTCCCACGGATAACCGTCCGCCGCTCTCTCCGACATCACTGTCGTAGCCGTCTTTTAATTTCATTACTACTTCGTCTGCGGAAACACTTCTTGCTGCCGCCTCCACTTCTTCGTCTGAAGCGTCCAGACGCCCATATCGAATATTTTCTCTCACCGTTCCGGAAAATAAATGTGGGTTCTGAAGCACATAGCCGATCTGACTGTGAAGCCACAATTGGCTTCTCTCGCGATAATCCACACCGTCAATCAATATCCGTCCTTTTGTCGGCTCAAAAAATCGTCCAACCAGATTCACAAGCGTAGATTTCCCGGCTCCTGTTTCTCCTACAATTGCCACATTCATTCCTGCCGGGATATGGAGATTAAAATGTTCTAAGACATATTCCTTACCATCAGGATACATAAAAGAGACATCCTCAAAGACAATATCTCCTTGAATCTTCTCCCAATTTTCCTTCTTGGGATGAAAATTATCTCCGTATTTTTCTATGATATCCGGTCGGTCTGTCACGTCCGGTGTCTGTTCCAGAAGATCCATCACCCGCTCAATATTTGCCTGACAGGAAATAAGATCCGCAAGAAGCCTAGCGAGCTGCTGAATAGGCTCAAAAATTACAACTGCATAGGAAATAAAAACAGACAGTGTTCCCAGTTTGATCAAATCCTGCTGAACCATATAACCGCCCCGATAAAGTACGAATGCCGCAGCAGCAGAACCGAACAGCAAAATGGTCGGAATGTAGACAGCATTTAATTTTGCAGCCTTCCCCGCTGAGCGATACATATCAGAAGTCCGTTCAAAAAAGGCTTCTTCATTCTCACCTTCAATTCCCATTGTCTTAGAGGTCTTCACTCCGGTAATCCCCTCGTTGTATGCACTTGTAATCTGTGAATTGATCCTTCGAACCCTTCGGTTCCAATGTAGGATCTTGTTCTGAAAAACTACTGTAATCACTGCAATACACGGCACGATGACAAGAAGAATCACCGCAAGGCGGGCATTTAAGACAAACATAATCACAAATACACTCACCACATAGAGAAATGCCCAAAACATATCCACCAGTCCCCATGCCGCCACTCCTGCAATTTTCAAAGTATCACTCATCACTCTTGCATGAATATAACCGACCGGTGTTGTATTATAGTAAGAGAATGACAACGTCTGCAAATGCTCAAATTGTGCCCATTTCAAATCTTTACCGACACACATTTCTATTGTGGTTGCCGCATGCACAGACCAGTACACGGAGATTGTCTGCATCACGATCATACTAATATACACAAAGGCAAATGTATAGATCCCATCCAGTGTATCCGGCACAATAAAATGATCAATGGCATAGCTCTGAAACAGCGGCGTAAGCACATCTACACCTGCAAGAAAGATATTAAGTCCAAGCGTAATTGCGAAATATTTCTTATAGGGCTTAAAAAAGGGAAGCATTTTCGCCCAAACCTTTAACCTGAATGGTTTATGATATTCCTGTTCTTCATATGCTGCCATTACTCTCTCACCTGCCTTCTGTCATCATGACTCATTTGAATCTCATATATTTTTCGGTAAATGCCTTCTTTTTCTATCAGCTCTTCATGCGCTCCCAACTCTTCCATCTTCCCTTGATTCAGCACTAGAATCTGATCTGCACCCATCAGTGTTGTAATCCGATGTGAAATCAAGATCAATGTACTTTCTCCCCGCTCTTTCTGAAGTGCTGAACGTATCTGATAATCAGTCTTTGCATCTACTGCCGACAATGAATCATCAAATATCATAACCGGAGAACGTGAAAGCAGCATTCTTGCAATTGCCACACGCTGTCTCTGACCTCCTGACAGCGTCACTCCCCGTTCTCCAACCAAGGTATCATATCCGTCCGGGAAACTCATAATCGCATCGTCTACACAGGCGATCTGAGCTGCCTTTCTGATTTCCTCCATAGAGGCATCCGGTCTGGAAGCGCAGATATTTTCTTTAATCGTGCGTGAATAGAGAAATGGCTCCTGAAGCACCATTCCTACTTTACTGCGCAGCTCTTCCAGCGGAATTTCCCGAATCTCCCTTCCACCAAGCCTGATCGAGCCATCCTCTTCTCCGCAATCATATAATCTTGTAAGCAATTGCACAATCGTAGATTTCCCGCTTCCGGTGCCGCCCAAAATGCCAAATGTGCTGCCCGCCGGAATCTCAAATGACACATCGGATAATACTTTCTGTCCATCCTCGTATGAAAAAGAGACATGCAAAAACTGAACATCTTCTGCCGGCGGATCGACACTTTTCTTTTGTCCGCTATATGCTTCTTCTTCACCCCTGATAATGTAATCTACACGTTCAAAAGAGACTCCTGCCTTGCTCATATCCGAAAGAATACGTCCCAATCCACGGATTGGCCATACAAGCGTTGTGTTATAAGAAGCAAATGCAACAAATTCTCCGGCTGAAATAGAGCCATTCACTGCCTCTGCCGCACCTAAGACAATGATGGTCACCACCTGAAGTCCGGTAATCAGATCTCCCACGCCCCAGTAAAGCCCCGACAATGTACCAAGCTTGATCCAGAGTTTTGCAAAGGCGTCATTTTTATCCCGGAAGCGATCCATTTCAAATTTCTCCCTCCCAAAAGCACGCACAACTCTTACTCCGGTAGCATTTTCCTGTACAACCGTAGACAATTCTCCTTCTGCCTCGTCAGCATCTGTAAACCTTCTCGCAATTAAGCGATAAAAGACTGCGGAATAGATTACAACAAGCGGGACAAATATAAGTACGATCAATGATAATTTCACATTCATAGACAACATCATTGCAAAGGAAACAACTACAAGAAATATCGTTCGAAATACTTCCAGCAGCTGTGTCACCACAAAATTTCGAATCACTTCCACATCGGAAGTACAACGCTGGATAATGTCTCCGGTCTGGTTTTTATCATGCCATTTCATCGGAAGCTTCTGCACATGGACAAACAACGCATCTCTCATGTTTTTTGCAAAGGTTTCACCGGCAAGCGCAGTCCCTACTCTTCCGATATAAAGAAATATTCCTGACAATACAGCAACACCGATCACAACAAGCGCCATGATCCATAGATGTCTGGAAAGCAATGGATATTCATTACTTCCAAGCACTGAATCAATCGTAAATCGAAAGATCTGCGGGGTTAGCGAATTTAATATCGTTGTAATCAGTGACGCAAATACCGCCATGATAAAATATCTTTTTGCACCGGTAAAAAATCTTGCTGTTATGCGAAACTTTCTGCTTTGTGCCTTCATTTTCTATCTCCTTGCCATATATTACTAATCTAAGTGGCTTCTAATAAAGTTTCCTGTATCAAAAAAAAGAATCCCAGACATTCGCCTGGGATTACATTCTTATTATTTAAAATTAAGCTAATTTTGCTTTTGCAGCTTCTGCAAGTGCAGCAAATCCCTCTGCATCATTAACTGCCATCTCAGCTAACATCTTTCTGTTGATCTCGATATCAGCTAATTTTAAACCGTGCATCAATTTGCTGTAAGAAAGACCATTCATTCTTGCAGCAGCGTTGATACGTGCAATCCAGAGCTGACGCATCTGACGTTTACGTTCTTTTCTTCCTGCGTAAGAAGATGTAAGAGCTCTCATTACAGACTGTTTTGCTACTCTGTACTGTTTAGAGCGTGCTCCTCTATATCCTTTTGCTAACTTTAAAGTTCTGTTATGTTTCTTTCTAGCGTTCATTCCGCCTTTAATTCTTGCCATTCTTATTTTCCTCCTTCAATACTTCTACGATATCTTACAGATATGGTAATACTTTCTTCATGTTCTTTACATTTGTTGCATCAGTAATGATTGATTTTCTAAGATTTCTTTTTCTCTTTGTAGATTTCTTAGTTAAGATATGGCTCTTGTAAGCTTTGTTTCTTTTTAATTTTCCTGTACCTGTTTTTTTGAAGCGCTTTGCTGCCGCTCTATTTGTTTTGATTTTTGGCATGATAATATTCCTCCTTAAATTTGTAAAATGTATTTTTAACGTTTTTCAGTTAAAACCATGCTCATGCTTCTGCCTTCCTGCTTCGCCGGTTTCTCGATAACAGCAACATCTGCGAGCATCTCGGCAAAATCATCCAGAATGTGTTTGCTCTGCTGCATATGTGCCATCTCACGACCTCGGAAACGCAGAGTAACCTTTACTTTATTTCCTTTTGTGATGAATTTCTTTGCATTATTCATCTTTGTATTAAGATCGTTCGTATCAATATTCGGAGAAAGACGAACCTCTTTTACTTCAACAGTTTTCTGCTTTTTCTTTGCCTCTTTCTCTTTTCGTGCCAGCTCATACTTATATTTACCGTAATCGATGATTTTACACACCGGCGGCTGAGCCTTTGGAGCAATCTTTACAAGATCAAGCTCTGCTTCTCTTGCAAGCTTCATGGCATCCTTAGATGACATAATACCAAGCTGTTCTCCATCTTCACTAATCACACGAACCTCTTTGTCTCTGATCTGCCCGTTAATCATTAAATCGCTAATGTTCCTGCACCCCCATCATAAAAAAATAAGTGAATAGTTTTCAGACTATCCACTTACGCATTCATACAAAAATCTACATAATACTAGAGATTTCTATTTGCAATATCAACCAGTAGTCACCCAATCGTGCTATGGTGAGAGTGGACACTCTGCTTCGTTTTCGTTTTCACAAGTTATAATTTAACATATATAAAAACATCTGTCAATAAATATTTTTTTAGATTCCGCTCTGTTTTTTCTTGCCTTTTTTTCATTTTCATGGCATAATAGTCACAATCTAACTTTAATCTATTAAGAGTTTAGAGTAATAGAGTAAATGAATTTATATTGAGGAGGATTTTCTATGCAACAAAAGAGAAGTAATTTTTCCAGCAAACTGGGGTTTGTGCTGGCTGCATCAGGTTCTGCCGTAGGACTTGGAAATATCTGGCGCTTCCCATACCTTGCTGCCCAGTACGGAGGGGGAACTTTCCTTCTGATTTATTTGATTCTGGCAGTTACATTTGGTTTTTCATTAATGATCGCTGAAATCGCAATCGGAAGAAAAACCGGACTTAGTGCAATTGGAGCATTCAAAGCTCTCGACAAGAGATTCGGCTTCCTGGGAGTTCTGGCTTCCCTTGTTCCAATCATCATTTTCCCATATTATTCTGTAATCGGTGGATGGGTAATGAAATACTTTAGCGTATTTTTAACAGGCGGTGTACATGCGGCTGCAAAAGATGACTACTTCACAAGCTTCATCGGCGGAACTTTCGAACCACTTGGCTGGTTTTTCCTGTTCATCGCCATCACTGCTATCATTGTATTGTGCGGTGTAGAAAAAGGTATTGAGAAAGTAAGCAAAGTTATGATGCCGATCCTTGTAATACTGACTGTTTTCATTGCAGTATATGGACTCACTCTGGATGGCGCTATGGACGGTTTTGTCTACTATGTAAAACCACATATGTCTGATGTATCAGTTAAAACCATTCTCGCAGCAATGGGACAGCTCTTCTATTCTATGTCGCTTGCTATGGGTATTATGGTTACATATGGTTCTTATATGAAGAAAGACAATAATCTTGAGAGCTCTGTAAGACAGATTGAAATCTTCGATACAGCGATTGCTTTCTTAGCAGGTCTTATGATCATTCCGGCAGTATTTGTATTCTCCGGTGGAGATACTTCTACTTTAAATGCAGGTCCTGGTCTTATGTTTATGACTCTGCCAAAGGTATTTGAAAGTATGAAGCTCGGCGGCTTTATCGGATGCCTGTTCTTCGTGATGGTATTCTTTGCTGCACTTACATCTGCGATTTCCCTGATGGAGACTATCGTATCTATCTTCCAGGATAAGTTCCACTGGACAAGAAAAGCTACCTGCTTATTCGTAACTGCACTGTCACTTCTTCTTGGAGTACCATCTTCTCTCGGATTCGGACCACTTGCTTTCATCAGCTGGATGGGACTGTCAATCCTTGACATTATGGACTTCATCAGTAACAGCGTACTTATGCCGATCGTTGCAATCTTCACTTGTATCTTCGTTGGTTACATTATCAAGCCGAAGACAATTGCAGACGAAGTTAAAATCACAAACGGCAGGTTCAAAGGCGAGAAACTTTTCACTATCATGATCAAATGGGTTGCTCCGATCTTCTTAGTATTAATTCTTGCAAGTTCTGTTGCAAGCGCTATGGGATGGTTTGTAATCTAAAAAATATAATAAAGAATATAATAAAAATAAGACCAGCAGCTAAAGTGTTGGTCTTATTTTTCATTATAAAATGATACATTTTCTAACTTACGATCCAGCTTTCAATCTCTTCTGCTCCGGCATATTTCTCTAAGTATTTTCGTCCGAATTCCAATGCCTTCTCCAAATCATCGTTGTCTGATCTACTTATCTCTCATTTCCCATACAGAACAACGCCAGTACTCCCGGACCGGTATGGCTTCCGATCACAGTTCCGATATTGTTGATCAGTATGTCCTGAATTCCCATTTTTTCACGCACTAATCCGGCAAGGTATTCTGCATCTTCCAGACAGTCTCCGTGCGTAATCATAACAAGGTCATTTTCATATCCCTCATACTGCTTCAATGCCATATCTACCAGTTTATGAATCGACTTCTTACGCCCGCGCTCTTTGCCGATCACCTGAAGGCATCCTTGATTATCCATATGGATGATTGGTTTGATCTGCACCATTGTTCCGAGAATTGCAGCCGTTTTAGAGACTCTTCCGCCTCTCTGCAAATGATTAAGATCATCCACCGTCACGTTGTGACAAACATGAAGCTTATTCTCTTCCACCCACTGTGCAAGTTCATCGATCGTCATTCCTTCTTCTTTTCTCTTCAATGCATAGTATAACAGAAGCCCTTCACCAAGGCAGGCACACAACGTATCGATTACAATTATTTTTCGCTCAGGATATTCTTCTGCCAGCTCTTCCGCCGCAATCCTCATACTGTTATATGTTCCACTGAGCCCAGAGGAAAATCCCAGATGCAGGATATCATTTCCGGCCTTTAAAATAGGTTCGAACTTCTCTTTTGCCTCTTCTGGATTCATCTGTGTCGTAACAGCCATCTTCCCTTCACGCAGCTTTTGAAAAAATTCTTTGTGAGACAAGCCCGACATATCTTCGTATGTCTCACCATCAATGGTATATCTCAACGCCATAACCGGAATATTTCTCTCTTCCAGCCATTCTTTCGGAAGGTCAACGGTACTGTTTACTGTGATTACATAGTTTCCCATATCTATTATCCTCCTTATTCCCAGATAAAATTCTTTTTTATTTTACCACATCCGAATAAGGTTGTAAAATATAACATCCTCGGATTCTGATTCCGCCTTCTAGTTTAATTTTACATTGAGATAGCTTCTGCCGGAAAGTGTTTTATTAAAACAAATGCTCACAATCACAACGATTGTCCCTGCCAAAAAGCCAATCCAATTGAACACCGCCGTAAGCAAAAGGAGCTGAAGTCTCATAAATTTCAACGCATATCCGAGTTCAAAATTAGGCTGCGTATAATTTGCAACTGCAACAAATGCCATATACAGCATGACCTCGGAGTTAAACCAGCCTGATTTTACCGAAAATTCTCCCATGACAAGACCGGCGATCACACTCAGCGGTGTACTTAACATACTCGGTGTGTTTAAAGCAGCAAGCCTGAGTCCGTCAATGGCAACTTCCAGCATAAGAAGCTGAAAAATAAGCGGTATATTCACCGTATCCTTCACCACTACAAAATAAAACATTTTCGGCAGCCATTCCAGATTCTGCATAAACAGCAAAAACACCGGTGTTAAAAATACAGTCAGGAAACTGATCAGACCTCTGGAAGCTTTCAAGTATATGCTTGTCAGTGTCGGAAAATAATAGTCATTTGCTTCTTCTATAATATCGTATACAGAAGTAGGAAGTATCATTGCCGATGGGGAATTATCTACAAGAATAACGACTTTCCCTTCCAGCAAGCACGCCGCAGCCGTGTCCGGTCTCTCTGTAAATTTGAATTTAGGAAATGGATTATACCATTTTCTTTTAAACAAACATTCTGCAAGGCTTTGTTGATTCATTCTAAGATCATCGGTCTTTATACTTTTGATCCTGTTTGAGACATTTTCCAGAAGCTTGGCGTCTACCCGGTCATTCATATAGCAGATTGCGACATCCGTTCGAGAGCTGTCCCCAACTTCCGTCATCTCCATCACAAGATGCGGATCACGGATTCTGCGCCTCATAAGCGCTGTATTAAATACGATAGTTTCCACAAACCCGTCTCTTGATCCCCTAAGAGACTTATCTTTATCCGGCTCGTCCACGCTCCGCGCGGGATATGTCCGACAGTCTATGGCAATTGCCGCTTCGTACCCGTCTATAAAGAGACACGTCACCCCGGACAACACATTTTTTAATACTTGATCAAAATCTCCGAGTATATCTACTTCTACATAGGGAATACATTGTCTTGCAAATTGTGTAGCATCCTCCGGAAGATCCTGTTCTTTGACTTTCATCATCGAATCCATAATCTTCAGCATAACTTCATCCTTCGTAAAGCCATCAATAAAATAGAAAGAAGCAACTCTTCCTCCAATCATAAGATCTCTCTGTATGATATCAAAACTATCCCTCACCGGAAGGATTTGATTCATATATGACGCATTCGCCTCTCTGGACGCTGTGACTTTTTTCATATCCCGCATAGTTTTCCTCCATTACCTCTGCTTATTTTACATTCTCTTATACTTATTTTTATCTTCTCCGTAAATGAAGGAAAATATCCGTTTTCAAGAAAAAAGACAGAAGCCTCTTTTGCTTCTGTCCTTCTCCCGCCATCTTTTGGCTTATCTATTTGTAGTACTCCCAAACCCGCCATTTCGGGCTTCTGTTACCTCGTCGTCAACCGTTATTCCGTATTCTACGAAAATCCCCTGCATAAATCCCGCTCCAGCCGGAATATTTACGCTCTTTCCTTCTTTGCTGTCATTCGTGATCTTTGCAAAAATATGCCCTTCATTGTCCGACATATAATAATCACTGTCTATAATTCCAACCGTATTATTTAGCTGAAGGCGATATTTGAATCCGAGTCCGCTTCTCGGATAACACTTCAGCACCCAGTCTGTTGCAATTTTTACACGAATTCCTGTCGGAATCTTTACCGTCTCCCCCGGTTCCAGAGAAAGATCTATCGGGGCAAAGAAATCATATCCTGCCGATCCCCTTGTCGCTCTTCGCGGAAGCTTCAAAGAATCATAAACCTCTCTTATCAACTTCTCATCACATTCTCCGAATGAATCCCGATATCCTTCCGCAAACTGTTCAAAACTTACCTTTAAAAATTCTGCCACTCTTTTTGCCATATAGTTCCTACTCTTTCCTCTTTATAATCAGCTATATTTAGTAGATTTTTATGATTTTATCACAATATCCTGTATTCCCTAACTATCTTAGCACCGGTCCATCTAACAGTCAATGCCATCCCTTAAAAAAGTCAAAAAAAATAGAACCCCAAAAAGGAGTTCTATTTTCGTCTGTTTCCATCAATTTATGTTTCTATCAATTTATGTTCCCATCAATTTATTATCTGCTTTTAACAACCGGAACCGGAGTATCATCCTTAGCATCCAGATCGTTGATATATTTCTTTGTCTCTTTCACGATCATATTAGACAGGAGTAATACTGCAATCAAGTTCGGTATTGCCATCAATGCGTTCAATGTATCTGCAATCAACCATACAAGATCAAGTGCAACTACAGGAGCAATTGCTGCAACTGCGATATAGAGAATACGATAAACAATTAATACGCCTTTTCCTGCTCTGCCTGCAAAATATTCTACACAACGCTCTCCGTAATATGCCCATCCGAGAATGGTAGAATAAGCAAAGGAGATCATACCAAGTGTTAAAATAATTGGTCCAAGATACGGAATCTGACCGAATGCAAGAGAAGTTAAAACACCACCGTCAGAAACTTCATTTGCATTGATTGTAGGATTCTTCATAATTGTTGTTACAAGAACAAGACCTGTCAATGCACATACAACTACTGTATCCCAGAATGTACCAGTAGAAGATACTAATGCCTGACGAACCGGATTTCTTGTCTGTGCTGCCGCTGCTGCGATCGGAGCAGAACCAAGACCGGATTCGTTAGAGAACAATCCTCTCGCAACTCCGTACTGGATTGCATAACGGATACCTGTACCAACAAGACCACCTGCAGCCGCACCCGGTGTAAATGCCAGTTTACAGATTGTTGCCAGTGCCGGAATAATATAATCATAGTTCATACAAAGGATAATCACACATCCGAGTACGTAGAAAATAGCCATAAACGGAACAAGCTTCTCACATACATTTGCAATTGCCTTAATACCGCCAAAAATAACGATTGCTGTAAGAATTGCAACTACTACACCCACGATCCACGCCGGAACACCAAAGTTCTCTCGGCACACCGTTGCAATTGCATTTACCTGTGTAGCACAACCAATACCAAAGGAAGCAAAACCTGCTAAAATAGCAAATAACATTCCGAGCCATTTCATGTTCAGGCCTCTCTCCAAAGCATACATGGCACCGCCCTGCATACGTCCGTCTTCTGTCTTCACTCTGTATTTAACAGCGATCAGAGACTCCGCATATTTCGTTGCGATTCCAAATACACCTGTAAGCCAAGTCCACAGAACCGCTCCAGGCCCTCCGAGGGCAATTGCTGTACCTACACCGATAATATTACCGGTTCCGATGGTAGCCGCAAGAGCTGTTGTCAATGCTCCAAACTGTGATACTTCACCTTCTGCATCTGGATCTTTTGCCACTGATAATTTGATACCTTTAGATATGGTCTTTCGTTGAATAAACCCGGTTCTTATTGTAAGGAAAACATGCGTTCCAAACAATAGAATAATCATCGGCCAGCCCCATACAACACCATTGATTTTACCTACAACGTTATTAATTGCATCAAACATATTATGCCCCCTTTTCTTTCTCTTCGTCCTGAAGAATTTTTTCACGTTTTTACTTTAAGAATATTCTAACTTATCTCGTTAAAATTGGCAACAATTGTTATATTATTGTCATTTATTTCGTCATTTTAACTAACATTGTATTAATATTCTTTATTTTTGACTTTGTTAAATGAGTAACTATAGCCTTTTAATCACCATTTTGACCTTTTAAATTGTACATAATTTTTTCTTAATATTCTTTATTCAGAATTTTCTAGACAATTTGCACAAACGTGTTTACAACTCGGGAGGGACGATTTTCACATGAACAAGATTCTGAACTTCCTTTCGTAATTGATTCCGATACACTTTTCCGTCATATCTGTGAATCTGAGTTGTTGTAATTCCAAGCTGTTCAGCCATCTGCTCCATTGAGGCTCCGTAAGAGGACAATGTAAATCCACAAGTATTTCTAAGGCTCCTTGCACTATAGGATGGAATCCCGGCAATGGAAGTATATTTCTTCATTAATCTGCTGATAAACATTATATTTAATTGATTGCCTCGCCTATTATAGAATAGCCATTGATTTTCCTTACGTTCTTCCAGATAGGAAAGAAGGATTTTTTCTGCATCTTCCGGTACATAGATAAGTTCTTTTCTGCCTTGTATTTCTACATACATTCCATTTTCATATCGATAAAAATCATTGGGCGATAAATTAATAATCTCTGTGGAGCTCATTCCCATCCGATATAAAAAAGTAAAAATGCAATACGCCATTCGATTTCCTTTTGCCGCTTCAAAGAGCTTATCTATATCTCTGACCAGTACAGATTTCGCAAGTTTTTCCTGTTTTTCCATCAACTGCAGATATGGTTCGTACAAATCACTAAACTCCAGCCGCAGGCCATCCTCTTCTTTTCTTTCACAAATGTACTGTGCAAAGGAATGAAGCTCCCGAAACTTTTTTGCTGCGGTAGAGCCTTTGAGTTGCCCCTCTTCCACTCTCTCTTTCATATAATGATAATAATCATCTACGTCTGTACAGCTAAGCTTTAAAAAATCTTTGCCTGTATATTCCATGATTTCATCAAGATCACTTTGATAAGAGGCTTCTGTTGTCTGACTTTTAAAATGGCTTTTAAAATCTATCCATATTCTCATTGTAAGCTCCGAAGCAAACTGGCTTTTCATAATACCCCCTCCTTGCTTGTCTGTATTTTCCGCGAAGCGGAATCTCTTAATTATGTTAGAAGTATACTTCATACTATAACATTTTGTATATAAAAAAGAAAGCTTTTGATAATCAAAGCCTTTCTTTTTTATGTGTTTATATGGCTATTTTAAGTTTTCTACAAGTCTTCCTGCCCTCTCGTAATCATCCTTATGTACAAAAATTTCATATTCATAGTCAAGGCTGCTGTCTTGCCCAAGCATTCCCATATTACTTCTTATGGTTCCGTGTTCTCCCGACCACTCTCCCATCTGGTTCTTTACCTTATACTTATAATCAATCCCTTCCTCTGCGAGTAGATTTCTGATCTCAGAAAATCGTTTCATATCATGTCCGATATAAACACTTTTTCTATTTAACATTGTAATCATATCTTGTCCTCCTTTAATTTTTTCTTGTGCCTGCCTGATTGCCTCTTCGAACCCACTCAGCGCTGCAAAAGGTGCAAACTGTGCTGCCCTGTCTACCGCACTCATTCTGGGATGCGTTCTGGATGTCGGATGTTCCATACAAATCATATCACCATACTGATTTCCATCACATTTAAGCCCTATGTCCGCCAATCTGCTCATTCCTTTCTCTGGTCATTGCACCTTCCACAAGATTCATTCCTTTCAAAATTGCGTTCTTTCCATATCGTTTTTTAATCGTTAAAACTGCTTTTTGTATCTTCTCTTCTTTTATATCTTCTTGCTTCTTTGCTTCCCTTTCTTTAAGAATTGCTTCGTAGTCCGTAAACAAATCAAGTTGTTCATAGTTTCCCTTTTCTTTAATCGCAGTCTTATCCACAACATGATTGGCACTTAAATAAACTCTTCGAATGGTCAGATGTGGATCCACAATCTGATCATACAACTTCAAAACCGCTTCCATAATTCGTCTGGCAGAAGACGTTTTCACGCTTAAATTGACTGTTCCATGTGCATGCTTCGGCACACGCCTTCCATAATGGTCCGTTGTGATTTCTCCTGTATATCTGCTCTTCGCATTGCTTTGAAGATTCTCTATATCATACCCTATGGTCAATACCATCTGATCTGTCACAAGCCCTTTATCCACCAAATCTAACGCCAAAAGATCTGTCATCTCCCGGACGATCAGTCTTCCCTTTTCAAAATCATACGGACAATGAAGCACCTGACCGGAACCGATACTGTTACTAGTCGGCTTATATTGCTTAATATCTGCCATTGTGCACGGTTCCCATCCCCATGCGTGATCAATTAACAACTCTGCATTGATGCCAAAGAGCCGATACAATAGTTCCTCATTATGGAAATCTTCTTGTTTTCCTATCGAACATCTGGCAACATCACCCATCGTATACATTCCATATTCTTTAAGCTTTTTCGCATATCCCCTGCCTACTCTCCAAAAATCCGTGATAGGCTTATGATTCCACAACAGCTTCCGGTACATCTTTTCATCAAGCTTCGCAATCCGTACGCCATACTGATCCGGCTTAATGTGCTTTGCCACAATATCCATAGCGACCTTACACAGATAAAGATTATCCCCGATTCCTGCCGTCGCTGTAATACCGGTTGTATCAAATACATCCATAATTATTTTTCTTGCAAGCTCTCTTGCATTCATCTTATAGGTATTCAAATATTGCGTTACATCTATAAAGATTTCATCAATTGAATAAACATGCATATCTTCCGGTGCCGCATACTTCAGATAGATTTTATAAATCTTCGTACTGTATTCCATATACAACGCCATCCTCGGAGGCGCAACAATATACTCGATATCTTCTCCCCGCTCTGCCTTTATTTCCCGCACTCTTTGCACCACTTCAAACAATCTGGCTCTCCCGGAGATTCCATAAGATTTTAACGAAGGAGATACCGCGAGACAGATTGTTTTCTCCGTGCGAGAGTTATCTGCAACTACCAGATTCGCAGTCAAAGGATCAAGGCCTCTTTCTACACATTCCACAGAGGCATAGAACGATTTCAGGTCAATTGCAATATACGTTCGGTTTCGATCTTTCATTACACCCTCCAAAAAAAGAACAAATGTTTGTTTTTAATTATATACAAACATTTGTTCTTTTTCAAGTGGTAAATTTCAACAAATCGAAAATACTTTTCTCTAAGGTTTCCAGATCATATCTTTTGAAATTTCTTCCAGTGAATATGCACCACACATTTTCATCGTATCTACAAGTTCTGTACCGAATTTATCAACTAATGCCTTTACGCCTTCTTCCCTGCCACCATAAACAGCAGTTACAAATGGTCTGGCTGCTAATACCGCGTCCGCCCCCATAGCAAGAGCTTTAAATACATCTATACCACTTCGTATTCCTCCATCTACGAATATTTTCATCCTGCCTCCCACTGCTTCTACGATAGAAGGAAGCACTTCTGCGGTTGCCGGGCATTGATCCAGCACGCGTCCGCCATGATTGGATACAATAATTCCCTGCACCCCTGCTTCCAGAGCCTTTCTGGCGCCTTTTACTGTCATAACTCCTTTTAAAATAAATGGAATCTCTGCAATTTTTACAATTTCCTGAAGCTCTTTTACAGATTTCGATCCTGCCGGCGGTGTTAAATTTTGCAGAAACGGAAGCCCTGCTGCATCAATATCCATAGCAACTGCAAAAGCACCTGATTTTTTTACCAGTTCCATCTTCTCTTTGATCGTCTCCATATCCCATGGCTTTACAGTTGGTATTCCTTGTCCATTTACATTGCCGATTGCTTTCGTCGCCTCTTCCATGACTGTCGGATTAGTTCCATCTCCGGTGAAAGCAACAATCCCATTCTTGGCACAGGCAGATACTAAGATCTGATTATACTCGTTCTCTTCAAACTGCTCTCCATAATGAAGCTTTACTGCTCCTACCGGACCTGCAAATACCGGATAATCGAAAGTTCTTCCAAACAATTCTACCTTCGTATTTACCGGTCTCTGCTCACAGATGGTATCCATGTTCACACAAATTTCCTGCCATTTTTCATAATTGCGCATAGCAACTTTCCCCAGTCCTTTTGCTCCCGGTCCCGGCATCTGATTCTTACATGCCGCCCCATTACACACATTACACGCCTTACAATAAGGACCGATATTTCCTCTTGCCTGTTCTGTTACTTCTTGAAAATTCATTTTCCTCTCCTCTTTTCTATGTATTTTTATATATTCTTACACCCTTTTCAACAACATTCCCACTCCTATGCCTGCCGCAGAAACAACTAAATACCACACTGAATGTATCAATGCGCTGTCATTATAATAGATAAAAACCGTTGGAATAAAAGATATTGCTGTAATAACCGGATAAAAAATTTTTATTTTTTCATTTGATAAAGCACCTAACAAGGCAGATAAACCAAAAGTAGTCACCAAAATCAATAATACCATAGCTATTGCGCTGTCAGGTCCTACAAACATCGGAAATACATAAAACATACCTAATTGAATCAAAAAAATGATGATTTCCTTTCTATATTTTTTCATAAGTCACCACTTTCTCACACAACTTCGAATAAATCCGATCTACAAACCATTTTTCTGTTGACTTCTCCTTAATTTCATCTACATTGATCCATCCAATCTGGCTATTTTCATCTTCCTTAATCCGAATCGCCGCCTCTGTACTGGCTTCTAATAAATATGTCACATTCAAATGCAGATGAGAGGATATGTACTCTCCCCGCTTTTCATGTCCGGCAACCGTCAATATTTCCAAGGAAAATATATCTTCTGAGACAAATCGGACATCTTTTAACCCACTTTCCTCCTCGATTTCTTTCAAAATGACTTGCTTCAAATCTGCGTTCCCGTCTGCATGACCTCCAAGCCATGCCCACGACTGATAAATATTATGATATGCCATCAAGACCTTTCGGCGGTCTTCATTTACGATCCATGCCGACACTGTAAAATGAGCATTCTTATTGTCTCTTGTTAAAATATGTGCTGACTCACAAAGATGTCGTAATATTTCTTCTTTGTCCTTCTCTTCCTGCTCGTTATAACATTGGTATTTTTCAATCTGTTCTTTTAACTTTACAAGACTTTCCAAATTTATTCCCCCCTTACATTTTAATTCCGCCCTCAGATTCCCGTACATAAATCAATTTTCAATCAAATTCAATGCAGTGACTGACACTGCCTTTTGATCTGTCTCTTCTTCACAGTTATACTCTATTTCTATATAAACACCACAGACGCATATTCCGAAGAATCTTCGGCAGAAAAACCAGTAAAATCGTAATAATATCCTTCTTCATCAACTGAAAGTACCGCTTCATGAGATTTCAAAATGGGGCTCCCATCCTCCGCCTTCCCTTTGTATTCGTACACACGGATGATCGGCAATATTTCAGGAGTAAGATTATGACCGCTGCTGTCCTGAAGAACAAAACGCACAATTGTCTCACCTTTATCCATCCGAAGCGGAGGTATGTCTCCTTCTATTTTCCCACTGACTTTATCATAGATACGCTCCTTTTTCTGTTTTGAAAATGTATCATATTCTTCTTTATCGTATGTATATACAATTGCATCACTTGGCGTTTGATCCGGCAGATTCACATACATACGTGCATCTACTTGTGTAACATTTCTCTTATCAAATGGTGTTGCCTGAAGCGCATATGCCAACCGGATAAAAAATACACTTATTAAAAGAACTGGCAGCATAATTAAAATCAATAACAAAATAATGATTGTTCGCTTTCTCTTTTTTGCTTCTATTGCTGCACGATCAAAACCTTCTATCATTTTTGGCGTTTCTTTTAACAACTTATCCATGGAGATATGATAGTTGTCGCTAATATCAATTAAAGTTTGAAGATCCGGATAACTTTTTTCATTTTCCCAATTAGAAACCGTCTGCCTCGTAACATGGAATTTTTGTCCAAACTGTTCTTGTGAAAGTCCATTCTCTTTTCTGATATTCTGAATCTGTTTTCCAATTTCCATATAGCCACCTCTCCTTTTCTTTATTTACGGAATATTCCTTTTCTTAAATATTATCCTAAAATATTCTCTCTGAAAAAGAAAGCAAATCCAAGCTTCTCTCTATCTAAAATGCCGCAAAGATTCTTTGACATGGAAATTGAAAGCCACACCGCTGCAAATATTAATATTCTTCTCTATTTTCTTCTCCCCATATACATAACTGATCCAAAACATCCATCAAGGATTTCCCTCTGTCACTTAAGCTATATTCCACTTTTGGCGGTATCTGAGGATATTCCTTTCTAATAATAAGCCTGTCCATTTCCAGTTCCTTCAAAATAGTACCTATCATTTAATACAGTACTTGATAATTTTTATTCACTTGCTACAATTATATGTATAGACAAATATCCTGTCAATCAAATACAAGAAAAGAGGTAAGCACAATGAGAAAGAAACTCAATATAACAGAAGGGATTTTCCCAATGCCTGTTTTAATGGTGGCAACCTACAATGAAGATGGAAGTGTCAATGTCATGAACGCCGCATGGGGGACTATGCAGGCGCGTGATACTGTGACTCTACAATTATCAGAGACTCATAAAACCGTTAAAAACATCAAAGCCAAGGGAGCTTTCACAATAAGCATTGCCGATGCCACCCATGTCATTGAATCAGACTATTTCGGAGTCGAGTCAGGCAACCGAATTTCAGATAAGTTCGAAAGAAGCGGTCTGACCGCAAGCAAATCTACGCTTGTAGACGCACCTATTATCAACGAATTTCCACTCTGCTTAGAATGTAAGTTTATTGAATATCAGAACAACGAATACGGCTGCGGTGTCATTGGTAAAGTTGTAAATGTGACAGCAGATGAAAAAGTAATGGTTGATGATAAACTTGATATGTCTTTGGTAAATGCGATTGCCTTTGATCCTTATACACATGGCTATTATAGCGTATCAAAAAGAGTCGGTGAAGCATTCAAAGACGGTTTACAACTCAAGAAATAGCAGGTTATTGAGCCATCCTATTTAAGATTACAATATAAAAGAAAGCAGACATAGTGTACTGAAAATATTAAAGAGATAACCTACAATAATAATACCAAACGTACAAATGGCAATAAATAGTGTCAATAGTTTAGGCTTTACTGCCTTTTTCAGCATGATTAAAGACGGTAAACTTAATGTTGTAACAGCCATCATAAATGATAAGATTGTACCTAATTGTGCCCCCTTTGCAAGTAATGCCTCTGCAACTGGTATTGTTCCAAAAATATCAGCATACATAGGAATACCGACAAGAGTGGCTAAAATAACACCAAACGGGTTATTACTTCCTAAAATACTTTCAATCCATGTTTCAGGTATCCAGTTATGTATAATTGCTCCTATACCCACACCAATCAAAATGTATGGAAATACTTTCTTGAATGTTCCTATAACTTGTTCTTTTGCATATTGAACTCTGTCCTTTTTGGTTAAAGTAGGAGAACTAATATTAACATTACTTGCATTTTTGACGAAATCTTCCACATATTTTTCCATGTGCATTTTTTCAATTAAAGTACCGCCAATCACAGCAATTACTAAACCGATAATTACATAAGCAAAGGCTACCTTAGCCCCGAAAATACTCATTAGCAGTACAAGACTTCCCAAATCCACCATAGGAGAAGGAATCAAAAATGAAAAAGTTACCCCCTAGTGGTAGTCCTGCACTTGTAAAGCCTATAAATAACGGAATAGAAGAACATGAGCAAAATGGTGTAACTGTTCCTAACAATGCGGATATAATATTTGCTCCTATACCATGAAAACGCCCTAAAATTTTCTTACTTCGTTCTGGCGGAAAGTAACTTTGAATATACGAAATAAAGAAAATCAGTAAACATAACAAAATTGTGATTTTGATTACATCATACAAAAAGAATTGAATACTTCCACCTAATCGACTGTCAATATCTAACCCTAGTTGTGATAGTCCATTACCGATTAAACCATTTAACCATTTCATACCTAATATTTGGTCTTGGAAAAATAACCATATTGAATTTACTACTTCCAAAAAAGTCCCTCCTTTATACAACATATCAATTTTTTTTGATGTGATAGAGTTTTATAAAAGCCACCTTTCGATGACCTTTATTTGCAACAATTTGATTGTTTTTCAGTATTTGGTGTTGTTAATTCTAACAATCGTTTTGACGCATATTCACTTCCGCTTTTACTTAGGCTGTAATGCGTCCATTTACCCTCTTGTCTTGCATTAACAATACCAGAGTCGCAAAGTATTTTCATGTGATAAGATAAAGCTGATTGTCCTATGTTCATGTTTTCAATCAGAACACACGCACATTTTTCCCCACTCTTTAAGTAGTCTAAAATAGTAAGCCTTTTTGTATCACAAAGAGCCTTAAAAATTTTTGCGTCTTTAGAAAAATCATTCATTGCTATCGCTCCTCACATCAAGTATTTTTGATACGTTCATATTAATATACTTTCACTTTCTTGTCAATATATAAATCAAATATTTTTGATATGTCTATTCTACTACAATTATTATAATAATAAAATTCAAGGGTATATCGCTACATAGCGCAACATACCCTAAGACTATTATGATGTTCTTTGCAAATTTGTTTATATCACGCTTTTTTGTACTCCCACAAGGGCTTTTCTATACTCCCGTTGTACTCCCATTTTTACGATACTGCCCGATATTTGACATCATTTTACGATACTTCGACTTTTCAACAAATCCTTTAAAATCCCCAATTAAAATGGTGTTCCTTCCAGATCATACGGCGTTACCTGATACACGTAATAATTCAGCCAGTTCGTGTAAAGATTATTCGCAGTCGCACGCCAAGTAAGAAGCGGCTTCTTATCCGGGTCGTTATTCTCGTAATAGTTCTTCGGGATCTCAATTTCCAATCCTTTCCCGATGTCCCTCTTATATTCTGTGTCCAGGGTCACACGGTCATATTCCGGATGTCCCATCACGAAGATTTTACGTCCCTCGTCTGCCATAGCAAGGAAAAGTCCTGCTTCTTCAGATTCTGCAAGCACTGTCAGACGTTCTTCTGCACGGATCTTATCCATCGGAACTTCTGTATGTCTGGAATGCGGAGCCATAAATATATCATCAAACCCTCGAACAAGCGGAATTCTTCTATTCATAACCCGATGTGCAAAAATCCCGAACATCTTATGATCCAACTGCACTTTATCAATTCCATAATGATAATAGATTCCCGCCTGCGCTCCCCAGCAGAGATGGAGCGTAGAGGTTACGTGGCTTTTCGTCCACTCCATGATCTCTGTCAATTCTTCCCAATAATCTACCTCTTCAAAAGGCATCTGCTCTACCGGTGCTCCTGTAATAATGAAGCCATCAAACTTCTGGTTTTTAATCTCGTTAAACTTCTGATAAAATTTATTCAAATGACTGGTCGGTGTGTTCTTAGACTGGTGACTTGACACCGTCACAAAGCTTACATCTACTTGAAGCGGAGTATTTGAAAGTGACCTCAAAATCTGAAGCTCTGTATCTTCTTTTAGAGGCATCAGATTCAAAAGTCCGATCTTGATCGGACGGATATCTTGATGCGTTGCCCGATGTTCGTCCATTACAAATATATTTTCTTTTTCTAATATTTCCTTCACCGGAAGATCATTTTGTACACGAATTGGCATATCTATCATTCCCCTTTTCTAATTTCTGCCTATAAGACTTCATTTATTCTTCTGTCTCTTTCTCCTGCATATGTGAGCCCACATAATTTCCCCTATCATCCACATAACTAAGCGGATCATAATAATCCGAATCGCTTGGAAGATGTTTGTGTTCCAGCCGGTTATTGATCAACATCTGTACAATGTAATACAAAACAGCAAAGGTCGGCACTCCCATCACCATTCCAACGAATCCAAACAGACCTCCGCCAAGCAAAATCGCTACAATTACCCAGAATGCAGACAATCCCGTTGTGTCTCCTAAAATCTTCGGTCCGAGAATATTTCCGTCAAATTGCTGTAATACAAGAATGAATAAAACAAAATAAATACCTTTGATCGGATCACTAAGTAGAATTAAGATTGTACATGGAATTGCTCCGATATATGGTCCAAAAAACGGAATTACATTCGTCACTCCCACAATTACACTAACCAGCATCACATACGGCATATTCATAAGACTCACCCCGATAAAGCAGAGAACTCCGATAATCGCGGAATCAATAATCTTTCCTATAATAAAACCGCCAAAGATTTCATTACTCTTCACCGTCAAATGCAGAAGCATATTCGCATGATTTGGCTTCATAACCGCATAGACAATTTTTTTAGACTGGCGAACAAATAATTCTTTGCTGAACAAAATGTAAATGGACACAATAATTCCAATCAGCGCATTAAAAATTTCACTAAAGAAGCTGATAATTCCAACGGTGAGGTTGGACATCCATTCATTTACCTGACCAAGAAGATCCTGACGAAGCCAGTTCTGTATCATCGTTGTGCCTTCAGCGACAGCAGCCTGAATCAGCTTATTTGTAGTTGTATCATTTAACTGCACCTCATTTAACTTGCGAACGAGATCGTTGAGCTGTCCCGGTAATGTAGAAATCATGTTTTTGATACTTATGTATAATTCCGGAATTAATAAATTAAATAACGCCACAATTAAAGTAATCAAAAAAACTAATGACACAAAAATCCCAACGGAGCGTGACAGTTTTTCTGCCTGTCCTTCTTTGGAAAGTTTCTTTTTTAATACCGGAATCAAATATTTATCGATTTTATTTACAATCGGATTGAGCAAATATGCAATGACTGCTCCATAAACTACCGGCTTCAGTACATCAAACACAATTTGAAATGTGTCTGAAATATGTGTCATTCGAAGCAGCGCAAAATAAAACACAATACACGCTGCGATCACGAGAAAAAATGTCATTCCTTTACTGAATTGCCGGCGCAGCTTGGATGGACCTTTCCCCCCAAATTCCGGTCTTACATTGTAGTGGGATTGTATTTTTTCACTTTCCCTCTCTTCTTTTTTATTGTTTTCTTTCTTCATATTTTACCGTCTCTTTCCTTTTCGCATATAAAGTAAGTATACCCTTTTCCTTTTTTTCCGTCAATAAAAGAGCATTCGTTTTTCAGAAAATAAATTTCTTCCAAATGAATGCTCTCTCTGATCATAAGCTGTTATTTACATCCGCACTGAAATGTTGCACATTCCGTCTGCTCACAGTGACAGGCATTGCTTCCTTCTACACTGATCTTGCCTGCATGACAATTGCAATTCTCATTATACATGCAATCCACTGCTTTACAATCAATTTCGCTTTTTGGTGAAGCTGTCCCTGTTACATCACTGTAAGAATCTCCTTTTCGCTCCTCGAAACTGTCGCAGCAAGTCTCTCCTGCACGCTTTGCATGATTTCCTCCTACTACGATCTGATCCAAATCACAATAGAAATTTTTGTTGTGTGTACACGTCTGTACAGTACATTTTAATTCTGGCATATCTTTCCCTCCTTTTCTGCACCTTTCGGCTGATCGGAGTTAGTATGCCCGGAACTTCCGCACATTACACCTGATACTTTTGACTTTTCTATTCTTCCTCTGCTTTTTCTACTTCGCGGATCTCTTTTTTCTCAATTTCTTCTTTTACTGCCGCAATGAAATCTGCAAGGCTCTTCTGTCCTTCATCACCGGCAAAACGGCTTCTTACGGATACCACACCGCTCTCTTCTTCTTTTGCGCCTACTACAAGCATGTATGGAATCTTCTGCATTTGAGCCTCACGGATCTTATAACCGATCTTCTCTGCTCTTTGGTCGATTTCTGCACGAATGCCTACTTCATTTAATTCTTCCAGAACTTTCTTTCCATATTCCATATATTTATCGGAAATAGGAAGCACTTTTACCTGTACCGGTGCAAGCCATGTTGGGAATGCTCCTGCAAAATGCTCGATCAAAATTCCGATAAAACGCTCAATAGAGCCAAATGCTACACGGTGAATCATAATTGGACGGTGTTTTTCTCCATCTGCTCCTACATATTCTAATTCAAATCTCTGCGGCATCTGCATATCAAGCTGGATGGTTCCGCACTGCCATGTTCTTCCGATGGCGTCCTCTAAGTGGAAGTCAATCTTCGGTCCGTAGAATGCACCATCACCTTCATTTACAATATAGTCAAGGCCAAGATCATCCAATGCGCCTCTTAAACCTTCTGTTGCAAGTTCCCAGTCTTCATCACTTCCCATACTGTCTTCCGGACGTGTGGACAATTCTACATGATATTTGAATCCGAAGAGGCTGTATACTTCATCAATTAATTTCGCAACACCTTTGATCTCATCACGAATCTGCTCCGGTGTCATGAAAATGTGTGCATCATCCTGATTAAAGCATCTTACACGCATCAAGCCATGGAGCTGTCCGGATTTTTCATGACGATGAACCAGACCGATTTCTGCTGCACGAAGCGGAAGATCTTTGTAAGAGTGTGGCTCTGCCTTGTATACAAGCATTCCACCCGGACAGTTCATCGGTTTTACCGCATAGTCTTCTCCATCGATCACGGTTGCATACATGTTGTCCTTGTAATGATCCCAGTGTCCGGAATTTTCCCACAAATGTCTGCTTAAAATGATTGGAGTAGAAATTTCAACATAGCCATTTTTCTTATGAAGTTCTCTCCAATAGTCCAGAAGTGTGTTCTTAAGAACCATTCCTTTCGGAAGGAAGAACGGGAATCCAGGTCCTTCTTCCGCCATCATAAATAATCCCAGTTCTTTGCCCAGTTTTCTGTGATCACGTTTTTTTGCTTCTTCCATCATATGAAGATATTCTTCAAGCTGCGCTTTCTTTGGATAAGCGACACCGTAAATTCTTGTGAGCATCTTGTTCTTCTCGTCACCTCTCCAGTATGCACCTGCAAGGCTTGTAAGCTTAAATGCCTTCACTGCCTTTGTAGACATCAGATGAGGTCCTGCACAGAGATCTGTAAATTCTCCTTGTGAATAGAAGCTGATTTCTTCTCCCTCCGGAAGATCTTCTACCAATTCTACTTTATATGGTTCGTCTTTTTCTTTAAAATATGCAATTGCGTCTTCTCTGGATTTTGTGGATCTTTCAAGAGCCAGACCTTCTTTTACAATCTTCTTCATCTCAGCTTCGATTTTCTCCAGATCTTCTGCTACAAAAGGAGTCTCTCTGTCAAGATCATAATAGAATCCGTTTGCAATTGATGGACCGATTGCAAGCTTTGTATCCGGATAGAGACGTTTTACAGCCTGTGCCATAATATGAGAAGCAGTATGATTAAACGCTCCTTTTCCATCCTCGCTGTCGAAGGTAAGAATTTCAAGCTCTGCATCGGAATCTACAACTGTGCGCAGATCTACAAGTTCTCCATTTACCTTTGCAGATGTTGCTACTCTTGCAAGTCCTTCGCTGATTTCTTTTGCGATGTCAATCACCGCCATACCATTTGCCAGTTCCATAACAGAACCGTCCTTCAATGTGATTTTCATAACCTTTCGTTCCTTTCTTTGTATATAATATTTTAAAATTTTCAGGTTTCTCTTATTTTTTCTTTCCGGTCTCTTTCTTCACTGCTTCTCTGTGCTCTTCCAAACCTTTGATAAACACTTCGTGAAATACCGGATTCGCCTGCTTCAAAGATAATGGTCGTCCATCCCGGCTGATAAAACAATGCTTCGTCGTACCTCTGCTGTGTACCATTTTTGTTGCCTCGTTAATCACTTCATATCCCACCGTCAGTTTGATTCCATTATATTCTTTGATAAAACAGCGGATCTGAAAAGTATCTCCAAAATGCATCATCCGAAGATAATCTGCCTGTACGGACAGCACCGGACTTATAATTCCGGCCTCTTCCATCTTCTCATATCCCAATCCCATCTGCTCCATCAGATCAATCCTCGCCTCTTCAAACCACCGGATATAATTGGAGTGATGGACGATTCCCATCTGATCGGTCTCATAATAATGTACTTTACGCTGATAGCCTTCTCTTTTTTTCACGTTTATTTACTCCCTTTCTCCTGCCCTGTCCGGATACTTCCCCGGTCATGCAGTCTGCGGCATACACTTAAACACTGTTCTGTACTGCAAAAAAAATCCCTTACAGCTAATATAGCTGTAAGGGACGAGTTCTCTTATAAAATCTCGCGGTTCCACCCTGCTTGTACCGGTTGCATCTTTTCAACCAGAACCACTTCATTAAGATGATAACGGAATCACCGGACTGTTTTGCAGTCACTCAGAGGTAGTCTTCAGAAGGTTCCAAAATAAGAAGCTTTCAGCCGCTGGCTTCTCTCTCTTTTAATTCTTTCCCAACCTACTCGTCTCTTCTACGTGTTGTCATATATGTCATTTATTATAGCACTGTCTGAGGCTTTGTCAACCACAAATCCATAGTTTCCACACTGCCAGCACTTCACGAATCATATAGTTGACAAACAGCAGTGGATGACAGGATGCCGCCACCGGTTCTATCCGTCGATATCCAAGTTTCTTCGCGATTCGGCATGCGCGATACAGATGAAAATTATTAGATACGATTCCCACACAATGCTTCTCTTTGTCAAGAAATGTCTCTGAAAATTCAAGATTTTTCTGCGTTGTTCTGGAACGGTCTTCCAGGTAAATACGCATTTTCTCTATTCCCTGATTCTGCAAATAGTCTGCCATTGCTTCTGCCTCTGTAATTGCTTCACCTTTTCCCTGACCGCCGGACACGATGACTTTTGTCTCCTTATGAACACTTAGATAGTTCTGCGCCTTTTTCAGTCTGCGAAGAAGGGAATCTGTAATCTTCCGTCCCCTCACCTGAGCGCCTAGAACGATCAAATAATCACAGGACGCCTGCTTTCTTGGAAACATTGTACTCGACACAACGATCAGTGTCACTACAACTGCCCCCAAAACCACATAAAACAGCAGCCAGAAAGCTTCCGGCACATATCCTTTCCGTTCCAAAAAACACAAGATCAAAAATCCCATTCCACTAAGCAGCCAGAATCTGGAAAAGGTAGAATCCCATTTTCTAAGATATACACAAAGGCATCCATAGTAGCCCAGACATAAAATTCCTGCAATCAATAAGACTATCGGCCGCAACATTTCTTATACTTCTTACCGGAACCACACGGACATGGATCGTTACGTCCGATCTTCTTCTCCTTGCGGATCGTTGTAGATTCTTTCTGCTCCTTGTAAAGCTTCTTTAACTCTTCTTCAGAATAAATCTCTTTCCACTGTGGAAGCTCATACAACCAGTCAGCCTTTGCAGCAACCATGTTTTTATACAGTTTCTCTTTATCAAAAGCAAGACTTACTTCTGTATTTTCATCCATTGTCTCGATCGGGTTTGGCTCCTTCAAGCTCTCGTCGATACCATCTAAAAATCCTACCATTGTAAGCACTTCCTGACCATATTTCTCAGCCAGTTCTTTTACAGTACCTTTTACTTCCTCGTCTGGATTTGTAAGGAGCTGCTCGTAGATTTCTTTTTCAATCTGGAAATAAGTTCCCCAAAATCTCTGAAGCTGCCCTCTGTCAGCGCTCTCATCATAAGCGATATTTCTCCACTGTTCTAATAATGTATTACTCATTTTTGTCATACTCCTTTGTATTCATTTGCATTTTTTCTCTGCTCTTTATATAATATACTAAAGTCTCACTTAGATGTAAAGGATGATTACTATGAAAAATACAAATCAAGAAAAAATCAAACGTATTCTTGCAGGAGCCGGCGCTGTCCTTTTGATCCTGATGTATATAAGTACACTGATCTTTGCGCTGATCGGAAGTCCAAATGCGATCAAGCTTCTCTGGGCTTCCATCGCCTCCACGATTGTTCTTCCGGTACTGCTCTATGGCATTCAGCTTGCTTTCCGAGTGACAAAAAATGAAGACGAAGACAACACAAAAGACAGGTCTTAATAAAATGACCTGTCTTTTTCATTTCAAATCTTCTCTTATATATACATCTCAGCAAGTGCAAGCGCCTGTCTTCCCGTAAGCGCATTTCTTTTCTGCTTTTCCCGAACATCTTCTCTGATTCTTTTTCTTTTGGCAAGGTATTCTTCCATAGAAATAACTTCCGGGCTGCTGTATTCAATCTTCTGTTTCATCTTAAAATACCTCCGTTCTTTTATTTTACTCCCGCCTTATCAATATATGCACAAGGCATTGTCTTTATGACAACTTTCTGTACATGATCTACTATAGAGGACAATTGTGTCCAGCCTGTGGCAGTTTTCTAAAAATAAACGAACGTTTTTCTTAAGATAATTTAAACATTTCTATGAATGATATCTTCTCTTCCCGGTCCGTTAGAAATCATTGTGATCGGGTATCCGATTTCCTTTTCTATGAATTCAATATAGTTTCTGCAATTTTCAGGAAGCTCTTCATATGTTTTAATTCCACGAATATCACTCTTCCATCCCGGAAGAACTTTCAGTACCGGTTTTGCCTTCTCAAGTAAATGTGTCGGTGGAAATTCTGTTGTTACCTCTCCGTCAATCTCATAGCCCACACATACCGGGATCTCATCCAGATAGCCAAGTACATCCAACACTGTAAATGCTACGTCTGTCGTTCCCTGCATCCGGCATCCATACTTGGAAGCTACACAGTCAAACCATCCCATACGGCGCGGTCTTCCGGTTGTGGCACCAAATTCTCCGCCGTCGCCGCCTCGTTTTCTGAGTTCATCCGCTTCTTCACCAAAGATCTCACTTACAAAAGCACCTGCGCCTACCGCACTGGAATATGCTTTACATACTGTAACAATCTCCTTAATCTCATATGGAGGGATTCCCGCTCCGATAGCTCCAAATCCCGCCAATGTAGAAGAAGACGTTACCATTGGATAAATGCCATGGTCCGGATCTTTCAAGGAGCCAAGCTGCCCTTCCAGCAGCACTGTCTTTCCCTCTTTAAGCGCGTTGTGAAGGAACAAAGACGTATCGCATACGAACGGCTCAACCATTTCTTTGTATGTGTGAAGTTCTTCCAACAACTCCTCCGGCTGAATCAGCGGCTTATGATATAAATGCTCAAGCAAAATATTCTTCTGTTCTGCCACGCGCACAACTTTCTCTTTCAACAGTTCTTCATCAAAAAGCTCACTCACCTGAAAACCGATTTTGGCATATTTGTCAGAATAAAATGGTGCAATTCCGGATTTGGTGGAACCAAAGGACTTGCCGCCAAGGCGTTCTTCTTCATATGCATCAAAATTCTTATGATAAGACATCACCATCTGCGCACGGTCAGACACAAGAATCTTCGGCATTGGCACACCTTGATCTACGATCGACTGCACTTCCTTAAAAAGCACCTCCACATCCAAAGCGACGCCATTTCCTATAATACTTGTTGTGTGATCATAGAACACTCCCGACGGAAGTGTGTGAAGTGCAAATTTTCCGTAATTATTGATGATGGTATGTCCGGCATTGGCACCACCCTGAAATCGAACGATAATGTCCGCTTTCTCTGCCATCATATCCGTGATCTTTCCTTTTCCTTCGTCACCCCAGTTGGCTCCTACTACTGCTTTTACCATCTTAATTCCTCCTGCTTTTGTGTTATTGGTCTTTCATAGTTCTTTTTATATTTTACATCAAAGGCGCAATCAGTCTCAATATCTGACCGGAAATTTTTGTCAGAAGAGACCGGTTCTTCACCTCGATCAACGTAACTTTATGACACTTCGCCAGTGTCTGTTGGAAATCCCGTTCAATCCGGTCAATCTCCGAATTGTTATAAATAAATGCACCACATTCAAAATGCAGATACAGACTTCGATAATCCAGATTGATGGTTCCTACTGTTGCCGTATCATCATCCGACACGAATACTTTCGCATGTACAAATCCCGGAGTATACTCGTAGATCTGTACTCCCCCCTCAATCAATTCTTTATAATATGTCTTCGCAACTACAAAGGCATACCACTTGTCCGGAATATGAGGCATAATAATAATCACTTCAATTCCACTTTTTGCCACTCGCGTCAGCGTCGTGATCATTTCATTGTCAAGAATCAGATACGGGGTCATAATATGCACATATTTTTTCGCATGATTTAATATATGGAAATAAACTTCCTCACCCACATTTTCATTGTCAAAAGGGCTGTCCGCATACGGAATTACATAACCCAACTCTCTTTTCAGTCCTTTTCTCTTCGGGGTCAGATAGCGCTCATAATTCTCCGGTTTTCTTTCACTGACATTCCACATCTGCAAGAACATCATTGTAAGACTCTGCACAGCATCGCCTCTTAGCATAACAGCGGTATCTTTCCAATGTCCAAAGCGTACCTTCCTGTTGATATACTCGTCACCGAGATTGATTCCACCGGTAAAGCCCACCTTACCGTCAATCACACAGATCTTTCTGTGGTCACGGTTATTCTGAGTTGTAGACAGGAATGGTTTCATTGGGTTTGACATCTTACACTGGATCCCGTACTTTCGAAGTTGAGACGGGTAGTTATAAGGAAGCATGGAAATGGCGCACATGCCATCATACATAAATCTTACCTCTACCCCTTCCGATACTTTCTCGATCAGTATTTCCCGAATTGTATCCCACATGTAGCTTTCTTCCACGATAAAATATTCCATAAAGATAAATCGCTTCGCCTTTTTTAATTCTGCCACTAAATAGCGGAACTTATATTCACCCAATGGAAAATATTTTACCTCTGTATTCCGATAAGTCGGGAAACCTAACTGATGGGATAAATAATACGACAAATTTGCATTTGCTGATTTGCTTGCCCAGATAGCATCGACCACATCCGGGTCCTGAACCATATATTCGTCTGTCTCAATCTTAAGAGCTGCCTGTCTGGAACGAAGGAACTTCGTTCCCGGCTGCATTTTGACGTAAATAAAGAAAATCGTTCCGATCAACGGCGTCAGAATAACAAATAGAAGCCACGTCATCTTAAATTCCGGCATTCCCGAATCATTGATAATATAGATCAAAACAACGACACGCATCAAAACAAAGATTCCATAGATAAAATCTTTATACGCTTCCAGATAATATGTTGTGCCAACTACAAGCCCAATCTGCATCAGAATCAGCAGAAGGATGATACCTGTACGGCTGAATATAATACGGAATAAGCCTTTTTTCGCTTTTTCCGGTACTTGTGTTACTTGTGTTTTCTTCATGTTCACTCACCTCTAATGCAAAAAACATTACTGATACAGTTTAACATAATTTCTTTCCCTTCTCAACAGTGGTTCTTCGACAGATTCTTTTAAATTTTTCTAAAAACTTTGTGAAAGTTTTATACTATTTCCTCTCTTACCCTTTTCTTTTCCCATGAAAAGTATTACAATGTCACTATTAGGGAACGCTGTATGAAAGGAGAATTGTTCACTATGAAAAAATATTTTAAAAGATTATTAGAGGTTACAGCAGTTGTTGCCGCTGTTGCAGGCGTTATTTATTTCTTTAAGAACAATCGTTCATCAGACGAGGACATCTTCGAGGATGATTTTGAGGATGAAGATTTCGACCTTGATGAAGACTTAAAACCTGCCGGAGATCGTGGTTATGTTTCTCTGGCTCCAAAGGCAGAAGAAGAGGCAACAGAACCTGTAGAAGAAACTACAGAGAAAGAAGAAAAAGAAGAAGTTTCTGAAGAAAAGGACGAGGCTTCTGAAGAAAAAAGCGAAGTATAAGATCTGGCAGCCAACAAAACATGGCTATCCAGTAATATAATTTTCAAACTTTCTATTTTCAAAAAAATAAGAATCTCCGAATGAACATCTGTGTTTTAAACATTAGATTTTCTTTCGGAGATTCTTGTTTTTCTTATTTAATCTTATACCATAAAGAAAAATCCTCAACAATATCATAGATTGCGACCGTCAGCGGTTATATCCAACAATTGATGAGCCTGTCTGCCGCCTTTTTTATCTTCGTTTCGGATAGATTTGCATAACCAAGTAAAACCGTAGCTCTTTCTTCTTTTGTCGTCTGAATCCGGTATTCTGACAATCCATACACTTTGATTCCTTCCGCCTTTGCACTGTTTAGCAAATGTTCTTCGGAATATTCTTTCGAAAAGGTGAGCAAAATGTGTACTCCTGCATGTTCCCCGGAGATTTGACAGATTTTAAGGAGCGGTCGCAATTCATCAATCAACACGTCATGGCGGCTTTTATACATGGCTCTTGTTTTGTTGAGATGTCTTTCAAAATAACCATCTTCAATAAATTTCTGTACGATCAGTTGATCTACCTTCGACACTGTCGAATGGATATGTCCCAGTCGTTCTTCATAACGCTTAAGCAGTGGGTTCGGAAGTACCATGTAACTCATTCGGATCGCCGGTGCAATGGATTTTGAAAAGGTACCAAGATAAATCACTTTTTCATTCTTATCATAGCCTTGCAGTGACGGAATCGGCTTCCCTTTATATCGAAACTCACTGTCATAATCGTCTTCTATAATATATCGTTCCTCTCCAAGTACCGCCCATTTAAGCAACTCCACCCGTCTCTTCAATGGCATAACGATTCCTGTCGGATACTGATGTGAGGGTGTCACGTAAGCAATATCCGCTCCGCTCTTCAAAAGCCGATCTACTTTCATGCCGTAATGATCCAAAGAAACCGGAACTGTTTCATATCCAAGACTTTCCATCATGCGATAAGCCTGCTTGTACGCCGGATCTTCAAACGCAATCCGATGCTCCTTTCCAAGCAGCATGCCAAGAAGCATAAGAATATAATCACTTCCTGCCCCCACAACAATCTGCTCCGGACTGCACAGAACTCCTCTTGCCTGATACAGATAATGACAAATCGCACTGCGAAAGGCATATTCTCCTTTCGGATCTCCGCTTTTAAACAACTCTGTCCGGTCATCTAATAACACTTCTCTTGACAGCTTTCTCCACACCTCGTACGGGAAACTATTAAGATCTACCCCGTTGGGCGTAAAATCAAAATCATATGTTTCTTTTTCTTTTAAAGGTGCTTGCGGAACCTCTTTTTCTTTATTTAAATGATACAACTCTTCAATCTGCGCCACAAAAAATCCCCTGCACGGTTCCGATTCGATATATCCTTCAGACAAAAGCTGTTCATAGGCAAGCTCTACAGTACTTCTGCTCACAGTCAAATGCTTAGACAATGCTCTTGTAGAAGGAAGTTTTTCTCCGTAAGAGAGATGTCCGCTTTGAATATTCAACTTAATATATTGGTAAATCTGCTCATAAAGCGGCGTTTTGGAATTGTTTTTTAAAGGTATGGTCAATTCATTCATTATCTTTTCCTTTTTAATAAAGAGCGAGGTATTCCTACCCCGCCCCTGTTTCACTTTTATTCGTATGTTTTATTTCTTCGGAAGCTTAAAAGAACTCTTCAGTGACACAATCCGGTTAAATACCAGATTCTCCGGTGTAGAATCTTTTGCATCAATACAGAAATATCCATTTCTCACAAACTGGAAACTATCGTATGCTTTCGCATCTTCAAAGTTTGGCTCTACAAAACAATTCTTGCGGATCTCCAGTGAATTCGGATTCAGATTCATAGAACCGTCTTCCTCATTGTAGACCCCCTTCTCTTCATCGATCAGATTCTCATAGAGACGAACCTCTGCCTGCTTTGCATACGGAGCTGCCACCCAGTGAATCGTTCCTTTGACTTTACGACCGGTGAAACCGCTTCCACTCTTTGTCTCCGGATCATATGTGGCATGAACAACGGTCACATTTCCGTTTTCATCAGTCTCGTATCCGGTACATTTTACAAAATATGCCTGCATAAGACGTACTTCATTGTCCGGGAATAAGCGGAAATATTTCTTCGGAGGCTCGATCATAAAATCGTCTCTTTCAATATAGAGTTCTCTGCAGAATGGAATCTTTCTCTTGCCGAGAGACTCATTTTCCAGATTATTCTCTGCATCCAGCCATTCCATCTCGCCTTCCGGATAATTGTCGATCACTAATTTGATCGGATCTAAGATTGCCATCATACGCGGCTTTTTCAATTTCAGATCTTCACGGATACAGTACTCAAGCATTGCATAATCTACGGAACCCTGCGCCTTAGAGACACCACACAGCTCTACAAACATCTTCAGAGATTCCGGTGTGAATCCTCTTCTTCTGAGAGCTGCAATAGATACGAGACGCGGATCATCCCATCCGTCCACTACACCGTCTTGAACCAATTTCTTAATATATCTCTTACCTGTTACCACATTTGTCAAATACATCTTTGCAAATTCAATCTGTCTCGGTGCAGGGTCAAACTCACATTCACGAACAACCCAGTCATACAACGGTCTGTGATCCTCAAATTCCAACGTACAGATAGAGTGAGTGATCTTCTCGACCGCATCCTCAATTGGGTGAGCGAAATCGTACATTGGATAAATGCACCATTTATCTCCTGTGTTATGGTGAGACATATGTGCCACACGGTAAATAACCGGATCACGCATATTGATATTCGGAGATGCCATATCAATCTTTGCACGCAGAACCTTTTCTCCGTCTTTATATTTACCTTCACGCATCTCTTCGAACAGCTGAAGGTTTTCCTCTACGGAGCGGTCGCGGTATGGGCTGTTTTTTCCCGGCTCTTTGAGTGTACCTCTGTATTCACGAATCTCTTCCGCACTCAAGTCACACACGTAAGCCTTGCCTTTCTTGATCAATTTTACTGCACACTCATACATAGTATCAAAATAATCAGATGCAAAATAAAGGTGCTCTTTAAAATCTGCCCCCAGCCATTCCACATCTTTTTTAATAGACTCTACAAATTCTGTGTCTTCTTTCATCGGATTTGTATCATCAAATCTCAAATGAAATGTTCCATTATATTTCTGCGCCAGTCCATAGTTCAACAAAATAGACTTGGCATGTCCAATATGAAGATATCCGTTCGGTTCCGGTGGAAATCTGGTACAAACTTCCTGATAAACCCTTTCACGTAAATCTTTCTCTATCTCCTGTTCAATAAAATTCTTGGAAACTACTGCTTCTTCTCCCATCATCTTCCTCCTAGCATACATTCTGTTCCTTATCTTATCATAAAAAGCGCCTTGAAACAAGGCACACGCCTTACTTTGTACTGTCTTTTTTCATTCCGTACGGCATCCAGTTTCCCTTCCAAACATAGATCAGGATCATCACCAGACCGACCAGCCATGATAATGGATAACCGAGCATAACACCACCGATCTTATGTGATACGGACATCGCTCCCCAGATCCACAAAACCCGGAAAATGCAAAGTGAAAACAAGAACACGACCATAGCCTGCATCGTCTTTCCGGTTCCCCGAATTGTTCCCGCCAAAATATGAAGAATTCCAAGCATCCAATAAAATGGGCAGAAAAACTTCATAATATATACTCCGTATTCTACCACCTTCCCATTTTGTGTAAATACTCCGATGACCTGCGGAGCAAATGCAAGAAGCAGAATTCCTGTACAGACGGTATATATAATTCCCATTGCCACCGATACGTACATTCCTTTTTTCACACGGTCAAGGCGTCCGGCTCCCACGTTTTGTCCTACAAAGGTAGTGGCAGCCATGCTGAAGCTTAATACCGGAAGGATATTAAATCCATCGACTTTAATATACGCTGCGAATCCCGCCATAGCCACTGCACCAAAACTATTTACACTGGACTGGACAATCACATTAGACAGTGAAATTACGATATTCTGCGCGCCGGTTGGCAGTCCGATTTTCAGAATCTTTCCAAGAAGGTTATCGTAACACCGAATATCTTTTAATTTTACCCGGTACACATCCTCACTTCTTACAAGAAACAATATAATAAAAATACAGGACAGCAGCTGACTGATATCTGTCGCAATAGCTGCGCCTACGATTCCCATTTTCAATACGACAACAAACAGAAGATCAAGAAAAATATTAGATGTAGCCGCAATCATCAAATAGACAAGTGAACGTTTCGAATTACCTACCGCATTCAGGATTCCCGCTGACATATTATAGACAACAGAAAATAGAATACCTCCAAAATAGACTTTCAAGTAAATTGATGCCTGATCAAATACTTCTTGCGGCGTTTCCATTGCTTTCAGCAAAATTGGAGTTGCCACAATTCCGACTACTGTAAGAACAGCCCCCGCTGCAATGGCAATAGCGATCGTTGTATGTACTGCCTTACGGACGCCTTCTCTATCCTGCGCTCCGTAAAACTGAGCGATAACAACTCCGGCTCCCGCAGAAGCTCCGATACAAAATCCGATCAAAAGGTTAATAAGGGAGCCGCTGGAACCCACGGCTGCCAACGCTTCACTTCCGATATAGTTTCCAACAATAATGGAATCTACGGTATTATAAAGTTGTTGAAATAAATTTCCCAAAATCAAAGGAATGGAAAAAAATAATATTTTCTTCCAGATAGAACCTTCTGTCATTACTGTTGATTTTTTCATAATCCTTCCCCCTAAAATGCATTTTCTTCCTTCCTTCAACATCCTCTGCAACAGACACACCAAAGAAAAGACCCTCAAAAATCTACATTTTCAAGGGCCTTACTTCTCTCTTTAAGCTGCCTAGCGGAATCGAACCGCCGACCTCCGCCTTACCAAGGCGACGCTCTACCGACTGAGCCAAGGCAGCACGTGCATTCCATCTTCTGCAATTTCAAATGATATGCAACATTGATACTATACACTATTTTCAATCACTTTGTCAACAACCAGATTGCAAAATCTTCTCTGTCTTACTCTTAATTCTCTGAAGAGCATTATCGATGGTTTTCGGGCTTTTATCAAGGAGTCTTGCGATTGTTTTATAATCTGTCCCAAGTAAATGCAGATACAGAACACGATTCTCAAGATCACTGAGATTTTCTTCCAGCTTCGCTTCTAATATCTGCGCCCGCTCTCTGCCCACAAGCAATTCCTCCGGGTTGCTCTGGTCTCCCGCCTCCATTTTATCAAGCAATGTACTTTGATCCTCTCCCTGCTCGTAAAACGAAATATAACTGTTTAGCGGACTGTGTTTCTTCCTCTTTGACGCTTCAATGGCCGAATACATCTGTCTTGTAATACAAAGCTTCGCAAAACTGTAAAAAGACGTATCCTGCTCTGTCTGGTAATCCCGCACTGCTTTGAAAAGCCCGATCATCCCCTCTTGGATCAGATCGTCATTCTCTCCCCCGAGAAGAAACATGGCATTTGCTTCTTTTCGCACCAGATTTTTATACTTTTCCATGAGATAATCCATGATTGTTTTGTCACCTTGACGAAATTTGCAGATCAACTGCTCATCCGTCATATGTTCATACTTGGACATTTCTCCATTCTCACTTTCCAGACATTCCCTTTAAGCACTGTGTTTATCTGCTTTTCTCATGCCTTTTATTTCTTCAAACGCTGTCTGACAATCTCATAGGCAAGAACCCCTGTTGCCACGGAGGCATTCAGAGAATCAATGTCTCCTTTCATAGGAATACTTGCCACAAAATCACAAGTTTCTTTGACCAGACGACTGACTCCTTCCCCTTCATTTCCGATCACAAGACCGATAGGACCTGTCAGGTTCAGATCATACATGGCTTCACCGCCCATATCCGCACACACAAACCACAGTCCTTCTTTTTTCAACTCTTCCATTGTCTTCTTAAGATTCGTCACCTTCGCTACCGGCGTGTAATTCAACGCTCCCGCAGAAGTCTTGGCAACAGTGGCAGTAAGTCCTACTGCCCGTCGTTTCGGAATGATCACTCCGTGGGCTCCCGCCAGATTTGCAGTACGGATAATCGCTCCCAGATTATGAGGGTCTTCGATATTATCTAAGAGAATAATAAATGGATCTTCTCCTCTCTCCCTTGCCAGCTCCAACATATCCGAAACTTCCGAGTATTCATATGCTGCGGCATATGCAATCACACCTTGATGTCTTCCGGTTTCAGAAAGCTGTGCCAATCTTTCTTTCTCTACAAACTGAATGATTGTGTCGTGTTTTCTTGCTTCTCTTACGATCGTGCGGACCGGACCATCCTGGCAGCCATCCAACACATATAGTTTATCTACCGGTTTGCCGGAACGAAATGCTTCTAACACGGCATTTCTTCCTTCGATGATATTTTCATTTACTTTTTTATTATCCATGAGAATACTCCTTTATACATATGGTAAAAAGTCCTCCGCCTTACGGCGAAGGACTTGCCTTCTTTTCTTTTTCATCTTAGCAAGTGAGATTTGAAAAGTCAATATTCAAAATCAAAAGAAACATAATAGAATAAATTGGTTCATCCATGAAAAACCCGATCATCCTGCCCATCCAGCCAATTGTTCCTTCCTTTTACACTTAAAAAATTTAAAAATAAAATAACTCTTCAAATTTTTTATCCAGTGCAATACAAAGTATCAATGCCAACTTTGCAGTCGGACTGAATTGTCCCGTCTCAATGGAACTGATTGTGTTTCTCGATACCCCCACCATATCCGCCAATGCCTGTTGAGATAATCCGTATTCTACACGCACTTTTTTTAAATGATTTTTTAATATTAATTTATCTTCCATCACAACATCCATTTCTTCCTAATGAATCAAATCTTTAATAAAATCATAAGCTTCCCAAATACCAAAAAGTAAGTTACCAACCATATAATACAAATACACTTTGTCACGTTCTTTCATATACCAATACAGATCATACACAAAACTCACACTGAACGAAATAAGTAAAATATCACCAAGCACTGATACAAATGTATATGTCCTTCCAAAATAATGATTCAAAAGAAGAATAATGATCGCAAGAATATACATTACATTCATAGCAATAAACTGACCTCTGCTTTTTACTTTCTTCTCACGTTCATCGCCTTCCACATTTTCTTTCTTACTCAACTCCAAAATCTCATCTTTCTTCATACCGGACACCTCCATCCCGCGCGATACTACTCGTATTTTTATATTGCCAAGTTTTCTTGTCAATATATTTCGCCAAGTTTTATAGGCAAAGTTGATTTTTGCTTAAATACACAAAGAAGAGGCAAGATCGCCTCTTCTTCCAGTTCATTCTTTATTTCTCTTCCAGACTTTCAAGCCCTAATTTCACTAAATCTAAAAGTCTTTTGTATTCTTTCTTGAGATACAGATAGCCAAGAAGTGCTTCAAAGCCTGTAGCCCTCCGGTAATCCGTAATCGACTGGTTCTTAGCCGGAGACACGCTTTTCGCATTGCGCCCCCGCTTATACACTACATGCTCTTCTTCTGTCAAATGTTCCTGCATCGTGCGCATCATTTTCGACTGAGTTGACGCCTGTACATATGCGCTCGTTTTTTTGTGAAGTACATTGACCGACTGATTTCCTTCATTTACGACCAGTGATTTTATAATCACATCATATATACAGTCACCGATATAAGCCAATGTCAGAGGTGAATATTCTCGAATATCCACCTCTTTCATATGAAACATTTCCTGCATATAGACATCAAACTGCCAATTTACGCTTTCTTCCATTGTACTCCCTCTCTGGTATCTTTTAAAATGATTCCCTTTGCTAAAAGCTCATCACGAATCGCATCCGCTCTTGCGAAATCTTTCGCCTTTCTTGCAGCCTGACGTTCTTCAATCAATTTTTCAATATCTTCTGCAAGAATTTCTTCTTTCTTATCCACGATCAAGCCCAGTACATCTGTCAATTTTACAAGAAGTGTAAATAATTCATTCAGATATTCTGTAGAGCTCTCGGCATCTGTATTGCTGTTGATGAATTTTACAAGGTCAAAGATTGCTGCTACTGCATCTGCTGTATTAAAGTCATCATCCATTGCACGCTCAAAGTCAGCAACAAATGCATCTGTCTTAACAGCCAATTCTTTTTCTGCTTCTGTCATATTCTCAGCTTTCGCGTTTTTCATCAAGAATTTCAAATTGTCTGCTGCATTTACAATACGCTCTAATCCGTTCTTAGAAGCCTCCATCAAATCTGCGCTGAAATTCAGAGGACTTCTGTAGTGTGCGCTTAACATGAAGAAACGAAGCACCTGAAGGTCATACTGCTCGCTGATTTCACGAACTGTGCGGAAATTGCCGAGCGATTTACTCATTTTCTTATTATCAATATTTAAAAATGCGTTGTGCATCCAGTATTTTGCAAATTCTTTGCCATTTGTCGCCTCACTCTGAGCGATCTCATTTTCATGATGCGGGAATACAAGGTCTTCGCCACCGGCGTGAATATCAATCTGTTCACCAAGATATTTCTTGGACATCTCTGAGCATTCGATATGCCAGCCCGGACGACCGTCAGACCATGGGGATACCCATGATGGTTCTCCTTCCTTCTTCGGTTTCCAGAGAACGAAATCCAGCGGATCTTCTTTTTCATCTTCTCCGGTCACCAGAAGGGAGCGTTCACCGGAACGGAGATCGTCTAAGTTCTTGTGAGACAATTTACCATAATCCTTAAATTGTCTGGTGCGATAATATACGGTTCCGTTTTTCTCGTAGGCATAGCCTTTGTCGATCAACGTCTGGATCATATCTACCATGCCGCAGATTTCCTCTGTTGCCAGCGGATGCTTTGTTGCCGGTTTTACATTCATTCCGGCCATATCTTTCTTACATTCAGCAATAAAGCGTTTGGAAACCTCGTCTGCTGACGTTCCCTCTTCAATCGCTTTATTGATGATTTTATCATCCACGTCTGTGAAGTTAGATACGTAATTCACATCGTATCCTTTGTATTCAAAGTAACGGCGCACAGTATCAAACACGATCATCGGTCTCGCATTTCCGATATGGATAAAGTTATAAACCGTTGGACCGCACACATACATTCTTACTTTCCCTTCTTCCAACGGCACAAATTCTTCTTTTTGTTTTGACATCGTATTATATAATTTCATTGTTTGTTCCTCCTCTATGACATCTTGTATTTTTAAACTTCTGAACTTTTTTCTTCTTTTTTCAGTTCCTTAATGGATCTTTTCAATTCTTTTACCTGACGGTGAAGACGAATATTGTCTGCCTGCAGCTCCTGAATATCCGTTGTGATCGGATCCGGCAAATGTACCTGATCCAGATCCATGCGCGGTATGCGCTCATTATCTCTTCTCACGATTCGCCCCGGTACACCGACAACCGTACAGTTTGGCGGCACTTCCTTTAGCACGACAGAACCTGCTCCGATTTTGGAGTTTTCACCAATCGTAAAGGAACCAAGCACTTTAGCGCCCGCACTGACCATGACATTATCCTTCAGTGTCGGATGGCGCTTTCCTTTTTCCTTCCCGGTACCACCAAGCGTTACTCCCTGATACAGTGTTACATTATCGCCCAGCTCTGCGGTTTCTCCGATGATCACTCCGCTTCCGTGATCAATAAACAACCCTTTTCCTATCTTGGCACCCGGATGAATCTCAATTCCAGTCTTTCTCACCGCTCTCTGGGACACCCAACGGGCTAAGAAATAATGTCTCTTCACATAGAACCTGTGCGCTACCCGGTAACAGAGAATCGCCTTAAAGCTGGGATACAGTAATACTTCCATATTTGATTTGATTGCCGGGTCCCGTTCTCTGATGACTTTAATTTCTTCTTTGATGTAAGACAACATTCCCATAAATTCTCTCCTCCTGCTTAACAGAATCTTTTTCCTGTTCACGAATGGATTTTACTTTGTGCATTGGAGACATTTCTGAAAAATTAAAAAACTTCGTCTCCTGCAATATCAAGAGACGAAGTTAACTCCGCGGTTCCACTCTTATAGAAGATATCAAACATCTTCCACTCGATACACGTAACGTGTGTAATCCGTATCTGACTACTGAAAAATCCACTCTCTTTCGCCAGATCAACTCCCGAATGCACTTCACAGATTTTTCGCTCAAAACTGCTTTCAGCCGGTGACAGTTTCTCTCTGTTAGTTCCAATACCTGTTACTCTTTTCGTTCAACGTCTTTTCCTGTATAGGTTATATAATATGAGATATTTTCTGATTTGTCAATTAAAGACTAATCTTTTCTGAACTCTTTTCTATTTTATGATCTCTTTAATAATTCTGTGCCAGTTTTTATAAGCAATCTTCTCAATCTCTTCCTCATGAAAACCAACACGCCTCATCTCTTCAATAACATTTGGTACGCGAGATGCATCTTCAAGACCAATGGTGTAAGGATTTTCCTGACTGCTGAAGGAGCTTAGCGTATCTCCACATAGAAATTCTGAAAAATCAAATCCAAATCCCACATGGTCAATTCCCATCACATCCACCATGTGAATCAGATGTTTCACGAGATTTTCCACCGTCTGCTTGTCCTCTTCTGCATGAACAAACTCATTAAAAGAGTTCAGTCCTGCCATACCACCGGTTCGCGACAATTCTTTCAGCTGCTCATCTGTCAGATTCCGCGGTTGATCGCACAGAGCACGGCTATTGGAATGTGTGGCAACAACCGGACCATGAGCCGTTGATAGAAGATCCCAGAAAGACGTATCATTAAGATGAGAGACATCCAGTATCATTCCCAGATTTTCAATTTTATGGACAGCTCTTTTTCCGAGCTCTGTCAGTCCTCTTTCCGGAGTTCCGCGAGTTCCTGTTGCCAACAGATTTTCTTCGTTCCATGCAAGGCTTGCATGTCTCGCACCAAATTTATAAAATTCATCAATCATATCGATATCTTCACCGATGCTTTTCAGTCCCTCCAAACCAATAAATGCATACATTTTTCCTGCTTTCCGCGCCTTGATCATATCTTCATAAGAGCGGGAAATTTTCAAAATGTCGGCGCATTCCGGTTCTTCCTGGGTAATAGCAGCCATCATCTGATGGGTTCTCTTTAACGGATCGGCGTCAAATGGAGGGTCATTCCAGATTACAAAGATGCCTCCCTCGATCTGACCTTCTTTCAGCCGTTCATAATGGTATTCCCGGAAGATGTCGTGTTCGTGATTCAGATAGTGATGTGTAATGTCAGTCCATATATCACAATGTGCATCAAAGTTCATAAGCAGACCCCTTTCTATATTTTGTAAAATAATGAATAAAATACAGGAACGGAATAGGAATCCGCCCCTGTATTCTACCACTCAATAATTCCTTATGTAATTAGATTGTCCCTTAAGTATTTTCTCCTTATAAACCAAGGATACTTCCCACAATCAAGCCAAAATATGTACCGAGGACATAACCCAACGTACCTACCAGAACGATTGGTCCAACCAGCTTTGTCCATCCTTTTGATACAGCCATAGCCGCAGCGGTTGTCGGTCCTCCGATATTCGCATTGGAAGCAAGAATAATGTCTTCCAGATTGAATTTTAATAATTTACCAGCCACAATACTGAAGATCATATTTACTAAAACTACGATTGCTGCGAATACAAGCAATAACGGAGAATTCTTAATGATCATCGGTACAGATGCCGGCACACCGATTACAAAGAAGAACAGGTAAATCAGGAATGTTCCAAGCTCGTTCGTTCCTTTGATCTCTCCGAAGAATCCCGGTGCAAATGTTGCACATGCCATAGAAATGGTAGTAATCCACAGATACATATTACCAAATAAAGTATTCAGCATCTGCAGTACCGGATTACTTGTCGGAATAATTGCCGTAAATACACCGCCGATAATATTAGAAATTGCTACAATAGTAAATGCTGTAGCAACAGCAAGTGCTATATCTTTTAAGGAAATCTCTTTTCTTCCCCAGAATGCTGCCGCATTCGTTTCGCCTTCTTTTTTAGTTCCGGAAGCTGAAGCAGCCTCTATCTCATCCACATATGGATGTTTGAAGTGTTTGCGGAAGAAACCGATGGAAGGCATTGCGATCAATACAAAGAAATACAGTGCCATCAACAGGTTATCTGCGACTGTTGCAGCAGAGATCATATCACCGGACACTTCAAATGCTGCTCCAAGTGCAGCGAAGTTTACAGTTCCTCCGATATAGGTTCCGGTAAATACTCCTGCCAGTCCATCCAGTTCAGGAATAAAGTTATGAAGTGCTGCATATCCAAGGAGCGCTCCACACGCTGTACCTACAGAACCAATAAGGAAGATGATTAAAATACGCCCCGCTTCTTTTCCAATCTTTCGCATATCGCACTGTAACAAAAGTAACGGAATTGCAAGCGGTACGACATATCCCCACACAGCGTCCCATACAGGAGCCGACATTGGAATAATACCAAAGTTCGACAAAATAATTGCAAGCACCAATGCAATAATCGCTCCGGTCACCTTTGCAGCCCAGTTGTATTTTTGTTCCAAATAAATAGCTGTTGCCGCACCTAACGCACAAATCGCCCACAGTACCCAAGTGTTATCCGCGCCAATTAGCGGATCGTTCAGGTTGAAAATATGTCCCCACATATTCTCCGCCTCCTTTCAGATATCTAAATGATAGTGAACTTTTTGAATCCACCAGTTAAATTAATGATAGTGTAAATCTTTTGTATAAAAATGTCAATATTTATAGATAAATGTTCGCAAATTTATATATTAAATGATTTTTCGAAATTTTCTGTTTAAATGTGGATTCAAAAGAAGAAATCAAGAATCTCCCACAGAATATCAGATGTCAAAATCACTGCTTTCTATGGGAGATATCTAATCTAATTATTTACACTCTGTACTGCTATGCAACAACATTAAAATTGAATTTCTACTTTAAACAAATCCGCTTCTGTCTCTATCTTTAATTCGCCTTTCTGGAGTTCTACGAAGCTTTTGACAATTGCAAGCCCCAGTCCCGATCCTTCGGTATTTCTTGATACGTCGCCTCTTACGAATCTCTCAGTCAGTTCTTCTGGCTTGAAGTTTAATTCTGCCGCCGATATGTTTTTTAATCGGATGATTGTTTTACCTTCTTTTCTTCCGATCTGTACATATACCCGTGTATGCGGCATCGCATATTTTGTTATGTTCACAAGAAGATTTTCGAAAATGCGGTATGTCTTCTGACTGTCCAGTGGTATCACGATTTTTTCTTCCGGATACTCACACCGGAACTCAAGTCCTGCCGCTGTAATCTTATCTTCCATCTCCAGTTTCACCTGTTTAAATAGATTGACAATATCGACATCCACCACATTCAATGTAACGTTCTGGCTGTTCGCCTTACTGATTTCGAAGAGATCCTCAATCAACACTTTCAGCCGCAGAGATTTGCGCTCTAAGACATCTATATATTCTCTTTGTTTCTCTTCGTCTCTTTCTTCTTTCAATAAATTAACATAAGTAATGATTGCTGTCAGCGGCGTCTTTAAATCGTGAGACACATTGGTGATAAGTTCTGTCTTCATGCGCTGGCTCTTTACTTCTTTATCCACTGCCAATTTGAAGCCCTGACGTATCTTTTCCATCTCTTTCTTAAACGGGGTAAATATTCCCAGATCCTCCGTGATTTCTACATCCAGATTTCCTTCTGCCATCTGATTTGTCGCTTTTAATAAAATCGCATACTTGGCTTTCAGATCATTAAAATATTTCCGCAGGATCAAATACAGAATTATGGAATAAATAACCAGTGCAATGATTCCGAAAAACCAGATGGAACAAATGCAGACAAGAATTACAAAGTTCACAAGCACAAGCTTTAAAATAAACTTATTGTTCTTATCATCTATATCAATATGATCAAAAGAGTGATAAATTTTATCCACTCCCGCCTTGCATTTCTCTATCACCCATCTTCCGCCTTTTAAAATCTTGCCGGAGGAACGCGCGATCAGGGAAGATTCTTTTAGATATCCTTTCAGCCCCATTGTAAGGAGATGTCTGACATTCGCTGTTGCCCAGTAAGTGCCTGCAAATACACCTGCCCATACAAGAACATCGAGCGCTTCCACCCTTCCCTGATTTCTGGAAAACAGATACCAAAGATTATCAAAGAGTACGATATAGCCAAAGAATGCTGCTGCTAGAACGATTTCTACAGGACACCGAAAAATTCTTTCATCTCCTGTATGCAAGGTTGAAAATACCGGAAGCAACAGAGCGGCTGCTGCCACAACACATATAAGTATAAGGATTGTTCCGCTTGTTCTTTCAGGCACCGTATACCCTGTATAATGCCAGTTGTCCATATAGGCTTTTAAGTTGCTTTCCGTCATTGCAAATGTAAAGGTGCGATTTTTCGGTGTTTTCATGTAGACATCCGAACTTTCCCTGTCCGAATACTCATATCTTTCCTGAATCCTTCTGGAAAATTCATTCAGTACAGAACGAAGCTCACGAATCTGCCCTGATCTATATTCACCAGACTGAATCTTCGCCTCCGGGATTCCATTCTCATCATAGCGGATAGTCATTGCAAGCCCGTAAGAAGAAAGGGATTTCTTCCCGGAATCGACAACACTTTCTGTCACCAGCTCTCCCGTCTCATCTTCTACAGAATACTCAAGATATGGATATAGCGTGTCAAACTCAAGCATCTCTTCCTGAAAATCATACTCAAGCTCCTGCTCTTTCTCTACCTTAGACATTCCCGCATCCGATTCTGTAGAATAGAGAATATAACTTGCCCATACAAATTCTTCCAAAAAGTCGGATGAACAAAGCGCTGCCTCATCCAATTCATTCTGAAGCTCTTCACTTTCTCTGGAATATGCGTGATATCCAGAAAGTACCGCCATCGTCGGGATGGCTATAATTAATAAAATCAATACAATGGCAAGTTTATGCCTGTTTTTCAATTTTGTATCCAACTCCCCACACCACCTTCAAATATTTTGGTTCTTTCGGATTGATTTCAATCTTTTCACGGATGTTGCGCACATGCACCATGATCGTATCGGTATTTACTGCACGCTCCTGCCACACCCACTCATAGATCTCCTCTGCCGAAAAAACTCTTCCTGCATTCTTCATAAGTAACAACAAAATCTTATACTCTGTCGGCGTTACCTTCACCAGCTCTCCGTCCACCGACACTTCTTTTGTGTCCTCGTTAAGCTCCAAGCCGCCGATTACGTAAATATTCTTCATAATTTCTTTTTTCTCCAATTTCTCCATAAATTTCCGATATCTGCGAAGCTGAGAATTGACTCTTGCCAGCAATTCCATGGGCGTAAATGGTTTGGTCACATAATCATCCGCTCCCATGTCCAGCCCCAGAATCTTATCTACTTCCTCTGATTTGGCAGATAAGAAAATAACTGGGAAATCATGATTTTCCCTGAGCTTCATTGTCATTGTAATCCCGTCCATTCTTGGCATCATTACATCTACAATTGCCAGATGAATCTCTTCCTTCTCAATAATTTCCAGACCTTCTATCCCGTCGGCAGCCTCGCTTACCACATATCCTTTGCTTTTTAAATATATTTTCACTCCTTCGCGAATCTCTTTGTCATCTTCCACGATCAGTACATGATTCATTTCCATCACTTTTTCTCCTGTCTTCCTTTTCCCGTCTTTTTTCTGATTTTAAACTACTTTTCCAAGCACGGATCACCCATACTGTTGTCTATTATACTACATTTCGACAACTCCTCATACCCCCTGATCTTAGGTGGACGCTTGCAGGATACTGTACCATAGTTACAAAGCTGAAACGTCACTTCTGTAAATGGCAGAGGAATACGATAATGATCCCACCTCCCTCTTAACGCAAGCTTCTTCGAATATTTTACAGAGACAACCGACAGTGGAACTTCTCCCTTTTCTGACAGAAAATAAGTCATCTTCTTCGGAATGTGTCTTGGACCGAGCGGTCCGTCCATTGCAATCGCAATGCTTCTTCTCTCTTCTTTCAACTGTGTAAGGAGTTCCCGAAGTGTTCCGGTATCACAGAAGCCATAACCGATACGGACTGCATCTCCCCTGCATTTTTCGATCATATATTGAATATAGTCCCCTCTTGGATCACCGGTGACAAGCACCGACATTTTACAATTCTCTTTTGTCACTTCCCGAAGAAGAAGGTTCATGATAAAACTGTCTTCGTGCCAGAATCCTACCACTTGATTCCCATCAAAGGATTCCATACCTTCCCACCTTATCCTCACAGTCTTCTCAAGACATTTTAGATACGTGTAGAAAAGACGGCTTAAAATCTTCCGGCTCACAGGTTTGGTATCCATAGCCCTTCCCCCTTTCCATCACATATTTTTGTGCAAGCAGATATCCTTTTTCCGCTTCCTCTGCCACTTTTTCTTCGCGGTAAAAATGTGCTGTCTGCACCGCCCCTTTCTGTAATCTTTCATACAGATTTCTATCTGTGATTAGTTTCTTCATATTCTCTGCAAATGCATCCACAGACTCTTCACATAACAGGCCATTATATTTATCTCTCACAATATCATTGACTCCGTAAGCCTCTACCGCTGCTGCCGGAAGTCCTGCTGCCATCGCCTCTGCAAGCACGATTCCCTGTGTCTCTGAGCGAGAAGAAAAGAGGAATAGATCACTGGCAAAGAGATAATTTTTCACTTCTTCGTTGGGAACGCCTCCGACAAAAATTACCGTATCCTGCAATCCGATCTTCTCACAATAATCCATCAGATTCTTCCGCTCTCCGCCTTCTCCTACAACCAGCAGGCGAAAGTTCTTTCCGCATTGGTCTTGAAATCTTCGAACCGCATCCATAAGAAAATAGAGATTCTTCTCCTTTTCTATTCTGGATACTGTACAGAAAAGGGATTGCTTCCCCGCTCCATACTGCGTTCGAATCTTCTCGGACTCTTTCTCATCCCTCTCGAATGAATGGTCGGAAAGCCCGGTAGGGAGTGTCATGACCGGAACGTCTACTTCTTCTCTTCTCATATAACGTTCCATATCACGGGACGGTGCAAATACAAAATCGCAGCTTCCTGCATACGCTTTCATATACCATGTCACAATATGCTGACAGGTGTGATAGAGTTTCTTTTTCCCTTTTGTATCTCCATTAAGCTTTGCAAAAGGCCGGAGATAATGAATGTATTCTTCATATCTTGTATGCCATGTGAACACTAAGGGGATTCCATAACGTCTGCTGTATCGCTTTGCTACATTTCCCATAAGCATGGGCTGATGCACATGGATCAGGTCAAATTCCCTTCTTTCAAATTCCTGCCGGATGCACGGATCAAACATACCGGGAAATACCATTCCATTGGAAAGTCTTCGCTTGTGTGAGCGATACCGAATTACGTCTTCCTCTTCCGGTTCTTCTTCTCCTTCATATTCCGGCGCGAAGATACATACTTCATGCCCCAACGCCCGGAGTCCTTTTGCGAGACGCTCTACTGAGAGCGGTACTCCTCCGATAAAAGGTTTATAGTTATTTGTCATCATTGCGATTTTCATGCTGTCTCACTCCTTCTCGTCTGCCTATGCAAGCACATTCCAAACTGCATCTCCGAAGAAATAACCGGCACCTACAAACACCAGATTCCATGTAAATACGCCCAGTAAGGAGCTTACGGTATAAGTTCCAAAATTCAGGGACACCATGCCTGCCGGAATCGAGATCAGTGTCCGTACCATAGGGATTAACTTGCTGATAAAAACTCCATAGCCGCCTTTGCTTCGGATGAATTCCAGATTTTTCTCAATCAGTTCTTTTTGTTTTGGAAATTTCTTTACATAAAATCGAAAGAACGGTTCACCTCCGATTCTTCCAAGAAAATACAAAATCCAACTGCCAAGAAGCCCTGCTGCGACGGACAGAAGCAACACTACAAGGAAATGTATCTGCCCTCTCGACGCCCAGATTCCTGCCAGCGGCATGATCACGCCTGCCGGAAATCCCGGAAGATTTAAGTATTCCAACAACACGATCAGAAATACAAAGAACGCGCCGTATTGTGTAAAATATAAAGTAAGCTCTTGGATACTCATATGGTTTCCTCCTTTCGTTACTAATAATATACCCTTAATTTCTAAAGAGGCACCGCCGGAAAATCGAAAGATTTTCTAAAGAAAAAGCGTCGGAACCCTTTCGAATTCCGACGCCTTTCTTTATTGGAGATTATTTTTTTAAAATCAATGCCACAAATGTCACATCTTCAATCGCTTTCATACCGTGACCGCTTCCGTCCTCACAGAAGAATACATCTCCTGCCTCTGCAGGGATCTCTGTGCCATTGTCCTCATAGATTCCTTTTCCGGACAACACATAATAGGTCTCCGTCTCACCGTGATGCTCATGGTGTCCTAATTCACATCCTGCCGGAATCGTCACCTGACTGAACATCTTACAGTGTTCTCCAAGCTGATCTCCCGCGATCAGCGCCTCTTTCAAAATGTAGCCGGCTCCGCCATTTACATGTTCTGCCTTCACGACTTCTCTTTCACCTGCTCTGGTCATCTCTTTGCTCCTCCTTTATTCTATCGATGATACATTCTTGCTAAAAGTATAGCATAACCTTCATCAAATACAAAGGGGAACCTTAATTTACAATGCGGTAATATTCTCTCGCAGTAACTGCATACACAATCCCATAGAAAACTGCGAAGACACCTACCGTCGCCAATGTGCATCCGGCGAAAAGATGTGTATTTGTCATGTTAAATGCTTTCATAAGTTTTGTAATAATCGGAAATGCCATGGCAATATGAAGCCCTGCCATCAGCAGTGGTAAAAAGAACACCATCAATACCTGACTTCTTATGGAACGCTTTACTTCCCGCTTGCTCATTCCCACATTCTGCATGATCTGATAACGCTCTCTGTCATCATACCCTTCTGATATCTGTTTGTAATAGATGATCAATACAGTTGCCATAAGGAACAGTGCCCCCAGATAGATGCCGATAAAGAACAATACGCCGTATAATTCAAAGAAGCTTGCCTTGCTGTCTTCCTTCGACTCTGTGATAATATCATGTTCCGTATCAAATGTTCCAAACTCACTGCCGATCCGTTCTTTGATGACTTTTCTTACTTCCTTACAGTCTTCTTCCTCTCCTTCCATGTCAAGTCCGATCCGATATCTGAGACTCGTAATGCGGCGAATCCACTCCGGACTCATCTTGCTTGTCTTTAAGCTTTCCTCCTGCACATAGGAAAGAACCTCTGACACGTCGGATAACTCCGGCAAAATAACGCAATAGGACGGCATGGAGCCTTGAAACGTCTCTTCTCCCAGCGTACACTGCTTTTCTGCCTTTTTCACTCGATAGGTACGTTCTCCCAACGTAATAGCGTCCTCGTCATATACCTCTTTGCCGCCAAATACAAGCACCTCCCCATCAGACAACGTCTCATTGGTCTTTTCAACATGGTTGTATTCACCCACAGATGCTATTGTAATGCTGTAGACGGAACTGATTTCATCCGGCGAGTAATTGCCTGATTCTCTTAAATCGAACTTTGTTCCTTCTTTTTTCCCTATGACAGAGCCATAGTGATAGCGGAAATCTTTGCTCCGTGTAACCTGCGCTTTCTCACACTCCTCATTTACAATCTGATCAAGCATGTCATCCCACTCATCCGTACCTCCGACACTCTCAATAGCATAATCCAATGGAAAGCGGGTATTTAAAATATCCTCCATTCCCATATAGAGACATACCGTTGTGGAAATCATCACAAGCACCATCGTACTTAAGATACAGATATTGGCAAGCCCCACCGCGTTTTGCTTCATCCGGTAGATCATACCTGACACCGCAGTAAAATGCTTGGAATTATAATAAAACTTCTTGTTTTTTCTTAAGATTTTCAAAAACGCCACACTGCCTGCCACAAAGAGCGCATACGTGCCTAAGATTACCAGAACAACTGCTACAAAGAAGTTTGCCAGCGCCTCCATCGGTGATTCTGTTGTCAGTGCAATATAATAGGCAACTGCAAGCGCCGCCACACCGAAAATGGTCATCAGCCATTTCGTCTTAGGCTCTTTCTCTCCTTTTTTTCCGCCAAGCAGCAGCTCCATGGTATTGGAAAGCTTAATCTGCAGCAGATTATAGATCAAAGTCATGGAAAAGATCGCTGCAAATAACACTACTGTCTTGCCGATGGAGCTTACAGATATTGAAAACTTAAGTCCCACTTCAAAGTGCAGAATCTTTAAAAGTCCGAGATAGGACAGCTTACTGAATACAATACCTGCTGCCAGTCCTCCTGCAATGGATACCACAGTTGTGATCAATGTCTCCATAAAAAACATCTTCGCAATATGTCTCTTGCCCATCCCAAGCACATGGTAGACACCGATTTCCTTCTTTCTCCGTTTGATGAGAAAGCTGTTCGTATAGAAAAGGAAAATGGTGGCAAATACGATAATAACAGGTGATGCAAACTGCAAGATCTCCTGTACTCTTCCTCCTAAAATGTCCGGGCTTTCATATAAGGCATCCATAATATAGTACATCATCACGGTAAGCATGGAAGTCAGCACATAAGGGAAGTATGTCTTCCGGTTATTTTTCAAATTGGTAAGTGCAAGCTTTGCAAAAATCCCTCTAGCCAATCTTTTCACCCCCTGTAGTAAGCGCTGTCAGCGTATCGGAGATCTTCTGGTACATCTGTTCATTGGTAAGATTTCCCCGATAGAGCTGATGGAACACTTCTCCGTCCTTGATAAACAATACCCTCTTGGCAGTGCTTGCGGCTTTCACACTATGTGTAACCATGAGAATCGTCTGCCCGTCCTGATTGATCGCGCCAAACAGGTTTAGAAGCTCATCCGAAGCTCCGGAATCTAACGCCCCGGTAGGCTCATCGGCAAGAATAAGCTGCGGTTTTGTCACAAGAGCTCTTGCTACTGCCGCACGCTGTTTCTGACCGCCGCTCACCTCATATGGAAACTTATTTAAAATCTCCGTAATTCCAAGTCTCTCTGCCACCGGCGTTAATCTTCGCTCCATTTCCTCATATGTCTTACCGGATAATACCAGCGGAAGGAAGATATTATCTTTGAGAGAAAACGTATCCAGAAGATGAAAGTCCTGAAACACGAACCCCAGATTCTGACGGCGGAAAGCCGCAATCTCTCTTTCCTTAACTCCACTTAGATCTCTTCCTTTCAAATAGACTTTTCCTCCGGTCGGTGTATCAAGCGCCGCCATTATATTAAGAAGTGTTGTCTTACCGGAACCGGACTCTCCCATAATAGCGACATACTCTCCCTGCTCCACAGAGAAATTCACGTTGTGTAGAGCCTCCACCTGATTACCTCCGAATCTGGTTGTATATATTTTCCTTACATTTTTTACTTCCAATAGTGTCATAATTGTCTCATCCTTTCTTTGTCTGTCTTTCATTTACACTCTCATTATAGAAAAAGGGAAAATGCCCTGCCATAGATTCAGGTTACATTTTCCCTCCTGTTTCTTACATTTTTGTAAGGAATCAATCTTCCGTGTGCAAAGCTTTCCTCCGAAATGTCAAGTACACCTTCGTTCCTTTTTCTACTTCTGACTTGATAGCAATTCCATGTCCCAGCTTATCCATGATCGTCTTACATAGATAAAGCCCGATTCCCGTAGATTTCTTGTCTGTCCGTCCGTTATAGCCTGTAAATCCTTTTTCAAAGACACGCGGAAGGTCTTCTTCATAAATTCCGATTCCCGTATCTTGGATCACCAGTTTCCCTTCTTCCATATAAATAGAAATACTGCCTGCCCGGGTATATTTCAGCGCATTGGACAAAATCTGTTCCAATACAAAGACCAGCCATTTCTCATCTGTTAAAACACGGGTTTGCACCGGTTCATATACAAGTCTTATCTTTCTTGCGATAAACATCTTTGAATATTTTCGAACCGCCTGCCGGATCAGATCATCCAATTCATATTCCCCAAAGGACAGATCCCCGGACATATCCTCCATGCGCAGATACGTCAATACCATTTCCACATACTGCTCAATCTTAAATAATTCAAGCTTCATGTCCTGAACATAGAGATTACTCTCCGACTCCCCTTCTTCACTGGTCTGAAGAAGCACATTCATGGCTGCGATCGGAGTCTTGATCTGATGAACCCACATACTGTAATAATCAACCATGTCCTGATGATCCATTGTCATCTTTGTCTCAAGCTCCGCGCACTGTTCGTGTAGATGCTTCACCAGATGCTGATAATCATTTTCTATCATTCCCATTGCATCCGGAAGCACACAGGTGCCCACTGACAGCGTCTGGTCTGCCTGTTCAAGAAGCTGATGCTGTCTCCGGAACCTGAGAAAGCCCGTAACCGCATACACAACCAGCCACAGAAGTGACAAAAGCATGGCATAGTTTACTGCATCATTTCGAATATTATAAAGACTGAACACCACCTGAAAGATTCCAAGGAACCCCATATACATACAGATGGCCCGGATATGCTCCTTTAAATATGCTTTTATAAGTTTCATAGCTCCACCATATATCCAATCCCTTTTTTCGTACGGATCACATCTGTCATCCCAAGTTCATCCAGCTTCTTTCGAAGTCTTGTCACATTCACCGTGAGCGTATTGTCATCAATAAATGCATCGCTGTCCCACAGATGTTCTATGATCCGGTCTCTGCTTACGATCTTTCCCGCATTTTCTAAAAGTATCTTCAAGATCTGGAATTCATTTTTTGTAAGATTTGCTTTTTGATTTTGAAATGTTAAAACTGCGTCATTCAAATTCAAAACTGCTCCGTGATATTCTATAAGATTGGATGATGTTCCGAAAGAATAAGACCTTCGCAAAAGTGCCTGAACTTTGGCAGTTACCACATTTAAGTCAAAGGGCTTCTCAATAAACTCATCCCCGCCCATATTCATTGCCATAACGATATTCATGTTGTCATCCAAAGAAGACAAAAAGATAATTGGCACCTGTGAAACCTGACGAATCTGCTGGCACCAATAAAATCCATTAAAAAACGGCAGACCGATATCTAAAATCACAAGCTGAGGATCCACTGCTCCAAAACGTTCCATTACGTTTTTAAAATCCTCCACATAGTCCGCCTCATAATCCCACTTTCTAAGATGCGCTGCCAGAGCACTTGCAATCGTAAGATCATCCTCTACAATTAAAATCCGATACATCTTCCGGTCATCTCCTTTTCAAGACTTCTTTCTCCATCCTATACAAGCATGCCCTATTTGTCAATAAAGTTACAGGCAACTTTTTGTCACTTTTCACATATGATACAAATAACAAACATAACAAACGAGGTACTCCCTTTCATGAATACCGTTCATTTTCATCAACAACAAGATACCCCGGACAAAGGACGTCTGAAAATCCAGATCACCTCCAAGACAACTTCCAGACCGGTGGAAGATGCATCTGTCTCCATCTCTTATACCGGTGTCCCGGACAACACGCTGGAGCAGATCACAACGGACAGCTCCGGTCAGACAGATACCATCGATCTTGCAGCTCCGCCTCTGGATTACAGCCTCAACCCTGATAACGAGACTCAGCCTTATTCGGAATATACTTTACAGGTAACTGCCAAAGGCTTTCAGCCGGTGAGCATTGCAGGCACTGAGATTCTGGCAGATGTAACCGCAATCCAGAACATCCGTCTTCAACCGCTTGCCGAAAGCTCTCCTTCGGAAAATGTCTTTGTCATCCCTGCACATACACTCTATGGTGACTATCCGCCAAAGATTCCGGAAGCTGAGATCAAATCAACCACTGAGACAGGAGAAATCGTACTGAGCCGCGTCGTTGTACCGGAATATATTATTGTCCATGATGGAAGTCCCAGAGACAGCACTGCACAAAATTATTATGTCAAGTATAAAGACTATATTAAAAATGTTGCGTCCAGCGAAATCTATGCCACATGGAATTCCAATGCCATACGCGCAAATGTGCTTGCAATCATGTCCTTCACACTGAATCGTGTCTACACGGAGTGGTACCGGAATCAGGGTTATGATTTCACCATCACTTCTTCTACGGCATTCGATCACAAGTGGATTCCGGAGCGAAACGTCTACGACACCATTTCTGCCATTGTGGACGAATTATTTGCCGACTACCTGTCAAGACCAAATGTGCGCCAGCCGATTCTCACACAATATTGTGACGGAAGGCGGGTACAGTGTCCGAACTGGATGACACAGTGGGGCAGCCAGTCTCTCGCAGAACAGGGTTATTCTGCCATTGAGATTCTCCGTTATTATTACGGAGATGATATGTACATCAACACGGCGGAAGCCATCTCCGGCATTCCTTCTTCATGGCCCGGTCAGGATCTGACCATAGGCTCCACCGGAAGCAAAGTCCGGCAGGTACAGGAACAACTCAATGTCATCGCAGGCGCTTATCCTGCCCTCCCTAAAATTGCCGTCGACGGTATCTACGGACCGGCAACAGAAGCTTCCGTCAAGAAATTCCAGTCCATCTTCGGACTGCCTTCAACCGGCGTGATCGATTATCCCACATGGTATAAAATCTCTGAAATCTATGTCGGTGTCTCGCGAATCGCAGAGCTTAACTGACGAAATAAACACAAAAAAACAGCAGCCTTAACTGCCGTTGCCCATAAGAAAGTTTTGATATAAGGGTACGGTATCACTCAGTAAAATAGGTGACCCCGTACCCCAAACTTACAGTCTAATGGTATCATTTCCCCTTCTGCCATTTCCATTTTATTTTAATGTATATCTTTCTTCGTGTATTTCAAATAAGCAATCAGGATTCCACCAATTCCTATAACTGCACCGATGGCAACCAATACTCCGTCTAAGCTGCCATTTGCCACTATGTCGGCACCCTCACAATATCCGAATGGTGTTATGTACTTCAAAAACTCAGCCACATCAGCAATGTTTGCAATCAGGTTTAAGAAATACATCATTGCAGCAATACCAAGTCCTACACCCGCACTGCCTTTGCGAAGAAACGCCGAAATACCAAAACAAATTCCGGCAAGCTCAAGATGCAGCAGATAATAAGCAAGATGTAAGAGACTGATTTCTTTCCATGGAATCACCTCACCTACAGCGGCTATGGAGCCAATCGAAACAGCATAGATAATAAGATTCATAGCTGTGATTTGAATCAGTACAGCAATCAACTTTTCCGTAATAATCCTTTTGCGGCTGACAGGATGCGTCAGCAAAAATTCCGCAGTTTTATCTTTTTCTTCTTTACTGAGAATGCTTACTGCACAAAGTGACGCATAAAACGCACCGCCGAGCCCTAGAATATTACCGCATTCAACAGCATAAAATCCTATGAGCGTTCCAAAATTCAAACGATCCATACCGAACGCCTCAGTAAAAGAGCCCATAGAAGCAAACATATCGCTGACGCTGTCCATCTGTCCTTTCATTTCCGGGAACAGAAAAATACAGATTGCAAGAAGAAATCCAACAGAGACCGTCCATACTATAAATGAAGTTTTTCCTTGCCTTAGTTCGTGTTTTACAAGCGTCATACCGTCTCACCGTCCTCTTCATAATAATGCAGGAATATTTCTTCAAGATCCGGCTCCGTAACCGTAAGGTCATCAACCTGACCTGAAGCCAGTGTACGCAGTAAGCTCCCCATATCTCCGCTGTAAAGAAAACTGATACCGTCTTCGCCAGCCTTCCTATCCCGAACCCCACTCAGGTTCTCTAAATGAATACTACCGTGAACCGTAATGCGTTTTGCACTTGTTTTCGAGAGGTCATCTACACTGCCCTGCGCAATGATCCGACCGTCACGGATAATCGCTGCGCGTGTGCAATTACGCTGAATTTCCGAAAGAACATGACCGGATAAAAAAATTGTTGTGCCTTCTCTGTTCCTCTCCCGCAGAATATCAAAAAACTCTTTTTGCATTAGCGGATCAAGTCCACCTGTAGGTTCGTCCAACACAAGCAGTTCCGGCCGATGCTGTAAAGTGCAGACAATGGCAACCTTCTTTCTGTTGCCGAAAGACAGATCATCGATTTTTCGGGCTGTATCAAGCTGCAGACGCTCGCAGAGCCGTTTCGATTCAGCAGAACAATCCACTTTCCGCAAATCAGCAGACAGCCTCAGTATATCTTTCACTTTATTCCCTGATAAAATAACGCTTCCGAGGGCAGATATCCGATATTTTGTAAAATAGCTTCTCTTTCTTTTGTTACATCTTTCCCGAATATCATTGCGTCACCTGACGTAGGTGCAATCAATCCAAGCACTGTTCGGATTGTCGTAGATTTTCCAGCGCCGTTCGGGCCAATGAAGCCAAAGAATTCCCCATGTGTTACTGTCAGGTCAAGCTCCTTGATACCTCTTACCTTACCGTAGTATTTCGTAAGCTTTGTTGTTTTCATAACCTCCATATCCCATCACTCCTTCCGAAGACAGATGCTCTTCCAAAAATTCACTTTGTATCAATCAAGCTACCCTGCCTGCATTTTATTTTTCCTTACATTTTGTTCCAATTCTACACCGTAGTGGACAATAATCGCAAACAAGATTAAACAAATGCCCTGTGGTATTTTTCTGCAAATGTCATTTCACGATCTCCTTATAATGATACTGCAAGTATAAAAACTGTATTTTGCCTTACAAGAGTGTAATCCTTTTGGAAGATAATATTCTTAATTTCAGTATAACATAGATCTTCTAACAATACACACACGAACCGTTGAGTGGGTTACAAACGATTCGTTGAGATGTAACATCATTTATGTTTTCTTGTGTATATTACTTTTCTTTAGATATCAGTTTAATAATCGGCTCTATATATTTCTTATCAGAAATATCGTATGAATGTGAAATCATTTTCAGCATTTCAATATCGTCTTCGGTTTTATCCTTTTTTGCACCAACCATTTTTTGAAACATTTTCATCATCAGCTTTGAGCCTGCTGACATTTTTTCATAGTTAAAACCGCCAGGGCAATAAAACACATGAACCTTTTCCCGTTCCGCTTCGCTGAAATTGCCAAGCAAAAAAGGAGTGATTTGCGGACTCTCGAAAGGACTTCCACCCGTACAGAAAGCAATCAATATTTTATCCGACCATTTATCTATATTAGACTTGAACCACGATATTTTGCTGATCCTGCCTGCACACGCCCAACCGCCAAAAACAATAGCATCGTATCTATCAAATTCTTGCTTTTTAACGTTTCTGAGTTCAAAACAATCTGCACCTGTCGCTTCAGATATCCATTCCGCATATTTCCTCGTAAAACCTGTTTGGGAATGATAAATTACTGCTGTTTTCATCGTTTTACTCCCTCCTTCTTAAAACATCATTGACAAATGCCTGATGTGCCTGTTCCTGCTGTAAAAAAATCTCTTCAATCGGTATTCCCGGTGAGGATACCGAAAAAATCGTACCAAGACCAATCGTGTAGATTAACATATTCAAATGAAGATGTCTTGCGGTCTCGACATTAATATCCAAATCTTCTGCAATCGCTTGTGCTATCTGCGGATTTGTTTCCATTTCATATATGTCTTTCAGTGAGGAAATGTTTCTGCGTTTCTGCAAAATAAAGATTTTCAGAATGTGAGCCTCTTCTTTCGCAAGCTGAATATATGCTCTTCCTGTACTGCGAAACAGATCATTTTTATCAATATGAGAAAAAATGTACTCCTGAATAAAATCTCTTGCTTTATGACCGACCTCTTCGCGAAGTCCGTCCATATTTTTGCAGTAACTGTAAATAGGCTGTACCGAACACCCCAGCTCATCTGCAATATTTTTGACCAAGACCTGTTCCATACCTCTTTGACGGGCAATTTTAAAAGCAGCATCTACGACCATATTTTTTGTTATTCGTTGCTTTGGCATTTTGTAACCTCCTTGCAATCCATTTATATAATCTATTTGTATAAATTATTTATATAAGTCGTTTATATAATATGGATTATACTTTTACATATAAGAAATGTCAATACAATCAGAAAAACTCTGATTGCAACTATGCGATTATATTTCTTTATTACTCCAAAAAGACACCAAGGAAAGTAGAAAAAATACTTTTCTTGATGTCTTTCATGATATAGTGTTCACATTGAACTTTCGTTTTGCTTTTTATTAAAAGAATACCCTGCGGATATCATTGAACATGACAACTACCATCAAAAGCATAAGAAGCGCAATGCCCACCATGTGTACATAAGCCTCTTTCTCCGGCGGAATTCTTTTCCTTCTCACTGCCTCAATGAGAAGAAATACCAATCTTCCTCCGTCTAACGCCGGAAGCGGAAGCAAGTTCATAACGCCTAAGTTGGCTGATATTAAAATGCCGATATAGAGAAGCTGTGCAAATACAATCTTCGCTCCGTAGGCTTTGCTCTGCTGATAAGAATCGTCTACTACGTCTACAATTCCTACCGGACCAGATAACTGGTCGAATCCAATCTGACCTGTCAAGAGCATCTTTAGGCTGTCAATCGTCACCTCGATCCAATACTTCACCTCATAGAACCCGTATTTAAGACTTTCGAAAATTGTCGCTTTCTCATTTGGAGTTGCACCGATACCAAATTTATAATAGCCAAGCTCTTCATCGTACTTCGGCTCTAAAACCGCACCTTTTTCTACACCGTCCTGTATAAAGGTAATCTCCGTTGTCTCTCCTTGATGAAACTGATTATAGGAAGAAACTTCACGGAAAATATGCACCTTTTTACCATTGATACTGGTAATCGTATCTCCTTCTTTCATCCCTGCCTCAGCAGCCGGAAACCCCTGTTCCACCGCTCCGATCACCGGCTTATCCACACCGATCATCAAAATTAAGATCACAGAAGCCACAAAAGCCAGAATGAAGTTAAAGACAGGACCTGCCACGATCACACTGATCCTTGCCCACACCGATTTATTATTAAAATTCCCCGGTGCGTCGGTCGCCTCTTCATCCTCTCCCATCATACACAAGCCACCGATCGGCAGCAATTTAATACAGTATTTTGTTCCTTTATATTCTTTGGCAAAAAGATTCGGTCCCATACCGATGGCAAATTCTTCTACATCGATCCCATTCTTTTTTGCCAGTGTGAAATGCCCCAGTTCATGAAAAAATACGATGAAGCTGAACATCAAAATCGCTAATATAATACCCAAACTATAGATTACCTCCTGCTTTCGATTCGTTCATACGTTGCTTTTTCTGTATCCAATATCTGCTGAAGCGTTGGATTTTCAATATTTCGGTGGGCTCTCATACAATCTTCCACAATCTCCATGATCTCCAAATATTTAATCTCACGGTTCAAGAATTTGCTCACCGCAAGCTCATTGGCTGCATTGAACACGGTCGGCAGACTTCCGCCTTTTCTTCCCGCTTCATAGGCAAGCTCCAGACCATAGAACGTCTTCATATCCGGTTTCTCAAAATCAATTTTTCCAAGGCTCCAGAAATCAAGACGATCTCCCGGAAGATATCTTCTCTCCGGATAGTAGAGCGCATACTGGATTGGCAGCTTCATATCCGGCGTTCCAAGTTCCGCCATAATTGCGCCATCCACATATTCCACCATAGAATGAATGATACTCTGCGGCTGTACCACAACCTGCACTTGATCCACATCTACATCAAACAGCCATTTTGCCTCGATCACTTCCAACCCTTTGTTGATCATGGTGGAGGAATCAATCGTAATTTTCTGCCCCATTGTCCAGTTCGGATGCTTTAAGGCATCTTCCACTTTAATATTCAACAGATCTTCTTCCTTCTTTCCGCGAAACGGTCCGCCGGATGCAGTAAGAAGAATCTTATGAATGCTCTTGTGTTCATTTCCCTGCAAAGATTGGAAAATCGCACTGTGTTCACTGTCTACCGGAAGGATAGATACGCCATATTCCTTTGCAAGCGGCATAATAATATGTCCGGCTGTCACTAACGTTTCTTTATTTGCCAGCGCTATGTGTTTTCCAGCCTTAATTGCTTCAATCGTCGGACGTATGCCAATCATTCCCACAATAGCTGTTACTAGTATTTCCACATCTTTATAAACTGATACTGCAATCAGTCCATCCATGCCCCACATCACTTCTGTCTTCGTGTCTTTGATCCGGTCTCTTAATTCTTTTGCCTTTTCTTCTGACCACACTGCCACAAGCTTTGGATGAAACTCCCGAATCTGTTGTTCCAGAAGAGCAATGTTATTTCCGGCAGCCATAGCAAGTACTTGAATATCCCCATTTTCTCTGACAACTTCCAGTGTCTGGGTTCCGATAGAACCGGTCGAACCTAAGATTGCTATCTGTTTCATAGTGTACCTCCCAATATCATGCTGAGATAATAGATAATCGGTGCAGTAATAATCACGCTGTCAAATCGATCCAGAATGCCGCCGTGACCGGGAATCAGTTTTCCATAATCTTTGATGCCATGGTTTCTCTTAATTCCGGAAGCCGCAAGATCACCAATCTGGGAAATCATACCGCCCACACCGCAGATCAGCGCATACTGGAGAGGATTCACGGTAACTCCTGCCCACTGATTAACTGCAAGTGCAAAAATCGCCCCCAGAAGTGCCGCGCCTAAAATGCCGCCCACACCTCCTTCGATTGATTTCTTCGGACTTAATTTCGGCGCCATTTTATGCTTTCCAAATAAGACTCCCACACAATAAGCACAGGTGTCACATCCCCATGAACTTATAAAGATCAGCCATACAAGAACTGCCCCTTCCGCAAGCATTCTTGTCTGGTAAACATAAGATAACATCACGGACACATAGAAAAATCCGAAAAAGACTGCCATCACCTGCTCTGCTGTAAAGGTCGGGTAAGTAAACACATACACAGCCATTACAAGAATCAAGAATAACAGTGTCAGCGGAATCATCCACTCTGTCTTCTCCAAAAGAAGCATCGCATAATAGGCAATTGCAGCAAGATATCCCGTCACACCAAGCGCCTTATTTTCTACTTTAAATACTTTGTATAATTCAGACATCCCGATCAGACTGACGATACCGACAACCGCAAACAGAACATTTCCTCCGTATCCCACGGTCGCAATCAGTATGATCACCATCACGATACCACTGATCAATCTCTCTCTAAACATCTTCTTCCTGTGCCTCCTTTACGCCTCCGTATCTTCTGTCTCTTCTATTATACTGCTCAATAGCCTTACTTAATTCTTCTTTTGTAAAATCCGGCCACGGAATATCTGTAAAATAGAACTCTGTATAGGCTAACTGCCACAGCAGATAATTAGACAGACGCAACTCGCCGCTTGTTCGGATCATCAGATCCGGGTCCGGAATACCGTGCGTGTCCAAATATGTCTCAAACATCTTCTCATCAATGTCTTCCGGCTTAACCTTTCCTTCTTTTACATCTTCCGAAACCTTTCTTACTGCACGCACAATCTCGTCTCTGCTTCCGTAATTTAAAGCAATCTGAAAATTCAAACCGCCGTTGTCCTTTGTCGCTTCTTCAAGTTCTGCGATTCTATTTCTAATATCTTCATCCAGACCGGTCTTATCACCGATCACACGGACTTTCATATCATTTTTTGCCGCGGTCTTAAGACAGGTTTTCATATAATTACGCAACAGCTTCATGAGTGCGTCAACTTCATCTTTCGGACGGTTCCAGTTCTCTGTAGAAAAGGCATACACGGTCAGATATTTTACACCCATACGATACGCTTCCTCACAGATTCTCTCCACATTCTTACTCCCCTGAGCATGACCGTAATTTCTCGGCATTCCTTTTGCCTTTGCCCATCTTCCGTTTCCGTCCAGTATAATCGCAATATGTGCAGGAATTTTCATAAAATTTACTCCTTCCATGAACTGAGGACAGCCTCCAAAATTCCTTTGGCTTCTGTCCCCTGCTTTTTCCTAAACTGTCATAACCTCTTTTGATTTTACTTCTACTGCTTTATCAATTTCTTTGATGAATTTATCTGTCAGTTTCTGAAGATCATCTTCCATATCCTTGATCTCATCCTCTGACACATCGCTTCCTTTTAATTTCTTGAACGCGTCATTTCCGTCACGGCGGATATTACGAACTGCAACCTTAGCAGCCTCGCCCTTTTTCTTTACGTCCTTAACAAGCTCTTTTCTTCGCTCTTCTGTAAGCTCCGGGAACACTAAGCGGATTACAGAACCGTCATTTGTAGGATTGATTCCAAGATCAGAAGTCTGAATTGCTTTTTCAATCTGTTTTACCATGGATTTTTCCCAAGGCTGGATCTGAATCATACGAGGTTCCGGAACTGATACATTACCTACCTGCTGAATCGGTGTCGGAGTTCCGTAATAATCTACCATGATCTTATTTAAAACGTTCGGGTTTGCACGACCTGCACGAATCGCAGCAAGCTCGCCCTCAAGATTCGCCATTGTCTTTTTCATCTTTTCTTCGTAATGGTTTAATTTCTCGTTCATTGTGTTTTCCTCCCTTATTTACACAGTCACTTTCGTTCCTGTAAATGTTCCTGTCATTGTCTCTACAATGCTGTTCTCTTCATTCAATCCAAATACCAGCATCGGCATCTTATTCTCCAGACACATGATAGACGCTGTAAGATCGACTGCCATTAATTTCTTATCAATGATCTCCTGAATGGAAATCTCTTCGTATTTCTTTGCCTCTTTATTTACCTTCGGATCGCTGTCATAGATACCGTCGATTGCCTTAGCAAGCAGCATTGCATCTGCTTCAATCTCGATAGCGCGAAGAACCGCTCCTGTATCGGTAGAAAAATACGGATGTCCTGTACCGCCGGCAAAAAATACAACCTTTCCTTCGTTTAATGCTTCTACTGCCGCATCTTTGGAAAACAAAGTAGTAAATGCACCGCATACGAATGGTGTAAATACTTCTGTCTTCATTCCTGCATAGCGGAAAATATCAGATACATAAATACAATTCATAACGGTAGCAAGCATTCCGATCTGATCTGCCTTTGTCCGGTCAATGGTCTCGCTGGTGCGTCCTCTCCAGAAATTACCGCCGCCTGTTACAATGGCAACCTGAATACCGTCATCCACCAGTTTTTTCACCTGCTGTGCCACTCCCATACAGGTAGCTTCGTCAAATCCTGTTTTTTTATCTCCTGCGAGAGCCTCCCCGCTGAGTTTTAATAATACTCTTTTCATGTGTTCTCTTTGCTCCTTGTTTTCTCTTCTCTTTATGTTTTCACATATTTATAATGATTATAGCATAACTGTCGTCGAAAAAAAAGCATCTCTATCTATTATCACAAATTCTTTCTGTGCAGATTATAATAAATTCCTGCTCTTCATAATCCAACGATACATCAGAAGAAGCAATCCTCCTGCAAGCACCCACGCTACGGGACTTGCCATGCAGATTCCTGCATAGCTTCCAACATAAGAGGCAATCAAAGCAGCTGAACTTCTTCCGATCAGCTCTGCAATTCCCGCAGTCATAGGAAGGAGACCATATCCCATTCCCTGAATTCCATTTCGATATACATTGACAAATACGAGCGGAATAAAAGAGACTCCCACACATTTCAGATATATATCTACATAATTCGTAATAGCGGCAACATTTTCAGATACAAACAAAACGGTCATATATTTTCCGGCAAAGAACACAATTGCTCCGGTCACCACTGCATAGATCACACCAATCCATGTTCCGCTTCGGAATCCGGTACGAATCCTGTCCGCTTTCCCTGCTCCCATATTCTGCGCACAATAAGTAGCCATCGTTGTTCCCAGCGCCACATACGCCTGGTTAAAGATCTGTTCGATCTTATTTGCAACGGAAAAACCTGCCACCGCAACTGACCCAAGCACATTGAGCGCCGACTGCACGACAATGGTTCCGATTGCGGTAATTGAATATTGAAACGCCATTGGAACTCCTATTTTCATCTGCCATTTTGCAAGATTCCAGTTCATACTCCAATCTTCTCTGTGAAGATGCAGTTCCGGAACTTTTTTTGCAATATACCAGAGGCATAAAAGACCGGAGATTCCCTGAGAAATCACAGTTGCATAAGCAGCGCCTGCTGCTCCCATGTGAAATACAATAATAAACACCAGATCCAGAGCAATATTTAAAAGTGCGGCAAGAATCAAAAAGTATAGCGGTCTTTTACTGTCGCCAAGCGCTCTCAGCACACTGGCAAGCAGGTTATATAACACCTGTGCCGCAATTCCTCCGCAGATTACCATAATATAGCTATATGCCTGATCATACATATCTGCCGGTGTATTCATCCAGTGCAGGATATGTCTCATCATTGCCATACTGCCCACCGTCATCAAAAGAGAAACTGCTGCAGATAAAATTGCCGCTGAAGCAACCGACTGTCTCATAGCTTTCATATTTCCCGCACCATAATGCTGGGCTGTCACAACCGTAAACCCTGCAGTCAATCCCATCAGAAACCCCAGTATTAGAAACATTAATGTTCCGCAGGAGCCAACCGCAGCCAACGCCGCATTTCCGACGAATTTACCGACGATAATCGTATCTGCCATATTATATATCTGCTGAAACATATTTCCGATAAAGATCGGAATTGTAAAATTCAAAATAATTTTGCCGGGAATTCCCGCTGTCATGTCTCTTTCCATTGTATACCTCCCTTATAAAAACTTTTTTATTATCTCATTTCCCTCTTCAAATGTCCAGAAAAAAAAGCTTCCGGAAGATTTTTCTGTCTTCTGAAAGCTTTCTATATATATACTCTTAAAGCTATTTATTCCTCTGCGGATTCCCGTCACTACCCTCTGACTTCTTTTTTTCTTATCATTACATGGACTGTTCCAATCACCAGTCCGAGAAGCGCCGGACATACCCAGCCAAATCCAAGATCCGCAAACGGAAGAATTGACTTTGCTGTTTCCACAAATGTTCCTAAGTGAAGGAACTTCTGCGCCGCCTCCGGAAGCGCATTTGCAAAATCCACTAGCGAAGCAACCGCTGTAAACCCTGTCACCCAGCGATACATTACGACATTATTTCCGAAGCATTTTCCAAAAATGGTCAATAAAATCAACGTGATCGCAAGTGGATAAAGGAACATTAACACCGGAACGGAATATGCAATAATGGAATTCAGTCCCAGATTCGCAATCACAAATGAAATGACGCAAAAGCCCACTGCCCATACTTTATAAGAAGGTCCCTTCGGAACCATTTCCTCAAAGGTCTCTCCGCAGCTTGTGATCAGACCTACGGCAGTTTTTAAACATGCAAGCGTAACGGTTGCCGCAAGGATCAATTCGCCTGCGGCTCCAAAATAATGCTCTGCAATTCCCGCAAGCGCCACGCCTCCATTTTCCGATACTCCAATCACCGCACGGCTCTGCGCTCCGACTAATGTTACAAGAAGATAAATTGCCGCCATCAAAAGAGAACTGAAGATTCCCGCTTTTACTGTATTTTTCGCTGTATGCTCCGGCTCTTCCACGCCAAGCCCGCGGATAACATTTACTACAATGATTCCAAAAGCAAGGCTTGCAAGTGCGTCCATCGTATTGTACCCCTCTAAAGCACCGGTAAAAAACGCACCGGATACATAATCTCCTTCTGCTCCCATCATCCGGACTTCTCCCATCGGCGAGATCAGCGCCCGCACAACAAGAATTGCCAGAAAACACAAGAATAACGGATTTAATACCTTACCGATCCAGACAAGGATCTCTCCCGGACGCAACGAGAAAAATAACACTGCCGCAAAAAACAAAAGCGAGAACACCGCCAATGCCATTGTATAATTTTCCTTCGGTATCATCTGCTCAAGACCTACAGAGAAAGCAACCGTTGCACATCTTGGAATTGCAAAAGATGGTCCGATGGTCAAATACAGCATCGATGTAAAGAAAATACCGTAATGTCTACCCACCTGACTGCTCACTTCTAATAATCCATTTTTTCTGCTCACACCGAGAGCTACAACACCAAGAAGCGGAAGCCCTACTCCTGTAATCAAAAATCCGGCGACTGCCTGCCACATCTGATTTCCTGCCATCTGCCCCATCGATGCCGGAAAGATCAGATTCCCTGCGCCAAAAAACATGCCGAACAACATACTTGCCACAAAAATCGTTTCTTTGAATGTTAAATTCTTTTTCATTTCCCCAACTTATACCTTTCATTTTCATCCTGCTTCTCCAAAGCATGTTTAATCATTTTATCACGTTGCATTCATAAATTCCAGTATGAAATGCCCTCAAAGCAACGATTTTTATTTTTTTATTTTTCTTCTCCTTTCACCCACAAAGTCACTTCTGCCCCTCCGATTTCTTCGGAATTTCCAAGTTCCAGAAATCCTCCCTGTGACTCCAAAAAACGTTTTACAATCGCAAGCCCCAGTCCCTGATGGCTTCTGTCATGCCGGCTCTTGTCTCCACGATAAAATTCTTCTGTAGCAAATTCCATATCTTCTTTAAAAAATCCTTGTCCATAATCCAATACTTTTGCACATAGATACGAACGCCCTTCTCTTATGCCTTCCGACATCTTAATATCAATCCCCTGCTCAAGCTCCGTGTATTCTAATGCATTCGCAAGCACATTGCTCCATGCTCTCCTCATCTGCTCTATGTTCACCTGCATGACAAGATCCGATTTGCAACACCGGATCATGAAAGGCATATTTTTAGATGAAGCCATTTGCTCTGCTACTATTTTCAACTGCTCTTGAAGCTTCTCACTGCTGATACAGATATCCTGCTCCGCAACTTCCTGATCGCACAGCAGAAGCCTCATCTTATTTAGATATCTTTCCACCTCTTTTGTGTATTCCACAATCTGTCTTTGGCTCTTCTCAACGCTTTGCACGACTTGTTCCTTTTCAATGTGACATATATCTTCTCTTAATCGTTCTAAGTCCTCTTCGGACAGCTCAGCATTTCCCTTAATGATTGTCAGCGGTGTTTTAATATCGTGTACCAGAGCCTGCATCTTTCTTCTTTGTTCGCTTTCCATATCCCACTGCTTCTTCAAAGACTCCTGAAGCGCTTCTTTCATACGCCCAAGGGAGCAGAGTACACCGTTCATTTCTTTTACATCCGACGTTCCCACTTCAAACTCCAGATCATTTTCTGAAATCTTCCGGGTCACTTCATTTACCTGTTCCAGACGCGCCTGCAATCCTCTTGCAAATCTCCTTGCCAGAAGCACTGCTTGCAAAAGGAAAGCAAAAAGCATAACAAGCGGAAACAAAAGCTCCGGATTAGGTAAAATATGATTCAGCGGCTCCAACACATAACGCATCCGCAAATGATATTTCACAATACAGACTTCCTGATTGGGGCGCAAAATAAATCGGTAATATCCTTCCTGCGAAGACATATCCTTCTTCTGATATCCTTGCCACACCTGTGACTGCTTCTTTTGTTCTATCGTCCCATAAAGCCAGTTTCCGTCCTCTGTGTATACACCATACTCACATCCTCCCGGAAATTCAATCTCACTTACATTCTCTGCCATGCGAATATCTTCCGTATGATCGTTAAGCCATTGTTCCGCATAGTTTGCCGGAAGTACCTGACCTGTCATTGACAGAAGTACAAGTACGATATATGCGCCGATAAATATCAATCCGATATTGACGCAAAATATAACGATGTATTTTAAAAACATACCGGTCAATGTTTTCTCTCTTACTCTGCCTTCCATCGATACCCAATCCCCCATACCGTTTCAATCGGTTCCAAACCGTATTTCTTGCATTTTGCACGGATATTTTTTACATGTTCGGTAATGGTGGAGACATCACTCTCTCCATCATACCCGTATACAGCCTCATAGATCCGCTCCTTGGAAAAGACCTGCCCTGAATTTACCGCCAGATATTCGCAGATTGCATATTCACTCTTTGTCATGGGAATCTCCGTTTCCTGATAAAACATTTTCTTAGCCTGAATCTGAAACCGGACTCCACCTGCTTCTAAGAAATGTTTTCGTTCTCTTTTTTCTCTCCGAAGATGCGCCGCAACTCTCGCCCGAAGTTCACCGATTCCGAACGGTTTCGTAATATAATCGTCCCCTCCTGCTCCCAGTCCCTTCATAAGGTCGCTTTCTTCACTTTTAGCAGTCAAAAATAAAATCGGACAATCCACTCTGTCCCGAAGTTCTCTGCAAAGTGAAAAACCATCCATCCCGGGCATCATCACATCTAAAATAATCATCTGATACCACTCTAGTTTCTGCTCAAGCACTGCCTTTGAATTTTCGATTGTGTCCACCTGATATCCTTCATGTTCCAGACTTCTTCTCACTAATTCCAAGATGCCTCTGTCGTCATCCACAACTAATATATGAATCCTTGTATTCTCTGCCATTTCACACATTCTCTCCTATTCTGCCTGCAAAGAAGCCGCTGCCAGTTCTCCTCGATATTGAAACCATAGAGAAATTATGGCACAAACACCGATACTTATCAATCCACAGATTCCCCATCCGAAGTCTGTTCCCAAACCGAGAAAGCTTTTTAGAATCTCTGCTGAAAGCCGGATGCTCCATGAACAGGGAATAAAATGCCAGATCCCTTCTCCAAGCCCTGTAATAAGGAGCGCCGCTAATACAGACTGGATCACACCGATTCCCATAGACACCGACTGAGAAAACCGCAGATTCAAAAACAGATGGATCGGGTATTGTATCAGGCTTCCAAACCATAACCCTGCTGCCATCTCCATATAGAATCTACCGGGAAGGGCTGCATTTTCCAAAAGATACGTTGCTCCCAACGCAAAGGAACCGATGCCGATCAGAACTGCCATTCCTCCTGCTATCTGAAGCACCAGACACTTTGCCCAAAAGGAGCAAAGCCAGCCTGCACTCCCTCCTAAAAAAGTCTGGAAATGATTTCCTTCTTCCAATCCTGTCTGACATGCACAGACAAGACTGACAATAAAAGGAAAGGCAAGTCCCGTCAGCTGAGTAAACGTCGATAGCGATACAATTGTCTCTGCCCCGGAAGCACGATAATAAAGAAGAAGTACCATGCTGCCCGCCAGCGGAATTCCTATATGAAGTGCCGGAATGATCGTGTGTTTCGTCTTATAACACTCTCCCATACATAGTCTTATAAATCGTCTCATGCCCTCTTCATCCTTCTTTCATAATAGATTCTTCCAGCGCCCCACAGAAGCAGAAACCAGAGGATAGAAGCAACAATCCCTACCGAAATACTGGAACTGTCCATCAGCTTCTGCGTAAATGTCATTTCACCCGACTGTGCCGGAAGTCCATTGGGAAGTATTCCAAGTACCGGACACATCATCCTCGCCGCAAGCGCTCCCGGGAAAAACATATAAACCGGTAATAAGGACACAAAAATTGCCATCACATTATACAGAACCAAATGCAGTATAAGCATTACCGTCCGCCCAAGTGTCTGTGCCAGCAAAAGACACCACGGAATCTGCCAGCAAAAAGACAGCCACAGAAGCGCTCCTGCTGCCAGCTGGGATGAAAGGGATGGTCGAATTATGAAAGTAACATTCAGGACATGTTCTAATAAAAATGCGACCGCGAGCACAAGGAGCACCAACAGAAGCATGGCTGCTCCTGACATAAGGATTCCATACAGTACCTTCGCATCCCACACTCTTCCCATGTCACAGGGGAGCACTAAAATCGCCCGGTTTTTCGTCTTCTTCTCTTTCTCGCAGATTGTCCCGCAGACCAGCGCTACAAAACCGGGATACATCCCCATATACCACCAGTTATAACCATCCACTGCAAAAAATACATGTGTAAGGAACGCTGCTAACGCCACACAGATAACCGGCATTAAAATTAAAAGCTTTCTCAACACTGTGTGCCGATGTTTCAGGGCTTCTGCCTTCAAATACTGTCTATTACTCATTGCACATCCCCCTTTTCCCGCTCTTTACGATATCCATAAACAGCTCTTCCAGATTGTCGCGTTCAGAAATAGCTCCTTCATAGTGGACGCTTCCATCTACAATAATCGCAATCCTGTCTGCTGTCTGTTCGATCTCACTTAATATATGGCTGGACACAAGTACTGTAATCCCTTCTTCGGGAAACTGGCGAATGAGTTCCCGAAGTTCCTGTATCCCAACCGGGTCAATCCCATTGACCGGTTCATCCAACACAAGCAGTTTCGGATGGTTCAAAAGCGCAATGGCAATTCCAAGACGCTGCTTCATTCCAAGGGAAAATGCACCTGCCCTTTTCTTCCCTGTGTTCGTGAGCCGAACCACTTTCAACACTTCCTCAATCCTGCTGTCTGGAAGTCCCAGAAGAAGTGTACGTACCTTTAGATTCTCCCACGCACTTAAATTTTCATAAATAGGCGGTGTCTCAACCAACGCTCCGATATGATTTAAATCTTCCCTTGTCCACGGATGTCCGTCAAACAATATCTCCCCTTTTGTAGGTCTAAGCATTCCTGTCAGACATTTTAGTAATGTCGATTTCCCCGCCCCATTAGGTCCGAGAAGACCGTATACACAATTCTTTGGGATACAAAGAGACACTTGATCTATCGCCCTTTGCTTGTGAAATACTTTCGTTATGTGATTCATTTCCACCAGATTCTCACTACATCCGGTATTGTTTTTTTCCTTCATAATCATTTCTCCTTTCCTGCTCTGTCATATAAGATAAAGGAGAAATATAAGGAAATTATAAGGAAAATAAAATAAAAATGATTCATACTCCCATCAGTTGGTATTCTCATTATCTTCCGGGACATCCAGCGGAGTGTTTCCTTGCGGTTTCTCCATATTTTCAGGCGCCTGTCCTTCTCCCTGCCCACCTTTCATACCGCCTTCTTTCCTGTCTCCCTTTCCACTTTCTCCATTTCTTGGATTGCCCCTTGCCTGAGAATCGCTTCCATAAACAAGACTGTCCATGGTAATACTTTGTTCGGTTGTTCCTGCTTTTATAGTGTAAGTTTCTCCTTCTTTGATTGCCGGACAGCTTACAATCATAGAAGAATAGGCTTTTTCAGCTGTCCAGCTTATAAGCTTCGTCCCACTGCTGTCAAGAAGTGCAAGCTCGCTCCCCTCCTCCTGTTCTCCTACGTTCATCATCATACCCCCCTGCGTCGAGGAAGAATCGAAGTTTTGTGCCATGCCGGAAGAGCCGGAAGCCGCGAAAATTCCTCCCGTCACTACTGCACTTCCATTATAATCCAAGATGCCATTTCCACTATTTACAGGACCTGACAGATACGTTTTACCACCGGAAATCGTTACATTGGAATCCGCATGAATTCCGTCATCTCCTGATGACAACGTATAAGTGCCGCCGCTGACAGCAAGATTTCCATTGGAATGAAATGCATCATCTTCCGCATCAACCGTATACGTGCCACCTTTTAACACCAGTTGCACAGATGCTTTCATTCCTTTGATACTGGTCGTATCTGTTTCTTTCTGCGAAGCCGGTTCCATCGGCATCTCTTCTCCGCCGTTTTGTACACTGGCACCGCTCGCTCCGGTCAGAATCGTATAAGTACCATCGTCTGCCTGTAACCACGCACTGGCGCTGATTCCATCCTGCTGGGATGCAATATCAAACGTTCCGCCTGCCAGATACACAAAACCCTTGCTGCTGTCGTCCGTATTTTCTGCATGGATTCCATCAAACATTTAATGGGCCATAAATCCCTGCATTCTACACTCATCTATATCCACCTTGCCTCCTATAATGCCAGAAACGTCTCCAGCCCTTTTGACCGGATGGGAGGAATACTGCATGTGTGAATTGAAAATCCGCAAAATATGGGAACTTTCTTACGAGGATTACTGTACCAATGGATTTTTCCATTCTGCTGTCCAAAAGAATGCTGCTCGAGCTATCTTAACCTGCAAATCCGGTAAACTCGGAGTCAATCTAAACCGGTGTTCAGAATGCGGTCATGTTGAATTTCACAATAATTCCTGCCGCAACCGTAACTGCCCCAACTGTCAGGCTGTGCAAAAGGAACTCTGGGTGGATAAGCGCAGGGCTGAGGTCATTGACTCGCCTTATTTCCATGTGGTATTTACTCTTCCTCATGAATTGAATCCTCTCATTTACTGCAACCAGAAGCTTCTGTACGGACTTCTCCACAGATGCTGTGCCGAAACTCTTCTGGAATTATCCAAAAATCAAAAGTGGCTCGGCGCAACACCTGGGATTATTCAGGTTCTTCACACATGGAATCAGGAAATTGACTACCATGTACACATGCACTGTATCATCTCCGGCGCTGGTCTTACAAAGGACAGGAAAATTCGAAAATCCAAGAGTAATTTTTTCATTCCCGTGAATGTTCTTCGTGACAAGTTCAAAGGAAAGTATATGGACGGACTTTCTTCACTTTATGAAAAAGGTTCCCTTACCTTTTCCTCTTCCTGCAAAAATCTGCATGATCCTGATCAATGGAAAAAGTTGAAGAACAATCTTTATGAAAAGGACCGGTGTCCATACATCAAGGAAACCTTTAACGGCTTTGGCAATGCCATTGGATACCTCGGACGTTATACGCATAAGATAGCCATTTCAAACAACAGGATTCTTGCTGTCACAGAAGATGAGGTTACTTTCTCAGCCAGAGGTAAGAAGCCGGGAGAACCTAAACGCCAGATCACACTGGATCATACAGAATTTATCCGTCGCTACCTGATGCATGTGCTTCCCTCCGGTTTTCAGAAAATACGCTATTATGGTTTTCTGAATAATCGGATAAAGACACAGAATCTGAAAGTTATCTTTAAGCTTCAGAACAGCCGGCGTTTTAAGCAGCGCTATGCAGGAATGTCCATGGCAGAACTTTTAAAGGCTGTCTGGAACTTTGACATCTGCCTTTGTCCCAAATGTGGGCATCCTGCTATGAAACAGCTTGGAAGGTGCCATGTCCCTCCTTCCTGACAGACTGCCTTATCATAGTTTTTTTGAGACCTCCCCATGGAAGGTCTGCGAAGCATACCCAAAAACAGGAAACAAGGCAAAAAATAGCCTTTTTTGTCATTACAGACCACCCTAATTCTCTGTTTTAAGCTTCCTGAGAAGGATACTATCCCCATATAGTCTGTGGCTAACGTTCCGCGACTGGGTACAATTGGAAAGAATCACATTCAGAGCAGTTTATCTTTTGTATAAACTGTTCTTTTTTGTTGCTACACTGAATCTGATACTTTCCTTAAGAATTGTTCTGAATCACCAGCACCGGACGATAACCGCCCTGTTCACTTCCAAATACAGGATCAAGGTCGGCATGATAAATATCCCCACGCCTGACGTTTCTATCTTCCATCTTTGCTTTATCTCCTCTCGTCTTTCTAACTGTTGTTATCCCTAAATATGTAAAATACAAGCCTATTTGTCCCCGACGTCCCGACTTGTAATTGGGAAATCATCAGACGGCTGACTGCTGATCGGCTCCACAGGATTTTATTTAAAATAAATATATGGGATTAGGATTTTTCCTCTCCAGGGATCTCCTGAAGCTGCCCTCACTTGTTGCGGCATCAAAGAAATATTTTGTATAAAGATTTTAGCGTACACCATTTTTCGTTTTCGATACTTCACTCAATATGATAAGTTTGCGTAAACGCAAAGAAACAGCGACTTTGAAAAGTCAAAGCCGCCGTTTCATACGGGCGTGTCAAATGACTGCTGTACGACGGCTTTTTTCTTTTGCCGTCGTACGGCAGATAATTATTTCTTATTTTTAATTGAAAAAGAATTTTTATAATATCGCTTATTTTTATGTTTCTTTTCGCTAATAATGAGGCTCTCTACCTCTCATTTTTCTTTCTACACTTCAACGCCATTCGGATATTCAACATTTAACTTTCCATTAGCCCTAAATATTCTTCAATTAAGATGTTTCATCTTCTAAGTGCTAATAACCTACGCAACAATAGAACGATTTGAAAAGTTATCCCGCTTTTGCTTACCATATTATTTCCTTAAATTAACATTCATGTAACGCCCAATATTACGCAAATTCATCGAGTCCTCTACAAACTGAAGTTCATCCCAATATGCAGACCTTTGATTATACACGCTTATAAATTATTGGTTCATCATATCCAAAAGTTCTCTTTCCATTAACTTCCATGCTTTCCGATACTTCCAGAAAATTGTTGGAAAACTTTTCCCAAAGTTTGAATGTCATTACCGGAGAGAACTGGCTTGTGCTGCCTCCCTCCCAGATTCCGTCCTTTTCATGATAAAGTGCCGGATTAAATTTTTCAGATTTTTCTAGTTTAGAGTAATCAACATTCTTCATAGAATCATATGAAAATGTATTTTTATCTTCTCCTTTTGGAATTTCATAAGAAGAAAGTAAAATTCCCTGTTCTATTTCCGTGATAAGGAAAAGATGTGGAGATGCATGACGTTTCCCATTAATTTCATAATAGCTCTCTTCAACAACAAATTTTCCTTTGAAATCTTCAGGAAGGTTATTTATTTTGTCATTACAGATTGTATTTACATGTTCCGCATATGGATATGTTTTCCCTTCTGCCTGCATCTTATTAAATTGATCCTTATTATCAAAATGTCCTGTCATCATTCCTACAAAATTATCAAGTTTCATCATATACTTTACCTCCTGGTATTTGCCTAATCACACTATTCCTCTTTTGCTTTTGCCATACTGGCGATATCTCCCACTCCATTCAATACCATTGTCGGAAGATAAGCATAAGTTTTGAGTGTATCCTTCGTTGAACATCCAGAGAGAACCAATACAGTAGACATACCACTTTCCATTCCTGAAATCACATCTGTATCCATACGATCCCCAACCATTACAGCTTCTGCTGAATGACATCCAAGCATATTCAATCCTGTTCTCATCATCAGTGGATTCGGTTTCCCACAGAAATATGCCTGTGTACCTGTTGCCATTTCAATTGGGGCAATCAATGCACGACAGGCAGGAGCGATTCCGTTCTCGATTGGTCCGGAAACATCCGAGTTTGCTCCAATCAACTTAGCTCCCTTCAGAACTAAATTCGTTGCTTTCGTTAAGGTATCCAATGAATAGGATCGTCCCTCTCCCACAACAACATAATCCGGATTTACATCATTCATTGTAATGCCAACATCATAAAGTGCATTTAAGAGACCTGCTTCTCCTATCACAAATGCTGAACAGCCTGCCGCCTGTTCCTTTAAAAAAGCGGCTGTTGCCAATGCGCTGGTGTAAAAATGTTCTTCTGGCACATCAAGTCCCATCCTTGCCAGTTTCTGATTTAATTCCCGTGGTGTATATCCACTATTATTTGTCAAAAATAAATATTCTTTCTTTTCATCATGCAACCACTGGATGAATTCTGGAACACCTGGCAATATCTGATTGCCATGATAAATCACACCATCCATATCACAGATGAATCCTTTTTTTTCATTAAAATCGATTATGGATTTTCTCATGTTCATATGCGCCCTGCCTTTCTTGTTTCTTTAGAATACACCTTGCTCTTTTCATAATAAAATAAAGCGCTATTTTCTACAAATATTTTTATATTATATCATCCACACATAAAATCAAATACATAGTACTGTGAAATCAAAGTAAATATTTCTATCAACAGAACCTTTTATGACAACATCTCTTTCACACAAATACTCCGATAATCACTCGGTGATATTTTATATCTTTCTTTAAATACTCGGTTAAATGTTCTCTGAC
>OLNI01000103.1_pt1 | contig 87122 bp, 79 predicted proteins | sample 1672921 | NCBI WGS metagenome assembly OLNI01 (sample SAMEA3136737, study PRJEB25190) | human gut metagenome | biome: human gut; feature: human-associated habitat; material: faeces | place: Austria | collected 2013 | reverse complement strand
AACGTTTTTTCATGACGTTTTGTGCCTTGAGCAGCGCGAAAGGAATGGATATAAAGATGAAGAAAAAATTGGTAGTCGTATTACTTACTGCAGCTATGAGTATGTCTCTGCTTGCAGGATGTGGAGGAAATTCAGGAAGTTCTGACGCAAAGAGTGATGCAAAGACAGAGGATACGAAGGAGGACAGCGATCAGGTGGCAGCAGACAAGGTGGCAAAACTGATTGATGATATCTATGTTCAGGAGAGAACTGACAAGACAGATGAACAGTGCAAAGAAGCTAAGGAAGCCTGGGACGCATTAACAGATGCCCAAAAAGAATTAGTAGAAGGTGAGAACGCAGATCCTGATTACTTCGGAAGAGATACAGGTGACGCTTCGAAAGATGATCCGTTAAATCAGGACGAGATTGGTGAGAATGAACTTCTCGTTGTAAGTTTCGGTACATCATTCAATGACAGCCGCGCAAAAGACATCGGTGGAATTGAGAAAGCACTTCAGGCTGCTAATCCAGACTGGTCAGTAAGAAGAGCATTTACAGCTCAGATCATCATCAATCACGTACAGGCCCGTGATGATGAGAAGATTGACAACATGGAGCAGGCACTGGAGCGTGCAGTAGACAATGGAGTTAAAAACCTTGTTGTTCAGCCGACACATCTGATGCATGGTGCAGAGTATGATGAGTTATCAGAGACAGTGGAAAAATATAAAGATAAATTTGAATCTGTAAAGATTGCTGAGCCGCTTCTCGGCGAAGTTGGAGCAGATACAACAGTTATCAATGCAGACAAAGAAGCAGTTGCAAAAGCAATCACAGACGAAGCAGTTAAGACAGCAAACTATGACAGCATTGATGCAGCAGCCGAAGATGGAACCGCATTTGTATTCATGGGACATGGAACTTCACACGTTGCAAATGTAAGTTATGATCAGATGCAGACACAGATGGAGCAGCTTGGATATAAGAATGTATTTATCGGAACTGTAGAAGGTGAGCCGGAAGATACAGAGTGTCAGGCAGTCATTGAGAAAATCAAAGAGGCCGGATATAAGAAAGTAATCCTTCGTCCACTGATGGTTGTTGCAGGAGATCATGCGAACAATGATATGGCAGGAGACGATGATGATTCATGGAAGAGCCAGTTTGAAGCGTCAAAAGCATTTGACAGTGTAGAATCACAGATTGCAGGCCTTGGAGAGATTGATGCAATTCAGCAGATTTATGTAGCACATACAAAAGCTGCAATTGAAGCTAAATAGTTGACAGGTCAGATTTTCAGAGTACAATTATAAAGAAAAATAATTAGAAAAGAGAGAATGGACATGTTAAAGAAGAAATTATTAGTTTTATTACTTTCCGCCAGTATGGCAATGACAATGCTTGCCGGATGCGGAAGTAATACGGATAAGAAAGATGACACAAAAACAGAAGCTTCCAAAGATGATGCGTCAGAAGCAAAGACTGACAGCAAAGATGCGAAGGAGCCTGAGCTGGAAGATGGAACTTATAAGGTAGATTTTAATACAGACAGCGGTATGTTCCACGAGAATCCGGACTATAATGACGGAAAAGCAACGCTGACTGTTAAAGATGGTAAGATGACAGTACATATTACATTGAATTCTAAAAATATCGTACAGTTATTCTTAGGCTCAGCAGAAGATGCACAGAAAGACGGGGCAGATCTGATTGATCCGTCAGAGACAACAGAGATTACTTATTCTGATGGTTCCGCGCCAAAGGAAGTATACTCCTTTGACGTACCGGTACCGACACTGGATGATGAATTTGATCTGGCATTGATTGGAACAAAGGGTAAATGGTATGACCATAAAGTCAGTGTGTCCAATCCGGAAGCAGTGCAGTAAAAAAGATGTCGTATAATTTTTAAATAATTAAGAGCAGATGTGTTAAAGCATTTGCTCTTTCTTTGTATTTATAAAGATTTTTGATTTGACTTTTCTGTATAAACTGATAAAATGAGAGGAGTTATCAATTAAATCAAAGGAGAAATGTATGAGAAAGAGAATTGTTGCAGCGATACTTGCACTTGCCATGTCTGTTTCTATGATGGCATGTGGTGCAAAAAGTGACAGTAAACAGGAAAATACTGCTACAACAAAAGAAGTAGACAGTATGAGTTTTGATGAACTGAAGAAAGAGGCGAAAGGAAGTACAGTGACTTTCTATGGCTGGGGTGGAGATGATAAGCTGAATGACTGGCTGGATAATTCATTTGCACCGATCATGAAGGAAAAATATGATATTACTATGGAACGTGTTCCGATGGATATTGATCAGATTTTAAGTCAGCTTTCCGGTGAACTGGGAGACAAGAATGCCAGTGAAGACAACGGTGATATCGACATAATCTGGATTAATGGAGAGAATTTCCAGTCTGCAAAAGAAAAAGATATGTTATATGGTCCATTTACAGACAAACTTCCGAATTTCAATGACTATGTAGATGGTGATTCTGAAGATGTAAAATTAGACTTTGCTTATCCGACTGATGGATATGAGGCTCCATATGGAAAAGCTCAGGTTGTTATGGTTGCGGATACGGCGGTAACACCAGATCTTCCGACGAGTGCAGAAGAACTGAAAGCATTCGTGCAGAAATATCCAGGAAAAGTAACATATCCGGCTCTTCCAGACTTTACAGGAAGTGCATTTGTCAGAAATATTATCTATGAAATCTGTGGATATGAGCAGTTCATGACTATGGAAGCTGACAAAGAAACAGTAAAAGAGGCAATTGAACCGGCTATGGAATATTTACGAGAACTGAATCCTTACTTATGGAATCAGGGAAAGACATTCCCGGACTCTTCCACAACATTGGACAACATGTTTGCAGATGGTGAAGTGGTTCTTTACATGACATACGGTGCATATGACACAGCAGTAAATATTGCAGATGGAAAATACACAGAGACAACTCAGTCCTTCCAGTTCGATAAAGGAACAATTGGAAATACAAACTTTATGGCAATCGCCAAGAATTCAGCAAACAAAGCTGGAGCAATGATCGCTATCAATGAGATGCTTTCGCCGGAGGTTCAGGCAGACCGTTATGATCAGTTAAAAGTAATCCCGGTATTAGATAATACAAAACTTTCTGATGACCAGAAGGCAGAATTTGATAAAGTAGATCTTGGAAAAGGAACCATTCCTCAGGACGAGCTTCTTTCCAAACGTCTTCCGGAGATGCCGGCACAGCTTGTTCCGATTATTGAAGAGATCTGGAATGAGGAAGTTGTAGGAAAATAATTTTATGAAGAAAAAAGTGGTACCATATTTATTACTGGTTCCTCAGATTGTACTGATCATTATATTTCTGATCGGATTAATAACTGGAATCACCCAGAGTTTCGGGGTGATTCCAGCTTTTGGATTAAGGGAACCTACGTTGAAATATTACAAAGAAATATTGATGAAGCCAGAGCTCTTTCAATCTGTGAGCTACAGCTTAAAAATTGCATTTTTATCAGCCGCAATTGCAACTGCAGGTGGTGTGATTCTTGCCGGATTGTGTGTGTCTGTCAGACAAACGTCTGGACTTATGATGCGGATCATACAGATGCCGATTATAGTTCCCCATGTTGTTGTGGCTATATTTGCAGTTAACATCTGTTCTCAGAATGGAATTCTTGCAAGAATTGGTTATGCGCTTGGACTGATTAGTGATCAGCAGCAATTTCCTCTGATTATATATGATGCACATGGATTTGGAATTATTCTGGCTTATGTGTGGAAGGAACTTCCATTTATTGTATATTTTGTTATTGCATTAATGGCAAATATCAATGGAAAACTGGGGGAGGCTGCCAGGAATCTCGGGGCAGGGAAAATCTGTACATTTGTGAAAGTAACGCTGCCGCTTTGCAAAGAGACAATTATCAGTGGCTTTCTGATAATTTTTGTGTTTGCCCTTGGAGCTTATGAACTCCCGCTTCTTTTGGGAGCGACTACGCCGAAAGCACTACCGATTCTGGCATACCAGCAGTATATTCATCCGAATCTTGAAAACCGTCCGTATGCTATGGCGTTAAATGGAGTTATCATATGCATTTCCATGGTAAGTGCGGTGCTGTATTTTGTAATGTTAAAGAAAAATGTAAGTTATCTGGCAGGTAAGAATCATGAAGAAAAAAAGAAAATCAATACTTAGTTATATTATTATTTTAATCGTGGTGTTTCTGATCTTATTTCCGGTTGCAACGATGATACTTTGGGTATTTACAGAACGCTGGGCATGGCCGGATCTGTTTCCACAGGTGTTTTCTATGCGTGCGCTGGATCAAATTTCGGCGAGAGGGACAGAATTAAGTGCGGTGTTTGCTTCCAGTGCAGAAATTTCGGTTGTTGTAGCATCATTTTCGGTAGTCGTTGCGCTGATGACGGCTCGTGCGGTTGTACTCTATGACTTTCCGGGAAAACAGTTGATTTATTTTTTGACAATCCTGCCTTTTATGATTCCGGTTACAGTGCTTGCCATGGGACTTCAGGTATTATTCATAAAACTGGGGCTTAACAATACAGTGACAGGTGTGATACTGATTCATCTGATCGCGTCACTTCCATATGCAGTCCGGCTGTTAATAGACGGAACGCAGGCTGTCGGTAACCGGTTGGAAGAACAGGCGAGAGTATTGGGAGCTTCTGCGTGGAAAGCATTTTTTCATACTACACTTCCGATGCTTGTTCCTGTCATGCTGTCTTCTTTCTGTATGGCCTATATCGTGTCTTTTAGCCAGTATTTTATGACGTTGTTGATCGGCGGTGGAAAAGTGAAGACATTCACCGTTGTTATGGTTCCATATCTTCAAAGTGGAAATCGTAACATTGCATGCGTGTACAGTGTGATATTTTTAGGGGTGACATTGATATTATTTTCATTATTCGAAGGTCTTGCAAAGCATTGGACAAAGGAAAACAGTGGAGGGTTCTATGAGTCTTAAGGTAGAAAAATTAAAAGTTACAATTCAAAAAAAAGAGATTCTGCATGGTATAAATCTTGAAGTAAAGCAGGGAGAATTTGTTTCGCTGTTAGGACCGTCAGGTTGTGGAAAAACAACATTGCTGAAAAGCATTGCCGGACTTGTGGAAGTGCAGGAAGGCGAGGTGTGGATACAGGGGGAAAAGGCGACAAATATTCTACCAGAAAAGCGAGGCACAATTATCGTATTTCAGGATCTGCGTTTATTTCCCAATATGACTGTAGAAAAGAACATTGCATTTCCAATGGAGATTGCTGGTGTGAAAAAAGACGAACGAAAGAAAAAGGTAGAAGAATTGCTGGCAGCAGTGCAGCTTTCCGGGTTTGAAAAGAGAAGAATAAGGGAAATGTCCGGAGGCCAGATGCAGAGAGTAGCGCTTGCAAGAGCTTTGGCAGCGAAACCCAAAATCTTACTTCTTGATGAACCGTTCTCGGGGCTTGATGAAAAACTCCGCCTGGAAATGGGCGAACTCGTACGAAAACTACACGAAACCTGGAAAATAACGACCATTCTTGTTACTCATGACAAGCGGGAAGCATTGCAGATGTCTGATCGAATCGCGCTTATGGACAGTGGAAGGCTCATCCAATATGATACGCCAAAAGAAATGTTCTATCATCCGACATCGCGTATGGTGGCAGAGTATTTTGGAAAAGTCAACGTTATGAAAAAAGAACATGATGGAAGAATGATAGAAGGAATTCTCAGACTATTTTCAGTACAAATAGCTAAAGTAGAAGGTAAAGAAAACAAGAATGATATTTCCATACATGCAAAGGTGGAAGAAATAACATTTGCAGGGGAACTGGCAGAGGTTAGTTTGATTTTGGAAGAGCCGTATTTTGGCAGACTTGAATTGTTAAGCCAGGTAATGAGCAGTAAAATCAGCGAGCTGAATTTGTCGGGTGGAATGATCGTTGCGATAAAGATAAATGAAAAAGATATTGTATGGTTTGAAAGCGGGGAAGTCTGATGAAAAAAATCGTGTATGACTGTGATTTAACACTAGGTGTTCCTGGTTGTGATGTGGATGATGGTCTGGCACTTATGTATCTTCTGGGATGTCCGGAAGCAGAATTGCTTGGTGTAACAGCTACTTATGGTAATAATAAAATTGATGTTGTGTGGGAGACAATGAACCGTATGCTTTCGGAGTTGGGGCAGACAGAACTGCCGGCACGAAAAGGAGGGGCGGCTCGCGGTGAGTTTCAAAGTGATGCGGCTGACTTTCTGGTGGATATGGCAAACCAGTATGCAGGAGAGTTGTCGATTCTTGCAACAGGTTCCCTGACAAATCTGGGCGGGGCGTATACATTAGATCCACATTTCTTTGAAAAAGTGAAAGAGATCGTATTGATGGGCGGGATTACAGAACCTCTTGTCTTTGAAAAAAAGATTATGGATGAGTTGAATTTTTCCTGTGATCCAGAAGCCACAGCAGCGGTACTGACAAAAGGGAAAAATGTGTCCATAATTACTGGAAATAACTGTCTGAAAGTTTTATTTACGAAAGAAGAATATAAAAAGCGCCTTTTGGGAACAGAAAACCCGGCAGCAATCTATATCCGGGAAAAGACAGATTACTGGTTTGGGTACAATGAAGAGGATTATGGAATTGGCGGATTTTACAACTGGGATGTAACAGCAGCAGTTTATCTGATGCACAAAGAGCTGTTTGCGCATAGGAAAAATAAATTCAAAATTACCGAAGAAGACTTACAAACAGGGAATCTGCGAATGCAGACACCGGGCAATTGTACCTTGAATCTTCCGGAGATCAAAGAAGAAAAAAGTTTTAAAGATGAGATTTATAGATCTTGGATGCATGCAGGGGAACGATGTTTTCCTATCACGGAGATATATAAATAAAATGAATAAGTGAATGAAAAACATTGATAATAACAATTGGACGAAAAGAGTACAAAAAGGTATTATTAGTATAGCTGATTTATAAATTCGAATTGTTAATATTTATTAATTTTACATATTGAAAATCTGTTGGTAAAATGAACAGACATTATATATTTCAGAGGGGAATTTTAAAGATATGAAAGAGAAAAAGAACTGGCTGGGGAAAGTTGTATTATTAATCGCAGTGATTGCAGCAGTCGCTGTGTATTTTTTAGTCCCAGGTGTCAATAAAATGATGAATAAGGTATTTGCCATGTTTGCAAGCGGAGACTTTACGGTTGTACGTGATTTTGTGGCATCTTATGGAGCATATGCGGCTGTAATCTCATTTTTACTGATGATCTTTCAGTCCATTGCAGCACCGCTTCCGGCATTTTTGCTCACATTCGCAAATGCGAATCTGTTTGGATGGTGGCAGGGAGCAATCCTTTCCTGGACAAGTGCTATGGCAGGAGCGGCTGTATGTTTCTACATTGCAAGAATTCTGGGACGTGATGTGGCAGAGAAACTTACAAGCAAGAGCGGACTGGCTCAGATTGATACATTTTTTGAACGATATGGAAAGAATACAATTCTGATCTGCCGTCTGCTTCCATTTATTTCGTTCGATATTGTAAGTTATGCGGCAGGACTGACATCTATGTCATTTATGTCATTCTTTATTGCAACAGGAATCGGACAGCTTCCGGCAACAATTGTGTACTCTTACGTTGGCGGCATGTTGACCGGCGGTGCAAAGTTATTTGTGACCGCGCTTATGATTTTGTTTGCCCTCTCAGCACTGATCTTTATGCTGAGAAAAATATATATGGACCGGCAGTCCAAAAAAGAAAAAGGGAGGATATGAAATGGATACTTACTACAATCCGGAAGATCTGGCGAAGTTTGGAACCATTGGGGAAAAAGCACCGGAGTTAGCAGAGAAGTTCTTCAGCTACTATAATGCAGTGTTTGAAGAAGGTGCACTGACAGCAAGAGAGAAATCTCTCATCGCACTTGCTGTGGCACACACGGTACAGTGCCCATACTGTATTGATGCTTATACCAATGACTGTCTGAATAAGGGAGTGACAGAAGAGCAGATGACAGAGGCTGTCCATGTGGCAGCAGCAATCCGTGGCGGTGCAAGTCTGGTTCACGGTGTACAGATGAAAAACATCGTAAAGAAATTAGAGTTCTAAAAATTAAAATAAAACATTTGAGGAGATGAAAAACATGAAAAAAAGAGTCGTAACATTATTATTAGTAGCAGCAATGACAGGATCTATGGTTGTAGGATGCGGATCAAACTCCAGTTCTGACACAAAATCAGAGACAAAGACAGAGTCTACAGATACAAAAACAGAGGAGAAAAAAGAGTTGGCAGACGATGAGTATCAGTATGTATCTGCTGAGGATACAGCGAAAGCTGACGGAGTTCACGTACTCGATGTAAGAGAGTGGGATAACTATGTGACTGGAAGAGTTAAGAATTCTGAGTGGTGCCCAATCTTCCCATTAGAGGATGATTCCTTAGTTGACGCTATGACAGATTACGCGAAAAAGAACCTGAACGATGGAAAAGATATCTACATCATCTGTAACAGTGGTAAGCGTGGAGCTGAAAAAGCAACAGGTGTATTAAGAGATGCAGGAATCGAGTCAACATCTATCTACACAGTAGAGGGTGGGGCAAAAGCACTTGCTGACGTAAGCGGAGCTCTTACAACAGACCGTACAGAAGAGAACATCGACTGGCAGTATGTATCTGGAAAAGATGCAGTTGCAGCAGTAGATGACAAAGATGTTCAGATTCTGGATGTTCGTGATGATGATACATACAAAGCAGGACACTTAAAAGGATCTTTCCAGTGCGGATTAAAAGAGATTGAAAGTGCAGATGCTCAGACAGCTATGTACAAACTGGCAACAGAGAAGATGGATTCTTCCAAGAAAGTATATCTTCTTTGCTACAGCGGAAACAAGTGTGCTAAGACAGGAATCTCTATCCTGAAAGACGCTGGCTTTGATTTAGATAACCTTTACATCATTGAGAATGGTGCAAAAGACGGAGATGTATCTGCTGCATTCGTGACAGAGTAAATTGTGATTGATAGAATACCCCAATGGATGTTGTGGAACGAAAAATGTTCCGATTTGGACATACATAAAAGAACTGGAAGATGATGTCAAGACAGATTCCATAACAGCTATAAGGAGGAATGTACAATGAAAAAAAGAGTATTAGCGGTACTTTTAAGTGCAGCAATGGTTGCATCTCTTGCAGTTGGATGCGGATCAAGCTCAAAATCAGATGAAAAGTCTGAGACTAAGACAGAAACAGCAAAAGACACAAAAGAAGAGACAAAAGATGTTGAGGCTGTAGAGCAGAGAACTGTATATGTAACACCAGAGTGGTTAAAGAGTGCTATGGATGGTAACCAGAAAGGTTATGAGAATGTAGTAGTTGCAGAGGTTGCTTACAGTGATAATGCAAAGGATTGTGAGTCATATCAGAAAGGTCACATTCCAGGAGCAATTTATGTCGGTGATGTTGAAGTAGAGGATGCTACAGGATCTGAGGAAGGTGCATACAATCTTCTTTCAGCAGACGAGGTTGAGAAGAATCTTCTTTCTCACGGAATCACAAAAGATACAAAGGTTGTTCTTTACGGTGGAGATATTTCCGGAACAGCGCGTGTAGCCTATGCTTATATCTGGGCTGGTGTTGAGGATGTCAAGATTGTAAATGGTGGAATCGATGCATGGGAGAAAGCCGGATACGAGACAGAAACAAAGGCAAATGAAGGAACAGAAGCAAAAGATTTCGGAACAACTGTACCAGCTCATCCAGAGTACTGGACATCTATCGAAGAAGCAAAAGATAAACTTGCCAATGATGACAACTTCAAATTAGTAAGTATCAGAAGTGAAGAAGAGTGGCTTGGAAAGACAAGTGGATATAACTATATGGACAAAGCCGGTGAGCCGGATGGAGCTGTATGGGGAAAAGGTGCCAAGACTGCAGCAGATGTTGCAGACTTCACGAACGATGACGGAACTGTAAAAGATCTGGACGGACTGAAAGAAGTTTGGAAAGACTGTGACTTTACATTAGATAATCACCTTGCATTCTATTGTGGAACAGGCTGGAGAGCAACGGTACCATTCCTTGTGCTTTATGAGAATGGATACGATAACATTTCTGTATACGATGGTGGATGGTATGAGTGGTTAATGCACGATGACTATCCGGTACAGGTTGGTGATCCTGCAAGTGCTGACTGCCAGCATACAACAGTTGGAGAGCTTCCGACAGGAAAAGCTGCAAAATAATCCGGTACTGAACTTGGAGTAAAGTATCAGATTAATGAAAAGTAATAAAAAATATGAGCGCTGTCACTGGGTTCCGGTGACAGCGTTTAGCAGTATTATGGAGGAAATATGAAAAAAATAAGTTACATTTTTTTTGATTTACTGACCATTGCTTTTTTGATTGGAGCTTATGCAATCCAGTACTTTACAAAGAAGAAGTTAGGCATGCTCCGTTGGGTGAATTATCACAATATGCAGTTTCAGAAAAATGCGGTTTATGGTATAGTAAAGTATATTACAGTAGTTGTGGCAATTGTGCTGATTGTGCTGATTATTGCCGGATATAAAAAGAAAAAAGAGATGCTGGGAAAGATTGATCTGGTTATGATCATGGTGATGTCAGTACTGGGAATTGTCTATCTTGGGATAACAATATTTAAGTCCATCGAAACACTTGCGGCATATTACTTTTTAATGCCGCTTTTTGGGGCGGCTACATTGATGCAGATTGTGAGAAATGGTATTGCAGTGGGGATAACGAAGAATGAAAAATAAAAAAATGTGGATATTTATCGGAATTATTGTTGTGATTCTGGTACTCAATCACATTTTCGGGTGGTCTGCCTACCTGGGAAATACAGAGAATTTGAAATTTTTGGAAAATATGGTACAGGATAATCTTCTTCTGGCGGTGTTGATCTACACAGTGCTTACGATTGTAAGTTGTGTCGTTCTGGCACTTCCGGGAGTGACATTTGCAATTATTGCGGGGCTGGTATTTGGACCAGTACTTGGAACGATCTGTTGCTCAGTTGCGACAACGCTTGGAGCAATGGTCGCATTTGTTGTGGGACGATTTTTCCTTCAGGACAGTATCAAACCGATGGCAATGAAAAATAAATATCTGAAAAAATGGTTGTTTGATGAGACGGGAAGTAACGAGATCTTTATTCTTATGATTACAAGACTGGTCCCGTTGTTCCCATATAATCTTCAGAATTTTGCCTACGGGGTAACAGATATTAAATTCTCCACATATTCTATATGTTCTCTGATTTTTATGCTGCCAGGAACGGCTATGTACACGGTTGGAACAGCCGGACTTGCAGACAAAGAGAACCGGATCCTTTATATAGGGATTGCACTTGTACTGGCGGTAGTTGTTATGGGGCTTGGTGCATTTTTGAAGAAGCATTATGTGCAGGAGGAACAAAGTGAAGAGTAAAAATGATGTGTCAGAGTGTATACACTGTCATGTCTGTCAGAAGCATTGTGAGTTTCTGAAAAAATATGGCATTGATATTGGGGACACTGAAAAGCTGAAGGAATTATCTTATCATTGCTTTTTATGTGGAAAATGTACAGAGGTCTGCCCGATTGGGATTGACGGGCGGGATTATATTCTAAAGCTTCGCCGGGAAAATGTCCGGGAGGCAGAAGGGACATTTCGTGAAAAAGGGTATGGAATGCTCTTAAAAGAAAAGAAAGATTATATCTATAAAAATTATCGTAATGCAACTGGAAAATGCATCCTTTTCCCAGGGTGTAATTTTCCTTCTTTTTATCCAAAGACAATGAAGAAGCTTGTGAAGCTTCTGAAAGAACATGGAATCGGAGTTGCCTATGACTGTTGTGGAAAGCCGATTGCGGAGCTTGGACTGGAAGTTGATGAAAAGAGAATTATACAGCGTATTAATGATGAGTTTGAAAAAAGAGGCGTGGAAGAGGTTATCATGCTTTGCCCGAACTGTTATACATTTTTGAAACCCTATTTGAAGGTTAAAGTGACAGACATTTATGCAAAACTTGAAGAACTAGGGATCGGTGAGAAGAATCTGGAGTCCGGCAAAGTATTTTTGCCTTGTCCGGATCGTGAGAAAAGAGAGATTCTTGCATCAGCAGAGCGATTCGTGAAGGGAAGTCTGGAATCGGTAAAAGGAGTACAGTGCTGTGGTCTTGGAGGCTGTGCACCGGTGAAAGAACCGGAAATTGCAAAGCACATGGCATCTGCACTTGCAGGAGAGAAAAAAGTATATAGTTATTGTGCTTCCTGCTCCGGCAATCTGACTCGTGGAGGCTGTCAGAACGTGAGACATCTCCTGACTGAGATTTTAAAGACTTATGAAAAGCCGGATGTGAAGAAATCCATGATCAACCGTGCGAAGACGAAATTTACATAATTGGTGACTGTTCAGAGCCAAGCAAAATTTCAAAAAACAGGTATAAAATGCGTAGCATTTTGGAAGTTGGCTCTGAACAGTTCCATTTGTTAAAAAAATGACTCCGTACCAGATGACAATTCAACAAAAGAATGGGGATAAAAGATGAGAAGAGCAATCATTGTATTTACAAGAGTTCCGGTGGCGGGGCAGACAAAGACAAGGCTGATGCCATATTTTTCGCCGCAGGAATGTGCCGGGCTGCACACCTGCTTTTTGAAAGATATTGCCGGGCAATGTCAAAAAACACAGGCGGATCTTTATATCTGTTACACTCCGGACGATAAAGGAGCTGCATTAAAGAATATATTTGGGGATGACAAGATTTATTTTCCGCAGATGGGGGAATCTTTGGGAGAGAGAATGTACATGGCAATCCAGAGGGTTCTTGCCAAAGATTATGGATCCTGTGTGTTGATTGGAACGGATGTGCCGGAAATTAAGCAGGCAGATTTAGATTATGCATTTCGTCTGTTAGATGTGCATGACATTGTTCTGGGACCAACGCAGGACGGTGGATATTATCTTGTAGGTATGAAGAAGCCAGTGAGAGAGGTGTTTGAAAAACAGACTTACAGCCATGCAAGTGTTTTGGAAAATACAGCAAAAGCGGCTTTTGAGGCTGGTTATACAGTTGGTTTTGCAAGAACGCTTCATGATATAGATGAGAAAGAAGATATTAGTAAATTTCGAAACCGGATGCGTAAAACTCTGGAATTGCAGAAAAGTGAGACCGGACGTTATCTTCTGAAAAAACAGAAGATTTCTGTTATTGTTCCGATTTATAATGAAGAATCCACGATAAAATCACTGCAAAAACAGTTGATTCCTCTTCTGGACAAATGTGAAATTCTCTTTGTAGATGGCGGAAGCAAAGACCGGACATTGTCAATGATTGACTCCAGGTTCCGTGTACTTCATTCAGAAAAAGGCCGGGCAAATCAAATGAATCTGGGAGCAAAAGAAAGTTCCGGGGATATTTTGTTTTTCCTGCACAGTGACAGTAAGCTTCCGAAGCATCCGCTGGCGGAGATTCGTTATGTGATGAAAGACCATCTGGCAGGGTGTTTTGGAATTGCATTTCATTCAAAGCATTTCTTTATGTGGACGTGCCGTGTCATTTCCAATCACCGGATCAAAGACCGCAAGATCATGTTTGGAGATCAGGGAATCTTCATAGACAGGGAGTTGTTCTTTGAGGCGGGAATGTTCCCGAACCTTCCGATCATGGAGGATTATCAGTTTTCACTGACTCTTAAGGAAATGGGTGTAAAACTTGGAATCGCAAAGCACAGGATTTATACATCTGACCGCAGATTTCCCAAGAAGACGATCCCGAAACTTAAGGTTATGTGGAAAATGAATCGGCTTCGCAAGATGTATCGGGACGGGGTACCAATTGACCGAATATCAAAGATGTACCGAGACGTAAGGTAAAATATAGCAGTGGATTTCAAGAAATAAAAATATCAAGGTAGAGGAAAAAATCTATGGAGCGGATCAGAGGTCTGGAAGAATATGTGAAAAATAAAGAGTACAGAGAAGCGCTGGGATTGCCAAAAGAGAAGACGGAAAATTACGAATTGCTGGCACAGGGAGAGTATAATATTAATTATGCATTTACACACTCTGTGACAGGAAAGAAATTACTACTTCGTGTGAATTGTGGAAGCCAGATGCATCTGGAGCATCAGATTGAATATGAAGCACATGCGTTAAGGTTAATGGAAGGCTCTGGCAGGACGCCAAAAGTGCTTTATGTAGATGGCAGCAAAAAAATATTGGAGCATGGCGTTCTGGTCATGGAATACCTTCCGGGTCATGCAATGGATTATCATACAGAATTGATGCTGGCAGCCCCATGTCTGGCAGACATTCACAGTGTCCCGATTCCAGAGAGTGAAGAAATCCTTATACACCCACAGAATCCATTGAAAGCGATTCTGGAGGAGTGCGAGGAGATGTTCAAGGTTTATCTGGAATCACCATTAGGAGATGGAGAGAAAAAAACATATATCCGTGAACTTTTGGATCTTGGCTGGAAACGGGAAGCAGAAATCCAGCTTGAAAGTGGTTATCAATGCTGCATTAATACAGAACTAAATTCTACGAATCTCCTGATCAACGGGGAAGGAAAGTCCAATTACCTGATTGACTGGGAGAAGCCGCTATTTGGTAATCCTGCCCAGGATCTGGGACATTTCCTGGCACCTACGACTACATTCTGGAAGACAGATGTCATTCTTACTTCAGAAGAGATGGAGAAGTTTATTGATGCATACATCAAAGCGGTAGGAAATCGGTTTAAGACAGATATGATCCGGGAACATACTCATGCATTTATTCCAATCACATGTCTGCGCGGGATTACATGGTGTGCTATGGCATGGGTTCAATACCAGCAGCCGGATAAGTTGATTTTCAATGAATCCACATTCAAAAAGTTGAATGCTTATCTGGATATGGACTTCTTAAAAAATATACGGGGCTATCTGGAGCGTAAATATTCTTGAAAATGACACGAAAGGAGAAATATTATGGAGAAAAAAGAAATTGCAGAGTTATTTATGAAAGGAATTGATTGCTCACAAGTTGTAGTTGGAGCATTTGCAGAGGAGCTTGGAATTACAACAGAGGAAGCTTACAAGATGTCTGCAGCATTTGGCGGCGGTATGGGTCTTGGTGAGACTTGTGGTGCTGTTGTCGGAGCAATGATCGTTCTTGGATTAAAATATGGACACTGCGAAGTGGAGCATATGGGGCAGAAGGATATTATGAATGCAAAACGTGCAGAATTTTTACAGAAATTCCAGGAAAAATATGCTGTCTGTAATTGTAAAGGGCTGTTAAAGCATGATATTTCCAAGCCGGAAGAGATGCAGAAGATTCTGGATGAAGGATTGTTATTTGATTTCTGTCCGGAAGTTGTAAAAGATAGTATCACTATACTAAAAGAGATATTCTAGCAGATATATGAAGAGGTTTTTATGGATGAGATAATTAATGATTTTCATGATTTGGATCAGATTCCTGTGTTTCAGACACAGATTGATCCAGAGATGATGAATACAGCAGACAGGTTGGATGTGCTTCAGATGAATATTGGCCGTGTCTGTAATCTGGCGTGCAAGCATTGTCATGTGTGTGCAGGACCGAACCGGACGGAAGTGATGTCCCGGGAAGTGATGGCGGATTGTATTCAATTTGCAAGAGAACAACAAGTGCAGACCATTGATATTACAGGGGGAGCGCCGGAGATGAATCCGGATTTTGAATGGCTTGTTACAGAGGCATGCAAAGTCTGTAGTCATGTGATCGTGCGAACCAATCTGACAGTTCTGTTGAATCCGGAATATGAACATTTGATTGAATTTTATGCCAGACAGAAAGTAGAAATTGTATGCTCCCTGCCTTATTATAGGGCAGATCAGATGGATCGAGTACGGGGAACCGGTACATTTGACGGGGCAATACAGGTATTACAGAAATTAAATACACTTGGTTATGGAAAGAATCCTGAGTTGGTGCTGAACATGGTGTACAATCCGGCGGGAGCCTTTTTTCCACCGGATCAGACCGCTATGGAACTAGAGTATAAAGAGCATTTGGAAGCAGATTTTGGAATTGTGTTCAATGCCCTGTATACGCTTTACAACAATCCAATGGGACGATTTGGAGCATTTCTCCGAAGATCCGGGAATCTTTCAGGGTATATGAAGAAGTTGTATGATGCTTTCAACCCGGCAACGGTGGAAGCTTTGATGTGTCGTTTTCAGATTTCTGTAGATTATGACGGAAAGCTGTATGACTGTGATTTTAACCTGGCAGCAGGGCTTCCGATCTTTTCGAAGGAGACTATAGCTGATTGGATAGGAAAACCTTACACAGCCCGGAAAATCCGGATGGATAAACACTGTTATGCCTGTACAGCAGGAGCCGGTTCAAGCTGAGGCGGCGCAACAGACTAAGCAGGCTGCTTAAAAAAGAAAAATTATGAATAAAAAGAGGAAAATGCAACAAAATGTTTCTTGCATTTTTCTCTTTTTTCGCGTATGATAATAATCACTCTAATTTATCTGAGAAAACTTCTGCCAGGTCGAAGAGAATCAGAATTTGTCACAATATGAAATCACACCGATAATTCCAAAAAAGTAATACAGATGGGAGGAATGCGGATGGGCGAAAGGGAAGGTTACGAGGTGCTTCGCCTGATCGAACATAATCAAAAATGTTATATCAGCTCTGATTATGTAGAAGGAAAGTCACTTATTCAGTGGTTGAAATATCACCCGAACCTTACAAAAAAACAATTATTTTTATGGATCCGTGATCTTGCAGATCAACTGGAGTGCATACATAAATGCCGGGGAAACCCTTGTTACCAGTATGTGAATCCGTACAGCGTGATCGTCACGGAGGATATGACACTACATTTTCTTGATATGAGTGTGGAATCCAATGAAAAAATGCTGGTTCAGATGAATCGAAGAAGTGTGAGGGAGAACTTTCTTCCACCTGAAGTTAATTATTATCAGGCTGCCAGCATTGAATTAGATATATACGGACTAGGCAGGACAATTCAGTACCTGTTGTCAGTAACAGACACGATCCCGGAATTAACCAGACGGGAGACGGTAAAGTTTCAAAAAATAATATCCAGATGCCTGGATGGGCATTCAAAACGGGCATTTAAGCAGATGTCCGAAATTCAAAAAGAAATTCCAAATGTAACAGAGAAGAAAAGTAAAGATAGACGAATATGGACGAAAAAAAGAACGGTTATGGCAATGATAAGTATTTGTGTATTCGTAGCCGCAGTAAGTGTCCGGGTTATTCAGAAAAAAGGAGATGAGAAGAACACAGAACTTAAGATGGAAAGTTCAGACGATTTAAATATGTCAGAGGTTTCAGAGCGCGAAGCATTCGTAGAAGCGCAGAGATCCATGGGATTGTTGTATTTTCTGGAGCTGGAAGATTACGAAAAAAGTATTCAGGCATTTGAAGATGCCAGGGAAGATCAGATGTCGGAAAATCTGGCTGCATTAGTGCGGTATGTGGCTGGGATAGAAGATAAAGAGAGCAGCAATGAGAAAAAGGAATATGCAAATGAAAAGAAAATAGAGAACATATTCAGGAAAATCGAGGAGTGGATGCCGGACGATTCAAGGCTGGATTATGAGCGCTGTCTGATTCGGGGCTATGCAGTGGAGGAATCGGAAGAACATGCAAAAGCAATCTTAAGAATTGGTAAGAAAATTCTGGATGAGAAGCCAGAGGAGAGACTGGTAAAAGAATGTACTTCTTATATGGCTTCTGCGGCTGAAACGGAAAGGGACTGGGATATGGCTTTGGAAATGTATACAGATATGCTTGAGTGGGAAGAGGAGTCGAAGAAAGAAGATATTTATCAGAAGCTTGTGAAAATACAGGGAGAAAAAGGCTTAAAAGATCAGGCACTTGAAATATGCAGGAAAGGAGCGGAAGAATTAAAAGATTCAAAGCAGCTTAGAATTCTTTATATGCGTATGCAGTGTTCAGATTCAGATATTTCCAGAGAAATCTGTGCACAGACAGTAAAAGAGTATTTGAATCAAATCCCGGAAATTAAGGAAGAAACAGAATTTCAAAAATTGGCACAGGAATACGGAATAGTCATGGAAGGAGAAAATGTATGGGTAGGAAGATAAGAACCGGAGCGTTATTGATGTTAGTCCTGGCAATGATTTATACACAGCAGGCAGTTATTTATGCGCAGAATGAGGCAGAAAAAAACATGAAAAAGACAACAGAATCGGAAAATTTAGATGGAACTAATGGAGAAGACAAGGAACAAGAGAAGCCAGGAGGGGAAGAAGGGGATAAGGAACAAGAGAAGCCAGGAGGGGAAGAAGGGGATAAAGAACAAGAGAAGCCAGGAGGGGAAGATGAAGACAAAGACAAGGAACCGGAGCAGCCCGAGATTAAGAGATATGAGCTGGAAATCCCTAAGGCTGATGGAAAGAATGGATATTATCTATCAAAGCCGTCCGTTATGATCACACATAATGGCGCCTATGGAACAACTGTGTACGAATTAAAACATGGGGAAGATACTTTGTTACAGGGGAGAATAAAATACATAGTATCACAAGAAGCAGAAGAGCAGAAAACCAAGATTTCTCTTGAGGATGAAGTATTTGAGGAAGGAAAAAATATTTTACATGTCTTTATGGAAGATGAAGAAGGCAATGTGATTCCGGAATATGATGAGACAATAGAAATACGGATAGATACACAAAGTCCGACAGTGACCTTGGAGGCGCCGGAAGGATTTTCTACCTGGTATCAGAAGGAAGCGTGGATTCGTGTGGTATCAGAAGATGGTGCATGGGGAAGCCAGGTTGATACGGTTACATGTTATGTTGGGAATAAAATTATTGGAAAATCAAAGGAGAATCAGTCAGAGTTTTTAATCACACAGACTTCAAAAAGTGGAGAAGGTGTGCCGGTAACAGTGACTGTCACAGATCAGGCAGGTAATAAAACGGAGAAAACGCAGAAGTTATTCATTGACAGTCTGGCACCGACAGTAAGCTTAACAGGGGCAGCCGATTATCTGATTACCAGTCAGCCCGTGACGATAGAATACCAGGCAACTGATGAAAATAAATTAGAAAGCTGTCGGGCAGTGATTGATTATGAAAAACCGGAAGGAGAGAAAAAAACGGAGGTCATAGATTCGGAAGAAAAGTGGAGTTTAAAGAACGGATCCGCAAGTCTTGTAAAGACATTTCAGGAAGATGGAATCTATAAAACCAGTGTACAGGCTGTGGATAAGGCAAAACAGAAGTCAGAACATTTCCTGCAATTTATGATTGATACTAAGAATCCAGTGATAAAGATGGTGGATGAACTGCAGGGGAAGTATCTGAAAAAGTTTTCATGGGATTATCCGGTGGATGTATTTATCAAGGACTTTACGACATTTGTCCATCAGATCCAGATGGACGGAAGGTTATATCCGATTGGGACAGAGATTGATACGGAGGGGCGTCATACATTACAGGTAAATGCCATAGATGCCGCAGGAAATGAAGCGGTGGCAAGAGCGGAATTCGTAATAGATCACACACCTCCGAAGATTCAGTTTTATCAGGTAGAGGAAGGGGTACAGTATGAAGGGCTCCTGAACTTTCAAGTAGATTCCAGAAAAAAAGAAGATTGGATAGAAGAAGTGTTGATTAATGGAAAAAGGCAGACATTAAAAAAAGAAGACGGGAAGTATACATTTCAGATTACAAATCCAGGCGAATATGAAGTAAGCGTGACAGCAGCGGATCTGGCAGGGAATGAAGCAGAAGAAAATATATCATTTGAAATCGTTCCAGAGAAGACGATATTGGAAAAGGCGGCAGCGCCAATTCAAAAAATATTATCTGGAAAGACAGAAAAGGAGCAGAAAAATCGGCAAGGAGAAAAAGAAAACCGTCATTTTGCCATGTTGAAATGGATTGTGATTGGAAGTATAATAACAATACTATTAATAATAACTGGTGTGGTATTGTGTAGACGCAAAAAAGACAGTGCGAAAGAGGAACAGGCAGACGAAGAATAATATATAAAGGTTCATAAAAGGGAGGATGCCGGGTAACCGCTAAGCGGCACCCGGCACGTATTATGAAAAAGTTTATTCAAAATGTATTACTGAACTTCTGTTGTTGATGATTTTATTATATGTAAGAGTTGTGGAGAAACAATGTTAAAGAGATGAAAGAATTTTGATGTAAACATGAACAAACTATGAACGTAAGGAAGTTTATTATTTCTTAATAAAATTCATAGAATTGTTAGCACTCGATGAAAAAGAGTGCTGATTTTCTATTGACTTTTAAAAAGCAAGGGATTATCATAGATTTAATCGGGGAGATTTCAAGATTTTGTATTTACTTATTTATGAGTAAGTTCATGTAGGTTTCGATTTTATCCCTGGCATCAAAAACACAAATGATTAAATCAGCTTAAAATATCAGAAACAGGAGTGATTAGAATGGAAGTAAAAAAAGGTAGTCTTTCAATCAGCAGTGAAAACATTTTCCCAATTATTAAAAAATGGGTATATTCTGACCATGACATTTTTGTCAGAGAGATGATTTCCAATGGCTGTGATGCCATTACAAAATTGAAAAAACTGGATGTAATGGGTGAATACCAGTTACCAGATGATTATAAGGCATCAATTCATGTAGAAGTGAATCCGGAAGAGAAGACTTTGAAGTTCATTGATAATGGTCTTGGTATGACAGCAGAGGAAGTTGAAGAATATATTACTCAGATTGCATTTTCAGGAGCTACAGAGTTCCTTGAAAAATATAAAGACAAGACAACAGAAGACGATATGATCGGTCATTTCGGACTGGGATTCTATTCTGCATTCATGGTTGCAGATGAAGTTCATATTGACACATTATCTTACAAAGACGGAGCAACACCGGTACGCTGGGTAAGTAATGGTGGAACGGAATACGAGATGACAGAAGGAGACAAGCAGACTGTAGGATCTGAGATTACATTGTATCTGAACGATGATTGTCTGGAGTTTGCGAACGAGTATCGTGTAAGAGAAGTTATCCAGAAGTATTGTTCCTTTATGCCGGTAGAGATTTTCTTATCAAAGGCAAATGCAGAGCCAGAGTATGAGACAATTGACGAGGCAGACCTGAAAGAGGACGATGAGGTTGTTGAGCACATTCATGAAGATGCCAAGACCGAAGAAAAAGAGAATGAAAATGGTGAAAAAGAAGTTGTAGAAGTATCACCTGCAAAAGATAAAGTAAAGATTAAAAAGCGTCCGGAATCCTTAAGTGATATTCATCCGCTCTGGACAAAACATCCGAATGAGTGCAGTGATGAGGACTACAAAGAGTTTTACCGTAAAGTATTTCTGGATTATAAAGAGCCGTTGTTCTGGATTCATCTGAACATGGATTATCCGTTCAACCTAAAAGGTATCCTGTACTTCCCGAGAATTAATACAGAATATGATTCTATTGAAGGAACGATCAAGCTGTATAATAACCAGGTATTTATTGCAGATAATATTAAGGAAGTCATTCCGGAATTCCTGATGGTATTAAAGGGAGTTATTGATTGCCCGGATCTTCCACTGAATGTATCACGTAGCGCTCTTCAGAATGATGGATTTGTAGGCAAGATTGCTGAGTACATTTCCAAGAAAGTTGCAGACAAGCTTGCAGGTATGTGCAAGACAAAACGTGAAGATTATGAGAAATACTGGGACAGCATCAGTCCATTTATAAAATTTGGCTGTCTGAAAGATGAGAAGTTCTGTGACAAGATGAAAGATGCAGTTCTCTTTAAGGATATCGACGGAAAATATCTGACACTGAAAGACTGCGTAGAAGCAAATGGTGGAGAGCTGAAAGAACTTGATAAAAATGCGGCACCAGACAATGCCGAGGAAAATGCAGAAGAGAAGAAGACAACTATCTATTATGTAACAGATGAGATTCAGCAGAGTCAGTATATCAATATGTTCCGTGCACAGGGACAGGATGCAGTTGTACTGAAACACAACATTGATTCTCCGTTCATTACACAGCTTGAGCAGCGCTATCAGAATGTTCAGTTCCAGAGAATTGATGCAGATGTTACAGATAATGCAAAAGAGGAAGTTGCTGAAGACGAAAAGGAAGCATTCCAGAAGACTGTAGACAGTCTGACTGCAACATTCCGCAAAGAGCTTGGTAATGACAAGCTGGATGTGAAAGTTGAGAAACTGAAAGACAGCAATGTAGCTTCTATTATGACATTATCAGAGCAGAGCCGCCGTATGCAGGAGATGATGAAGATGTATGGAATGGATTCCATGGGAATGGATATGGGTGGAGAGAATACCCTGATCCTGAACGCAAATCATCCACTGGTACAGTATGTACAGAAACATGAAGATGGAGAAAATACATCTTTGATCTGCAAGCAGTTGTATGATCTGGCTATGCTGGCACATAAGCCATTAAATCCAGAAGAGATGACAGCATTTGTTCAGAGAAGTAATGATATTATGATGCTTCTGACAAAATAGATTCAATATTGGATCCATAGTGATATAAGTATAAAAGAACCTGCCTCACAATTTTGGGGCAGGTTCTTTTATACAGTTTTATTCTGAATGCTCTATGCTACTGGAAGTATGGTATCAATTAATGAAGTGATCTCAGAATCTTCGGCACCGGCCGCTGACAGTGTTTTGAAGTTCAGAGAAACGGTAACCGTTGTCTGTGCACCATAAGTTGGTGCGGCAGCGTATTTTTCCATCAATTCTACAAGAGCACGATCTACTTCTTCCTCAGAATAGTAAGTTCCGGTTTCGAGTTCATTCATAGCACTTTGGAAGCTTGTATTCGGAGTTACGGTTACATCAATCATGTAATTGAATAATCCGTCCTGTTTCTTTGGTGTTCCAACAGAATACTGACAATTATTACAGATTGCTTTCAGCGCGGCGCTGTAACGCTCTGTGTATGAGGCGCTGAGCTCTTCCGGTGGTGCGTACATAGAACTTTCTAATTGAGACTGGACAGAAGACTCGTCTTCGCCAGTATGTTTTGCATATTCAGCCACATCATTTTTAAACAGTGCATTCAGACAGGATGTGAGGTAATCCTGAGCGTCCAGTATCTCGCATACACTATCATATGGTGCCATAATGTTATCCATAGTAGCAGAGAATAATTTCTGTAACTGCTCGTCGTCTGGGCTGTAACCGTCTTTTGACTTCTTAACCTCCAGTGTAAGCTGAGTGGAGTTCTCGTAAGAAGGAGAGCTTTTTACAGCTTCCGTTGCTTTTTCGAGAAGCTTTGTCATCTCGGCATTCAAATCTGTAGAAGAGATGGCCGGACTATATTTTTCGCAAGTGTCTTTTGTAGTTGCTTCAATATCCAGTGGAGTAAAAGTAAGCTGCACAGAATAACGTTCATCGTCAATTTTTTTAGCACCATTTATCTCAAATTCTACGGCATTAAATGATGCCTGAAGGAACTTAAGATAAGAATCTTTTAGCTCGTCCGGAAACTGAAGTACATATGTTTCGTTCTCATCTGAAATTCCCTGTTCCAGAAAAGAAGATAAAGAAGACGGATCCTCTTTTTTGATAGAAGTGATCAGATCTCCTACATACTTGTCTGCGGTCTCACCGCTGGCACATCCGCCAAGTAACAACGCAAAGATAAGCGTTAACACAAGGCATAAATGCTTTTTTTTCATTGTTTCTTCCTCCGTATTCAGATAATTCAAGAATGCTTCGGCATTCTTGCTGCGAGGTGCGTGTCATGCAATTGCATGACACACTTCTACTGCGCACCTCTGCAATCCTGCCGGAGGCAATCCCCCAGCTGATATAAAACCATGTATGAAAATGGTTAAATAGTTATTTATAATATACCACAAATAAGACTGGAAAAACATCATTATTTTTTATATAATAGTTGTGAGAGCGCATAGCGCGTAGTAATCGGTAATCATATGAGGATATAATCAATTATGTGATTTGATCAGTTACTAGAATACTTGTGGAGGAGAATATTCATGGAAATGTTGAATCTTGAAAAAGAATTACAGAGTAATTCCTACCCGGGACGTGGAATTATTATTGGTAGAAGTGCGGACGGTACGAAGGCTGTGACTGCATATTTTATTATGGGAAGAAGTGAGAACAGCAGAAACCGCGTGTTCGTAGAAGACGGAGAAGGAATCCGTACACAGGCATTTGATCCGTCAAAGCTTACAGATCCAAGTCTGATCATTTATGCACCGGTGCGTGTGCTTGGTAATAAGACCATTGTGACGAATGGCGACCAGACAGACACGATTTATGAAGGCATGGACAAGCAGCTCACTTTTGAACAGTCACTGAGAAGTCGTACATTTGAGCCGGACGGACCGAATTATACTCCTCGTATTTCCGGAATCATGCATATTGAGAATGGAACATACAACTATGCAATGTCTATTTTAAAGAGCAACAATGGTAATCCGGAGAGTTCACACCGCTATACCTTTGCATATGAGAATCCAGCAGCAGGAGAGGGACATTTTATCCATACATACAAGTGTGATGGTAATCCACTTCCAAGTTTTGAAGGGGAGCCTAAGCTTGTCAGCATTCCGGATGATATGGAAGCATTTACAGATCTTGTATGGAACAGTCTGAATGCAGATAATAAAGTTTCACTTTTTGTGCGTTATATTGATATTGCAACCGGAACTTATGAGACAAAGATCATAAATAAGAATCAGTAGGAGGAATATCATGAAAGAACTGGAATTAAAGTATGGATGTAACCCGAATCAGAAACCATCCAAGATTTATATGAAGAATGGAAAGGATCTTCCGATTCAGGTATTGAACGGCAGACCGGGATATATCAATTTTCTGGATGCATTTAACGGATGGCAGTTAGTCAGTGAGCTTAAGAAAGCTACAGGACTTCCGGCTGCAACATCATTTAAGCATGTATCACCTGCAGGAGCTGCAGTGGGACTTCCGCTTGATGAGACATTGGCTAAGATTTACTGGGTAGATGATCTTGGTGAACTGTCACCGCTTGCAAGCGCTTACGCAAGAGCAAGAGGTGCAGACCGTATGTCATCTTTTGGTGATTTTATTTCACTTTCTGATGTCTGTGACGTCGATACAGCAAAACTTATCAAGAGAGAAGTATCTGACGGCGTGATCGCTCCTGGATATGAGCCGGAAGCGCTTGAGATTCTGAAGGAGAAGAAAAAAGGTAATTACAATGTTATTCAGATCGATCCGGATTATGTACCAGACCCAATTGAACATAAAGAAGTATTTGGAATTACATTTGAGCAGGGAAGAAATGAATTAAAGATCGACAATGACTTTTTCTCCAACATTGTTACAGAGAATAAAGAACTGACAGATCAGGCTAAAATTGATCTTGCAATTTCCATGATTACTTTGAAATATACACAGTCCAATTCTGTATGCTTCGTAAAAGATGGACAGGCAATCGGAATTGGTGCCGGACAGCAGTCCAGGATTCATTGTACAAGACTTGCAGGACAGAAAGCAGATAACTGGTGGTTAAGACAATCTCCACAGGTTATGAATCTTCCATTTGTAGATCATATCCGTCGTGCTGACAGAGACAATGCAATTGATCTTTATATCGGTGAGGATTATATGGATGTGCTTTCAGATGACGCATGGCCAAATATTTTCAAAGAAAAGCCGGAAGTATTTACAAGAGAGGCCAAGAGAGAATGGCTGGACAAACTGACAGGTGTCGCTCTTGGATCTGACGCCTTCTTCCCATTTGGAGACAACATTGAAAGAGCACATAAGAGTGGTGTTACATATATTGCACAGCCTGGTGGTTCTGTAAGAGATGACCATGTTATCGATACATGTAACAAATATAACATGGTGATGTCATTCACAGGTATTCGTCTGTTCCATCACTAAGAAAAACGAACATAGAATATTTAAGAAGAACACTTTCTGAAAAATGCAGATTTTTTGGAAGGTGTTCTTTTCTATATTGTGAATCCTATGGCAGATGAAGAACATTTTCTATCAGAGAGTGAGAATGTATATGACATATTTTTATAAATGTAGCATTTGGATAACGTTTCCCACCTTTTGTACATTCCTTTCTTTTTCATGTTTTAATACAATGATGTCAAGGGACGGAACAAAACTTTTTTACTTATTTGTGAGCAAATGCATGAGAAGTGAAAGGTTTTGTTCATCACAACATAATTAAGAGTACAAGGCAGGTGATGGTTATGTCTGTTCTTGAGATTGTAATAATCTCAGCAGGATTGTCTTTAGATGTATTTGTAGCGATGGCTTATATGGGGGCTGGATTTTCAAAGATCAATAAGAAAAATCTATTTGGTTTATGCCTGCTTTTCGGAGGTGTTCAATGGGGGTGTCTGATTGTAGGAAATCTGCTTACTCTGTTGCCAATATTCTGGGATTCTTCAAATTCAAGTTCACGAATTGCAGATCACTGGGAGGCAGTGACAGTTCTGATATTTATAGGATTAGGCATATATATGATCTGGAAGGGACTTAAGAAGCGAAACATTCTTGAACAGCGCAATGATGAAATTGACTGGAAGAAAACGACATTTCTGGCACTTATTACAAGTGTAGATGCATTTCTTGCGGGAATTGGAATGGGGTTTCTGGAAGCGCAAATGATACACCAGTCACTGACGATTTTCCCAATTACGGTACTGAGTGTAATTGGTGGTGTATATGTAGGATATAGGCTTGGTACAGTGCATAATAGTCAGGCATATCTTGCAGGTGGCGCATTGTTCCTGATTGCAGGAGTAGATGTAGTGATTCAATATTGCATGTATTGATGTGCAATGTTGATAATCAGCTCAAATATTGAAAAAATAAGATATACGAGGAGGAAATGTGATATGGGTACATTGACACATAAGGCTGCCAGAGCAGCGTATGGAACCGCGATTGATGCAGTGTTAAAACATGTGAAGAAAGATCGTGAAAAAGGTCTTTTGGAACTGGTAGATCTGACAGAAAAATATATGGGAGACAATTTCCAAAAAGAAAGTTATGAGGCTGCACGTAAGATGATTCAAGATCCAGATAATAAATGGGTAAAATATGTCAACCACATGATTGATGAATTGGATCCATATGTCATTCGTCAGACTGCATTGAATCTGGGATATGAGGCAGCATTTTACGGAACAAAGACAATCCGTGAAATGCGTAAGAAATATGACTGTAATATCCCGTGGCTGATTCTTATGGATCCGACCAGTGCCTGTAATCTGCATTGTACCGGCTGCTGGGCGGCAGAATATGGAAATCGGCTGAATCTTACATACAATGACCTGGACAGTGTTATTACACAGGGAAAAGAGCTTGGAATTTACTTCTATATGTATACTGGCGGAGAACCGCTTGTCAGAAAAGATGACATTATAAAGTTGTGTAAGAAACATAATGATTGCGCATTCCATGCATTTACGAATGGAACACTGGTTGATGAAGCATTTTGCGAGCAGATGAAAGAAGTCGGCAATCTGTCTCTTTCTATCAGTCTGGAAGGATTTGAGAAAGTTAATGATCTCAGAAGAGGCGCAGGTGTGTATGAAAAAGTATTGCATGCTATGGATCTGCTGAAGGCTTCCGGTCAGATTTTTGGAACATCTATCTGTTATACAAGTAAGAACATTGAGACAGTTACGTCCGATGAGTTCCTGGATATGATCATTGAAAAAGGATGTAGATTTACATGGTATTTCCATTATATGCCGGTAGGAAATGATGCGGCAGTGGAACTTTTACCGACAAAAGAGCAGAGAGAATATATGTATCACAGAGTTCGTAAGATTCGTTCCACGAACGGTGGAAAACCTATTTTTGCTATGGACTTCCAGAATGATGGTGAATTTGTAGGCGGTTGTATTGCAGGGGGAAGAAATTATTGCCACATTAATCCGAACGGAGATGTGGAACCGTGTGTATTTATCCATTATTCTGGAGCCAATATAAAAGAAGTGTCTTTATTAGATGCGCTCAGACAGCCGCTTTTTATGGCATATCGGGATCATCAGCCATTTAACTGTAATCATTTAAAACCATGTCCGATGCTGGAAAATCCGGAATTGCTGCAGCAGATGGTACATGAGACAGGTGCCAAATCCACAGATCTTCAGTCACCGGAAACAGTGGAGCATCTGTGTGGCAAATGTCATACTTACGCGAAGTGTTGGTCAGAGTGTGCGGATAAACTCTGGAGCGAGCATCCGCGTGAGGCGAAAGGCTATCAGAATTATAAACAGAAATAAACAATGGACTTGGTATTTCATGGAGGGGTGAAATACTGAATCTGATATTTTAGGCACAGGTTCCGTCTTGTTTAGAACACGGAATCTGTGTTATAATAATTCACAGATTATGTTGTGAGGAAGAGATAATCATGGAACGCAAGGGCGAGATGACAAAAGCGCTTCTAGGGCAGAAATTCAAAGAACTGGTCGTGAAGAAATCTTTTGACAAGATTACGATTAAGATGATCACGGATGAAGCAGGGGTAATACGCCCGACATTCTACAATTACTTCCGGGATAAATATGAAGTAATGGAATGGCTTTTGTGGGAAGATGTATTTAGCAGTGCGACGGAACTTGTGAAGATGAATATGGCAAGGTCTGCATTGGAGATGATATTTAAAAAGATTGCTGCGGATAAAGAATATTATGCACGGGTATTTGAAGTGAAGGGGCAGAATTCCTTTGAAGATATGCTATATCACAACATCTGTAATCTGGTGCGTGTAGTCGTGGAGCGTAATCCGATACATATTAAAGAAGGAGAAATTATAAGCAAAGAGACATTTTTGCAGTATGAGGCTATGACCCTGGTTAATGGGATCAAGTATTGGATCTCGAAGCACAGGAATGAGATATCGGCAGAAGAAGCGGTAAAGTTTTATGAATTTTTAGTCAGTCATTCACTGATCGATATTATTGGGCAGGACACTATGGACAAGGTAATTAATTAACGGAGAAAAATGAGCCGGAAGGCTTACATGGCTTCGGGACTTACCTTGTCTTTTTTATATGGAAATGTTATACTTTTTATTCACAGAAAGGTGGATCAGATATATGAATAAATATGACGTAATTATTATAGGTGCAGGGCCTTCTGGTATTTTCTGTGCTTATGAATTCATGAGACAGAAACCGGATATGAAAGTGTTAATGATTGAGAAGGGACGCTCTATCGAGAAGCGTCAGTGCCCGAAGCGTACGACAAAGGTCTGTGTGGGTTGTAAGCCATGCTCTATCACAACAGGATTTGCGGGAGCAGGCGCATTTTCCGATGGAAAACTATCTCTGTCACCAGATGTAGGGGGAACTTTGCCGGAGATCCTTGGCTATGAGAAGGCGGAAGAACTGATCAAAGAAGCAGACAATATATATCTGAAATTCGGGGCAGATGAGAAGGTCTATGGAATTGACGATTACGAAGCTATCGAGAGGATCCGGGCGAAAGCAATTCGTGCCAATCTCAAATTGATCGAATGTCCGATCCGCCATCTTGGAACTGAGGAAGGATATAAGATTTACACAAGACTGCAGGAACATTTGCTGGCTTCAGGTGTAGAGATCAAGTTCATGACTATGGTACAGGATATCATAATCGAGGATGGTGTGGCAAAGGGGGTCGTCACAGACAAAGAGGAAACTTACTATGCGGATGAAATCGTATCAGGTATCGGACGAGAAGGCTCAAGCTGGTTTGAAGGAATCTGTAAAAATCATGGTATTAAAACACAGAATGGTACTGTTGATGTAGGTGTCCGGGTAGAAGTCCGAGATGAGATCATGAAGGAACTCAATGAGAAGCTTTACGAGGCAAAACTTGTATACTATACACCAACATTTGACGATAAGGTACGCGTATTCTGCACGAACCCTTCCGGAGAAGTGGCAACAGAGTACTATGATAACGGACTTGCAGTTGTCAATGGTCATGCTTATAAGTCAAAAGACATGAAGACAAAGAATACGAATTTTGCACTCCTTGTATCTAAGAATTTTACGGAGCCTTTTAAGTCACCAATCGAATATGGCAAGCATATAGCCCAGCTTGGAAATATGTTAAGCGACGGCAAAATTTTGCTTCAGCGTTATGGTGATTTCAGAAGAGGACGAAGAACAACTGCAGAAAGATTACAGAGAAACAATATTACACCGACATTGAAAGATGCTGTGCCTGGAGATTTATCACTGGTATTCCCGCATCGTATCATGGTCGCGATAGATGAGATGATTAAGGCACTCGATAAAGTAACACCCGGAATTGCATCGGATGAGACTTTGCTTTACGGCGTGGAAGTAAAATTTTATTCGAATAAAGTCGTAGTGAACGATAAATTTGAGACAAATATCAAGAATCTGCGCGTCATGGGAGACGGAGCATCTATCACAAGAGGACTTCAGCAGGCATCTGCAAATGGTATCTGCGTGGCAAGGGAAATCTGCAAAAAGATGAACGTATAAGGTAAAGCAGGAAAATATACCAAAAGGTTGTCGAATAAAGAATAAAACAGTATAATAAGAAAAAGATACTGTATTTGTCTGAACCAAAGAAGTTCAAAAAATCTGATCATTTATGAGAAAATGTATACAGATTATGAATTTTCAATTTAGACAGATAAGATTAAAAAGTAATTGGGAGATAAGAAAAATGGGTAAATATTTTGGAACAGACGGTTTTCGTGGAGAGGCAAATGTAGTTTTAACAGTAGAGCACGCATTTAAAGTGGGACGTTTTCTTGGCTGGTATTACGGACAGGATCACAAAGCAAAGGTTGTGATCGGAAAAGATACAAGACGCAGCAGCTATATGTTTGAGTACGCGCTCGTTGCCGGACTGACTGCATCAGGAGCGAATGCATATCTTCTTCACGTAACCACAACACCGAGTGTTTCTTATGTGACAAGAACAGAAAACTTTGACTGTGGAATTATGATTTCTGCAAGCCATAATCCATTCTATGATAACGGAATTAAAGTGATCAATGGAAAAGGACACAAGCTGGAGGCAGAGGTAGAAGCTAAGATTGAAGCATATATCGATGGAGAGATTGACGAACTGCCGTTGGCAAAAAAAGAAGATATTGGTCGTACTGTTGATTACGCAGCAGGAAGAAACCGTTACATCGGATATCTGATTTCACTTGCAACAAGATCATTTGAGGATATGAAAATCGGACTTGACTGTTCTAACGGCAGCGCGTTTATGATTGCCAAGAGTGTCTATGATGCACTTGGAGCAAAGACTTATGTAATTAACTGTGAGCCGGACGGAACGAACATCAATACCAATTGTGGATCTACTCACATTGAAGTCCTGCAGCAGTATGTAAAAGAGAATCATCTGGATGTAGGATTCGCTTATGACGGAGATGCTGACAGATGCATTGCTGTCGATGAGAAAGGAAATGTGATCGACGGAGATCTGATCCTTTATGTTTGCGGAAAATATCTCATGGAGAATGGACGCCTGAATGGTGACACCATCGTTACAACTGTAATGTCAAACCTGGGACTTTATAAAGCATGTGACAAGATTGGCATGAAGTATGAAAAGACAGCAGTCGGAGATAAATATGTCTATGAAAATATGTGCAAGAATAACTTTTCTCTTGGAGGAGAGCAGTCCGGACATATTATTTTCAGCAAACATGCAACAACAGGTGATGGAATCCTGACTTCACTTATGATCATGGAAGTAATTCTGGAGAAGAAAATGAGCCTTTCCAGATTGGCAGAGCCTGTAAAGATCTATCCACAGCTTCTTCAGAATGTCCGTGTGGCAGATAAGAAGACAGCACGCGAGAATCCGGAGGTTATAAAGGCAGTTGACAATGTAGCAGCAGAACTTGGCAATGAGGGGCGTATCCTTGTCCGCGAGAGTGGAACAGAACCTGTAATCCGTGTCATGGTAGAAGCTGCGACAGATGAACTGTGTGCAAAATATGTGGCACAGGTAGTCGATGTTATGAAAGCAGAAGGATTGGCAGTAGAGTAAAACATATTTTTCGGCAGGGCATACATGATTTGCAGGACAATGGATTTATGCCAACAAAATGAAGTGTGGGCGATTTAAAGAAATCAATTTGCAGTAAGACTCAGGAGAAAAAAGAAATCAGGTCATAAAGAGAGGGGGAGCGGTATGAAAAAAATAGATTTCCCGGTCGGAATATCAGATTTTTCGAAGATACGAGAAAATGAATACTATTATATCGATAAAACGGGACTGATCTGTGAAGTATTGAAGAACCCTGGAACAGAAGTGACACTGATTACACGTCCGAGACGTTTTGGAAAGACCCTTGGAATGAGTATGCTGGCTGAATTTTTCGATATAGAAAAAGACAGCAGAAAAATATTTCAAGGGTTGGAAATTTCCAATCATGAGAAATTGTGTCATGCATGGCAGAACCAGCGGCCGACTGTATTTCTCACATTTAAAAATGTAGATGGTTTAAGTTTTGACAGTGCTTATGGACAATTGAAATATGAAATTGGACGATTATATGAAGAATATGCATATCTTTTAGATGGCGAACATATAAGCGACAATGAGCGGCAGATATATGAGAGAATAAGAAAACAGGCAGCAGGAGAAGTGGAAGTGACAAGGTCATTACAGCTGCTCCTTCAGCTCATGAACAAATATTATGGGAAACAGGCAATTCTTTTATTAGATGAGTATGATGTTCCTTTGGCAAAAGCAAGCAGTCATGGGTATTATGAACAGATGCTGGAAGTTATCAAAGCGATGATGACGACCGCACTAAAAGATAATGCAGCACTTTGTTTTTCAATTGTGACTGGCTGCCTTCGAATCTCCAAAGAAAGCATTTTTACAGGAACAAATAACTTTGTTCTGGATACAATTACAGATGCAAGATTGGATGAATATTTCGGATTTACGCAGAAAGACGTTGATAAAATCTTAAGCGATGCAGGAGTTACAGAATATGCCGGACAGGTGAAAGAATGGTATGACGGTTATCATTTTGGCGAATGTGATGTATATTGTCCATGGGATGTAATGAATTATTTTCAGGAGCTTCAACATAATCCGGATGCAAAACCGGCAAGTTACTGGAAGAATACAAGTGATAATGCAGTAATCCGATCATTTATTGATCATGCAGGAAGCAATATCACAGAAAAGTTTGAAACACTTCTTGGCGGTGGAAGTATTGTTCAGAAGGTGGATGAAGGAATCACATATGATTATTTGAACTCATCAGAGGAGAATCTTTGGAGTCTTTTATATCTGACTGGATATCTGACAAAAGCAAAAGATGATGAATACAGCGGTACATTGCCAGAAGAAACATACGCACTCAAGATTCCAAATGTAGAAATCAGGGAGATATTTGAGACGACCATAAAAAGATGGTTTGAGGACAGTGCAAAAATCTGGGATAGAAAACATCTGTTTGATGCAGTGTGGGAAGGAGATAGCGGAGAAATCACTCTGGAAATGAGCAAACTTCTCCGAAAGACAATCAGTTATCATGATTACAGAGAAGATTTTTATCATGCATTTCTCGCAGGCATATTTGCCGGAGCCGGTTATATGGTGGAATCGAATAAAGAGCACGGCGAAGGACGCAGTGATGTTGTGGTCTATGATTCAATGAATGCCAGAGTTGCAATATTTGAAGCAAAGTATTCAAAAAGTCGTGAAGAAATGGAACGGGATTGCGACCGGGCAATTGAGCAGATTAATAAAAAAATGTATGCGTCAGAATATGAAGATGATTATGATGAAATCTTGTGCTATGGAATTTCATTTTTCAAGAAAAGATGCTTTGTAAAAAAGAAATAAAGAAATTTTAAGCCCCGGTGTTGTGCCGGGGCTTTTTTCTATAACGATTATTTATCCAGTATTTCTAAACATTTTTCAGGCTCTGGTGCAAAGAGAGAAGTTACTTTCACTTTATCCGACAACCCGTTTTCTTTCAGCATTTCTTTTAACACCTGCATAAAGATTCCTGATTTTTTCTCAAGAGTGCATTCGTTGAAAGTTTTATCCAGTCCTTCACGGCATTCAAATGACCCATACCAGTCAGCGCAACAGGTGTAGTCAACACCACAGCTTGGACTGCCGTCTACCCCAACAATTCCCAACACTTCGAACCAGTCTTCATTTGCCAGATATTCTTTGAGTTGTTGAATACACGGAGCAAGAATTTTACGACAATGATCGCGAAAAAAAGTATTGTCGAACTGATTGCTAACATGTCCCCAGCGTTTTGGACCATATAATGTAAATTCTGGACAAGGCAGTTGAATGATCTGTACTTCCTGATCAATTGCTTTGTGCATGAATTTTTTTCTGAGATTTTCTTCGGCGTCCATGTTAGCCTGATTATAAAGAACAACTTTTGAGGCAGTGTTCAAAATACAATGTGATACAAAAATAATTTTTTTCATATATAAAACCTCCGATTAGATGATAACATCACCATAACGCAAAGAAAGCTGTTCCATTTGTTCCTGATTAATTATAATCTTTCCTTTGTGTAAAGTGATATAATTATGTTTTTCCATATAGTCCAGATAACGATAAAGGGTGCGCAAATTGATATTGAGCTTATTTGCTAATCCCTTTCTCGTTAACGGGCATGTATATGGCAGTTTGTAACATGCCTGTCTGTACAGGTAATGCCCTAGGATATCTTTGGTCGGGAAAATTCTGTGTGTTTCTGCACGATCCATATTGGAACTTGCTATATGAGCAGTGATTATAAGTGTTTGATAGCAGAGTTTCGCATCTTGTTGAATAAAGTCCATGAATTCTTTTGCATTTACACGGAAAAGGACACATGCTGTGTCAGCTACAACAAAAGCTGTATAAAAAGAATCCTTGTTGATGTACTCCATTAATCCCAGAATATGTGGCGGCTCAACATAGTCGATGATATCATTTGTACTGAAAGAAATCTGATTCATTATAACCGTATGACCGGAAAGCAGAATATAAAAATATTCAGCAGAATCGCCCTGGTAAAGTATCGTTTCTCCTTTGGGGACAGTGAGAAGCTGGTTGCCAAGGTTAAGATGCGTAAATGATTGTAAAGGATTTTCTTTATCATACTCTTCTTTTAAGATGATTTCCAGAGCTTTTTTTGTATTTTTGTACATGATCTATAGAAACCTCCATTTTTAATAACTAGATATTGTGAAAAAATATAATAAAAGATGACAATTGTCATTTTTAAAATTATACGACTATGTTATATTGAAGTCAAGTAAAGTCAGACATTAAATAAGGAAAAACGTGAAAATGTTGACAATACTATCTGGAAGAGATGCCAGGAGGGGTAAAGGATTTTTAGAAAATGCAGAGAATGCACAGGGAAATGAAGGAGGACATAGGAATGGAGAAAAAGAAATATTCAATTAAAGAAGATTTTTCAATGTTAGCGTTACTGATTATTCCAGTCGGAGTAGCAGTTAACTTTGTTGGAGGGCAGTTAGCATCTATTTTGAAGCTTCCAATGTATCTTGACACAATCGGAACAATTTTTGCTGCTATGCTTTGCGGTCCATGGGTTGGGGCAGTGACCGGAGGTTTAACCAATGTTGTCACAGGTATCGCAAATCCAGTAAACTTTGCGTTTATTCCAGTTAATGTAATTGCAGGTTTGGTAACAGGTTTTCTTGCCAGAAAACAGATGTTCAGTGTGTGGTGGAAATGGCTGATTTCTATGTTTGTAATGGCTTGGGTATCCATTATTGTTTCAGCACCAATTGTTGTACTTGTATACGGTGGAGTTACAGGTGGAGGTACATCTATTATCACAGCAGCCGCAATGGCAGCAGGAGCCAACATCTGGGCAGCATTTTTCGGTACAGAAGGAGTATTCCAGGTATTAGACCGTATTATTTCATTCTTGATCTGCTGGGCAGTTATAAAAGTAATTCCACCAAGAACACTTGTTAAGTTCGGTTGTGGAAGTAACTATATCAAAGAGAAGAAGTAAGACAGACCCTCCTGGATACTTCTTACAAAAAAATGATGATGACCTGAGAAGGGGATAGATATGGAAAAATCATATTTGGAAAAGATACAGATACATAAAGAAAATAAGCTTGCAGGACTTCATCCGGGGGCAAAATTATGGGTGGTTATTCTGTATACAGTTTGTACGTTTATTTTAAATTCCATACATTTGACGGAAGTCGGATTGTCATTGGCGGTGATTCCATGGTTTTTAGTAGTGCTGATTCTATGTGCTGCAAGTGGAGCAATGAAAAAGTGCGTGAAAGCATTTAAGGCTGTAGCATTTATAGCACTTGTAATTTTTGTAGTACAGACATTCATTGTTCCTGGTGGTGAAGTATTGTGGAGATTCGGTATTTTAAGAATCTGTGAGAAGGGACTTCGTACAGCGATTTCATTATCGTTTATGGTTATGGATATAGCGGGAATTTTTGTCTGGTATTTCCAGACGACAAGTAACAAAGAAATTGCAAGAGCATTGGAAGAATCTGGAATGAATTATAAGGCAGTATATGTGTTTACATCTTCCTTATCTATGATAGATATTCTGAGTGGCAATAGCAAAACAATTATGAATGCTCAGAAAGCCAGAGGTGTCGAAACAGAAGGAAATATAATCGTACGTGCGAAAGCATTTTTCCCAACATTGGTTCCACTGATCCTCGGTGCTGTAATTGGATCAGAAGAAAGAGTTTTAACACTGGAAGCTAGAGGATTTTCGATGCAGTGTGAAAAAACACATATGTTTAATCTCGAAAAATCAGGCCTGGAAAGTACTGTTAAAATTGCATCAGTTGTAGTCACAATATTAGTGATCGCAGGGAGGGTGGCATTATGGATATTATAATGGAATGTAAAAATGTTGACTATTCTTATCCACTAACAACAGAACCTGCAATTAAGCATTTAAATTTACAGATTGAAAGAGGAAAGTTTTACGGAGTCATTGGTGAAAATGGATCAGGTAAGACGACATTATGTGCTTTACTGCGAGGATTTGCTCCAAGTTTTTATAAAGGAGAAATAAAAGGAGAAGTTCTTGTAGAAGGAAAGAACATCAATGAGTATGGTGGAGAACTCTCGCAGAAAATAGGATTTGTTTTTCAAAATCCATTCACGCAAATTAGCGGAGTTAAGGATACTGTATTTGAAGAAGTTGCCTATGGACTTGAAAACTTTGGTGTTCCGGTAGAAGAAATCGAGCGCCGGGTAATCGAGGTTATGAAGATGACGAACATTGAATCACTGGCAGAGAAGAATCCGTTTGAATTATCTGGTGGACAAATGCAGAGAGTTGCGCTTGCGTCAGTTATAGTTCTGGAGCCGGATATTCTGATTATTGATGAACCGACCAGTCAGTTGGATCCAGAGGGAACAGAGAGTGTATTTGCAATTATTAAGGCAATGAAAGATAAGCAGAAGACCATTATTCTCGTGGAGCATAAGATTGATCTGATTGCAGAGTATGCGGATGATGTTCTTGTTCTGAAAGATGGAGAATTGATCGCAGTGGGGGATAAGAATGAAATATTAACAGATATTACACTCATGGAAAAAGGAGTGGCATTACCACAGGTCGTTCTTCTGGCAGTAAAGCTTCAGAAAGCAGGACTTCCATTTACTAAAATTCCGGTAACTGAAAAACAGGCCATTGAGATGATTGGTCAGGCTATGAAAGAAAAGAGGGGATAGGTATGAGTGATTTGATTTTAAAAGATGTAAGTTTTTCCTATCCAGGTGGATTTTTGGCAGTTGATCACATTAATATGGAAATAAAAAGTGGTGAAAATGTAGCAATCGTTGGTCAGAATGGCGCCGGAAAAACAACCACTGTGAAGATGATGAATGGACTTCTAAAACCAACAGAAGGGGACGTTCTAATTGGAGATATGAATACAAAAGATTATACAACTGCACAAGTATCAAGGGTAGTTGGATACGTATTCCAAAATCCAGATGATCAGATTTTCCATGCAACAGTTGAAAGTGAGGTTCGTTATGGACCAAAAACTATGAAACTAGATCCTGCAGAGGAAGACCGGAGAGTGCAGGAGGCACTTGAAATTACGGGCATGGAAGAATTTAAGGATGAAAATCCAATGAATTTACCTCTTTCCATGAGAAAATTTGTAACCATTGCAGCCGTAATTGCGATGGGAACAGAAATTTTAATTTTTGATGAGCCAACGGCCGGTCAGGATGTGGAAGGAAACAAAAAATTAAGTGAGATTTTGAAGGTGTTACATGGACAGGGAAAAACTGTTATTACAATTTCTCATGATATGGAGTTTGTAGCTGCCAACTTTGATAAGGTGATTGTAATGGCGAAGAAAAAAGTTGTCCGGTCAGGGACACCAAAAGAAATTTTTTGGGATTTTGAGTCTTTGGAGCATGCAATGCTGAAGCAGCCGTATGTCAGCAGAGTATGTAAAGCGTTGAATATTGGTGGTAATGTCATCAGTATCGCAGACGCAGTAGAAGGGATTATGAGTCAATGTTAAAAAAACAGAATAAATACAAAATGGTAGCATTTCTGGCATTTGCATTGTACTTTTTGACCGGGGCGGCCTGCATTGTAGTAGGAAGCAGTTTGTCCCATCTGGTAAAGATGTATGGGATTGCATTAGATAAAGTAGTACTTCTTGGTTCTGCTTATGCGTTAGGACGAGTTCTTACTGTATATTTTACAGGAAGGATGGTGGAAAAGTTTGGACCAATAAAAGTACTGGCAGTCGGAACCGTGCTGATTGGAGCATTCTTAATCGGAATACCCACTGTGCCTGTATATTATGCAGGTTTGGCTTTTGCATTTCTTGGTGGAGCCGGAATGGGAACGCAAGATACAGTGTGCCCGGTATTATTAAGTATGGCATTTCATGATACTTACGCAGGAGCAATGAGTGCAGGACAGGCATTTTTTGGCCTTGGCAATTTCACTACACCGTTCCTCGTTGGAATTATGCTGTCGGGAAAACTACCATTTTATTATTCCTATTATATTCTGATGATTGTGCCTGTGGTTATGCTTTGCTGTATTCCATTTGCAAAAAAAGAAATACAGGGAGCAAAACAGGAAGGAGAAGAGGAACAGGAACAACAAGTAAAACCGCTTCGGGCAAAGAAAATGAGCGTAGCATTTGGAGCAATTATTGTTGGAGATATTGCATACTGTGCAGTTGTCAATGGAATTATGACTTATACGTCAAGTTTTGCAGAAAGTCTGGGAATTGCATCTTCAACAGCAGCATTTATGCTGACAGTATATAATGTGGGCTGTTTTGTTGGCTCTATGGCATTTGTTGTAATCTTAAGAAAAGTAAGGGAGCAGACAGTATTGCTGGTCAATAGTGTTGGTGGTGTTGCAGCAATTATTCTGATGCTTTTAGTAGATCAGATTCCGGTATATTTTGCATGCCTTGCAATTGCAGGATTCTTCCTCGGAGTATTGTTCAGTGTCTATGTGACAATTGCGACAAGGATTGATTATAAACATGTCAGTAGAGCGGCATCGCTTATGGGAACAGCCGGTGGCGGCTCTGATATTTTGACACCTGTAATTACAGGTGCAATGGTAGGGTTATGGGGTGTGAGAATTGCGTATGTATATGTCATTATTATGAGTGCGGTCAGTATCCTGGCAGCAATTGTACTTCGCATGAACACATCAGAAGAGGAGGATTTGTAATGGCAATTCAGAGTAAAGAAGTATTAAATGAAGAAGGAAAACAATATCATATTCAATGTAAAAAAGGTGATGTGGGAAAATATGTGTTGGTGCCGGGTGATCCATTCCGTACAGATGCAATTGCACAAATGTTTGATGATCCAGTATTGGTTGCCCATAATCGTGAGCATAAGACATGGACGGGAACATTAAACGGCGAGAAAGTATCTGTTACAAGTACAGGAATGGGAGGATCTTCCGCAGCAATTGCGATAGAGGAACTGATCCATTGTGGTGCTGAAACATTTATCCGTGTAGGTACTTGTGGAAGAATCTGCCCGGAAAGTTATGATGAAAGTCTGGAAGGTGTTATTATTACAGGTGCAGTCAGAGATGAAGGCACGACAGTTCATTATGTACCGATTGAATATCCGGCAATGGCAGACCGTCATGTGACAGATGCTCTTGCAAGAGCCTGTGAAGCAAAAGGCTATAAATTTGCAGAAGGAGTGGCTCAGTCAAAGGATTCTTTCTATGGTCAGCATGATCCGGACAGTATGCCAAACAGCGGAAGACTTCATCAGAGATGGGAAGCATGGGAAAAGAGCGGTGTTATGGCTTCAGAGATGGAGACAGCAGCATTATTTATTGTATCCATGATTCGTGGAGTGAGAGCAGGAGCAATTATGGCTTATGGAAGTATGAATGACCATACAATTGAACTTGCATGCGATGCAATCAAAATTTTAATTGAAGAAGATAAGAAAAAAGCAGGAAAATAAACTCCGTTTATAACAATTAATTATAAGAAGACAGGGAGGAGTTGAATGATGGAAAAAGAAAAAAAGAAAATCATTATTGATACAGATTGTGGGTCTGATGATGCAATGGCGATTGCGATGGCACTCAATGATCTGACCTATGAGATTCAACTGATAACAACGGTATCTGGTAATGTACCGGTACAACAGGCGACAATTAATACACTCACTACAATCGAATATGCAGGAACTTATGAGCCTCCGGTTTATATGGGATGTGAAAAAATGCTGCTACGTGAATTAGAGTGTGCATATGAGACCCATGGACAAGATGGCATGGGAGATATTGGGCTTGTGCCGAAACGACTGAAAGTTGCAGAAGGAAATGGTGTTATAAAATTAATAGAAGCGTTAAGAAACAGTGAACCAGGTGAGATTGATATTGTAGCGCTTGGACCATTGACAAACCTTGCAATTGCAATTCGTCTGGATTATGAAGTTATGAAAAAAGCTGGACGTATTGTGATTATGGGAACCGCAGGACTCGGAGATGGAAATGTAACTCCAGTAGCAGAATTTAATATCTGGCAGGATGCAGAAGCGGCGAAGATTGTTACAGAATCAGGTTTGGACAATATTATTTTTGTAGGCTGGGATGCATGTCTTGGAGACTGCATGTTAAATCCAAAAGAAATCAAGGAGATTCGGGAAAGTGGAAAGTTAGGGAAATTTGTCATTGACTGTAATAAAAATCTCCTGGAAATGAATCGGGAACGGTTTGGAGACGATTATCTGGATATGGCAGATCCATCTGCAATGTCAGCAGCGCTTTATCCTGAATGTATTGAGAAGTGTGAAAAATATTACTGTGAAGTTGATGTATCAGCCGGACCAAGTTATGGTGCTGTACTGGTAGATGTAAATAATGTTACTGGAAAAGAACCAAATGTATATATATGTAGTAAACTATATGCGGACAAATATAAAGAATATATATACCGTACTTTGAAAGTGAAATAAGTTTTGCCCCGCCATGGATTGGCGGGGTATTTTACAATTTTAAATAGGAAGGATAATTTGACTATGGAAGAATTAAAGGTAAAATTTTTGATGGGACCTCCGGATTGTAATGATCCGCATATTCCAGAATACAGTGAAAATTATTTGAAAGAGCTTGGGAAAGTATTGGGAATGCCGGTAGTCTGTCGGGAAATCGAAGAGGTAAAGAATCAGGCTCTTTCGGTTTACTTTATAGCCTCTGGTGGTGCGGAACCGGGATTTAAAGAAGTATACAAACAAGTAAAAGAACCGTATATTTTATTAACAACACCAGCTTATAATTCACTAGCAGCTGCAATGGAAATTATGGGTTTTTTACAGGAACAAGGATTGGAAGGAGAGATTCTTCATGGTTCTTATGAAGAAATATCCAAAAGATTACATATATTATTGCGGACAGCAAATGCGAAAAAGAAATTAAATGGAATGAGACTGGGATGTTTTGGAGAACCAGGTGGTCTGATTGCAAGTAATGTGGAGTTTCAAATGTTTCAGTCTGCAACTGGTGCAATTATGGAAATGTATGATTTAAATGAATTGATTGATGAATACAGGGATGGTGGATATATAGAGAATAAATATACACAACAGTTATTGGAAAAAGGTTATAATTTAGAAGAAACGGAAAAAGCATTAAATGTGTATGGTGCTTTAAAAAGGTTAATAAAAAAATACGATTTGAATGCTGTGACGGTAAGATGCTTTGATTTATTAAAAGCAGTACATACAACGGGATGCCTGGCGCTTGCAATACTAAATGCTGAGGGAATTCCTGCTGCATGTGAAGGCGATCAAAAAAGTCTGATTAGTATGGTAATTTTAAATGCTTTAACAGGTGGGTCAGGCTTTATGGCCAATCCAAGTTGTATGGATTCTGAAAAGAAAGAAATCATCTTTGCACATTGTACATTGCCGATTGATATGCCGGATGATTATAATCTTACCACTCATTTTGAATCTGGAGTTGGAGTAGCAGTAGCAGGAAATCTTGAATCGCAGGAAATGACAATTTTTAAATGTGATGAAACAATGAAAAGATACTATGCAGGAAGAGCTACTTTGCTAGAAACAATGCATAGGAAAGATTTGTGCAGAACACAGATGAAATTATATTTGGAAGATGGAACAGAATATTTTGCTAAATACCCAATTAGTAATCATCACATTATATGCAAAGGTGACTGGAAAGAAGTTATTGACCAGTTTTTTGAACAAATGTAAATAAGAGCATGATTTGGCAGATTTGGCGCATACTATCTCTACGAAAAGGAGGGCATCAGTATGTATAAATATCTGCCAATTACAGATGTATACGCAAGAGAAATATTAGATTCCCGCGGGAATCCGACGATAGAAGTGGAAGTGCTGGCAGGAGATGAATTCTGCGGACGGGCAAGTGTACCGTCGGGCGCTTCCACAGGTCAGTTTGAAGCACTGGAATTACGTGACGGGGAAAAAAGATACGCCGGGCTTGGTGTGGAACGGGCGGTAGATCATGTGAATGCAAAGATTGCACCTGGTATTATCGGAATGAACGTATTTGACCAGGCAGCTTTAGATACATTTCTTATAGGTTTAGATGGTACAGGGGATAAATCAAACTTGGGAGCCAATGCTATGTTAGGCGTATCCATGGCAACAGCAAGGGCGGCGGCGACTGCGATAGGACTTCCACTCTATTCCTATCTTGGCGGGGCAAATGCAAAGCGTATGCCGGTTCCGATGATGAATATTATGAACGGTGGCAGACATGCCGACAACACCATTGATATTCAGGAATTTATGATTATGCCGGTAGGAGCGAAAAACTTTAAAGAAGGACTTCGTATGTGTGCAGAAATCTATCATTCTCTGAAAAAATTGTTGAAAAAAGAAGAATTATCCACCGCTGTTGGGGATGAAGGTGGATTTGCCCCGAACCTTCCGGATGCCCAGGCAGCACTTGCCTATATCGTGCGTGCAACGGAAGAAGCCGGATATAAGGCAGGTGAGGAAGTATCACTGGCACTTGATGTGGCAGCAACAGAACTTTATGATAGAAGCTTTAAGAAATATGTGTTCGAAGGGGAAAGTAAGACAAAAGATTACAAAGTCATTCGGTCATCAGAAGAGCTGATCGATTATTATGAAGGGTTAATTGAACAGTTTCCAATTGTATCGATTGAAGATCCACTGGACGAAGAAGACTGGGATGGATGGGAGCTTCTGACAACAAGATTGGGATTGCACACACAGCTTGTTGGAGATGATCTGTTTGTGACAAACACAAAGAGATTAAAAAAAGGAATCGAGAAAGAAGTTGCCAATGCAATTCTCATAAAAGTGAATCAGATTGGAACACTGACAGAGGCACTGGATACGGTAGAGATGGCGCAGAAAGCCGGTTACAGAACGATTGTATCACACCGTTCCGGGGAGACAGCAGATACCTTGATAGCAGATCTTGCAGTAGCAGTAGGGGCAGGTCAGATCAAGACCGGAGCGCCATGTAGAAGCGAACGGGTAGAGAAATACAACCAGCTTCTACGGATAGAAGAACGGCTCGGAGATGTGGCAGAATATCAGAATCCATTTAAATGATAGAAAAAATGTTATAATTGCACAAAAGGGACACCGTTAATCGTTGTGGGGGGACGTAGCATTTTGACAAAATGCTACGTCCCCCTCAAAATAAAGTGCTTGCGAAATCAACCTTACTGTGCTAAACTAAATATGGTTTTATCTACAGGAGGTGTGTGTAATGGATATTTTAAAAATTGTTCTTATGATTTTATTTGCAATAGATTGTATCGCATTGACAGCCATTGTACTGATGCAGGAAGGTAAGTCTGCAGGACTTGGAGCTATCAGCGGAATTGCTGATACTTATTGGGGTCAGAACAAAGGCCGTTCAATGGAAGGAGCACTTGTAAAGTCTACAAAGTTCCTTGCGATTCTGTTTGTTGTACTGGCAGCAGTGTTGAATTTGAAAGTATTTGCTTAAGAGAAGAGGAAAAGCACTCCTGTATAGGAGTGCTTTTTTTGACAGTGGAGGAGCGATGAGCGATAAGACATTTGAGAAAAGAAAGAAAATTATATATGATTTTATCTGTGATGATATGTATGTGCCAATGAAGTTCAAAGAGATGGCTATGGTCCTGCAGGTGAATAAGGAGCAGCGGGATGAGCTTCGTCAGGTGCTGGAATCATTGGAAGAGGAAGGTAAGATCTGTCTCAGTAAGCGTGGAAAGTACTGTAAAGGTGAGGCGAAGCGTCTTCAGGGAACTTACCGTGCGAATCAGAGAGGGTTTGGTTTTGTTATCATTCCTGAGGAGGATCAGGATATTTTTATCGGGGAGGACGATGCCGGCGGAGCGCTGGACGGTGACATAGTAGAAGTGATTATTACGAAGGCTTCTGATCGTGATGGAAAGCGCCGGGAAGGTAAGATTGTAAAGATTGTGGAGCGTGGTCTTACAACAGTTGTCGGTCTTTATCAGAAGAAGGGCAACAAGAGTTATGGCTTTGTCATTCCGGATAACCAGAGAATTCTTCAGGACATTTTTATTCCAGAGGGTAAGTCAAAAGAAGCTGTAGACGGGCATAAAGTTGTAGTTGAACTGACTTCTTACGGTGAGAAAGGCAGAAGTCCGGAAGGAAAGATTGTAGAGATTATCGGTCATGTCAATGATCCGGGAACAGATATTATGTCTATTGTAAAAGGATATGATCTTCCGGTAGAATTCCCAGAGAAGGTGCTGAATCAGGCAGAGCGTGTATCAAAGCCGGTCAGTGAGGCAGACATGCAGGGAAGAAAAGACATCCGTGACTGGCAGATGGTCACCATTGATGGCGAGGATGCGAAGGATCTTGATGATGCCGTGTCTGTTGTGAAAAATGGTGAAAATTATATTCTTGGTGTGCATATTGCTGATGTTACGAACTATGTACAAGAGAATAGTGCGCTGGATCGGGAAGCGCTGAAGCGTGGAACAAGTGTATATCTGGCAGACCGTGTTATTCCGATGCTGCCACATACATTGTCTAACGGAATTTGTTCGTTAAATGCCGGAGAAGACCGTCTGGCGCTTAGCTGTATTATGACAGTAGACCAGAAAGGAATGGTCATTGACCATGAGATTGCAGAGACGGTTATCCATGTGGACCGCCGTATGAGTTATACAAGTGTGGCAAAGATTCTGGAAGACGAGGATCTGGCAGAAATGCAGGAATACGAGGAACTGGTGCCGATGTTCCAGCGTATGCTGGAACTGTCAAAGATTCTGAGAGCCCGAAGAAAACAGAGAGGTTCCATTGATTTCGATTTTCCGGAAACGAAAATGATTCTTGATGAGAATGGCCATCCAATCGATATCAAACCTTATGACCGAAATGTTGCGACAAAGATTATTGAGGACTTTATGCTTCTGGCAAATGAGACTGTTGCAGAAGATTATTATTGGCAGGAGATGCCTTTTGTATACAGAGTACATGAGGCTCCAGATGATGAAAAGATCCGGGCGCTGGCAACATTTATTAATAATTTTGGATTCTCTATGCATATCGGGGGCAATGAAGTGCGTCCGAAAGAGATTCAGAAATTACTTGGAAAAGTAGAAGGAACACCGCAGGAAGCATTAATCAGCCGACTTGCGCTGCGCTCTATGAAACAAGCCAGATATACGCCGGAGAACTCCGGACATTTCGGATTGGCAGCGAATTATTATACACATTTTACATCACCGATTCGTCGTTACCCGGATCTTCAGATCCATCGGATCATCAAAGATAACCTGCGGGGACGGATGAATGGTGAACGCATGGAACATTATCGCAAGATATTGGAAGAAGTGACGAAGCATGCCAGTGAGACGGAGCGGCGCGCTGACGAGGCGGAACGCGAGACTGTGAAGCTTAAGAAAGTAGAATATATGTCAGACCGTATTGGAAATGTTTACACAGGCGTAATCTCCGGTGTGACGAAATGGGGCATGTATGTGGAACTTCCGAATACGATCGAGGGGCTGATTCATGTTGCCAATATGCGTGATGACCATTATAATTACGATGAAAGCCGTTATGAGATGGTGGGCGAACGCACCGGAAAAGTCTACAAGCTTGGACAGGAGGTTCGTGTAAGAGTTGCTGATACAGACCGGTTGATGCGTACCATTGATTTTGTAATTGCGAAGGAGAGGGACGAAGAAAATGGCGAAGACGAATGGTAAGATGATTGCTAATAACAAAAAGGCATATCATGATTATTTTATACTGGATACTTACGAGGCCGGGATTGTGCTTCATGGAACCGAAGTGAAGTCACTTCGTATGGGAAAATGCAGCATCAAGGAGTCTTTTATCCGCATTGAAAATGGGGAAGTATTTATCTATGGTATGCATATCAGTCCATATGAAAAAGGAAATATCTTTAATAAAGATCCTCTTCGTGTGAAGAAGCTAATGTTGCACAAAGCAGAGATCAATAAATTGATTGGCAAGACAAAAGAAAAAGGAATGGCAATCGTACCATTAAAGGTATATTTTAAGGGAAGCCTTGTAAAAGTGGAGATTGGTCTGGCAAAAGGTAAGAAACTGTATGACAAGAGACAGGATATTGCCAAAAAAGACCAGCAGAGAGAAGCAAGCCGTGACTTTAAAATCCGCAATCTGGGCTAAGATGAAAGAAAATGTGCAGTAAATGTGGATAAGAATTGTAAAAGACGTAGAAAAGGTGGATAATATATGGTACCTGTAAAAAAAGAAGACTTGAGAAAATTAGTGACAGATACAACGGTTGAGATTTATGAGGAGCTAACACCTCAACTGGTGAAGCTGATTCAGGATACGAAGAAGAATACAGAACTGACAGAGGGGCAGAAGCAGGATGAGATTTCTCTTCATATGATGGGATATGTAAAATCCTGTACAAATGAGATCATCATACAGGTTCTGTCAGAGATTCTGGGACTTGAAGACGAGGATGAAGAGTAAAATTGTCCTGGCCAGGTATAAATGTGATTTGTCAGAAAAAGAGAAAATATTGATTCGAAAAACAGAATTGTTGTTAGACAATACTGAAATGATAAAAAATATGAAAAAGTATAATAGATAGGACTTGATATTTTGAAGTATTAGTGTTAGTATATGTATACAAACGTCTGCCGACCAGTAAACTGGATTGACGACAATCGTCATTTTTAGAAGTAATTCAGGGCTTGTACTGGTTTCGACGGGGGTCTGGAAGTTGGAGAAGCCATCCGTAGCGGGACACTACGATAAAAGTTCCACTTTAAAATTAAACGCAGACGAAAATTTAGCGTACGCTGCCTAATTGCGGCAGCAGTCGGCCTTAGGTCATCCGTTGCTTAAGTAACCGGCTTCAAACAGACGGAGCACTTCGTTCTCAAAGCTTTGAGGGAATGGAAGATTTTATGAAGCTACTAAGATCAGTAACCCGTCATTAGGTGACTGATGGAGGGAATGTCAAAATAATGACTGTGATGGGAGAAGCTCTGGTGGATGGGCTTTCGGACGCGGGTTCAACTCCCGCCAGGTCCACTAAACAAACAAGTCGAACTTTTTGTATGAAGGAATCATATAAGAAGTCCGGCTTGTTTTTGGTAATGAAGAAAATTATAATAGGACTGAATTTAAAGGACAAAAGTATATGACGTTCTGCGGACGTTATTGTAGGAAATGTCTCAGTGCCATAAATGAAAATAAGGAGTGTGAAAACTATGCACCAGACAGGACAGATATACAGACCGCCATCGGAAGCCAGTGTACAGAGACTGGAGGTTACAATAGGCTGTTCTCATAATAAATGTTCTTTTTGTACCATGTACCGGAAGACACCGTTTCGTGTTGCGCCGCTTGAAGATGTGGAGATGGATTTAAAAGAACTTCACGACAGAGGCGAGAAGATTACGAGAACCTATCTGACGAACGGAGATCCCTTTGTACTTGGGACCGACAGACTTGTAAAAATTGCAGAGTTGGTTCATCAGTATCTGCCGGAAGTAGAGGTGCTTACCTGCTATGCTTCTATTCAGAATCTGAAAGCAAAATCACTGGAAGATTTGAAGCTTCTGAAAAGTGTCGGATATGATGAGCTGTATGTAGGACTTGAGACGGCATATGCCCCGGCGGTAAAACTGATCAATAAGGGCTTTACGGTCGAAGAAGCTTATGAAAATATCGGAAAGCTGAAAGAGGCAGGAATGAAGTATTCAGCGCTTTTAATGCTTGGAATTGGTGGAAAAGGGCATAGCAAAGAAAGTGTAGAAGCCACGGCGGCTCTTCTGAATAAGTATCCGCCATACCGTGTATCTCCTCTTTCAACAGCGGTTTTACGCGGAAGTGAGCTGGAAGAGCTTTGCGATAAAGGAGAGTATGTACAGCTTACAGAGCGTGAATTGATAGAGGAAGAAAAAATGCTGCTTCGTGCATTAAAGATAAATGACTGCATTTTCTTCGGAAGTCACCCATATAATCTGATTACGATCAGCGGAGTCCTGCCACAGGACAGAGAGGAGATTATTAAGCATCTGGATTCTGAGATGGCGGCGTGGGATAGAGATCAGCCGGGATTTCTGGATACAGTTTGGAAGAGGACAGATATGTAGAAAAAAATTTTCACACATAGCACATATTTTCCTGTTATACTATAAAATATGACGTGGAATATGTGCTATTCGCGTCTAAGCGTAAGAAATAAAAAATCAGAATGTACAGTTCGTACAGGGAGGTTTGTTTGTGATATGGAAAAGATCAAGATATTAGTTGTAGATGATGAGAGCAGAATGCGTAAGCTTGTGAAGGATTTCCTTGGAAGAGAAGGATATCAGGTGCTGGAGGCAGGAGACGGTCTTGAGGCTATGGAGGCGTTTTACGCAGAGAAAGATATTGCGCTGATCATATTAGATGTCATGATGCCGAAGATGGACGGCTGGCAGACTTGCCGTGAGATCCGTCAGTCTTCTAAAGTACCGATTATTATGCTGACGGCACGCGGCGATGAGCGGGATGAACTTCAGGGATTTAATCTTGGCGTGGACGAATACATTTCTAAGCCATTTAGTCCGAAGATTCTTGTTGCGAGAGTGAATGCACTTCTGAGACGTTCGAATGTGTTGGATGCAGATGAGCATGTGGAAGCAGGTGGTATCGTTGTAGATAAGGCAGCTCACCAGGTGCAGGTAGACGGAAAAGATGTGGAACTTAGTTATAAAGAATTTGAATTATTGTCTTATTTCCTTGAGAATCAGGGAATTGCACTTTCCAGGGAGAAGATATTGAATAACGTATGGAATTATGATTATTTTGGAGATGCAAGAACTATCGACACTCATGTTAAGAAGCTTCGCAGCAAGCTTGGAGAAAAGGGTGAATACATTAAGACAATCTGGGGAATGGGCTACAAATTCGAGGTAAATTAAGATGAAGCATTTTAAACAAAAAGAAAAAAGAAAGCATTCTATTAAGAGGCAGATGATCGCAGTTTTTGCAGGCATGGTCATCTGTCTGCTTGCTATTTTGCTTGTTGTTAATGTAAAGTTCTTAGAGCCGTATTATATCAGAGACAAAGAAATGCAGTTCATTCATGTATATGAAGAACTACAGAATGCTGTGAAAAAAGGGACGATCAGTAATGATGAAGTACAAGATGAATTACATGTCCTTTGCGAGAAGAGCAACATTTCCTATATTGTATTGGATGTGGATAATGAAAAACTGATTACAAATGTGCACGATACGAATATGCTCAAGCAGCAGTTAGCGGGATATCTTCTGAACCAGGCACAAAAAGGTGGAAAGGTGCTGGATAGCACAGACAATTACCAGTTGATGAGAAGTCAGGATCCATGGAATCAGAGCGAATATATTGAGATGTGGGGACAACTTGACGATAATGTGAATTTCCTCATTCGAAGTCCTGTAGAAAGTATCCGTGAAAGTGTTGCATTATCCAATCGTTTCCTAATATATGTAGGTATGGGAACACTGATCATCTGCATGGGACTTGTATGGTATTTCTCCAGAAGGATTACAAAGCCGATCCAGGAACTGGCAGAGCTGTCTGACCGTATGGCAAATCTGGATTTTGAGGCGAAGTATACAAGCGGTGGGAACAATGAGATTGGTGAACTGGGTGATAACTTTAATCGTATGTCGCAGAAGCTGGAAAAGGCAATTTCTGAATTGAAGCAGGCAAATAACAGTCTGCAGCAGGATATTGAGCAGAAAGAGAAGATGGAGCAGATGCGTACGGAGTTTATGGGAAATGTATCTCACGAGTTGAAAACTCCGATTGCTCTGATCCAGGGATATGCAGAAGGACTGAAAGAAGGAGTTAATGATGACCCGGAGAGCCGTGACTTCTATTGTGATGTTATTATGGACGAAGCAGGTAAGATGAATCGGATGGTCAAGAATCTGATGACACTGAATCAGTTGGAGTTCGGGAATGATAAAGTAGAATTTGAGCGTTTTAATCTGACAGAGCTGATTGGCGGAGTACTTCAGAGTATGGACATTCTGTCACAACAAAAGGATGTTAAACTTATTTTCAGGGAAGAAAATCCAGTTTACGTCTGGGGGGATGAGTTTAAGATTGAACAGGTCGTGCGTAATTATGTAAGTAATGCCTATAATCATGTCAATGAAGAAAAGATTATTGAAGTGAAGATTTTGCGGGAAGACGGACTTGCAAAAGTGACTGTATTTAATACCGGAAAGCCAATACCGGAGGAAGATGTTCCGCGTATCTGGGATAAATTTTTCAAAGTGGACAAGGCTCATACACGCGAGTATGGAGGCAATGGAATCGGACTTTCTATCGTAAAAGCTATTATGGAATCCATGCATCAGCAATATGGTGTGAAAAATTACGATAATGGTGTTGAATTCTGGTTCACACTTGATGTACGATAGAAGAAACCACAACAAAAGAGAAAGATGTGCGTTAACAGGCATAAAGGAATGAGAAGAAAGGGACACGAGCACATGATAGCAATTATTGACTACGATGCAGGGAATATAAAGAGCGTGGAAAAGGCCATGCACCTTTTAGGACAGGAAGTTGTTGTAACAAGAGACAGAGAGTCGATTTTAAAGGCAGACAAAGTAATTCTTCCGGGAGTCGGAGCATTTGGAGATGCTATGAGCAAGATCAGACAATATAATCTGGAAGAAGTGATCCATGAAGTCGTGGAAAAAGGGACTCCATTTCTTGGAATTTGTCTGGGACTTCAGCTTTTATTTGAACGAAGTGACGAGACACCGGGAGTAGAAGGACTTGGTATTTTAAAAGGAGAGATTCTTCGGATTCCGGATCAGCCGGGACTTAAGATTCCTCATATGGGCTGGAATTCTCTGAAGTATCCGAATGAAGGCAGATTATTCCGTGGAATACCGGAAGATTCTTATGTATACTTTGTACATTCTTATTATCTGAATGCAGAAGATGAGAGTATTGTAACAGCCACAACAGAATACAGCACATTGATCCATGCATCTGTAGAAAGTGGAAATGTATTTGCATGCCAGTTCCATCCGGAAAAGAGCAGTGATGTTGGAATACAGATTTTGAAGAATTTTGTTGAGTTATAGACAGGAGGAACGGTATATGCATACAAAGAGAATCATCCCATGCCTGGATGTAAATAACGGACGAGTTGTAAAAGGTGTGAACTTTGTAGATTTGAAGGATGCTGGCGATCCAGTGGAAATTGCTAAGGCTTATGATAAAGCAGGAGCGGATGAACTTGTTTTTTTGGATATTACAGCTTCATCCGATCGAAGAAACACAGTTGTAGACATGGTCAGAAAAGTAGCTGAGACAGTATTTATTCCATTTACTGTTGGTGGAGGAATCCGTACGGTAGACGATTTTCGGGCACTGTTGCGAGAAGGAGCAGACAAGATCTCGATTAATTCATCAGCCATTGATACTCCGAATCTGATTTCGGATGCGGCAGACAAGTTTGGAAGCCAATGTGTGGTTGTAGCAATCGATGCAAAGAAACGTGCAGATGGCAGTGGTTGGAACATTTACAAACATGGTGGAAGAATTGATGTAGGAATTGATGCACTGGAGTGGGCTCATAAGGTGGAAAAACTGGGAGCAGGAGAGATACTCTTGACCAGTATGGATTGTGACGGAACAAAGGCAGGGTATGATCTGGAACTGACTCGTGCAGTTGCAGAAGCAGTTAATATTCCGGTCATAGCCTCCGGCGGTGCAGGCAATCTGGAACATTTTTACGATGCGCTGACAGACGGAAAGGCAGATGCAGCATTGGCAGCATCTCTGTTCCATTATAAAGAATTAGAGATTAAGGAAGTAAAAGAATATCTTCGTGGCAGAGGTGTTTCTGTGCGATTATAACAGATAAAAGGTATGGGTAATTGTAACTTAAAGTTGCAATTACCTATATCTCTATCTAGGAAGTAAAAAGGAGAAAAGAAAATGGCAGCAATTAATAATGACTGGCTTGAGGCTTTGCAGGGGGAATTTAAAAAGCCGTATTATAAAAAACTATTTGAGACAGTAAATGAAGAATATCGAACAAGACAGATATTTCCACCGGCGGATGACATTTTCAATGCCTTTCATTTGACACCATTACACAAAGTAAAGGTTGTGATTCTTGGACAGGATCCATATCATAATGTAGGACAGGCTCATGGACTCTGTTTTTCTGTAAAGAAAGGTGTGGATATTCCACCATCACTGGTAAATATCTATAAAGAACTTCACGATGATCTGGGCTGTACCATCCCGAATCATGGCTGCCTGACAAAATGGGCAGAGCAAGGTGTTCTGATGCTCAACACAGTATTGACTGTACGGGCACATCAGGCGAATTCACACAGAGGCATTGGCTGGGAGGAGTTCACGGATGCAGCAATTATGGCACTTAATAGCCAGAATCGTCCGATTGTATTTATTCTTTGGGGAGCTCCGGCACAGAGAAAAGCCAGCATGTTGAATAATCCGAACCATCTGATTCTGAAAGCACCACATCCAAGTCCGCTTTCCGCTTACCGTGGTTTCTTTGGAAGTAAACCATTTAGCAAGACGAATAAATTTCTGGAAGCAGGCGGTGTGGAACCAATCGACTGGCAGATTGATTAGTAATAATTAAGAGAAAATAAAGGAAGACTATTGACAAACAGACATATCAGGAATATATTTAAAACAAACATATGAACAAATGCTCAATTATTAATGCGATGTGCAGGAGGATAAAATATATGAAAGATATGGAGAAAGAATTACACGAGCACCATCACCATGAGGAAGCGTGTGAATGTGGTTGTGGTTGTGGACATCATCACCATGACGAAGAGCATGAACACCACCATGAGGAAGAATGCGGCTGTGGTTGCGGCTGTGAACATCACCATCATGAACATGAAGCTCATGAGCATCATCATCACCATGAGGAAGAATGCGGCTGTGGCTGTGGACATCATCACCACCATGACGAAGAGCATGAACACCATCATGACCATAAGCAGGAGCATGAGCACCATCACCATGATGAGGAGTGTGAATGCGGCTGTGGACATCATCACCACCATGATGAAGATCATGAACATCATCATGAAGCAGTGGAGCATGAGCCTTGTGTTATGCCGGCAGGTGTAGCGCAGAAGACATACATTTTGAAGAATCTTGGATGTGCGAACTGTGCAGCTAAGATGGAGAGAAAGATTCAGGCGTTACCGGAAGTTGAAGGTGCAACATTGACTTATGCAACAAAAAAACTAGTTGTCGCATCAGATCATCAGGAGCATCTCCTTTCCAAGATTCAGGAAATCTGTTCCTCTATCGAGTCAGAAGTACAGGTTGTTGCAATGCCGGATGATCAGCCGATCAAAAGAGAGAAGAAGAACCCGTTTGAAGAGAATAAAAAGGATATAGTACTTGTCGGAGCTGGAGCGATTCTTTTTGCCGCAGGTATTATTGCAGAAAAAACATTTCCGAATCCGATGATCAGTGCATGTATTTTCATTATTGCGTACTTACTTCTTGGACTTGAGATTGTAATGAAAGCGCTGAAGAATATGGCGGGAGGACATTTGTTTGATGAAAACTTTCTGATGGCAGTTGCGACAATTGCAGCGTTTGTGATTGGTGATTTTGCAGAGGCAGTCGGAGTTATGCTGTTCTACCGTATCGGAGAGTTGTTCGAAGATATTGCCGTGGAAAAGAGCCGTGGACAGATTATGGATGCCGTAGATATGCGCCCGGAAGTTGTTAATCTTGTCGTTGGTTCCGAAGTAAAAGAAATTCCATCACAGGATGCAAGGGTAAAAGATATTATTATGATCCGTCCTGGTGACAGAATTCCGCTGGATGCAAAGGTTATCGAGGGTGAGAGCCGGGTAGATACTTCACCGGTCACAGGAGAGCCGGTACCGGTAAGAGTTGTTCCGGGAGACGAACTGATTTCCGGTTGTATCAATGAACAAGGTGTATTAAAGGCTGAGGTTACAAAACCACTGAGCGAATCCATGGTCACAAAGATTCTTGATTCGGTGGAAAATGCAGCGGCAAGTAAGCCGAAGATCGATCGTTTTATCACAAGATTTGCGAGAGTTTATACGCCAGTTGTTGTTGTGGCAGCAGTTCTTACTGCAATTATCCCTTCCATTGTAACGGGAGACTGGAACCACTGGATTTACACAGCGATTACATTTCTTGTAATCAGTTGTCCGTGTGCACTTGTATTGAGTGTACCATTGGCTTTCTTCTCGGGAATTGGAGCAGGATCTAAGAGAGGAATCCTCTTTAAAGGCGGTTTGGCTATGGAGGCATTGAAAGATGTTAAAGCAGTCATTATGGATAAGACAGGAACCATCACAAAGGGGAATTTTGCTGTACAGAAAGTCACGGCAACAAGAAAACTGACAGAAAAACAGGTGCTGACTATGGCGGCGGACTGTGAGCTTGGTTCAACACACCCAATTGCGGTCAGCATTGTTCAGGAAGCAAGAAGACAGAATCTGACGCTTACAAGACCGAAAGAAGTGGAAGAGATTTCCGGTAAAGGTATCCGTGCAACATTCCCGGAAGGAACCGTTCTCCTTGGAAATTATACACTGATGGAAATGTATCAGGTAGATACGACAGGATACGAAAAAGGCGGTTATGGCTCAGAAGTCTTACTGGCAGTTGATGGTGTGTTAGAAGGATTTGTAATTGTAGCAGATGAAATTAAGACTGATGCGGCTGCTTCTGTAAGTAAGATGAAAGCTCTTGGAATTGCAACAGTTATGTTAACTGGTGATGAGAAGAACAGCGCGCAGGCAGTTGCAAAAGAGACAGGAATTGATGAAGTTTATGCACAGCTTCTTCCACAGGAAAAACTGGAGCATCTAAAGAACGTTCGTAAGAATCACGGTGCTGTCATGTTCGTTGGAGACGGAATTAATGATGCACCGGTACTGGCTGGTGCAGATGTGGGAGCAGCAATGGGAAGCGGAGCAGATGCCGCAATAGAGGCGGCCGATGTGGTATTTATGAATTCTTCAGTAGAAGCAATCCCACAGTCTATCGCGATTGCGAAGAAGACAGGAAGTATTGCAATTCAGAATGTAGTATTTGCGCTGGTGATCAAAGCAATTGTTATGATTCTTGGTTTTCTTGGATTTGCGAATATGTGGCTTGCAGTATTTGCTGATACAGGTGTAGCAATGCTATGTGTATTGAATTCCATCCGCGCAATGCATGTGAAAACAAAATAATGATAACATAACATTACAAAAGTGTTAAATTATGCCAAATGGTTGAAATAGTTTTCTCCATTTGGCATAATTAATATAAACAGGCATTTGTATAGGCATAGTCTGGCTTTGAAAATTGTAATTTTTAAGATTTAAGCCTTACAAAAAACATGACAGTCGGGTCATGATAGTCTGTAGTTTGAAAGGATGAAATATATGGGAAAGACAGAAGTTGAATGCTGCGATGTGACATGTATTCATAATGAGAACGTAAAACTGGCTTTGGAGCAGATGCCGGATGAAGAACTGCTTAATAGTCTGGCTGATTTTTATAAAGCATTTGCAGATGGAACAAGAGTGAAAATTCTGTATGTATTGCAAAAATCAGAGATGTGTGTGTGTGATCTGGCGGAGATACTGGGAGTTACACAGTCAGCAGTCTCCCATCAGCTTCGTATGTTAAAGCAGATGAAACTTGTGAAGAACCGAAGAGACGGGAAGACTGTTTATTATTCGCTTGCAGATGGACATATCCAGTCTATTATCAGTCAGGGTATGGAGCATATTACAGAATAAAAAGATATATCAGTTGGGAGATGACTCCCACCTCTATAGGTGGTGAGAAACAAGCTTGTATCAGTGGTGGGGGTCAATCCCCCAGCTGATATAGCCTCCGGCAGGGCGCACATTGTCCGGTGGACAATGGTTTTGCGCCGACCGAAACGGAGTGTAGACTTGCAGAGGTGCGCAGTAGAAGTATGTCATGCAATTGCATGACGCGCACCTCGCAGCAAGAATGCCGAGGCATTCTTGAATAAGATGACTGACCAAAGCGTTTTCCTGCATCTGGGCGAAGCAAAGATGCAAGTCTCAAAATAAGAAAGAGAATGTGGGAATAGAGTTATGAAAAAGCAGTTAAAGAGAAAATGTATAGTCTATGGATTGGGGATAATCGTATATGCAGGTGCTGTCTGGGGGGCAGCCCGATTTATGATGTCCGATCAAGAAAAATTCGCAATATTTCTGGGAATCTATTTACTGACAGGATATGGGGCATTTCAGAAACTGAGTGAAGAGATTATGGAAAAGAGATTCCCGGTAGAATATATATTAGTTATCTTTGCAACAATCGGAGCATTTGGCATAGGGAAATATATGGAAGCTGTGATTGTTATGCTTATGTTTGAACTTGGAATGCTTGCGGAACAGATTGCGACAGACCGGACAAAGAGATCTATTGCAAAGATGATCGATCTGAGACCGACATATGCTATTCGTAAAGTAAAAGGGCAGGAAGTACAGGTAGATCCTTCGGAATTGAAGATGAGCCATATTATTGTGATCAAACCGGGAGAACGAATTCCAGTCGATGCGGTTGTTCTGGCTGGAAGCTCAACTATAGATACAAAGGCAATTACAGGAGAGGCAATGCCAGTGGAAGTGTATAAAGGGGATAAGATTTACAGTGGCTGCATTAATCAAAGCGGTGTGCTGGAAGCGCGAGTGACAAGAATTTACAAGGATTCAATCGTCTCAAGAATTATGGAAACTGTGGAGGAGGCGCAGAACCGTAAATCCCAAAAAGAAGCATTTGTGACGAGATTTTCCAAAGTATATGCACCGATCATGGTATTGCTGTCTGTGTTGATCATGGTTATTCCGCCGTCTACATTTTCTTATGGAAACTGGGAGACATGGATATATAAAGGACTTATTTTTATAATCGTGGCATGTCCATGTGCGCTTGCAGTGGCAGCACCACTTGCATTTTTAGGTGGAATTGCTTCAGCAGCCAGACAGGGAATCGTGGTCAAAGGTGGTAATTTTCTGGAAAGTCTGGTGAAAGCAGATACATTTATCTTTGATAAAACAGGAACTTTGACACAAGGAGAGTTCCGGGTGGCAAGAATAAAAGCAGTGGGTATGACAGAAGAAGAACTTTTAAAGCTGGTCGCTCATGTGGAGAGTTATTCCAATCACCCACTGGCAAAATCACTGGCAGATGCATATGGAAAAGAGTTGGATACTGACAGTGTCAGAAGCGTAAAAGAAAAGCCTGGATTTGGAATCAGTGCGACCTATGAAGGACAGAGAGTGCATGTTGGAAGCCGTCGTATGATGGATGCAAAAAAGCTGCTGGTAGATGAAATTAATGAACCGGGAACAGTCGTCTACGTATGTGTGGGCAGAGAGTATGCAGGATATGTACTCGTTCAGGATCAGGTGAAAGAAGAGGCGAAAGCGACGCTTACATGGCTGAAGGAAAAGTATCGGGCAATTTTGGTGATGCTGACGGGAGACACAGAAAAGACGGGACGGGCGGTTGGACGCGAACTTCGTATGGACTATGTTTATACGGACTTACTTCCGCAGGATAAACTGGAACAGTTAGAAGATTTCATGTCTATTCAGGGAGAGGCAGAGAAGCTGGTCTGTGTCGGTGATGGAATTAACGATGCTCCGATGCTGGCGAGAGCAGATATAGGAATTGCCATGGGAAATCTCGGGTCAGAAGCGGCAATTGAGGCAGCAGATGTGATTCTTGTAAAAGATGACCTTCATGGAATAGTAGCTTTGATGAAAATTGCAAAAGAGACACTGCGCAGTGTTTCACAGAATATTACATTTGCAGTATTTGTAAAGATACTTGTGTTGTTTATGGCAGTTATTGGATACTTTGGTATGTGGGAAGCAATTTTAGTAGAGATGGTCGTGGTGATACTGGCAGTGATTAATTCAGCAGGAGTTGCAGGATATACTGCTTAGACAGGAGGAAAAAAGACAACAATTATGAAATGCTATAAAAGAATTATACCACTGATACTGGCGTGCATGATGCTTGCCGGCTGTGGTCAGAATGTATATAAAAAGGGTGTGGAAAGTCTGGAAAATAAAGATTATGCAGCAGCACAGGAGAATTTCCGGAAAGCAGTAGAGGATAAGAAAAATGTGGCAGATTCCTATCGTGGACTTGGAATTGCATATTATGAACAGGAAAAATACAAAGATGCGCTTGCTGCATTTGAAAATGCAGTTTCAGCCGGAACGAAGGAGACAGGAACAATCTGTAATATGATGGCAGTGTGTAAGATGCAGACAGAAAACTATGAAGATGCTATTTCTTATTATGAAAAAGCATTGGATCATTCAGATTGTTCTGACGATATGAAGCAGGAAATTCAGTTTAATGTAATAGTCTGCTATGAAAAACTGGAAGACTGGGACAATGCAAAAGCAAAACTGGAAGATTATGTGACTGCATATCCAGATGACGAGAAAGCTGCTAAAGAAGCAGAATTTTTAAAAACCAGATAAGGGAAGTTTAAATGATAGAATTAAAGAAAGAGACAGAACGTGTTATATTGGTAGGGGTATGTCTTCCGGGGCAGGAGGATATCGACGCTTCACTGGAAGAACTAAGTGAGCTTGCGAAGACAGCCGGTGCTGTTACAGTAGGAAAAGTTGTGCAGAGCCGGGATCAGGTACACCCGGGAACTTATGTCGGAAAGGGAAAGATTGATGAGATCAAAAGCCTTTTGTGGGAGTTGGATGCAACAGGAATTATCTGTGATGATGAATTGTCGCCGGCACAGATGAAGAATCTCCAGGATGAACTAGATGCAAAGGTTATGGATCGGACGCTGGTTATTTTGGATATATTTGCTGCAAGAGCATCTACCAGTGAAGGAAAGATTCAGGTTGAGCTGGCGCAGCTTAAGTACCGACAGACGAGACTTGCCGGATTTGGAACTGCCATGTCAAGGCTTGGCGGTGGTATCGGTACGAGAGGTCCGGGAGAAAAGAAGCTGGAGATGGACAGACGTCTTATTAAAAATCGGATCGCACTTCTGAATCGGGAGCTAAAGAGTGTAAAGCAACACCGTGAAGTGACAAGAGAAAAAAGAGCAAAGAGCCGGATTCCGGTCGCAGCAATCGTGGGATATACGAATGCCGGAAAGTCAACACTTCTCAACGCTTTGACTGGTGCAGATATTCTGGCGGAAGATAAGTTGTTTGCAACACTGGACCCGACGACAAGAAGTCTGAAGCTTCCAAGCGGTCAGGAGATACTTCTGACAGATACCGTAGGTTTTATCCGGAAACTGCCACATCATCTGATCGATGCATTCAAAAGTACACTGGAGGAAGCAAAGTATGCAGATATGATTCTGCATGTGGTTGATGCCTCGAATCCTCAGGCGGATGAGCAGATGTTTACTGTTTATGAGACACTTCAGGGATTAAAAGTCCAGGATAAACCGATTATTACCGTATTTAATAAACAGGACCGACTGGAAGGAATGCCAGTTATTCGAGATTTTAAGGCAGACTATACGGTTTCAATATCTGCAAAGACTAAAGCAGGACTCGGGGATCTGCTGGAGACGATTGAAGCGCTTCTTCGCCAGCAGAAGGTTTATATAGAGGAAGTATATCCGTACAGTGAAGCCGGGAAGATCCAGCTTATTCGAAAATATGGAGAATTACTGGAAGAGAATTATACAGAAGAAGGTATCCAGGTTACGGCATATGTACCTGCTGATATTTATCCGCAAATTGTTGTCAACAGGTAAATCTTATTATGTTTTATAGTGTATCATTTTTTCATACATTTAAACGACAGAAAAATCATTATATACATTGAAAAAGAAATTGATGCCTGTTATGATAAGAATAGTGAAAATTGTCTGAAGATTTAAAACGGAGGTATGTTATGAAAGTGGTATTAGAGCGTTATCATGGATTAAGCAATGATTATGTAGTATTTGATCCAAATAAAAATGAACTGGAACTGACACCGGGAAATGTTAAGATGATTTGTGACCGTAATGCAGGACTTGGAGCAGATGGAGTCCTGGAAGGTCCGGTTATAAAAGAAGACGGCATGCATGTCAAAGTATGGAATCCGGATGGAAGTGAATCTGAAACAAGTGGAAATGGTGTCCGTATTTTTGCAAAATATTTAAAAGATGCAGGCTATATCCAAAAGAAGAATTTCAAATTATATACCAGATATGGGGAGGCAGCAGTTACATTTTTAAATGAAGACGGAAGCAGACTCCGCGTTTCTATGGGAAAGATTTCTTTCTGGAGTGATGAAATTCCGGTGACAGGAGAGAAGAGAGAAGTGATCAATGAAGATATGGTATTCGGAAGGACATTGTATCCGGTTACTTGTGTAAGTGTCGGTAATCCGCACTGCGTGATTCCGATGAGAGAAATCTCTAAGAATATTGTATGTAAGATTGGTGATTACTCCGAGTGTGCGAAGTATTTTCCACACAGAATCAATACACAGATTATGAAAGTCATCGACAAAGAGAATATTGCTATTGAGATTTATGAACGTGGTGCAGGCTATACTCTGGCATCTGGAACAGGTGCATGTGCAGCCGCAGCCGTGGCACATAAGCTTGGTATGACGAATAACAAAGTAATCGTACATATGCCGGGAGGAGATCTTCAGGTGGAAGTGGAAGATGACGGAACGGTCTTTATGACAGGAGATGTATTCTACGTGGCAAAGATTACGCTCAGCAGTGAATTTACGGAGAATTTAAGAAGCCTGTAAGAAGCCTGTAAGAAGGAGAGATATGTCTTTAAAATTCGTATTTGGGCCGTCTGGCTCAGGAAAATCTTATCAATTATATGATTATGTGATCCGGGAATCTGTAAAGTTCCCGGATCGTCAGTATATTGTCCTTGTACCGGAGCAGTTTACGATGCAGACGCAGAAGGATCTTGTCATGCAACATCCGAATCATGGAATTATGAATATCGATGTACTTAGTTTTGTGAGGCTTGCTTACCGCATCTTTGAGGAGACCGGTGGGCAGGCCCTTCCGGTGTTGGATGATGAGGGAAAGAATCTGATTCTGCGAAAGATTGCCGGTGATTATGAAAAGGATTTAAAAGTCTTAAAGGGAAATATGAAAAAGCTTGGCTATATCAGCGAAGTCAAATCAGTGCTTTCAGAATTTGATCAGTACGATATTGGGGAAGAGGAACTGAGGCAGATGAAAGCAGCAGCAGGGGTGAATTCAAGGCTTTATTATAAACTTCAGGATCTGGAAGTTCTGTATATTGGTTTTAAGAAATATCTGGAAGATAGATTTATTACGAAAGAAGAACTCCTGGACGCACTTTGCCGTGTAGTGAAAGGTTCGGATATTTTAAAAGAAAGTACGATTGTTCTGGACGGATTCACAGGATTTACACCAGTACAGAACCGGCTGCTTGGAGAACTTCTTGAAGTATGCCGGGAAGTGATCGTAACTGTAACGATGGATGATCGGGAAAATCCGTACGTTTATAAGCACCCATATCAGTTATTTGCACTCGGCAAGCATACCGTGACATCGTTAATACAGATTGCGGCAGAGAGAAAAGTGAGTGTGGAAGACCCATTGTGTCTGTACGAACGTCCACTCTATCGATTCTGTGACAATTCGGCTATGGAGTTTCTGGAGAGAAATATATTCCGCTATAGCAAAGAATGTTATAAGGAAAGACAGGGAGCAGTCCAGGTACATGTGGCCAGAAATCCAAGAGAAGAAGCGATGAAAGCAGCAGGAAGAGTTCGGAACCTGGTTCGGACAAAAGGATATCGTTACCGGGATATCGGAGTTATTGTAAGCAATATGGAGGTGTATGGTGATGATCTGGGACAGGCATTTGACCTCTACGAAATTCCGGTGTTTATGGATCATAAGCGGAGTATTCTTTTGAATTCTTTTGTAGAATATATCCGGAGTCTTCTGAATATGGTGAAAGATAATTTCAGTTATGAGAGTGTATTTCGTTTCTTAAGAACAAATCTTAGTGGTTTTACTTATGGTGAAGTCGATGAACTGGAAAATTACGTAATTGCACTTGGAATCCGTGGATATAAGAAATGGCAGGAGAGCTGGATCCGCCGCCCGAAATATATGGAAGAAGAAAATCTGGAAATTCTGAATCATAACCGGGTTCGTCTTGTGGAAAAGGTGGACACGCTTGTGTATGTATTAAGACAAAGGAGCAAGACAGTCAAAGATGTGACAATGGCGCTTTATGAGTTTATGGTGAGAGAAGAACTTCAGTTAAAATTGCAGCGTCAGTCTGAAGCATTTCAAGAGGCAGGAGAACTTGCGCTTGCCAAGGAATACAGTCAGGTTTATCGTATTTTGATTGAACTATTTGATAAATTCGTAGAACTTCTTGGTGATGAGAAGGTGACCATGGATGAATATCTGAAGCTTTTAGACGCGGGTCTTGAAGAAGCAAGAGTCGGAGTCATTCCACCTGGAATTGATCAGGTTGTTGTTGGAGACATGCAACGTACAAGATTAAAAGATATGAAAGCACTTATTTTTGTCGGGGCAAATGATACATTTCTTCCGGGAGCATTAATAAGGAGTGGTCTTCTTACAGAGCGCGACAGGGATAAGTTTGCAACAGGAAAGATCCATCTGTCACCGGGAGGTAAAGAGAAAGCGTACGAGCAGAAATTTTATCTTTACATGAATCTGACAAAACCTTCTGAGACATTGGATATTTATTACAGCAAGGTTTCCGCGGACGGAAAAAGTATCCGCCCATCATATCTGATCCAGGAGATGCAGAGATTATTTTCGGGTCTGGAAATAGAAGACGAAGAAAAACAGGCATTTTCTGCCCAGGAGTGGACCCCCAGGCTTGGTATGCAAAAAGTTATCAGAGGATTTCAGGACGGGAACGCTATGGATCAGGAATGGCAGGAATTATATTCCTGGTACAAGAGACAGCCACAGTGGCAGTATCGTGTAGAAGAACTTATGAAATCGGGATTTTATACCCGGCCGGCAGATGGACTGACAAAAGAGGTGGCTAAGCAGCTTTATGGAGAACATTTTCAGGACAGTATTACGAGAATTGAACGGTTTTCAGCCTGCGCATTTGCTCATTTTCTTACTTATGGACTGCGCCTTCGGGAGCGTCAGACATACGAATTCCAACCGCTGGATCTGGGAAATGTGTGCCACAGTGCCCTGGAGTATTATTCCAGAAAGCTAAAAGAAGAGCATTTGTCCTGGACAGAGATCGAGGAAGAAAAAAGACAAGAATACATTGACGATAGTGTGGAACATGCCATTTCCGACTATGGAAATTCGGTGCTTTACAGTTCAGCGCGCAACGAGTATATGATTGAACGCATGAAGCGTCTTCTGACGAGAACCATATGGGCGCTTACAAAGCAGCTGGAAGCAGGAGATTTTGTGCCGGTGGCTTATGAAATGCGTTTTGAGAATGGTAAGATTGACCGTGTGGATCTGTGCAAAGACAAAGACAAGGTCTATGTCAAGGTTCTGGATTATAAGACCGGGAGCAAGGCCTTTGATGTGGTGGCTTTATATCACGGGCTCCAGCTTCAGCTTATGGTCTATATGGACGCAGCAGTAAAAATGACTCAAAAACATTACCCGGACAGTGAGGTGATTCCGGCAGGTGTCTTTTATTACCGTTTAAATGATCCTCTTGTGGAGAAGAAAGTGGTTGGAGAGGAAGAAGAAATCTGGCAGAAAGTACTAAAAGAGCTGAAAGTGGATGGCGTGATGAATTTGAAAGATGAGACACTGGAGCATCTGGATCATTGTCAGGCCGGAGAATCTGCTGTCATTCCTGTGAAATATAATAAAAATGGTAGTCTGTCAAAAAATTCAAAAGTTGCATCGGAGCAGGAATTTGAAGTGATGATGCGCCATGCCCTGGGGAAAGTTTTTAAGGTGCATCAAAAAATATTAAGTGGAGAAGTTGCAGCATTTCCATACCGGAGAAAACAGGAGAGTGGCTGTGATTATTGTGCATACCGGCATATCTGTGGCTTTGACCAGAAAATACCGGGATACAAATATCGGGATATTTTTGAGATGACACAGTCAGAGGTGATAGCAGCCATGGAAGCAGATGCAGTCAAAGAGAACATGAATCGGGACGATCATGAAAAGGAGCAGGAGAAAGGAACGGGCTCATGGGAGTAAAATGGACAAAACAGCAGCAACAGGTCATTGATCTTCGGGACCGCAATATTCTTGTGTCTGCAGCAGCAGGTTCGGGAAAGACAGCAGTGTTGGTAGAGCGTATTATTACAATGCTGACTGATGAGGAACACCCGGTCAATGTGGACGAACTTCTGATTGTAACATTTACAGAAGCAGCGGCAGGTGAGATGAAAGAACGAATCCGGGGTGCCATTGAAAAGGCATTAGAAGAGAATCCGGAAAATGAACATCTGAAAAGACAGGCGACTTTGATCCACAATGCGCAGATTACAACAATTCACAGTTTCTGTCTTTCCGTAATCCGTGATCATTTTCATGTAATCGATATTGATCCAGGTTTCCGTACTGCAGAAGAAGGAGAACTGAAACTTTTGCGGCATGATGTATTAGATGAACTGCTGGAAGAAAAGTACGCGCAAAAAAAAGAGCGGTTCTTGCGGTTTTCTAATGCCTATGGTGGAAGAAGAAATGATAAAAAGCTAGAAGAAATGATTGAGAAGGCTTACGATTACAGTCGAAGCTATCCAGACGGAGAAGGCTGGCTTGATTCTTGTGTTGATGCATATAGAGTCGATTGTGCAGAAGATCTGGAAAAAAGTGATTATGGAAATAAAATTGTAACCTGGGCGAAAGCCTACCTGGAAGAAGCAAAACTATTGAATGAACAGGCAACGCAAATTAGTCTGGAAATAGATGGCCCGGCTGTGTATGAAGAGGCTTTGAAGCTGGATGCTCAGACAATAAGAGAGCTCTTAAGTGCAAAAAATTATAATGAGCTGTCTGGGCGCATCCAGAATGTAGAGTGGAGCAGGTTTGCATCATGCAGAGATAAGACTGTATCGAAAGAAAAAATAGAAGCAGTTAAGGATCTTCGTGAGCAGGTGAAGGGAATTGTCAGTGGTCTGAAGAAAGATTATTTTTATCAGAAACCGGAAGAAATGGCAGCAGATATGCAGATATGTCTTCCTTATATGGAAGAATTGGTGGGCCTGGTAAAATGTTTTTCGCAAAGATTTGACGCAAAGAAGCGCCAGGAAAATGTTATTGATTTTTCAGATATGGAGCAGTTTGCACTTCAGATCCTGGCAAAAAAAACAGAAGAAGGGTTTGAACCTTCTGAGGTTGCAAAGGAATATCAGGATCAGTTCCGGGAGATTATGATTGACGAATATCAAGATAGTAATCTGATCCAAGAGACGATTTTGACCAGTATTTCCGGTGTTTCGAAAGGAAAATATAATATTTTTATGGTGGGAGATGTCAAGCAGAGTATTTATAGCTTCCGCTTGTCCAGACCAGAGCTTTTTATGGAAAAATTTGACACGTATGATTTGGAAAAAGGACCAAAACAAAGGATTGATCTTCATAAAAACTTCCGGAGCCGAAAAGAAGTACTGGACAGTGTGAATTACATTTTTCGGCAGATTATGATGCGAAATCTTGGAGAAATTGATTACGATGACAAGGCGGCATTGTATGTGGGTGCAGAATATCCTGAAAATCCGGGGTGTGAAACAGAAGTACTTGTATTAAATACGGAATTGAAAAAATATGACCGTTCCATAAAAGCCTCCAAACAGGAGATGGAAGCCCGGATGATCGCAAGCCGGATCCGCAAGCTGATTGCAGAGCAGAAGGTTCTGGATAAGAAGACAGGAAAGCTGCGTCCGGCAAGATATTCCGATATTGTCATTCTTACAAGAAGTGTGAAAGGGATTGCTGACATATTCGTACAGGAACTGAATCGGGAAGGAATTCCGGCATTTTCAGGTACAAAAGAAGGCTATTTTGCGACGCAGGAAATCGGTGTTCTTCTAGATTATCTGAGAGTGCTGGATAATCGGAAACAGGATATTCCACTGGCGGCGGTTCTTATGTCGGCATTTTGTGGATTGAATGAACAAGAAATGGCAGTGATCCGAAGTTCTGAAGCTTTTGAAATTCCATTTTACCAGGCGGTAGAAAATTATCTGGAAAACGGAGAAAATACGGTAATATGTGAGAAACTCAAACATTTCTATGGAAAAATGAATGATTTCCGCGAAATTGTTCCGTATACACCAATCCATGAACTTCTACGGAGTATTCTGACACAAACCGGGTATGGTCAGTTTATTTCAGCAATGCCGGGAGGCGCGCAGCGTGCGGCAAATGTAGAAATGCTGATTACAAAAGCGCAGGCATTTCAGTCTTCCAGCTATAAAGGACTCTTTCATTTTGTGCGTTATATTGAGCAACTTCAGAAATTTGAAGTGGATTATGGTGAGGCAAGTCTGGAGGATGAGCAGTCAGACACAGTCCGTGTCATGACAATCCATAAAAGTAAAGGACTGGAGTTTCCAATCGTGTTTGTAGCAGGAACTGGTAAAAAATTCAATGTGACGGATCTTGCCGGACAGGTGATCATTCATGCCAGACTGGGAGTCGGTATGGACGTGGTAGATTTAGATAGAAGAACGAAAATTCCAAGTCTGGTAAAAAAAGTGATTCAAAAAGAAGCGAAGCTTGATAATTTAGGAGAAGAACTTCGTGTGCTTTATGTTGCACTCACAAGAGCAAAGGAAAAGCTGATTATTACAGGAACCTGTGATAATCTAGAGACAAAAATGGCAAAGACACTGACCTTCGCACAGAGAAGTAGTGCTATCCAATATCTGGACTGGATCATACCGGCACTTGCATATATACCAGAAGAGATACCGGTCACTTTCGAAGAAGTGTTGCTAGAAGAGATTGTCCGTGATGAGGTGGAGACGGAAGTATCCGGAAAAATACAGGAAGAAATATTACGAAGATGGGACACTTCAGCAGAATATGATGCAAATGTAAGACAGGCATTAGAAGAACAGTTCGCATATCAGTATCCTTATCCAAAAAGTCATGCCAGAAAGATGAAATTTACAGTATCCGAGCTAAAAAAAATGTCTTATCAGGCAGAACTTGACGATGAGGAAAATGCTTTGGGAGAAGTAGTTTTTGAAGAACCGGAAGTTGTACCGCTTCTTCCTAAATTTATGACAGAAGAAGAAACACTGACCGGAGCTCCGCGAGGAACTGCTTATCACCGCGTCATGGAACTTCTTGATTTTGAAAAAATGTATGATAGGCAGACGCTGGAGACAGAGATAAATACATTTGTAGAACAAGGGCGAATGACGCGAGAAATGGCAGATTCCGTCCGGATAGCCGATGTGTTGGGATTTCTTGATAGCTCTGTGGGAAAACGAATGAGAATAAGTGCAGATTGTGGAAAACTGTGGAAAGAACAGCCATTTGTACTTGGGATACCAGAGCAGGAATTATATAAAGATGAGCCGGAAGGCGACTTTGCTCTTGTACAGGGAATCATAGATGTGTACTTTGAGGAAGAAGACGGACTGGTCGTACTGGATTACAAGACAGACAAAGTATATAAGATAGAAGAACTGGTGGAAAAATACCATGCTCAGCTAGATTACTATGGCAGGGCACTGGAACAGATCACCGGGAAGAAAGTGAAAGAAAAGGTGCTGTACTCTTTTACACTGGGGAAAGCCTGCAGTTTGTCTTAACAAATATTAATTACGAAAAAGGATGCATCAAGTGCATATTCTAAGCTCCCTACACAGGGAATTACGATGAACCTCTAAAAACAAACATCATATTCGGCAGAGGCCTCTATGATGTTAAGAGTTTCATCTCCATTGTGTAGAAGTCGCGTAGAATATGCACTTGATGCTGTTTTTATCTCAGTCGAGAAGACTCCCACCTCTTCAGGTGGTGAGTAATAGCAAATTTGTCTCAGTGGGAGTCCAATCTCCGACTGAGATAAACGCTCCGCGAGGATGCGCAGTGATTCTGATAGGAATATGTCAGCTTCTCTGACCAGAATCACGCGCCAAGTCTCACGGATGTTCGACTTGAATGAAAATATCTGTTAAGACAAAATGCAGGTTGTTCAATTTTTGCAGCTGTTTTCTCTTGACTTATAATATTATATGTCATATAATATACAAAAGCATATATTATACGGCATATAATATATGAAACGAAATAATATAGCGAATCTGTAAAGATAATTGCATAACAATTTTTAGGTAAATCCAGATTTTGCAGAAAGGGTGTGGTGAAATGGTCTTTAATACAGGTGCAGCTCTTTTAGATGCGATTGTTCTGGCAGTTGTGTCACGGACAGAGGAAGGCACTTATGGTTATAAGATTACACAGGATGTGCGGGAGACAATAGAAGTGTCTGAATCAACCCTCTATCCAGTTCTTCGAAGACTCCAAAAAGATGGTTGTCTTGAAGTGTACGACAGACAATACGATGGGCGCAATCGAAGATATTATAAGGTGACTTTGGCAGGAAGGGAAAAGTTTGATATGTATCGGACAGAATGGACACAATATACGAACAAGATCAATCAGTTATTTGCAGGGGGTGAGAAGTAATGAACCGAATTGAATATATGACAAAACTGGCATCGCTTTTACAGGACATTCCTGAAGTAGAACGAAGAGATGCTATGAAGTATTATAACGATTATTTTGATGAGGCCGGCGAAGAGAATGAAGAACAGGTTATCCGGGAATTTGGCGCTCCGGAGGAAGTGGCAGAGAATATAAAAGCAGATTTAAAAGGCAAGACGGAAAATACAACGCATGGTCAGCAGGAAGAATATCAGTCAGCAGGACAGCAATATCAGATGAATCATCAGGAGAATAAGCAGTCATCGGAATATCAGTATGGGACATCAGATGATCAGAAAAAGAAAAATGCCCGTATTGGAAAAATTGTTTTAATTGTGGCTCTTGCGATAATTATAGGACCGGTCTTGATTCCAATTATCGGAGGTATTCTGGCTGCAGGACTGGCAATGGTGTTAACTATCATTGTTGGAGTATTTGCATTGGTTATTGCCGGGGCTGCCATTGCAATTGTAGGAATTTCGCTGGTAATATCCGGTTCCGTTATACTTCTGCCACAGACAGCCGCAGGATTGGCATTGATTGGCAGCGGTCTGATCATAATGGTTCTTGGTGTGATTGCAACAGTAGGATTTGGAAAACTCTGTGAAGTAGTACTTCGTGGACTGGCAAAGGGAATGAAGTACCTCTGGGGAAAGATTTCTCATAGAAAGGTGGTAGCGTGAAGATGAAAAAAGGATGGAAAATATTCTGGCTGACCTGTGGTATTACGTTGGTAGTCGGTATTGCACTTTTGGGCATTGGACTGGGAATGGGCGCAACGATGGAAATAGTGAAAGAACGTGCTCCAATAAAAGAGACTTATAGTCCGAATATTCAGGAAAGCTATCAGGGCATCCGAGAATTGGATCTTGACATAGCAACAGGCGAGATAAAAATATTAAAAGCACCAAAAGAACAGCAGGAGATTACTGTAGAAACACAAAAAATATCCAAAAGTCTTAAGTTTAAGTGTTATGAAGAAGAGGGAGTATTAAATATTACAACAAATAAAAAAGTCTGGAACTGGATTTACGCGCGAAATCATGCACAAGATGCAAAAATATATATTTATATTCCAGAAGGCTATAAGCTGGAAGAAGTAGATATGAATCTGAGTGCAGGCAGCATTTATATAGAAGATATCCATACAGAAGATTTAGATATAGATGTAGATGCCGGTGAGGTTCAAGTGGATTCTTTCCTGACAAATGATCTGACAATGAATTGTGATATGGGGCTGATCGAAGCGCTCGGAAAGACGCTGGGAGATGCAGATCTTGAAAGTGGCGTCGGAGAGATTAACTTTACTGCCATCGGTAATGAGACAGATTATAATTATGATCTGAATTGCGACATAGGAAGTATTGTGTGTGGCGAAAGAGAATTTACAGAGATTGGAAGTGAATATCAGATTGAAAATCAGTCCGATAAGACCATGTCAATTGAATGTGGAGTTGGGGAGGTAAATGTTCAATTTCAGGCAGAACAATCATAGGGAATGTGAAAAAATAAGCCGAAGGTAAATGCTTTGGCGAATAAGAAATACAGATGTGTTAACAATACTGGTGTAGAAAAATATGTTTCGGGCATATGAAGGAAAGGAGTTTGCCATGGCAAAAAAGAAAGATACACCAGTTCGTCTGGATCAGCTTACAGAAGAAGAGAAGATGAAATATGAGATAGCCGATGAGTTAGGACTTTTAGATAGGGTTATGAAAGACGGTTGGAAATCGTTGTCATCAAAAGAAACCGGGAGAATTGGTGGAATACTTGCCAGAAAAAGGAAAAATCGAAGTAAGAAGTAACAAAAATATTACAAAAAATATTACGAATATTAACAAATGTGAACATTTTACAAGAAACCTTGAAAAACAAAGGATCGTTTGCTATAATCGAACAGCTACAAGATGTTGACAAATATGAGTGAGATTATGAGCAAAAAGATAAGTGTTTTAGATATATCCATTGATAATTTTACAGCAAAAGAAGCTATGCAGGAAGCGCTTGCTTATATGGAATCGGATCTGGTGAGTGTAATCGAACTTGTGACGATAGAAAGTCTTATGGAACTGGGAACAGAGGCTGAGTTAAAAGAAGAGATCGAGAATTTCGATCTTATACTGGCTGGTAACAAGACAATTCTGGAAGCAGCAGAGATTACAGATCACAAGTGTTTGCGAGAGACGCAAGATAAGACATTTTTAAAGATGTTTTTAAGATATCTGGCAAGAAAGCATAAGCGGGTATATCTTTTGGTGGAATCGGAAGAAGAAGGACAGAAGATGTTCGGACATTTTGAAGAGTATTACAGAGGGACCCAGATTGTAGGTATGGCGAAGGTATCTGCAAAGAATCGGGCAGATGATAAGCTGATCAATGCGATTAATGGCGAGGAAGTAGATTGTGTCTTGTCGGCACTTTCTTCACCGCTGCAGGAAGAACTGATTTCCAAGAATCGTAATGTAATGAATGCAAGAGTATGGCTTGGACTTGGAAAAGATGGAATTCCAGTGGCAGCGAAAGGTATTGGTGGGGGCAGAATCGGTCAGTTTTTTATGAAACAGATTTTTAAGAAGGAAATTGAAAAGAGCAAAAAAAGAGGAAACTAACAAAAAAACTGTAGTTTTCTCTTTATTTTTTTGTTAAAATATATTAATATAGAATTTGAGAATATGCTCTTTTACTAAAAAGCGGGGCACTTTGTTGTGAAAAATGCATATTGATATGAGTGGAGGAGATGGATATGATATCTAATCAGATACTTCAAAACACAATTGAAGGATTGAAAGGAATTACAAGAATTGACTTCTGTGTGATGGACACAGATGGAAAACCGCTTGCAAGTACGATGACAGAACAGGAGAATTATGAAGAAGAAGTGCTGGCCTTTGTGGATTCTCCGGCAGATAGCCAGGTTGTGCGTGGATATCAGTTTTTTAAGATCTTTGAAGAACATCAGTTGGAATATGTGCTGTTGGCGAATGGTGGCAGTGATGATGTGTACATGGTTGGAAAGATTGCAGCATTTCAGATCCAGAATCTGTTAGTTGCATATAAGGAGCGTTTTGACAAGGATAATTTCATTAAGAATCTGCTTTTGGATAACCTGCTTCTTGTAGATATTTACAATCGTGCCAAAAAATTACATATTGACACAGAAGTGCGTCGTGTTGTATTTATAATTGAGACGGATCATGAGAAGGACAGCAATGCTCTTGATAACGTACGTAATCTTCTGGGAAACAAATCAAAAGATTTTGTGACAGCAGTAGATGAGAAGAATATTATCATTGTGAAGGAACTTGAGCTTGAAGACGGGCACAAGGAACTTGAAAAGATGGCGAACGGTTATCTGACACTGTTGAAAGATAATGGGGAAGAAGACGCCCTGATCGCATATGGTACCGTCGTACATGATATCAAAGAAGTATCTAAGTCTTATAAAGAGGCGAAACTGGCGCTTGATGTAGGTAAGATATTCTTCAGTGAGAGAAATGTTATTGCTTACAGTGCGCTTGGAATTGGAAGATTGATTTATCAGTTGCCGATTCCACTCTGTAAGATGTTCATCCGTGAGATTTTTGAGGGGAAATCGCCAGATGACTTCGACGAAGAGACATTAGCAACTATTAATAAGTTCTTTGAGAACAACCTGAATGTATCAGAAACATCCAGACAACTGTATATTCATCGTAATACGCTTGTATACAGACTGGATAAACTTCAGAAGAGCACAGGACTTGATCTTCGTGTGTTTGAGGATGCCATTACTTTTAAAATCGCTCTTATGGTAGTGAAATATATGAAGTATATGGAATCGATGGAGTATTAAATAATTAGGAGGAAACTATGATCGAATTAAAGGACGTAACCAAAGAGTACTCGAAGGGAATCTCTGCGCTAAATGGCATCAACCTTAAGATCGAGCAGGGCGAATTCGTATTTATCGTAGGTGACAGTGGATCAGGTAAGTCAACACTTATCAAATTGATCATGAAGGAGCTGGAGCCTACATCAGGTACTATTATTGTGAACGGACATAATCTGGGTCGCATGCGCCATAGAAAAGTCCCGATGTACCGAAGAAATATTGGAGTAGTGTTCCAGGATTTCAGACTTTTAAAGGATCGTAATATCTATGAGAATATTGCTTTTGCACAGAGAGTTACAGAGACCTCTGCAAGAGTGATCAAGAAAAAAGTACCGGCAGCATTGTCACTGGTGGGACTTGCACAGAAGTACAAAGCATTTCCAAAGGAGTTATCCGGTGGAGAGCAGCAAAGAGTAGCGATTGCAAGAGCAATCGTGAATGAACCGGCGATTCTTCTCGCTGACGAGCCTACAGGAAATCTGGATCCGACAAATTCATGGGAGATCATGAAGCTTTTGGAGGAGGCGAATGACAGAGGAACTACCGTTTTGGTCGTAACTCATAATCAGGAAATTGTAAACGAGATGAAGAAGCGGGTTGTTACGATGAAAAAGGGAGTCATTGTAAGCGACGAGAAAAAAGGTGGGTATAATAATGAAAATTAGTACTTTTGGATATTCTATGAAGCAGGGTGTCAAGAACATAGGGAGAAATAAGATGTTTTCCATTGCATCTATTGCGACTATGTCAGCTTGTATTTTCCTGTTTGGCCTGTTTTATTCTATTGTTATGAATTTTAATTATATCGTACAGAAGGCAGAAGAGGGAGTTGCCATTACGGTATTTTTTGATCAAGAAGCAACACAGGAACAAAAAGATAACATTGGAGCTCAGCTTAAGAATGAAGACGGAGTATTAAGCGTCACTTATGTGAGTCCTGATGAAGCATGGGCAAAGTTCCAGAAGCAATATTTCCAGGGATCAGAAGAAGCAGCAGAAGGATTTAAAGATGATAATCCGCTTGCAAATTCTGATAACTATGAAGTATATATGTCTGATGTTTCCAAACAGAAAGATGTAGTAAGTTTTGCAGAAAGCCTGGATGGAGTCCGTAAAGTCAATAAATCAGATGTCGTTGCGAAGACGCTGACCAGTGTAAATAAACTGGTAGGTTATGTATCAGTTGCCATTATTGGAATTCTGTTAGCGGTATCAATTTTCCTGATCAGTAATACAGTTACCATGGGTATTACTGTCAGAAGAGAAGAGATAGCTATTATGAAATATATCGGAGCGAAGGATGGATTTGTCCGAGCACCGTTCGTGTTTGAAGGATTGCTCATCGGAGCAATCGGAGCTGTGATTCCACTTGGAATTCTGTACTTAGTATATGAGAAGGCAATTCACTATATTCTTGAGAAGTTCCATCTTCTTCAGAATATCATTAATTTCCTTCCGGTCACACAAGTATATAGAACACTTTTGCCAGTAGGAATTCTTTTGGGAGTGGGAATCGGCTTTGTAGGAAGTTTCTTTACAATCAGAAAACATCTGAAAGTATAATAACATACGTACTGAATTGATAAGGGGGTACATATGATAAAGGGGAAGAAAATTATCAGTGCTTTACTGATCGGTACATTATGCCTGGGGATGTCGACACAAGTAGGAGCTGCCGAGATTGATGACACGAAGCAAAAGGCTGAAGAACTTCAAAAACAGAAGGAAGCGGCAGAATCGGAACAGAAGTCACTGGAAACGCAGCTTATGGCAATTGTTTCGGAGATGGAAGATACGAAAAATCAGATTTCTCAGAAGGAAGAAGAGCTGGGGCAGAAAGAAGAGGAGCTTTTTGAGGCTCAGGCTCAGGAAAATGATCAATATGAGAGTATGAAAAAGCGTATCAAATATATGTATGAGAATGGAAATACTAAATTTGTTGATATTTTATGTCAGTCAAAAGATATTAGCGAATTTTTAAATAATGCAGAATATATTTCCACTATATCATCATATGACAGAGAACAATTGGTGGCATATCAGCAGATTCGCAAGAAAGTTCAGGAACAGCAGGCTGCACTGGAAGAGGAGTATGCAAAACTAGAAGACTTGCAGAATGATCTGATTGCAAAGCAAACGAATGTCGAGAGCTTGAAAGCAAGCAAGGAAAGCGAGATTTCAAGTATCAGCGGAGAGCTGGAGCAGACGAATCAAAAGCTTGCAGAACTGCAGGCGGCCGCAGAAGAGGCGGCAAGAAAACAGAAAGAAAAAGAAGCCGCAGCTGCAGCAGCAAAGAAGAACAATAATAGTGGAAGTGCGGGAGGAGCTGTAGTCAGCGGAAATGGAATGTTTACGCATCCTTGTCCGGGATATAGTCGTATTTCCAGCACATTTGGATATCGTAATGCGCCACTTGCCGGGGCCAGTACAAATCACAAAGGAGTTGATTTTGCAGCATCAACTGGAACACCGATTTATGCGGCAGCAGCCGGAACTGTAACTTCAGCAGGTTACAGTGGTAAGGCTGGAAATTTGATTATTATTAACCATGGAAATGGACTTCTGACTTATTATATGCACTGCAATACAATTTTTGTATCAGCAGGACAGAAGGTCAGTAAAGGACAGAATATCGGGCAAGTAGGAACAACAGGAAACTCTACGGGACCGCATCTGCATTTTCAGGTGATGAACAATGGAACACCGGTAAATCCGATGAATTACTTGTAGAAAAATAAGCCTCTGGCAGGATTGCAGAGGCATTCTTGAATCAAATTGAATTTAAGACAGACGGGACTAAAAATATGAAAAATAAAAAAGGATTTTTACAGGGGGCGCTTTGTGGCGCCCTTGCCATGTTATTGGCAGCAGGACTGGTATCATGTGGATTAAAAGCAAAAGACAGCAACAGTGGAGAGAAAGATACAACAGAAGCAATCAGTTCAGAGACCGATAAAAAGCTGGAAAAACTGGAATCTTTGATTAACCAGTATTATCTGAAAGATGTAGATCAAGATGAACTTCAGCAGGGAATTTACGAAGGATACATTGCCGGATTGAATGATCCGTATTCTGTATATTATGATGAAGAAGCTACGAAGAGTTTTCAGGAATCTACAGATGGAGAATATGACGGTATTGGTGCGGTGATGTCGCAGAATAAGGAGACTGGAATCATTACCATCAGTCAGGTATATGAAGGTTCACCTGCAGAACAGGCTGGAATGAAGGATAATGATATTCTCTATAAAGTAGAAGATGAGGAAGTGACAGGAAAAGATCTGACAGAAGTCGTCAGTAAGATAAAAGGAGAAAAGGGAACGGATGTTAATTTGACAGTTCTTAGAGGTGACGACAGAGAAGAGGTTGCAGTAACAGCGACCCGCGATACGATTGAGTATCCAACAGTAAGCTCTAAGATGCTGGATAATGGAATTGGGTATCTTAGAATTACAGAATTTGATTCCGTGACATACGACCAATATAAGAATGCCTATAATGACCTGAAAAGCCAGGGAATGAAAGGAATGGTCGTAGATTTGAGAAGTAATCCAGGCGGAAGTCTGAGTATTGTGTGTAAAATATTAGATGAGATTCTTCCAGAAGGAAAGATTGTATATACTCAAGACAAAAGCGGAAAAGAAGAAGACTTTACATCAGATGAAGAGCATCAAATCGATATTCCAATGACTGTTCTTGTAAATCAATATAGCGCCAGTGCTTCTGAGATTTTTGCAGGTGCGATTCAGGATTATGATCTGGGTGCAATTGTGGGAACGCAAACTTATGGAAAAGGTGTTGTACAGCAGATCTTTGATTTGAAAGACGGAACTTGTGTGAAACTTACAATTGCCAAATACTTTACGGCAAAAGGTCAGGACATTGATGGAAAAGGAATTACACCGGATGTAGCAATTGATTATCAGGCAGATGAAAACAATCCGGAAGCAGATAATCAGTTGAATAAAGCAATTGAAACCCTACAGGGAGAGATGCAGTAAGCAGCTCAATTGGGGACATCGTTAATCGCAGATGGGGACGTAGCAAACTTTTAAAATGCTACGTCCCCAATTAAGTTAAAACTGTGAAAATTTTGATCCCATCCACGGCCGGATTTCGGCAATCATTTCTTCGTCAGGCTCAATCAGAATATGATACATCTGCTGATTTAGAAAAATAATGATGGAATAAATTGCCGCATTTCCCTCTCCGGAAGTATAATCGCAGGTTTTTACTGGCTTAAAAGAAGCAAGCTTACTGGATCCTTTTGGGGCGATCATCTCAGCTTCTTTGATATCAAAAGAGCAGAGCTCTTTTCTTTTTGACTTGCTGTAAATTGCGGTGATATCCAGTTCATGGTTGACCAGTGAATACTCATACTCAACACTAAGATTTGGGAAAATGTAAAAATAAGCAGTAACACCAAGTACTACAGCGATGATAATAGACAGAAATCCTAGAAACAGAGCACCGATCGTTAAAAATAAAATTATGAAAACTACAACGATGATGCGAATAACTAAAGGATTTCCTTTTTGTTTTTTTGCTATAAGTTGTTCATGAAAATTATCATTCATGTGAAACATTCCTTTCTGATTGTAAGTAATTCAGTATCATAATCGCAATTTTAAAGGTCATAGCGTCCTCGAACTGACGAAGGTCAAGACCTGTCCTTTTTTCGACTTGTTCCAGTCGGTAAATAAGTGTATTGCGATGCATATGAAGCTGTCGTGCAGTTTCTGCAATGTTCAGGTTGTTCTGGAAGAATTTGTCGATGGCAGCTAAAGTGTCCTTATCTAAATATTCGGAAGTTATATCACCGAATATCTCAAAAAGAAAATCTTCGCAAAGTTTTTCGGGCAACTCGTGAATCAATCGTCCAAGCCCTAACTTGTTAAAAGGAAATACAGATTGTTCTGAATAAAAAAGTTTACCAACTCTCAATGCAAGCGCAGTCTGTTTATAAGCAGAAGGCAGGGCGTGCAGATCGGGAATAAGATCGCTGTAGGCAATCTGTACATGAGTCAGCGCTTCCATACTCAGAGTATCGATCATGGTATGTGCCAGATCGTGAATATCTTCGAATGTGCAGCCATCTTTTACCGGATAAAGCATTGCAAGTTGAAATTCATTTACAGGAACGAGATATATTTTCTCTTGAAATGGAAACAACTGTTTCAATACTTCTGTAACTGTTTCATCCATTTTTTTTGAGGATTCGAGCAAAAAAAGATAACGAGGTTTTACAGCACGAATATGTAATCTGGCGGCACGTTCCCTAATCTCGCAATCCTGTGCAGTACCTGTCATGAGATTTAACAAAAAATAATTCTTGTTATACTTCTCTTTATAAGCAGCACAAAGAGAACGAATCTGCCGGATTGACTCGTCTATCTTCTCTTTGGAAGCTTCCGGTTGTATGTGAATATCCAAAGCGATGCCGGTTGCCCGTGTAAGTTCTTCTAATGCTTTGGAAAGTTCCTGAGATTGCTCCATAAAAATAACCCTCTTTTGCATAAATTAGAAAGAGCTGCACCTTCGTACAGCTCTTTCATTGTATCTTCCATAACAGTAGAACCGTTATTGTTATTTTATACGATTAGTTTGAAATCGTCAACTCTGTCTCTTTGTCGAAGATATGGATCTTGCTCATGTCAAATGTGAAGGAAGCTTTATCTCCGCTTCTGAGCTCGGTTCCGGAACCAACTCTTGCAGTTACCTGAGTTCCTGCAACATCGAAGTATAAGAATACTTCAGCTCCAAGAAGCTCATATACGTTAATTGTAGAGTGAACAGTACCTGCATTCTCACCTGTAAATGTAGCTGCAACATGTACATCCTCCGGACGGATTCCGAGGATAACTGTCTTTCCGGCATATCCTTTATCGATGAGAGCCTGTTTTTTATCAGCTGGCACTGGAAGCTCATGTCCACCAACAGAAAGTGTAACATCAGATCCATTAACCTTAACTTCAGCATCTAAGAAGTTCATCTGAGGTGATCCGATGAATCCAGCTACGAACAGGTTGCATGGTTTTGTATAGAGGTTCTGAGGTGTATCTACCTGCTGAACAACTCCATCTTTCATAACAACAATTCTTGTACCAAGAGTCATAGCCTCTGTCTGGTCATGTGTTACATAGATAATTGTAGCACCTAAATTCTCATGCAGTTTTGCAATCTCAATACGCATCTGAACACGAAGTTTTGCATCCAGGTTTGAAAGAGGCTCGTCCATAAGGAATACCTTTGGTTTACGAACGATTGCACGTCCCATAGCAACACGCTGTCTCTGTCCACCGGAAAGAGCTTTTGGCTTACGGTCAAGAAGTTTCTCAAGGTCGAGGATTCTTGCTGCCTCGCGAACTTTTTTGTCGATTTCGTCTTTTGGTACTTTACGAAGCTTCAGTCCGAATGCCATGTTGTCATATACTGTCATATGTGGATAAAGAGCGTAGTTCTGGAATACCATAGCGATATCTCTGTCTTTTGGCTCTACATTATTCATTACTTTTCCGTCAATCTTCAGTGTACCGCCGGAAATATCCTCAAGACCTGCGATCATACGAAGTGTTGTTGATTTTCCACATCCGGAAGGCCCAACGAAGATGATGAACTCTTTGTCAGCGATTTCAAGATTGAAGTCTTTAACTGCCTGGAATCCATTAGAATATACTTTCTGGATTCCCTCTAATGATAAACTTGCCATTTTGTGTAATCCTCCTTAAAGAAAATAAATAGTTCTCTTGTAATCTGATATCAGTATAGAACAAACGGGAGGGAGGTACAATGTAAGCAGTGACTAAAAAATTGGTGAAATGATGTACATTTTGACTAGTTGAATCTAATACCTTATTAAATATTGTCAGAACCGTACTACATATCTCCCAGCATTCATCTGTTCTCCATACTCTGAGCATTCTAATGAGCCATTTAAAGCAAACATCATGTTCGCATGAGTGCTCCATGATGTTTATGTCTCATTTTCATAGAGTATAAGTCAAACAGATGAAAGACTGGGAGATTTTATATGCGGAAGGATTTGATATTTTGTTTTATGATAAAATATTAGATTAACTGTTTAAAATGCAAAATGCAAAGAGGGATTGATTTCTTGTCAAGTGAGCTACTAGTGTGGTAAAATAAATTAAATATGTAATTTCTAACAAAAGTAATAAAGATAGAAGCAGGAGGATGAGATTGTGATTAATCAGTTAATTGCGAATATTAAGAAGACGGGCGCGCCGATCGTGGTTGGTCTGGATCCAATGTTAAAATATATTCCGGAGCATATCCAGAAGAAGGCGTTTGCTGAGTTTGGTGAGACACTTGAGGGAGCCGCAGAGGCTATATGGCAGTTCAATAAGGAAATTGTGGACAAGACTTATGATCTGATTCCAGCTGTGAAACCTCAGATTGCTATGTATGAGCAGTTCGGTATTCCGGGACTTGTTGCATTTAAGAAAACAGTAGATTACTGTAAATCAAAAGGATTGGTTGTAATCGGAGATATCAAACGTGGAGATATCGGATCAACCTCTTCTGCTTATGCGGTTGGACATATTGGTAAAGTGCAGGTAGGAAGCAAGACTTACGCACCATTTGATGAGGACTTTGTGACAGTCAATCCATATCTTGGATCTGATGGTGTGAATCCGTTTATAGATGTATGCAAAGAGGAAAAGAAAGGTCTTTTTATCCTTGTTAAGACTTCTAACCCGTCAAGTGGAGAGTTTCAGGATCAGATGATCGACGGACGTCCGCTCTATGAGCTGGTCGGTGAAAAAGTTGCACAGTGGGGAGAAGACTGCATGGGTGACGAGTACAGCTACATTGGAGCAGTTGTCGGAGCTACTTATCCGGAGATGGGGAAAGTACTTCGTAAAGTGATGCCGAAATCTTACATCCTTGTGCCGGGATATGGTGCACAGGGAGGAAAAGGAAAAGACCTGGTACATTTCTTTAATGAAGATGGACTTGGAGCAATCGTAAACTCTTCTCGTGGAATCATTGCGGCATACAAGCAGGAAAAATACGCAAACTATGGTGAAGAAGCATTTGCAGATGCATCCAGAGCAGCAGTAGAGGACATGGTTGCTGATATTAGAGGCGCATTGGAGGCAAGATAAAATGGCGGATAAGAAAAAAGAACAGGCAATGGTTGTTTCTCAGGAGCAGATCGCTGATGGGATTTTCAGTATGTGGATTCATACAGAGGCAGCTCAGAGCGCCAGACCTGGACAGTTTATTTCTATGTATACAAAGGATGCGACAAAGTTATTGCCTCGTCCGATCAGTATCTGTGAGATTAACAAAGAAGACAGTCGCCTTCGTGTTGTATACAGAGTGACTGGAGAGAATACAGGAACAGAAGAATTTTCAAAGTTAAAAACAGGAGATGCAATCCCGATCATCGGACCTCTTGGAAATGGATTCCCGTTTGAAGCGGCTGAAGGAAAGAAAGTATTTCTTATGGGTGGAGGAATTGGTGTACCACCGATTCTGGAACTTGCAAAACAGATGAAATGCGACAAAAAACAGATTGTCGTAGGCTATCGTGATGCACAGACATTTTTAAAGGAAGAGTTCGAGCAGAACGGTGAGTTATACATTTCCACAGAGAATGGAAGTGTCGGAACAACGGGAAATGTTATGGACGCAATCCGTGAAAATGGACTGGAAGCGGATATGATCTATGCCTGTGGACCGACTCCTATGCTTCGTGCGATCAAGCAGTATGCCGAGGAACATAAGATTGTATGCTATATATCTCTGGAAGAGCGTATGGCATGTGGAATTGGTGCCTGTCTTGGCTGTGTGTGCAAGACAAAAGAGAAAGATGCCCACAGCAATGTGTGCAACAAGCGAATCTGTAAAGATGGTCCGGTATTCCTTGCTACGGAGGTGGAAATCTAATGAATATGAATGTAAATATCGCCGGAGTAGAATGGAAGAATCCGGTTACAGTAGCATCTGGAACATTTGGTTCCGGAGAAGAATTTTCTGAATTTGTGGATCTGAATAAACTGGGAGCTATCACGACAAAAGGTGTAGCTGATGTGCCATGGGCTGGTAATCCGACCCCGCGTGTGGCAGAAGTTTACGGCGGTATGATGAATGCAATCGGACTTCAGAATCCTGGAATTGATCTGTTCTGCGAAAGAGATATTCCTTATCTTCAGAAGTATGACACGAAGATTATTGTAAATGTATGTGGTCATGCACCGGAAGAATATTTCAGAGTTGTAGAACGTCTGGCAGGTGAGCCGATTGACATGATGGAAATCAATATTTCATGTCCAAATGTTAACGCCGGATTTCTGGCATTTGGGCAGGATGCAAAGAATGTAGAGAAGCTTACCGCAGATATTAAGAAAATCGCAAAACAGCCGATCATTATGAAGCTGACACCGAACGTAACAGATATTACTGAGATAGCAAAAGCGGCAGAAGCGGGTGGAGCAGATGCAATTTCTTTAATTAATACATTGACAGGTATGAAGATTGACATCAACCGCAAGACATTTGCGCTGGCAAATAAGACAGGAGGAGTGTCAGGTCCAATCGTGAAACCGGTAGCTGTGCGCATGGTATATCAGGCAGCACATGCAGTCAATATTCCAATCATCGGAATGGGCGGAATCGCAAGTGCAGAAGATGCAATTGAGTTTATTTTAGCAGGAGCGAGCGCAGTATCTGTCGGAACAGCAAACTTCCATAATCCTGCAGTGACTATGGAAGTCATTGACGGAATCGAAGCTTATATGAAGAAAAACGGCTTTGAGAACGTGGCTGATATGGTTGGCATTGTGGAGTAGTTTGAAGTCGGACACAAGCGAGATTTGTGGATGATGTTAATTACATCAGATATCAAATGATGGGATATAAAATAAAAAAAATGGTACAATCCTTTCAAGCATTACATTTCTGGAAAGTTGAAGGTTTGTACCATTTTTGTTTTCAAAGAGTTTAATCAATATCCTGATTGGTATCTTGACCATTATCTAAAATGGTCAGGACGGTTCTTTTTTGAATTTGTCACGGATATGCATGCCTTTATTCCTCAAACCGGTATAATGCTTTCTGCTGTGCCCCGTAAATAGAACGATTTCCGTTGACCAGATAGGCAATGATGCATACCAGCACCAAAGGAATGATGTTCTGACTGCCGAAGACCTCAAGGCCAATCAGAATCGGGGCAAACAGGGTATTGGTTGCACTTCCGAAAACTGCGGCATACCCCAGGGCGGCACAGATTACAGGTGGAATACCAAGAAGTAATCCGAGGATAATTCCGAGGGAAGCACCGATGGAAAATAAAGGTGTGACTTCACCGCCCTGGAAACCAATTGCCAGTGTGAAAATCGTAAAAAGTAATTTTAAAATCCAGTCATATCCGTAGATCGTTTCTCCGGCAAATGAAGCGGAGATCAGATTGGTTCCCAGTCCGGTATAGCGTCCGCTGTGGATTGCAAAAAGGAGGATTGCAAGCGGAACTGCCAGGGTAGCGATTCGGATAAAGGGATTGGAAATCTTTTCGCCGAACAATTTCTTGGCTTTCTGTAAAAGAGCAGAAAAGAATCTTCCTGTGAGACCAAAAACTACTCCAAGAATAATCAAGATTAAAACATCTCTGCTGCCGGAAATGTTCCAGTTTTCCGTAATATTTACTGCAAATTTTTCAAGCCCAAGCATATGTGAGGTCATAGAGGCAGTATATGCTGCAATCAGAGCCGGGAGAAGTGCGTCATACTCCATATATCCGGCAACAATCACTTCCATAGCAAAAAATACAGCCGCCAGCGGGGTCTGGAATAAGCCGCCGAATCCTGCTGCCATACCGGTGATGAGCATGACCGGTGTTTTTTCTTTTATATGAAGTCTGCGCCCTGCTTCATGTGAAATCGTAGCACCAATCTGTACGACAACACCTTCGCGACCGGCACTGCCGCCAAAAAGATGTGTGATCCATGTGCAGATCATAACTAATGGAACAAGCGCCAGTGGAATTTCTTCTCTTTTTTTCTGCCCTGTTTCAAAAATCAGTGACATGCCTTTCAGGCTCAGACTGCTGAAATGCTGATATAACCAGATGATCAGAAGTCCCGTCAGTGGAAGAAATGGAAGCAGGAATTGATAATGGGTGGTGCGAAAGACAGAAATTGCTAACAGTCCCCGGCCAAATACAGTATCTACAATTCCTACGCATATACCTACAATTAATGCGAGAAATGCATATTTAATCTGTAAAATCAAATGTTCTTGTTTTTCCTTTGTCATTGTAAACTCCTTTTTTAATAAGAATAAAGAATGTGCCTTGGCACATTCTAGCGCCTGCGGTGGTTGCTTGCAACATCATCATTGTACGCCGCAGTGCGCATCTTGCCGGAGGCTTTTATATAATCAGGAAATGAAATTTCCTGATTATATAAAAAAAGCTGGTAACCCCTGTGCGATTCACAGAAGTCATCAGCCATTTGGCGGTTTCAATCGTAATTGAGGGAGAACCTCATTCCCTGTCTGAGAGTATAGCATTTAGAAAAGTAAGTTGTCAATGTGAGTTTCAGTTACAAATTGAAAACTCAAATAAATCTAAAATGAATTTTTAAGTTTATAGTGAGATTGAAAAAGTATTAGTGTACATGATATAATGCAAATTATTGACACGAGCGGTAGGTATTGTTGGGAAAATAAAAAGTGGAGCCCACGCATGGAACTCCACCGGCTACGGACATCGCAAGTTTCTGTAGCATAACTGTATGTACAATATCATCATTCAATTTATAAGTCAATGAACTGTTGGTATAAGCATAGGTTAAATTATATTTTCCTGTATCGACTGATTTTCTCCCAGTTAGCAGGAAAACCCATATTATCAAGAAGTTGTTCCTCGGTAAGATGAGGACACTGTTTAAGTACAGATTTTATAAGTTTTGAAAGAGTAGCTTTGAAGTGTTTGAATTCATCATTGCTTATCAAGTAGCGTAAAGCAATTACGACTGCGAATAAATCCTGCTTACCACATACATAATGATTATTGACAACTTGTATTTTTAGTTTTTTATGTAAGAGAGTGTCTGGTATTGTCTCATTAATTTTAAAGGAAAAGAGGCGTTCTCCATGAGCGCATACATTTCTACAACGTGCAAGTACGTTAATAAACTGATGTAATTCACGTTCAGTAACATTATCAAATTTCTGGCTGATTTTATATTGTACATCATTGGTGATGTATTGGTACATTTTAGATACTTGTCCAAATGTAAATGCATTCATAGCAACCCATAGAGGTACATTTCCGTAAGTATTGGCATGATGTGCAATATATGTATACCTGCTTGGCAACGCAATTACCTTTTTCATGGAGTTGACCAGTCGGTTAACATTGGAATAATTCCTTTTGGCCAATGCGTAGTTGTGAATATCAAGATATTCAGTATCTTGTTCTCCATATTTTTCGCAAAAGTAATATGAGAGCAGAGATTTGATGTGTCTTTCAACATGCAGGATATATTTTAGAAAGAGAGAACGAAGTTCTTCATCAAAATAGTAAAAAGCAACTAATTCATCAAATGTTACTCCATACTTGTATTTCTGTGATGGTGTGTGCTTGAATAGCTGTTTATATCCACCAATAAGAGAGTAGTAGCTGAGATGTTCTAAAGTCTCAGTAGCTGTTGCAATATCAGAAACAATAAGACCTTTTTCCTGCTGAAGCTTATTTAATTGTTGTTCATATGTGAAAAATGTCTTAAGCATAGGGTGTTTCCTTTCTAAACAGGCATAAAAAAAGTGGAGCCCACGCATGGAACTCCACCGGCCACGCGCCTCGCAAGCTACGTAGCACAACCACTATAGATACTATACCATTGATATCCTGTGATGTCAAACAGTATTTTTTTCTAGTGGTATTAATAGTTTATGCGTTTCTGTGTGTAATATTCTTACTTTGTTTAATTCTTGCATTCAGTTGTAATTTGTATTAAAAAAATATAATATTTAAAATTAATATAATCATCATAACATAAAACAAACATATATTCTATAATTTTTTGCTGCTTTTTGAAAAACAAAGGAGTGTTATTGAATGCCAGTAGAATCTGCGAAGATGTTTCTAGTAGGAAACGGAGAGAGGTTGGTAATGCGAATATGTTGTTATGTGAGTTCATCAATGTGAGTTTCAGTTACAAATTGAAAATGTTTTGGTGTTATGGTAAGATAAAGAGAAGTAAAGGACAACTGCCGGTTGCAGTACATTTGTAATAATATAAAGCAGTTTCCTGAAAAAGAACGTATCAGGTATATGTACCTGTAGAATATGGAGGAAGAATAACAATGGAAGCTTACAAATCGTTAAGGAAAGAATCGAAGGTGGTGCAAACGAAAAAGCAGTATTGAGACCTTTCATTAACTGCCCTTTCGTTTGCATCAATTTCGATTTTTTCTGGTTGAACAAAGCGCGTCAACTCTATATGGACTTTTAATTCTGACACTCTATTTATAATAGGATAGCGTGTACACATAGAAACACATAGAATTTAT